>Ga0075520_1000089_pt1 | contig 30319 bp, 24 predicted proteins | sample NGEPerB_FD_75100 | JGI IMG/M metagenome (GOLD analysis project Ga0075520, IMG submission 75100) | Arctic peat soil microbial communities from the Barrow Environmental Observatory site, Barrow, Alaska, USA - NGEE PermafrostAB12-B | ecosystem: Environmental > Terrestrial > Soil > Wetlands > Peat ... | reverse complement strand
GCCGATCACATTACGGCTGAGGCCATCAATTTCATGGCAACCCATGGTCGCGGCTTGATTTGCGCAACGTTGACGGAAGCCCAAGTTGAAAGGTTGGAGCTACCGATGATGCAATTGCCCGATCGGCAGGGACCGACCCTGGGAACTGCGTTTACGGTTAGCATTGAGGCGCGCGAGGGTGTCACAACGGGAATTAGTGCCTCCGACCGTGCTCAAACAATTCGAGTGGCAGCAAACCCCGCAGCAAAGCCTGAAGATTTGGTAGTGCCCGGTCACGTAATGCCACTCAAAGCCCGCCGCGGCGGAGTACTGGTACGCGCCGGTCAAACCGAGGGGTCCGTTGATCTAGCGCGTCTGGCGGGCCTGAATCCGGCCGGCGCTATTTGTGAAATAATGAACGACGACGGAACGATGGCACGATTGGCCGATCTCGAGCTCTTTGCTGAACGCCATGCGCTGAGAATCATGACCATTGCCGATTTGATTCGATACAGACTTCAGACCGAGATATTGGTTCGAAGGATCGAATCTGCACCCATCGTTTTGGGACGAACCGGAAGACCGTGGACGGTCCACCTTTATGAAGATGCCATTGATTCGCTACAGTCGCTCGCCTTGGTTCACGGTGTCCTGGATAGCGGAGGAACGACGCTATGTCGCATGCACGTAAGTTCCACTTTGGCGGATGTTTTTAGGGCAACTTCGAGTGATGGTCGCCGGTACCTGCACGAAGCCATTGATGCAATTGAGGTCGAAGGCCGGGGTGTCATCGTTTATTTGCCACCACAGGGCAACCTGATGTCGGAAGTTCATGCGGCTAATGGGGGTACCCGCGACTCAGCGCTGGTGGGACAATCGACACCCGGACCTTTGAGGGAATACGGCCTGGGCGCCCAAGTATTGCGGGATCTGGGGATTCGACGGCTTCGGTTGCTCACGAATAATCCGAAACGACTTGCTGGAATCGAAGGATATGGCCTGGAAATCGTCGATTGTGTCCCCCTGGTGTCAACGCGGCTGACGAGCTAACGTAGGACCTCAAATGAACTCGGACAACTCCCCATCGCGTAATCAGATTGTCGTCGGTAATTTGGTCGTCCCACCCGAGGCGAATTTTGCCATTGTCGCCGGAAGAACGAACGCCTTTATTGTTGATCGTCTAATCGAAGGGTCCCTCGACGCACTGCGGCGGCACGGGGCCTTGGAGGAGAAAATCAAGTTAGTTCGTGTACCGGGGTCGTGGGAGATCCCAGTTGTGTGCTCGCGCTTGGCTAGCAGCAAGAAGTTTGACGCCGTAATCGCGGTAAGTGCGGTTATTCGCGGTGGGACTCCCCATTTCGAATACATTGCCGCGGAGGTAACCAAAGGTCTCGCTGCAATTACTCTTGCCACCGGTATCCCCGTCTGCTTTGGCGTCCTAACTACCGACACCCTAGAACAAGCGGTTGATCGTGCAGGAGCAAAATCCGGCAACAAAGGTTTCGACGCAGCCATGGCGGCAATCGAAATGGTATCGTTGATGCGCGAGCTAAGTAATCAGGGTCTTTGAGGTCCGAACGTGACGGAATGGGCAGGCGTGAAAAACCGTCAATCGGGAGCTGGCTAGTTCAATGGGTGCTCGAACCACAGCTCGTGAAGCCGCACTCCAAATGCTTTTCGCCATAGATACCACTGGCAATGACGTAGTCCAAACAATTCATGACTATTGGCGCGAAACTCCTGGAGATCCAGAGGGCAAATCATACGCAAACGAACTTGTGCAAGGGGTGATTACCGTAATCGACGAACTTGACGGGCGCATATCTGAGGCAAGCGCAAACTGGCGGGTCGAGCGGATGACGCGGGTTGACCGCAATGTGTTACGGCTCGGTGTATACGAGCTGCTCTACCGGCTCGAAGTTCCCCGCCCGGTTGCGTTAGATGAAGCCGTGGAATTGGCCAAGCGCTATGGTTCTGAGGACAGCAGAGCATTCGTTAATGGGGTGCTGGACCAGGTTGCCGATGATTGTGGCCGAATCGAATCAGCGCCGTCAGAAAATACTGAGGGCGGTACTGGTTAACCGCGTCAGGCACAATGGATTTGCGTTTCATCTCCCCGCACCTACGGCGCCTTGATTGTGCAAGTACAGAGGTCTTGGTTGCGGCCATTCTTGAGGATGAACGCCCTCCGCATGGCGTGGCGGGGCTCGTCGATTGGCGCCTTTCTGGGCGAATATCGCGGCTGATGCTTTCGGGATTCATGACCGGACAATTGGGCGAAGTACTGTTACTACCGGGCAAGCCTCAACTACCCTTCGATAAACTCTTGTTGTTTGGAGCAGGCCTTCGTTCTGACTTTGGCGAGCGCGTTTATCGCACCGTTTTGCTGAAGATTTTGTCCACGCTGGAAGGCATGCGTGCCCGCACTGCAGTAGTGGAACTACCCGGTCGTCATTTCAGTGGAATAACACCGGAACAAGCCTCCGCAATACTAATGGAACTTGTCCTGGATCGACCGGACCATGACGTCTGGACGCTTGTAGAGACGGCGGAGGCGCAACGCAGCATCAGTCAACAGCTTGTGCACGAGCGGCGGCGTATCAGACGTTAAGCCAGAATTCTTAATATTTCTTTGGCGTGAGGCTGTCGAGTTTCGTCACGCGAATACTTCCCAACACTAACTCCTGCGTGTACTCACCGCGGTCGTACTCTAGCACAAGTCCTGGGTAGGTTTCCCGAAGCGCCGTGCGATTGGTGTTTTCACCATTTACTTGCTCTGAATTCTGCGGTGGTCCCAAAACGCTATGTACGTATTTCGGCACCATGCGCGGGGTGATGTCCGGCGGTATGGCGCAACGCGTGCGCCCCCACATTTTTCCTGGTCGGTCGAGAACAGGTCGGTCGTGTCGGTAAACTACGATGCCGGATACCACTCCATTTGACAATTCATACTCAATGCCGGCAGGAATGTAGCGACAAAACTTATCGGTCAAGTCTTCGCACTTGGATTCCATGAGTCGCTCAATGGTTTGCACGGTAGCCCCAAATCTTACCGGTCCAAGTCCAGCACCCGCTTGAATCGCGAAAGCCGGTCCGCTGGGGACGACGAACGTCCTACCCAGCTTTGCCGCCAATTTTGCCGATGCTGACGCCGCAGGCACTTGAGCCGCGCCTGATTTACTGGTGTCCATGGGAGGGGATTTCGATTTGCAAGCCGAACTCGTTACAGAGCAAACGAAGACCAGTAGGGCCAGGCACCCTGCTCGTGTTTCGAATCTATTGGAAGGGTTTCGAGGGGAAGAATGCGCCATTTCGTGCCGAGCCTACCATAATTGTGTGCGTTACAGTGCCACCGAGGACCGGAAAGCTGCACGCCGGCCTGGCTAGCGCTATGGTCGTGTCGTTGCAAATGGGCGAGCCGGACACATTAGTGGGAAGAATACTTGGTGGTCGATACCGGCTGGAACGTCAGCTGGGCGAAGGGGGATTTGGAACGATCTGGCGAGCTGAGCAGCTCGTATTAGGTGCTCCTGTCGCATTGAAACTCATCGACCTGGCGATTGCGCGACAGGCCGGCGCGCTTGAACGATTTCTGAGGGAAGCGCAGGCCGCGGCGGCGCTCCGGAGTCCGCACGTCGTTCAAGTGTTGGACTATGGCGTTGAAGGAGACCAACCCTTTATCGCAATGGAGCTGCTGGAAGGGGAGACCCTGGCTGAGCGGCTACACCGGGTGGGCCGACTGGCGCCGTCTGAGGCATTGCGCGTGGTCACCCATGTGGCGCGTGCAATGAGTCGAGCCCATGAGTGCAATATCGTCCACCGCGACCTTAAGCCAGAAAACGTATTCTTAGTTCGCAATGAGGACGACGAGGTTGCCAAAGTGCTCGACTTTGGAGTCGCGAAAATGAAAAGCAGTGTTTTCGTGGCGGAGTCGGCCCAAACCAGAACCGGTTCGCTTATCGGGACGCCCCACTACATGAGTCCGGAGCAAGTTCAGGGAAACAAGACAGTCGACTTTCGTTCGGATCTATGGGCGCTGGGCATTATTGCCTTCGAGATGTTCACTGGGCAACGACCATTCTTGGGAAATGCGCTGGGTGATCTCGTGCTACAAATTTGCGTTCGTGATATCCCGAAACCCTCGCAGATAGCGCCAGTCCCGGCGGGGTTCGATGAATGGTTTGCGCGAGCATCAGAGCGCGATCAAGAGAAACGATTTCAATCAGCTCGGGACCTTGCGCTGACCCTGCGAGAAGTCGTGGGCGGTAGTGAGCGCGAAACCTCTCTCGTAGTTTCGGACGACATCGACTTTTCGCGAGATATCCGTAAGGAAGATTCGTCTTCCGAAATACTGCATGTGTCGGAATCCTCATCTCGGGAGGAAAAGGGGCCTTCCTTGGAGCTCGCCGAAACAATGCGAGGTCCCGGAATCGGCCCTGAAACCTCGAAAGATTTGCCGAATACGAGTGCTAAAGCATTTAGCAACCTTCACGCCGCGTCGAACCCGGTGCGTGGTTCCTGGCAAAGTAAGTCCGTCGTTACGCTACTCATCGCGGTCGCAATCGCGACGATCGCTTCGCTTGGAGTTTGGTACCAAAGCTCAAAAAGGGTGCGGCAGTCTAGGATCAGCTATGTTCCGGCTTTCGCATCAAACGGACTGGTCTCAGACATCACGACGCGTGAGGTCGAGACAAGTCCATGGCCTTCGGCTCGATTAGCGGTCCCCTCCGCGCGTCCCCCAACAAACACACGTGCAAAGAATCTGGGCGTTTCCCAGCCATTCCCGAGACCCGGGGCTGCGCCCAAACTGCGCTCTTCTAGTGATTTCTCAAGATCGGCCGATGCGGCGACCCAGGTGCCAGCGTTAGCACCAACCGGCAATTGGGCCGTGGGAGGAGCGGCTTCAGCGCCGGCAATGCAGTCGACTGAATCACCGGGTTCCGGGAAGGTTCCAGAAATCAGTCCCTAGGGCGGACGCCGCTGCCCCCGATGACGATTTGCCGCACGAGGTCGAGCAGCGCAACGGTGTTTACCAGACGCGTTGACACAATCGAGTGCGGGCCACCCCCCATTGTAATTCTAACAAAATTGTGATGCAGCGACTGTATGAGGATAAAGGGCGTACCGTCTCCGCGCTCGCGAGCTTTAGCCAATACATCCAGGCCCCGGGAGCCGGGCAGCGCCGCCTGACTGATGACCAGGTCGTACGGACCCTCGTGAGACAACAAGTGGTCAAGTTGGCTGCCGTCCGTTGCTTCCTGCACAAAAACCGGGCCCAGCGCTTCAAACAAGGTCAAAAGAACCACCTTGATTGATTCGTCCTGGCAGGCCAAGAGCATCCGGGGGCCGGGCCGCGCGACAGGTCGCCGCTCGGAATTTATGTTGGGTTCCAGTGAGTAGCGGGCGGCGGCGGTGTCGCCAAGATCAACGGCGCAATCACCTTCGTGGGCGGCAGCATGTCGGCTCTTATCTGGGGATCTTGACGTTATCGGCATAGCGCGCATCACACGACGGGCAGCAACTCGGTTTGACCCGATAGTACCCATCGAGCAGGAAACATGCCATGCCGAAAGCATTTCAACTACTGGAAAATATTGGGGTTCGACCCCTGCGCGAGCCCTCCCTTTCATCCATGAAGCCTTCGATTGTGAAAGGCGTCCCCCGGGACTGGCCGATTCGAATCGATCCCCGCTTCGAGCTTGACGAAACGCCTTCCGACGTGAAAACTGCCGGCCGTCGTGCCCAATGGCACACCTTGTCGGTGCCGCCATTTGATTTTGGGCATGTCCGCAACGGCGATGAGCAATGCTGCAACTGCGCTGACGCGCCTGGTTATCGAGCATGTTACGCCTAAGCTCGATGCTGGCCGGTATGCCGTAAAACGCGTCATAGGCGAATGTGTCCGGGTTGAGGCTGACATCTTCAAAGACGGCCACGACACGGTTGCGGGGCGAGTTCTCTTTCGCCGGCCGGAAAACCGCGATTGGCAACGGATCCCTCTTTTGTACCAATTCGATCCCGATCGTTGGCAGGCGGAGTTCCGTGTTGATCGACTGGGTGTTTGGGAATTTGTCGTGGAGGCCTGGCCCGACAAATATGGCAGTTGGCTAACAGACCTTCGCAAACGATTGGGCGCAGGCCAGGACGTCAGTGCTGCACTCTTGGAAGGCGGCGCGCTGCTCGATCTCGCGGCTCGGCATCGACCCTCGGATATTGCGGCGCGCCTACGCGCCGCGGGTCGCCGCCTGTCTGACGCTTCAATTCGAATCGAAGATCGTTTGGCTACTGCGCAATCCGAAGAAGTATTGGCTCATGCGTACGGCCCCTTACAGCCGAAAGATCTGACGCGCTGCGAGCGTGTTCTCAAAGTACTGGTGGAGCGTGAAATTGCTTTGTTCGGTGCTTGGTATGAATTGTTCCCACGTTCTCAGAGCAAACAACCGGGTCGTCACGGTACATTTGCAGACGTTGAGGAACGAATGCCTGAACTTGCGGCGTTGGGTTTCGACGTTATCTATTTACCTCCCATACACCCAATCGGCATCAACCATCGCAAAGGTCGTAATAATGCACCGATTGCCCAGCCCGGCGACGTGGGTAGCCCTTGGGCAATTGGCTCATCAGGTGGGGGCCATACGGCCGTGCATCCCGAATTGGGCACGCTTGCCGATTTCGACCAAATGGTTCGTACCGCGAAGGAATTTGGACTCGAGATAGCGCTTGACTATGCACTGCAGTGCTCGCCTGATCACCCTTGGTGCAAAGAACATCCGGAGTGGTTTTTTATTCGTACCGACGGAACCATTCAATACGCGGAGAATCCACCCAAGAAATATGAGGATATTTATCCCATCAATTTCTGGTGTTCGGATCGGGAGAACTTATGGAATGCGTGTTTGCAGATACTGCTGTTCTGGGTATCGCACGGTGTGAAAATATTTCGTGTAGATAATCCGCACACGAAACCCTTCGCGTTCTGGGAGTGGCTGCTGTCACAAGTACAATTGCGTCATCCCGACGTAGTCTTCCTGTCCGAATCGTTCACGCGACCTAAACGCATGAATGCGCTTTTGAAGCACGGCTTTTCCCAGAGTTACACGTATTTTACTTGGAAAAACGCCGCTTGGGAAATTCGCGATTATTTGACTGAATTGACTCAGTTGAACAGCATCGAGTATTTTCGACCCAATTTCTTTGCCAATACGCCGGACATATTGCACAGCTTCTTGCAGACGGGCGGGCGACCAGCATTCCGCATTCGGCTGCTTCTGGCGGCAACTTTGGCGCCGTCTTATGGCATCTACAGCGGCTTTGAGCTTTGCGAAAATCGGGCCGTCGCATCGGGCAGCGAGGAATATCTGAACTCGGAGAAATACGAGATCCGTCAGCGCAATTGGAATCAATTCGGGAATATTAAGCAAGATATTGCTAAATTAAACCGAATTCGGAGGGAAAACCCCGCGCTTGGACAACTTTCAAATCTTCGTTTTCTATCTACGGAATATGAACAGATTCTCGCGTATCACAAGCATGCCGCTGGTAATGATCTAATAATAATTGTGAATCTCGATCCCCAACGAATGCACGAGTGCATGGTGCATGTACCATTGGAAGATCTGGGACTGGCGGAGGATCAGATGTTTGAAGTCGAAGATCTTCTAACGGCTGTCCGCCACACCTGGCGGGGCCGCCGCAACTATGTACGACTCGATCCCAGCGAGCGTGTTGGTCATGTCCTTCGGCTTGTCCGAATTCGATAGCAATTGCCTTACATTGTCTAACCTTGGCTTATTGTGCTAGGGTACGGGTCGCGCGTTTTTCGGGTTCGAAACCTAGACCACCCGCAAGGCACTAGTTTGCAAGTTGCAAGATCCGTGCATGTGATGTCGAACGAGATTCTGAAGGTCCAGGCCGGGCCGACCTACAGTGAACCCTTGCAAGCAGCTGGGTGGGAGTTGCTCGTTTGAAGCCTCGCGTATGGCCCGGTCTGCCTCAACCACTCGGCGCAGGCTGGGATGGCGAAGGAGTAAATTTCTCAATTTTTTCCCAGCATGCTGAACGCGTAGAATTGTGCCTCTTTGATCCCAGCGATCTGCATCGCGAAACCGCTCGTATTGCATTGCCGGAAAAAACGAATCACATCTGGCATGGTTACCTACCAGATTTGCGGCCGTCCCAGCCCTACGGTTATCGTGTGCATGGTCCCTACACTCCGTCGCAGGGGCATCGCTTCAACTCAAACAAGCTGTTGCTAGATCCCTATGCAAAGGCGATCACTGGGCAGGTCATATGGGCGAAATCGACGTTTGGCTACGGGCACGATTCTCCTGATTCTGACTTGTCGTCGAGCGAGCTCGACAGCGCGAACGTTGTGCCACGGTGCATCGTTCTCGACAATGAGTTTACTTGGGGAGACGATCGCGCGCCGCGCACTCCGTGGAGTAGAACACTCATTTATGAGTGCCATGTCAAGGGCCTGACCATGGCACACCCGGACGTTCCGCCCCCGCTTCGGGGCACTTACTTGGGCTTGATCTCGGGCCACATACTGGAGCATTTGTTATCATTGGGCGTAACGGCGGTTGAGCTGTTACCGGTCCATCACTGCGCCCACGACGAGCGATTATTAAATCTTGGGCTTTCAAATTATTGGGGATACAACAGTGTCGGCTTCTTCGCGCCGGATGCTCGTTATTCCACCGGCACGCGAGGGGAACAAGTCACCGAATTCAAGACGATGGTCAAGGCCTTCCATCGCGCAGGCATTGAAGTGCTGCTCGACGTAGTCTACAATCATACGGGTGAGGGGAACGAGCTGGGACCAACGCTGTGCTTTCGGGGCATCGATAATGCATCCTACTACCGGCTACCAACGACTGATCGGCGGCGCACCGAGGACTTCACGGGGTGTGGGAACAGCCTTAATTTGCTGCATCCGCGCGTACTTCAATTGGTCCTCGACAGTCTTCGCTATTGGGTTGTCGAGATGCACGTTGACGGATTCCGATTCGATCTTGCCACGACATTGGCTCGCGATCCAACGGAGTTTAATGCCTTTTCGCGATTTTTCATGTTGATACAGCAAGACCCCGTCTTGTCTCAGGTCAAGCTTATTGCAGAACCCTGGGACCTGGGCCCCGGGGGGTATCGATTAGGTGGTTTCCCTCCAGGGTGGTCCGAATGGAATGGTCGATACCGCGATTGCTTGCGCCGCTTTTGGCGCGGCGACGAGGGTCAAGTACCGGAGTTAGCCTCAAGGTTGTCCGGTTCGAGTGACCTGTTTCAGGCGAATGGGCGCGGACCTTTGGCAAGCGTGAACTTCATAACCTGCCACGATGGGTTCACTCTGCACGACTTGGTGAGTTATGCGCGCAAACACAATTTGGCCAACGGCGAAAGTAACCGCGACGGGGCCAACGACAATTCCAGCCGCAATTGGGGTACCGAAGGAGCCTCTTCCGCGCCGGCAATTCGTCGCCTACGCGAACGAGTCAAGCGCAATTTACTGGCGAGTTTGGCGTTTTCTCAAGGGGTTCCTCTGTTGATCGCGGGCGATGAAATGGGCCGCACACAGCAAGGCAATAACAATGCTTACTGTCAAGATAATTCGACTAGTTGGATCGACTGGAATTTGACTGACATCGAGCGCGAATTGCTGGATTATACGCGGGAGGTATTCAGAATTGCCCGCGGCTTTCCGATCCTGCGCCGTCGCAAGTTCTTTACGGGCCGGGCCATTGAACTAACACGACAAAAAGACGTGACTTGGCTTCGCTTCGACGGGCATGAAATGCAAGTCGAAGATTGGACCAACGTACGAACTCGAAGTTTGGGTATGCTCATCTACGGGAGCGTGCCTGAGCAGGTAGACGAACTTGGACAGAGTGTGTCGAGTTGTTCGCTCCTCTTGGTAATCAACGCAAGTAATCGGTCGAAAGTTTTTGCCCTGCCGAGATTCCGCAACAGGGGAACTTGGAAAGAATTGGTCAATACTGCCCAACCTTCGCGCCGATCGATACGCGATGAAAGTCTGGCGGTCGCGCCGCATGCACTTACGCTCCTCTGCTACGAACGGACGAACTCATGAATATTATCGGTGAAAATCAAGACAATGCGGCCATTCTTCGCGGAGATCCGGATCAATATCGCCTTGTCTTGGCGGCAGAGCATTCGCAGCCGCACGCATACTTAGGCGCTCATCCGGTCGAAGTAGGTGGTGTGCCTGGCGTTATCATTCGAGGCCATCAGCCAGGTGCCGATTCGGCGTGGGTGGTTGTTGCGGGTGAAGAGCGGCAAATGTCAGTTTTGGGAGATGGCATCTTCGGCGCCTTCATCGCCGGCGCGCGAGTTCCAATTCGCTACCGATTGCACTTTCAGTATTCGGATGGAAGTCGCGTTGAGCGTGGTGATCCCTATCGGTTCTTGCCTACGCTTGGTGACGTTGACTTGCACTTGTTCAATGAGGGTACCCATCGTCGCCTGTGGGAAGTATTGGGCGCGCACCCGCGCACTATCGACGGTGAGCGCGGGACTTCCTTTGCGGTCTGGGCGCCGAACGCGCTGAGGGTGTCCTTGATCGGCGATTTTACGGGCTGGGATGGCCGAGTGTTTCCGATGCGTTGCCTGGGCAGTTCGGGAGTGTGGGAGATTTTCGTTCCTGGTGTGGATGCGGGGGCCCTGTATCAGTTCGAGCTAAAGACAAAGGAAGGCTGGCTGCGGCAAAAAACCGATCCCTTGGCATTTGCGATGGAATTGCCGCCGGCACAAGCATCTCGCGTTGTTGAGTCGCATTATGAATGGGGTGATGTAGGCTGGATGGGGCTGCGACCGAGCAGAGATTGGCTGCGCGAGCCGATGATAGTCTACGAACTTCATTTGGGTTCATGGGCTCGCGTACCCGAGGAGGGTAACCGTTGGTTGTCCTTTAGAGAAATTGCACCACTACTCGTGGACCACTGTCGTAAGTACAATTTTACCCATGTGGAACTCATGCCCATTGCCGAGCACGCCTATTACCCGTCCTGGGGATATCAGGTCACCGGGTACTATGCACCTACTTCACGTTATGGATCACCGGATGATTTTCGCTATTTTGTGGATACCTTGCACCGTGCCAATATTGGCGTGATTATTGATTGGGTACCTGCCCACTTTCCCAAAGATGATTTCGCGCTGCGACGTTTTGACGGAACTGCCCTGTTCGAGCATGAGGATCAACGCCGGGGGGAACACCCGGATTGGGGCACACTTATATTTAATTATGGCCGCCCCGAGATCCGCAGTTTTCTCATAGCGAATGCCTTGTACTGGCTGCGGGAATTTCACGTGGACGGGCTGCGCGTGGATGCCGTCGCATCTATGCTCTACTTGGACTACAGCCGGCGTTCGGGTGACTGGCTTCCCAACCCCTACGGCGGCCGCGAAAACCTAGAAGCCATCGATTTTTTACGTCAATTTAACCTGACAATCGCCGACGATGTGCCAGGCGCATTTACAATTGCCGAGGAATCAACCGCTTGGGGTGGTGTGTCGCATCCCGCCTCATGGGGAGGACTGGGATTCACATTCAAGTGGAACATGGGGTGGATGCACGACACGCTGTTTTTTTTCACCCGCGATCCCGTGCATCGCAAATATCACGTGGATCAGCTGACATTTTCGATGGTGTACGAAAACACCGAACGCTTCATCAATTCAATCTCTCACGATGAAGTTGTCCACGGCAAGGGGTCGCTCTACTCAAAGATGCCGGGGGATCACTGGCAAAAGATGGCCAACTTGCGGCTGCTCTTGACTTATCAATACACTCGTCCAGGAAAGCAGCTCGTTTTCATGGGGACAGAGATCGCCCAGGGTCGCGAGTGGGATGTCGAAACAAGCCTTGATTGGCATCTTGCGGAGCAAGCCGATCGCAAATCGCTAGGCAAGTTTATCCACACTTTGGGTGATGTGTATCGCTCCTCCCCGGTTTTGTGGCGTGCTGACCCGAACCCGGAAAGCTTCGAATGGATCGACTTCAATGATCGAGAGAACACCGTTCTTAGTTACTTGCGCCGTGACGGGCTGGACCCGGCAGTGGTCATCTTCAATTTTACTCCGGTTCCACGTCCCAATTACAGAATTGGCGCGCCTGAGGCGGGAACTTGGCATTGTGTTGTCAACACGGATGATGTGCAATTTGGCGGCAGTGGTTGCTATCCAGTCGAAGCCTATGAAACGCAAACGGAATGGTCGCACGGTCATCCTCAAAGTCTGGTCCTTAATGTTCCGCCCTTAGGGGCATTGGTCCTTCTGCCTGCCCGCCTGCGGCCAACGCAGGATGACCAGGTATTGCGAGGTATTTGATATGACGAAAACGGCATTGGACGGACACAGCGATCAAAATGAGCTTACACCAACGGACTACGACGCGCAGATTGAAGCGTTGGCCCGTGATCTCGGTCGGCTTCAGCGGGAAATCCGCACAGCAGGCGTGCCAGTCGCGGTCGTGTTCGAAGGCTGGGAGGCAGCTGGCAAGGGCACTGTAATCAACAGCTTAATGCTTGCGCTCGATCCCCGTGGATTTCACGTATATTCCGTACAGCCGCCGACCAAAGAGGAGTGTTTTCACCCTCCCTTGTGGCGTTTTTGGAAGAAACTGCCACAAGCAGGCAGCATCGCCATCTTTGATCGAAGTTGGTACGAAAGGCTATTTCATCCCGGCCCAAAAAAGGAGTCGCGCGCGGCGTTGGCAGATATCTTAGCATTCGAGAATACGCTTGCCGAATCTGGCGTACTGCTACTGAAATACTTCTTGCACATCTCGAAGACCGAGCAGGCTCACCGATTCGACAAGCTCAGAGCAAAACGGGCCACTTCCTGGCGCGTTGACCGTAGCGATCTTGCGCAGAATCGCCGCTACAAATGGTGGCTTAAGGCCATCGGTTCGGCCATTGAAGCGACACAGACCAAGTCTGCGCCCTGGCACATCATATCCGCGAGCAACAAGCACCACGTGACTCTGACAATATTTCGCTCAATGGTGGCTGCGCTGTCTGCGCGACTGGCGCAGGCCGAGCATCCTAGCGAGGTCGCGGAATCTCGGGCGAGCGAGCGAATAACCCGTGGTCCAAGTTCTCTTGAAAGTGCCGACCTATTGAGTCGAGTTGACCGTGAAGATTACAAGTCGCGCCTGACGACGTTGCAGGCACGGCTTCGTAATTTGGAACACCGGATATACCGCGATCGCGTGGGTGTGGTGATCCTATTTGAAGGTTGGGACGCAGCCGGTAAGGGTGGCTGCATACGACGTTTAGTTTCCGGTTTAGACCCGAGGGGCTATGAAGTCATTCCGGTCGCGGCACCCACTGATATTGAGAAGCGTTATCACTATCTTTGGAGGTTTTGGGAGCGAATGCCAAAGGCTGGACATATCGCGATTTTCGATCGAAGCTGGTATGGTCGGGTCTTGGTCGAGCGCGTCGAACAGTTCTGCCCGCGCAGCGAGTGGATGCGCGCATATACTGAAATTTGCGACATGGAGCGCTCGCTGTTGAGTGCTAATGTTGTTCTATTTAAGTTTTGGCTGCACATCGATCAGGATGAACAGTTACGCCGGTTTACGACCCGCCAGAGTACGCCAGAAAAACAGTATAAGATTACCGATGAAGACTGGCGCAATCGGGAGCGTTGGGCCGACTACGAAGCCGTAGTGAAAGACATGCTTATTCTGACGAGCACGCAGGACGCACCGTGGACGGTCGTCCCCGCCAACGACAAACTTTCAGCTCGCTTGCAAGTCCTTGAAACCGTCTCGCAGGGCATCGCGCGAAAGCTGCGCTGACGTCAGCACGTACGATGTGTGGCCCCCCGGTGAGGTAAATCCGACGTTTCGATGCTGTGGATCAGCGGAAGAATTTACTATTCGCTGGCGTCTTGGTCCTGTTCGAGTTCATCGAGAATATCGTTCGCCCGCTTCGAGGAGATGCCGAACCATTCAGCAAGTTGATTTATAAATTCATTCTCAGAATCGTGCACGGAATCATCGGCAAGCGCCATGGCTGCGGCAAGGGCAAATGCACCTTCCGCCTCGTGAGGATTGTCGGAGAGGGCGTCGGCTATTTCCTGCAGTCGCACTTCGCGACCATTCGCTTGCAGTTTCGCCTCGAAAGTCTCCAACATTACGTTAATCGTGCCGGTGCGAATCAAGTTATCGGCTAGCCCGCGAATTGCACCTCGCAGTGCGTCCTTTTCGACATCTGAGATACTACCGTCAGCAGTCATCATGAGAAACATCGTTTCAGCCAGTGGATCGATGCGCTCTACTGCAGCGGTCTCTTCGGGACTTAGCAGGCCGCCGCGTGCCAACGTTTCGTAAGCGGGACTCATAACAATGCTCGGACGACGTCCGCTTTGTAACAGTGCATCCCTCAGGCGCGCGATGGTGGCAGAGTGAATTCGCATGCTTCTTAGGCTACTTTAGCGCGGCAGGGCTGATCCACTCACTTCATTCTATTGCTTCGATGCTGCTCGAATGTGCAGCATTGTGGGTCTCAATCTGGCCTTTCGTTATTCAAATGCGCCGGAACAACAGCAGCCGTTCGCAGCGAGGACCTCGGCCGAAGGCTTGTCCGGTTGGTTTGTGGAAATGGGTTCGCACCTGTGATGCTCCCGCTGCCATGATGAGTCCAATTGCGCGTGCAAGTGCGTCTACTTCTTCGTCGGCGTACCAGGCCTTCCCGCCAAGAACACTGTCAGCAACAACCAGGGCAATTGTTCCATTGGGTGTCAGCACTCGACGCATCTCGGAGAGACAGCGGCGCAGCTGTGAGTTGTAAATTCTTCGGAATGATTTTGCGTCGCCAGCGCGAGCATGTCGTCTTGCGCCTATTTCGTGTTGCTCCAAATGGTTGGGGCTTAGGCCGAGCCATCTCATGCGAAGGCGATGATGCTCGACGTAATCGTAGACCCCCGCGTACGGCGGCGAGCTAATGATGGCATTGGCACTTTCGTTGGGAAAGGGTAGTTGTTGAGCGTCGCCCAACCTAATATCGATGTCGTGTGCGGAGTTGGCCGGCAGACGTTCGGAAAATTCCGCCTGGCACCGCGTCAGTTCCTGCGCCTTTCTTCGAAAGAAATCGATCACAAAACCGGAAGCCAGTCGACGCTGCGACAACCCGGAAACCGTATCACTCGTACGGCGACTCACCTTGTTGACGATTGCAGAAAGAACTAGGAACAGCCCCGTCTTGCAAAACGGGTCAATAAGTTTGCTGATGCCCAAGTGTAGTCCATCGAGTTCGAGCAACACGTGAGGGTCAAATTGACATGCTTCGCTGGCAGGATATCGACGCGAGGGACCAGCACGGGATTGTCGACGCATTTCGGCCGCCTCAGCTACTCGCTTCGAGTCCATGAGCAACCGGTCGCGTTCATCGCTTCTGGATCTCCGCAGTTTGAATGAAGCGAGCATGATCGCGAGGGGATTTGCGTCGAGCCCAATTGCGCGACGTCCTTGGAGTTGCGCCTCGACCAGCACCGTGGCGCTTCCGCAGAACGGGTCCAATACGCAGTCCCCGGGGCGCGTCAGCCCCGCAACTAGTCGTTGCGCCGTGATGGGGTGCAGTCGTGCGGGGTAGGCGTGAAAACCATGAACATGGCTTCGCAAGTATGGGTCATCGGCGCTTACGCTTAGCGCTTGGTGCAACAGCGCTTGGTCTCGTGCGATACCCGATTCAACTAGTACTTTCCCGCCGACATTGCTCAGCGCACGACGGGGACCGCCCCCTTTTTCAATGGATTCACGTTGGCTCGGATTGCCCTCAACTATCGTGCGACGGGGAAATCTGCCCATAGCGGGGAAAGGTAGCGCGTTTGCGCTGTTCTGACGCTATCCAAGCGCTATGTTGTTCGCAATTGCCCGTTGTTACCACGCCCCGCAGTCTAATTCGCCACCGTCTTGCGGCAGAAACCGGGCGAATTCTAAAGGAAGCCCCGTTTCGCGCGGCGTTGGCCTACCCATCCCCCTATTCGGTGGCGATGAGCTCGCTCGGGTTCCAAACGGCCTACCGAATTATTCAAGCTACGCCCGATTGGTGCTGTGAGCGACTGTTCCGTTCCGATACTGAAATCAAAGGGCTAGAGTCGGATGAGCGCCCGGTTAGCTATGAAAGCGAACGCAGCCTGCAGGAATTCTCATTAATAGCATTCAGCGTTGCCTATGAGCTGGAAGTTGCGGGCCTAATCCAAATGCTCAAGGCTTGCGGAATTGCACCGCTTCGTGAGGAGCGTGGTCAGGAGTTTCCGTTGATACTTGCGGGGGGTCCACTAACGTTCTCCAATTCAACAACATTGTTTCCGTTTGTGGACGCAATACTGCTGGGCGAATGCGAAGATCACTTGCCTTGGGTACTCGGCTGTATCGCCCGTGCCAATTCGAGAGATCAGCTGTTGGACGACTTGTGCAGTTGTGCCAGTGTCATCGTACCCGGCCGACCCGAGTCCCTGGGCGCAAAGATCGCCCAAGCTGATCTGCGATTCTTGCCCGCCTATAGTGCGATTCTTACACCACATACTGAACTTTCCAGCATGTTTCTGGTAGAAGCTGAACGGGGCTGCTCGCGGGGATGTACTTATTGCGTGATGCGTCGAAGCACGAACGGCGGAATGCGACTTGTTGCTGTAGACCGTGTTCTAGGGTGCATACCCGACGATGTGCAAAAGGTCGGTCTTGTAGGGGCAGCTGTCAGCGACCATCCGGGAATCATCGACATTGTCGATCGATTGGCCGATCGGGGTTGCAAGGTGGGACTTTCAAGTTTGCGCCCCGACAAACTAAAGGAACCGTTCATCTCCGCCCTCACAAGGGCCGGGTATCGCACTTTGACGACAGCTTTGGACGGGGCAAGCGAGCGATTGCGGCAGGAAATCGATCGAAGAGGACGCACCGCCCACTATCAGGAGGCCGCAAGCCTGGCCAGAGCCTACGGCATGGACAAGCTCAAACTCTACTTGATGGTCGGTTTGCCCGGCGAAACGGATGCCGATATCGACGAATGTGCGGAATTTGTCAGCACATTGTCCAAAGTCATTCCAGTAACGTTAGGCATCTCGCCGTTTTGCGCCAAGCGCAACACGCCTCTCGACGGGATGCCCTATGCCGGCGTCACACTTGTGCAACGGCGTTTGCGGCGACTCCGCTCAAAATTGGCGGGGCGGGCGGAAGTGAGAGCAACCAGTTCACGCTGGGCCTGGGTCGAACATGTTTTGTCGCAAGGGGGTGCCAGCGAAGGTCTCGCCGTGTTGGAGGCCCTGCGCTGTGGGGGCACGTATTCCGCATTCCGCAATGCATTTCTGTCCCTGGGTCATCACCCTGAAAAAACGGGGTACGAACAAATCGTAATGCCGGACAACAAGGCTCGAAAAAGGAGCAATGCTTTGCCCGTATTCAATCCGACGGTTTGATGTAGGTTCACGCCTTCTTAGCGAGTAACGGCAGCACACGGTGCAAGGGTTGGTCCGAATCCGCAGTATCAATGCCACCCAGCGGGTTGAGTAGCTCTCGATCAAGCAAGTGTGACGGTCGTACGTTTCCGAGAGCAGCCATGATGCTACTGGAAACATGCGGGTTTTCTTGGGACAACTGGGCTATCAACTCCTTGATGCGCCGCCGCTGCTGGTTAGGCTGAGCACTACATAAGGAGCAAGGCACGATGGGAAATGCCTTTTCTTCCGCATAGCGGCCTATTTCTGCCTCAGTACAATGGACCAGTGGTCGTATGACGATGTGCCGCCGGTCATCGGAGAGCAAGCGGGCTGGCATAGCTTTGATCTGGCCTGCAAATAGGAGGTTAAGTAGTAGCGTCTCAATGAAGTCGTTAGCGTGGTGACCCAGGGCAATTTTTGAAGCCCCAAGGCGTGTGGCTTGTGTGTACAGTATACCGCGTCGCAGTCGGGAACACAGCGAGCAAGTCGTTTTTCCAGGGGATATTTTCTCCTTAACGACAGAATAAGTGTCCTCCGTTACGATGCGGTAGTCATATCCCATCGCGTTGAAGTAGTTTGGAAGGATGTCCTTTGGAAAACCTGGCTGTCCCTGATCAATATTTAGCGCAATCAAAGAGAATGGGAATGGTGCGCGCCGCCGTATTTTTGCAAGTAAGTGCAAGAGTACGTGCGAATCTTTCCCACCACTCACGGCCACCAATATCTTGTCGTGAGGTTCGATCAATTGATACTTACTGCTGGCCCGGACAATATTTCGCATCAAGCGGGTTTCTAGTTGGTTGGATTCGGGTGATTCCCGCAGCATGCCGGACAACGTATCATGTTCTCGCGTTTGGGACTTGCCCGCCCCCCGGCGCGGGCCGCTCGCGACGGCGTTTCTGGGGCAAGTAGGGGCAAAGTCATGGGATTTTTGGCATCCCAATGCGCTAGCGTCACTTTGCTGCTAAGCCCCGGAACTGTGCAGGTTCGTTTGTTTCGGTCCTACAATTTTGAGGCGGCACATCAACTTCCCAATGTGCCTGTGGGACACAAGTGCGCAAGAGTCCACGGGCACAGTTTCGGTGTCGAGATTGTGATCAAGGGCCCTGTGGATCCCAGGCTGGGCTGGTGCCTGGACTATGGAGAAATTGATGCTGTCTGGCAGCCTTTGCATGCGGCGTTCGACCACCATTTTTTGAACGAAATTCCTGGTCTGGAAAATCCAACGAGTGAAAACCTGGCTCGCTACATTTGGGATTATTTCACCGGGCACTTGGCAGGCTTAGAGCGGGTAATTGTGATGGAAACCCGCGACGCGCGCTGCGAATACGAAGGTACTTAGGCCACGACCGCTTGGGTTTGCGACCGGCTTAGATACTGGCTTCTTCGCAGAGCCACGTTTGCTCGCCCCGGACCTGGCCACGCGCGAACTCAATGTCACAAGTTCCACGATCGAGCAGATGTTTCACAAATTCCAAGTAGACCGGCTGGGAATAGTCCCTGGCACCGTCAATCCGCGCTCGAACGACACCTTCACGATCGATGAACCACGTTTCCGGATATAGCTTTGTGCCGAACTGATCTGCAATCACACGTGAACCGGGATCGAGCAGTACTTCGAAGGGGGGTTTGTTTCCAACGGTGGCCGCCAACATATTCTTTATGTCGTCTTCGGATTCATCAGGTGTGACCGTAATGACTTCGGCATCGCCACGCGCCTTAAGCGTCTGGGCTATTTGCGCTAGATTCGGGAATTCCTTCTTGCATTCCGCGCAAGTAACGGACCAGAAATTCAGTATTACGACTCTTCCCCGCCAGTCGCTCAAACGTGCCGTACCTCCATTCAACCGGCGCAGCTCGAAATCCGGGGCGCGGCGATTTGAATTGGCATAGCGCGGAGCAATTTGACAGAGCGATAGACACTGCCGTCGCAATTCGCCGTCTTGAGCAGTCCGAACGAAAGAGAATACGCCGACGGCCGCGGCGACAGCGAAACTCAATTGGACCGTTTGAATTACCTTCACGCGGGCACATTGTGCCTCGATTCGGCATGGGCGCCAGCAAGTAGCGGCGTTTCGGGGGGCTGGGGGCCCCCTGAACACATGACCCAAGCTTGCGCCGTGCTTTGGACGATGAAAACTGGGTCAAATTCTTATGACTTGGCAAGTGTAAAGGGGATTTTCCCCGAGATGAGCCGTAAATATTCCTACTGCGAATTCGTCGACTGGGAGATCTCGGACGTCAAATCTTTGCACCTGGTATTTGTCTGCCGGTAACACCTTTTCGATAAATGGTAGCCCAGGCGCGTAGGCGAAGAGTCCCCCTTGACGTAAGGAATGTAAAATCGACATATATTGACGCGCGTAGCGTGCCGCGTCCCCATCGGCTTTGAGGTGTTGGTGCAAAAATTGAAGACTAAACGATAGATGGGCTAAGATCGTGCCGAATTGTTTGGGCAAGAATGGAAACTTGAACCAATCTGCCGATAAGCACCCTTGCGTATTGTTGGGATAGAGGTCGATTCCGACCGCGTTCTTTTTGTTGTCGCGCAGCCACTTTACCAGGCAACCGTCGCGTCCACAGCCAAGATCCAGGATGGGCTCGCGCAATTCGTCCAATTGCAATTGGAGTACTCTTAGCTGAAGCTCAACCGCGTATTCTTCAGAGCATACCTGAGAACTATTGCTTTCAAGTTGTGTCGCGAGAACGACCAACTGACGCAAATGCGCATCGCAAACGTCCTGCAAGCACTCCGAACATTCGACAACGCTGCCGGCGCAGAGACATTTGAGCAGGGCGTTCAACCACGATTCCACCAGCGAGCTAAGTCGATGACGCTCGTTTTCCGAAAGCACTTGGAACTGGTCAAATTTCTGCTGTAGCCAGAGCGTGTGATAAGTTAGTTTCGATTCAAGTGCATGCCGATCAATCTTTGTGGACGTCTGGTCAAGTCCTTGCGCGCTAAATAACGTGTTTCTCGTCGCGTAGAGTGCATGTATTATTGTGGCGTCCATTCTGAAGTTTGGCGAAGAACCGCCTTGTGCCAGCCACGTTGTAATCAGGCTTTCGTGCAGGCGCTCTATAAGCATCGTGCCGTCTGTTGGTATGTCGAGGGGCATCAGGGTTCCCAATCGCCCGTCATCATTTCTAGCACGCGAACCACACCTGCCATGTCGTCGCCGCCAAGGCCCTGAGCCTGCCCGCCGCGGAAGACTTCTCGAATTGCCGAAAGACCTGGCATTGGTACGCGGCTTCGTGACGCCAGATCAAGCATGAGACTCTGGTCTTTTACCAGCAGATCCAGGGAAAAATGCGTGGAAAAGTCGCGAGTTGCCAAGGCGTCTCCTTTGAGCGCGTAAAATTTCGACGACAGAATGCTGGTTTGTATCACCTCTAGCCACTTGCGAAGCGGTACGTCATTTTTAGAAAGAGCGACTACGCCTTCGCACAAACCCTCAAGCATGAATGAAACCAAGGAATTGTTTACCAACTTCATCACGAATGCCTGGGGTACCGAACCACAGTGAATGAGGTGCTCGCCCATGCTCATCAGCAACGGTTTCATACGTGCGCTAAGCTCGTCGGAGCCGCCAGTCATGAAGACCAGCGTGCCGTTTTGGGCACCAAGTTTTGATCCTGTAATTGGCGCGGCCAGCATATCCGCGCCAGATGCGTTCAAGCGGCCTTCGATTCTCGCGGCTTGCTCGGGTCCGATAGTGGAACACTCAATGTACGTCATGGCAGGCCGTGTCGCGGTAAGCACTCCATCTTCCGCGAAGATGACCCGCTCTACGGCGTCCGGACCTGACACGCAGGAGATTACGACTTCCGTGCCTCTGACAAGTTCCGCGGGGCTTGAAGCAAAGATAAGCCCTGGAAACAGTTTCTCTGCGGTGGTTACAGTGCGGTTCCACAATCGAACCTCGTGACCGTTGGCGACTAAGTTTTTCACCATTCCACGACCCATTATTCCAAGACCAATGAATCCGACCCGCATAACGAGTCACATAACGCGGTTTCGAGGTGGGATTCAAGCGGGTCGTCCTATTGCTACCGCGACGGGGCTGGCCGCCGCGGCCCCGCTCAGGGTGATGCCACCTCGAATCGGTGGTATAGGGCAGGCATGTTTGCGCCTGAGTCGCCGCCCGGCGCCCCTGCGGTCCCGCATTGGGCGGAGGCGCTGGTGGCAGCCGCTACGCACGCCGGAATTGGCTTGGCCGTTAGTGCGCAGAAGTCCGGTGTTTCTGTGCCACAATGGGTATTCGCGAGCCAGGCCGCGATCGAGCTCGTGGGCGCTACGACGACGAAGTTGGTTGGGCGCGCGGTTGAGCCATCATTCATCGGTGATACTTATTTCAGTCCCGAAGTGCTTGCCGATCAAAATTCGGGCCAGAAGATTCGTCGCGCGCGGGGCGAGCTCATCCGTCGCGACGCGGTACGCATTCCAGTGCATTGGGTTACGGTCGAGTCTGAATCTGAAGGAACAATCCTATTGGTGCATTGGTTAATTCGCGCTGATCGACAATACCGTGCGGAGCGTGCTCTTTTAGATTCACAATTGCGATTTCGTCGCCTCATTGATGCGGCTCCCGACGGAATCTTGGCAATGGTCGGCAAGCGTATTGTCTACGCCAATCAAGCATTTACTCGTTTGCACGGCTACTTTCACCCACGCCAGCTAGCGCAACTTGAACTTCGTCACCTGATTGCTAGCAATGACCTGGAGGCAGTCACTGCCGCCATTGAAGCCATTCAACGCGGCGAGAAACAATCCGCACCCATTGAGATTCGCATCATTCACCGCGCCGGCCACAGCTTACCCGTAGAAACACTGTTGGTGTGTACCGAATGGGACACCGAACAAGCGGTGCTCCTCATTGCGCGGGATGTGAGCGGACGTCGGCAAGTACAAAGCCAATCCATCAAAACTGATCGGTTGGCTGCGGTTGGCACACTGGCCGCCGGTGTCGCACACGAAATCAACAACCCGTTAGCGTACGTGCTCCTAAACCTGCAGTATCTGATTCGCGAAATTCCAAAACTGGGAACGTCTAATGATCGAATCGAGCAACTCGTAGAACGTCTTCGGGAAGCGCGGCATGGAGCGGAACGAGTCAGCTCAATCGTCCGGGATTTACGCACGTTTTCCCGAACCGACGAGGAGAGTGTCGGGGCCGTAGAGCTTCGACGCGTCCTTTTGGGTGCGATCAAGGTCGCGCGGAGCCAATTAATGGACCGTGGCCAAATCATCGAGATACTGGACGACGTTCCCACGGTGCGAGGCAACGCGTCCCGACTTGAGCAAGTGTTTCTAAATCTGCTAATCAATGCAATTCAAGCGTTTTCGGGGTCCGAGCCGAAAGCTAACGTCATACGAATTCGCGTTACTCGAGCGGGGGACCAATCGGTCGTCGTAGAAATATCTGACACGGGAGTTGGAATTGCCCCCGAGCATTTGGACCGTGTCTTTGACCCGTTCTTCACGACCAAACCCGTTGGTTTGGGTACGGGCCTCGGACTGCCCATTTGTCACAGCATTATTACAAAAATGGGCGGGGCCATTAGTGTGTCGAGCGAATTAGGCCAGGGATCAACTTTCCAAGTGCGGTTGCCTATCGATCGGGAAATCCGTGAGACCCCGATTCGCACACCCACCCCGCCTCCAATTCGATACTCACCACAGGCTCATGTGCTCGTGGTGGATGATGAGTTGACGGTCGTGTCAATGCTCAGTCGTATTCTCTCCGAGGAACATTACGTAGCGGTGGCCACGAGCGCCGAAACCGCGCTGGAGCTGCTGGATCGAGAAGACTTTGACGTCGTGTTATGCGATCTTCTGATGCCTAACATGAGTGGTGTGGATCTATATGAAGAGGTGTCTCGACGTTATCCGGGCTTTCAAGAGAGAATTGTATTCATGACGGGCGGGGCCTTTACGCCACGGGCCGCACAATTTCTATCGCGGGTTGATAACCCCCGAATCGAAAAACCATTCGACATGAAATCATTACGGCGACTCGTCCGAGATATGGCGACGCAACGGCAACCGAAGCAATCAGCCCCTTTGTAGGGCTATTCTTCCGACACATCAAGGGCAAGCTGCGCACTTTCCCCATTTGCGGAACGTTGCGTCGACAGGGGTTGCTTGCTCGCAATAAGTATGTCCCAAAAACCAAAAGTCATCGCCAAGAAATGGTCAAGTTGCCACGTCCCACAATCCATTGAGTCACCTTGGCGTCGCGATTGCGACCGCAATGACGCTTTTGGCAGACAATATGCGCCACGAGCTGAACTTTGCAGAAGATGGAGCACTCCCTCGCTAAATCCCTTGCCCGCGTAGGCTATAACGCCCGGCATGGGCAATGCTTCCAAGTCGTCGAGCGCGTAGGGAATCTTTTCATCAACTGTACCTGCCGATTCCTGATACTTACATTCGATTGCGGCTGCTGTGTTTTTGGCGCGGTGCAAAACCATTAAATCGAGCCGACGCTGCTTGCCAATAATTGACGTGCCGGCTGGGACTTCCTCATACACTTGCACTCCCCGGGGGCCGTAAATTGTAAGTACGTAGCGAGCAATCAAACGTCGATATTGCGTGCCAGTCATAGTCACGGAATCACCGTTGAGAGTTGGAAAACCATTGATAACTCGGGCTTAGGTCGGGATCTACCGAAATTCAATCCGCCAGCGAATGTCGGCACCTAGATTGCCAAGCTGTGAACTTGATATATCATTTACATTATCGTAGGAGCCTTCAACGCTCACGCCGCGGCTCAATTGCAATTCCAAGTTCGAGCGGACTTCCCTCGATTCCGCCAGGCCGCTGGTCACCGTTGCGCGAACATTTTTTGACACGCGTTTTCCTATGGTGACGGTCGGCTCAGTGCGACCGGTGCGGGAAGAGTAAGCACTTCCAAACCGAAACTCGTCGATGACGGGAATTGTGTCGCGCACCGTTCGATCGGCACCGCTCAGCGTGCCGAGCGCTTCAAGGGCCACGCTAGAGACCATGCTGGTTGATTGAGCTTGGTTTAGCTCCGTGCGCGTCACGCCTACCGTCAGTAACATGAATATGTCGTCCTGTGAAAGTGCCGGATCGCTGGTCAGGTCAATGTGAAGCTCGTCAGCATTACCGTGGGCGTGCATCGTGATTCGCCAACGACCACCGGTTGCGCTCGTAGTTGAATCGGTTCCGGCTGGCGCACCCGTCGTCGGGGCAGTCGTTGTGGACGTTTGCGACGAATAGCGCCGGTATTCGGTAGTCGCGCGCAAATCAACACGTGGATTGATGCGCGTGCTGTCATCAAATTGTACCGAGCCTTCCCGGATCTCAAAAATGTGCTGCCTCAGATGGATTCGACCTAATGGTTTAGTTTGCAGTGAGCCCCTCAGACCAAAGCGCTGATTGGTGCCGACTAATTCTAAGCCGGCTTTGTCCAGAATGAACTCGGCTTCGACGAGTTCATTATTGATGCGCAAGGGAGAGTGAGCATGCACGACTACATCAAAGTCGACCTTGTCGTCGTCCGGGTTGTAAGCTTCCACCTCGCTGCGACGTCCACGTTGAGCTAGTGTGCTGACGTCGGCCGTCATGTGAACGGGTCGATTATATTCGAGGTCGTCAAGTGTGACATTTCCGGTAAAGTGAGGCCGCACCGATTCCGCATTGGGGTCCAAACTCGCCTCCAGCCTTGCGTCGAATGAACCGCGCATGCCGAGTGCCACAGGAATCGGAACTGACTGAGCATTCAAGTCAAACCGCATCTCTCCGAGTTGCGTCCCCACCAAAGGGGCGCCGCCCGATATCTGCAATTTGCCCGTCCCTAGGTTGGCTTCCCCACGCGTTATCCGAAGCTCGCCCTCGGTGACACCTACCGAGAGATTGACATTGGTGATCGGCCAGTCTAGGCCTCGCAGTTGAAGCTCTCCGTCGCTAACTTGTAGCGTTCCCTCGGTGCGGGGGTGGTCCAGGGCGCCTTTGATGTGTAAATTGCCTTTGAGCCGGCCTGAAAGCGCTTCGGCCCGCGGCAAGAAACTTTGAAACCGCGATAAGTCAACGGGGCTTAGTTGCAGTTCAGCTTCGATCTGAGGGTTTCGATTGAGCTGGGTCAAATGCGCCGACACGTTGAAATCAGCCGCAACTTGTCGAAAGCTTGTGTGCAACGTCAGATTTGAAACGTCCACCTTACCACTGTCGAACGTAACGGCACTTGTCGTTGGTTGAACGTTTAGTTTCAAATCGCCGCGTTCAATAACGGCCTGGAATTCGTTGAGCGTGCCGCGAATGTTCCTTGGTTCTGCAAATGGAAAATCGCTGAGTTTCAATTCGCCGGATATTTTGCCAGTCACGTCGCGTGTTTGCCCGGTGGGCAAGAGCTCATTGAGTGCCGAAATATCTAAATTCCGTAGCACTATGGCGCCGCGCGCGTGTTTGTTCCGCTGTCGACTAATTCGGAGATCGTCGAGATCAATTTGACGCCCGAAAAGCTGGCCGTCGATGTGAAATGCCCCCTGCTCCTTATCGGCTTGATGTTCCGTGGCCTCGAAGCCGGCAGGGATGGGATTGCCACAGCGACTGGGTGCCGTGGTCACTGTCGATCGAGGGGGCGATTCGAGCTTTACGGTGAATTCGGAAGGAGCCAGGCGGGCGCGACCGATCAGGATTCGTGACGCGGTAATTCGGGCGTCCACTGTCGGAGCGTCCAATGTGCCACCGACATCTACAACACCAGCGACAGAACCGTCTACAAGTCTGCCAAGAGCCCCCAGGGCTGTGAATCGCCCAAGCGGAATGGACGTTGCCGCGGCATGCGCCGTCAATACGGCCCCAGGCCGTATTTGAACGGTCCCAACGATAGCCCCCGATCCCTTTCGCAACGTCAGACTCGGCACGTCGACAATTACGCCCATGTAGCCAGCTCGCGGATCCAACCAAGTAAAGTCGATATCCGCTTCCGCGGCGTCGAATTTTTCGTCGAACAGCTCGACGTGGCTCAACGACACTTGGCTGGATAGGCGCAGGTAGCCGTCACCGCAGCGATCCTCGGGCCCGCCTAGGACATAGTGAACGCGGGTATTGGTTTTCCCCCACCCGAAAAGTGACTCGAAGCGGGGATCGCGGTCAAAGTGCCACATAGCCAGGAAGTCTCGGACGTCCAGCTTGGCACTGGTTGCCTGTGCGTCGGCGATAAGTGCGCCTGGGTGGTCAAAGTCGAGACGCGCGGAGGTTACAACGTAGTCGCTCTTGCCTTTGGTGGCTTTGATATCGGTAAAGTCGACTTTCAGTGGACGAAAGCGAACGTTCGCCGATTGAATGCTTCCAAGTGGGAAACCAGCAAAAACAAAATCATCAACCGCTAGCATACCCGTCAACAGGGGATCCCCAGACTCACCCGCGAGATGAGCACTCAGTCGAGCTCGGCCTGACATTGGGATCGTCGTGATTGGACTGATGTCCACCAGGTTGATGCTGCCGTTGTTGCCAACGACAATGTCGAGCAAGTTGTCAAAGCCTATCGATACCAGGGATACATAAACCTGACTTTGACCAAAACTGGCGACAGAGTCATGGAATTGAAACGCATTCGGTTGAACAACAATGCGACCGCGTACGGACGCTTTGGGGATCCCGATCATGTGGCGGCGCGTCGGATCGTTGTACGCGCGGTCGAAGATTTCAAAACCATGCGTGTCGGTCCGCAATTGCCCTTCAATATGGGGCAATGCTAGCTGACCCTTTACATCCGTAACCTGGCCATCCCCAAAATTCCAGGCTACAATCGTGCGCTCTGTTACGCCAAGGGCGCGCATTAGGCCGGGGAATGTCATGCCATGCGTTTCAACGAGTCGAGCGCTAAACGGGGCGCCCGGTTCCAGTGGCGCTATTTTGGCATCGTGTACCGTGGTGCGACCCTCCGCAAATACCAAGTCGGTGCGACGCATGTTCAGTTTGTCGCGCTCGATCGAAAAGTCGGTCTCTAACTTATCCGCAATGTGATAGCGCTCGAATTGAACTCCCTCTCCTTTTATTTGGCCCGCCATGTCGGGCAACTGATGGGTATTGTCCCACTTGACTTGCGCGTTGAGTGAAAGCCAACCCAAAATGGGAGGCAAGCGCAGCAACCTGTTGGCCAGCGCCAAGGGCACGCGACCCGCAATTCTGCCGGATACTTTCGGCTGCGGGCGCGACCAGTCGGCGTAAAGCTCCGTCAATTTCAGGGCAATTTGAGTCGAGTCTTTTTCGAGGACGGGACGTGAACAATCCGCGCGGGACCCGGATTTGGGATCCAAGTCTGCAAATCCGCGTACAGAGAAACGCAGGATACGCAGGCTCTTTGGTGCGACGTGGGCGCGCAGCTCGAGATTGCAGAGAATGTCTTCATCCTCTGCTTGCACTTCGGCGCTAAATTTCGTTTTGGCCACTGTGTGACGCATATCCAACAGCGTGCGTTCGTTCTTGACTGTGATCTCGAAGCTGGGTCCGCGCTTGGCAAACACGTCGAGGTCGACGGCATCCGATCGAATCCTTTTGCCTTCAATGTCGAGGTCGAATCGAGCATTCGAAACGGCCAGAGACGAAAACAGCGGCACTGCGGATGGCGGACCCTTTGAAGGTCGCGACGCCGGTAAATGATAGGAAAGATTCGTGAGCTTGCCGTCACGAACTACAGCGCGAATCTCAGGTCCGATGATTTGAACCTCACCAAGATCTACGCGGCCCGCAAGTAATGAGAACAGCCGCGGACGAAGTCGCACCGTTTTAACGCGGAGGGCGGGGGGTCCGGTTCCGATTGCAGCTACACTTAAGTCCTCAATTTTTAACTCTAGCGGCCAGAGCGCCAAGACGGCGCGATATTTGGCGGCCAGGCCGAATTCGGCTTGGATAATCCGCTCGGTGGTCGCGTTGGTCCACTTTTGCACGCGGCCGTTCCTAAGCAACAAGCCGGCAAATAGTGGAAATGCCCCAATAATTCCGAGAATGAGACAAAGCAGCTGCGCCACGCGGCGCCACCAGGGCGTCCGAATTTCAGGAAAGACACTGGTCGATTTTGACCGCATGAGCGCTTAGATCGAAGCGTACCGTGGGTGTCACGCGCCGTCTAAGGTTCGACGGAAATAGGATCGCCCTATTCGCTGGCTTTGAGGCACGCATGAGCGCCCGGGTCGTGCTAGACGGGCCGGCCTGCACTGCCAAATGCTCTGCATCTGGCCAGCTGCCCCCAAGATGCCCCCCATTAGTTCGAATTCGAATGGAACTAAAGAACGTGCCATTGACGCTTTGGAACGCGCATCAATCGCGGCCGAGACGGGGAATTGTGATCGCCCAATTGTCTTAGTGAGTGCGTCAGATCTTGAATCTTTGGCCCCTAACGATGTGCGCCTTCATCTCGATCGCGTAGTGATGGGTTGCCACCCTGAAGCCGGCTTGGATGGGTTACTCGCATCCGGCGCCCTGGATGTGCTGCTGCCTGAAATTGGCGCCATGGTGGGGTTCGGTGATGGCGAATGGCGACACAAGGACGTGTGGAAGCACACTAAGCAGGTTGTTGCTCAAGCCGAATTGCGCCTGGAAGTGCGCTACGCAGCCCTATTCCACGATATCGGCAAGGTGAAAACCCGCAGCATCTCGCCGGACGGCGAAGTCCACTTTCTTGGCCACGCCGAAGTGGGAGCGAGACTGTTTGACAAGCTGGAAAAACGCCGGCGGCTTTTTGCCGGCGAGGAGGCCTTGCGCCAAACGATTCGCGACTTGGTGCTGCACCACCTGCGCGCCAGCCAATACGACGGTCATTGGTCGGACAGCGCCGTTAGGCGATTTGCAAAGGAGATGGGCCCGCAACTGGACAACCTACTGTGTCTATCCCGCGCCGACATCACGACAAAACGGGCGGAAAAGCGCCGTCGCGGTGTCGGACTAATCAATGAATTGGCGGAGCGAATATCGCAACTAGCCGCGCTTGACGCAGTCGTTCCGCCGTTACCCACAGGGGTCGGCACCGATATTATGTCTACCTTCGGTCTGCCCCCTTGCAAGCTTATCGGCGACATTAAACGCGCGCTCGAAGCGGCCATCGACAGTGGTGAGCTCGAGTCGCATCGCGAGTCGGGCTACTATGTGGAATACGTGACGTCGAATCGCGCGCGGTTTAGATTGACGTGACGCTTTTTTATTTTGTTTTGACGGCACGCAAAGCGAGGCGGCGTGTTGACCCCCCTTCCGGCTAGCACTTCTGGCTTGAGCTATTCCTAGCCCTAAACCTAGACCTCGGACTCGATCTGGAGTTGCGTTTGCTGTTCGCCCAAACGTGAGAGTGTCGCAACAACATAATCCTGTAGAAATTGCTATTCCCGGTTCTCAAGTGGATAGCTCGAGATGGCAAACCGGTTGCCCTCAGGATCACGGAAGTAGCTTGTGTGTTCGGTGCGCGTCTCAGTTGGATGCCCCAGATTGGCCAGGCGGCTCTCATAATCAACCCGATTCGCACTATCCACTCGAAACGCGATCAAGAACAGGCCAGCACCGACGCCGTCCATCGTTTGCCGGTTTCGCTTCGTGCGCTCAATCATGAGCACTGCGCATTCGAGGTCTAACCACACTGATCGCAGACCGCCCTCGCCCTCATAGTCGCGTTGAAGCTCAGACAGGCCGAATACAGTTGCATAGAATTCCGCGACCCGTTCGACGTCCCGGGCTCCAAGGGCAAGATGATGAAGGATGGGCGGTCGAGGTGGGTGACAATCAGTGCTAGTCGTCATTCGAGAATCATAGCGTAATAGATTCGCGCACACTTCATGGTGGGCATTGTATCGCTAGGGGGACCCGCAACGAAATCCTTCAAGCCCGCCAAACTCGCGCCACCCTCGAAGGCACAGAACT
>Ga0075520_1000087_pt1 | contig 30453 bp, 28 predicted proteins | sample NGEPerB_FD_75100 | JGI IMG/M metagenome (GOLD analysis project Ga0075520, IMG submission 75100) | Arctic peat soil microbial communities from the Barrow Environmental Observatory site, Barrow, Alaska, USA - NGEE PermafrostAB12-B | ecosystem: Environmental > Terrestrial > Soil > Wetlands > Peat ... | reverse complement strand
CCTGCAGGCGTGCCGCCGGTCGGCCCGGTCGGCCCGGTCGGTCCAGTCGGGCCAGGACTTCCTGGTCGGTTCGAGGAGTCGGTCATCGTGCGAGCAGTGTACGGCCGCTCAGCGACCCGTCCCGACCATCACCGGTCCGATCGCTTCGCCACCCGGTGGTAGTGGGCCTCGTAGCGCTCGGCCAGGGACGCCATCGACCACTCCCCGGCCCGGTCCGCGCCCCGTGCCAGCCATCCCTCACGACCAGCACCGGCATCCGGTCCCGCCGGATCGGGTGCCTGCGTCCCGCCGAGCACGTCGGCGAGCGCGGTGGCAAGTGCCGCCGGGTCTCCCGGTGGGACCAGGACCGCCCGGCCGCCGGCGGCATCCCGGTAGCCGTCGATGTTGCTGGCCACCACGACCGTGCGGGCCGCCATGGCCTCCAGGAGCACGAGACCGAACGACTCGCCGCCGAGCGCAGGAGCCGAGAGCACGTCCGCCCCCACCAGGCGCCGCACCTTCTCCCCCTCGCCGAGCACTCCCAACCATTGGACCGATTCCGAGGCAGGGTACCGGCGTCGTAGCGCTTCGGTCTCGGGGCCGTCACCGGCCACCCACAGCACCGGTCCGGCGGCTCCTGCCTCGGACACACCGGGAATCCCGCTGGCGAGCACCCGGTCCCAGGCCTCGAGCATGACGGCCAGCCCCTTGCGCTCCTCGTGGCGACCGAGGAAGACGGCGGTGGGCCCGGTGGTCGGCCACGGATCGACATCGGCGAACCGGTCCACCTCGATACCGTTGAACAGGACGTCGTACTCGCCGCCGAGTGCCCTCCGGGCCGTGGACGCCGCCGCCACGGACACCGCGCACCGCACCGACAGGCGACGGGCCAACCTGCGGGTCAGCGGTCGGGCAATGGAATAGAGGGGACTCCCCCCGCTGCGGTGGAACGTGCCCACCAGCGGGGGGAGTCCGCCTGCGACCAGCAGTGCGTAGGGCAGCCCGGGTGCGAACGGCTCGTGGACGTGCACGACGTCGGGCTCCCAGGCCCGCACGGCGTCGAGGGCACGTCGGGCCGCCGACACCGACAACGACACCGGAGCGACGGAGCCGTTGGCCCGCACCGCGGTCGAGTGCCCGCTGGGGACGAAGTCGATTCCTCCGGGCCGGTCCTCGTCGCGGTCGACGGGGGCGAGCACCCGCACCGCATGACCGCGTGCGGCAAGGCTGCGGGCGAGACCGAGCACCTGACCCTGTACGCCACCGGGCCGGGACAGGCTGTACGGGCAGACCAGTGCCACGCGCAGCGTCACTGCCTCCGCGGCATCGTCCCCCACCAGCGACGTCAGTCCGCCGACGCGCGGCGCTGGAGCCGCCGGCTCCACTTGGCCCCGTACATGGCGTCGTCGGCCAGGCTCAAGAGCTTCGAGGGGTCGGTGCCGGGATCATCGACGAACACGCCACCGACCGAGGCCTCCGCCACCAGGGTCCGTCCGTCGATCCGATACGGCCGGGCCAGCGCGTTCGAGATCCGCTCGGCGATCCGCAGCATCTCCTCCTCGCCGCTCTCGATCTCGCAGACAACCACGAATTCGTCACCGCCGAGCCGGGCCACCGTGTCCGAGGGGCGCACGAGCGCCTGGAGGCGTCGGGCCACGGCCACCAGAAGGTCGTCGCCGACGTCGTGCCCGAACTCGTCGTTCACCAGCTTGAAGTCGTCGAGGTCGAGGAGGTACACGGCCACACCGGGGTGCTCCGGTGCGGAGCGGAGTGCCTCGTCCCCGTCCGGGTCAACGCGCACGGTCGCCGATGTCGCACCCAGCAGTTCGACGGCCTCGCGCATGCGGATGGCCAGGAGCGTGCGGTTGGCGAGACCGGTGAGAGGGTCGTGGTGGGCGAGGTCGGCGAGACGCTCCTCGTTGAGCTTCTGCTCGGTCACGTCGTGCATGGCGATCACCGCCCCGAGCTTCCATCCGTCCTCGTCCACGAGTGCCTGACCGTTCACGCTCACCTTGCGCTGGTCCCCTTCGGCCTGGACCAGGATGATCTCCACGTTGTGCAGGCGTTCACCCGACATGGCCAGCTGCAGCGGGTTCTCCTCGGGCTCGATGGGACTGCCGTCGGGATGACGGAGGAGCTGCAACACCGGCAGGCGGCCGATGGGCTCGACGGAGTCGTCCAACCCGTGCAAGCGGCGGGCTGCCGGGTTGAAGACGGTCAATCGGCCCTCCGCATCGCAGGCAACGATGCCCTCTTCGAGCGTGTCCAGCAGCACACGGAGGAACTCCTCTTCCTGGCGCAGCGCGTACGCGGCGCGGCGGGACTCGGTGATGTCGCTGAACGATCCCACCGATCCGGCGATCCGCCCGTCCGGGCCGAGGATGGGCTGCGAATTGATCCGCACCCATCGTGCGGGTTCGTCACCCAGCCGGTAGCCGACGACCGCGCCGTCGACCCGTCGACCCCGCCGGAGGCTGACCAGTACCGGATGGTCGGCGGGCTCGATGGTGGCCCCGGCTTCGTCGAAGACCTCGACGCCCCGCAGCGCCGACGAGTGCACCATGTCACCGAAGGAGCGGCCGAGGATCCTGATCCGGGGCGCCCGGAACATCACCTCGAAGGCCTCATTGACCCGGACGATCGATCCGGAGGCGTCGACCATGATCAGTCCGTCGGCGAGCGACTCGATCAGCGCATTCTGGCGGCGGTCGACCTCGCCGGCACGGTCCTCGAGTGCACGCCGCGAAGAGATGTCGCGGAGCAGGACCACCACGCCGCCCACCGGGTCATCCAGGTGGTTGGCGGCTACCAGCGCGAGTTCCAGTCCCCTCCCGTCGGCCCGCACGGCGTGGAGCTCGAGCTCCACCGACAGCCTGCGCCGGGCCACGAGATCGTCGAAGAGGGCCCGTGCACCGTGGACGCTGTCCTCGTCGAACAACGCGAAGGCATCGCCCCCGACGGCGTCACGGACGTCATAGCCGAGCAGTCGTTCGGCTGACTCGCTGACGAAGACGAACCTGCCCTCAGCCGACACCACGACCACCACATCGGCCTCCTGGAGTGCCGTGGTGCGCAACTCCAATCCGCCGCCCAGTGGAAGACGCGGCTGTGCATCGGAGGCGTCGTCTCCAGGGGCGGTCGGGCCGTCGGCACGTTGTCCGTGGCCGTTGTGGTGACCACTCCCGTTCCCGTCACCCCATGCGGTCCCACCCCATGCGGACTGCTCCTCGTCGGCCCGGAACCGCGCATCCGGTCCGTTGACCCCGTTGGCCGTCACGGTGTCCCTGCCGCTTCCGTTGCCGTTGCCGTCGGCGCCGAACGCCCGGCCAACAGACCCGGGCCGCGCACCGGTGATCCCAGCGGCGAGATCCTCCAAGCTCAGCGCGGGGACCGGACGGGACGCCATCGGCGGCGTGGGTGCAGTGTCGCCCGGTGCGTCGGCCGTCGTGCCGGCCGGCGCGTCGCCCCGGCCGGCACGACGGACCCGTCGGTTGCGGTCGCCCCAGCTCATGACGCCATCATGTCCGCGGGACGGTCGGTCAGCCACAAGGGCTGGAACACGTGCCATTGCTCGGGGGCGCGACGGATCAGGCCCTCGAGGCGAGTGGCGATCTCCTGGGTGAGACGGGCGACGTCGGCCCGCAACGAGGGGCCACGGGTGGTGTCGAGGGGTGCCTCGACGATCGCCCGGTGCTGCCGGCCGGGACCGCTGTAGACAGCGCCCGTGCAGAGCACCGCGCCGGTACGCAGGGCGAGTGTGGCCGGTCCGGCCGGCATGGTGGTCCGCTCGCCGAAGAAGTCGACCTCGATGCCGGTGCCCTCGATGTCCCGATCGCACAGGAGGCCCACCAGGCCACCGGCGCGGAGGGTGGACAGCAGGACGGCTCCGGAGCGCTTGTCGAGCGGGACGATCGTCAGACCCATCGCAGCCCTCTGGGCGACGAAGTAGTCGAAGAGCTCGGGCGGCTCGATCCGTTCCGCCACGGCGGTCATGAGCAGGCCCTGGGTGGCGAGGAAGGCACCCCCGTACTCCCAGCTTCCGATGTGCGGAAGGGCCAGGATGGTGCCCCTCCCCGCTGCCTGGCCGCTGCGGAGGTGCTCGAGGCCGTCGATGTACATGTGCTGGACGACCTCGCCGGGCGGGATCAGCGGCAGGCGGGCACCCTCGACCCAGTAGCGGGCGTACTCGCGGAACGACCGGTGGGCCCAACGTTCGACGATCTCGGCGTCATCGGCGTCGGCACCCAGCACCCGCTGCAGATTGAGCGTCACCATCGCCCGGTGCTCGTGCCGGACGCGGAAGAGCACGTCGCCCACCACCCTGCCGAGGGCGAGGGCGACCGGCTCGGGGAGTGCGGCGATGCAGCGCGCCAACGTCGTATAGGTCCGGAAGACCATTTGCCCCTTGTCCATGGTGCGTCACTCCCTGCCGAGGTGACGCCGGGGGCCATCAGCCATGGCGTCGGCCGGTCCGTTGGCGCACGCCGGTACGGGCCTGCCTGGCCCGCCACGTCCGACCGGACCGGCTCGAGAGCTCACCTTGGCGACGCGCCCTCCAGCGAGATGCGGACGTCGAGGACGTCCGGCCGACGGACCGGGCACGGCCACGGCCGTCGGCCCGGGCCCCGGTGCGGACCCGCCGCGGTCGGCGGGTGGACGAATGGACCGGCGCCTCGGCCAGGCGCCACACCTTGACGAAGCGGCCGGCGGCCGTCGCCGAGGTGAGGACCAGCATCACCCACAGCACCGGCACCAGGAACGCCGCCGACAGGAAGCCGATCCCCAGGAGGATCATCCGCTCCGCCCGCTCCATGAGTCCGCCCTTCGCGGAGATCCCCAGGGATTCCGCCTTGGCCCGCTGGTAGGACACCAGGGAGGTGACGCCCAGGATGGCGAACGGCAGCAGGACCAGGTGACCGGGGTGGGTCGACACCAGATACCACGCGATGCCACCGAGAATCAGCGCGTCGGAGACCCGGTCGGTCACGGAGTCGAAGAACGCCCCCCGGACGGACGACGTGCCCGACGCCTTGGCCACCGGGCCGTCGAGCAGGTCGTGGAGGCCCGTGAGGATGAGCAGCACGATGGCCAGGTGGAGGTGACCCGTCGCCACCGCGACCGCCGTGGCCGCCGCGGACACGAGCCCGGTGGCGGTCAGCACATCGGCGGAGATGCCGACCTGCTGTAGTTTGCGTCCGGCCGGTCCGGTTCCCCGGTCCACGGTCTCGCGCCATCGCCCGTCGAACATGCATGCTCCTTGAGAAGTTCTCCCCAAGAGTACCACCTGCTAACTCCAGGCAGCGGTCCAGTTGTGAGGGGACAAGGTCCTGGTCAGAACCGGTGTCCGGTGAGACTCACAGGACGAGCGGACGGATGGGGGCCATGACGAGACTCGGATCGGACTTCCAGTCCACGCCGGGGACGTCGATGTACAGCTCGATCTCGTTGCCGTCGGGGTCGAGGATGTAGAGACTGTGGGTCACCGTGTGGTCGCTGGACCCCACGATGGTGACCCCACGCCCCTCGATCCGGGACAGCACGTCGCGCAGCTCGTCGTCGGAGTCACCCACCTTCAGCCCGAAGTGGTAGAGACCGAGCCGGCGCCCCTGCGGTACCGCCGCCGCGTCCTCGCCGACCTCGATCAGGAGCAGCTCGTGGTGGGTGCGACCCGACGTGAAGGCGGCCGCGGGGATGCCGAGCGTGACCGGGAAGGCGACGTCCCAGCCGAGGACGTCACCGTAGAAGGCGGCGGACCGCTCGACGTCCCGCACATAGAGCACCAGGTGCCCGAGCTCCTTGACCGTCATGTCGCCCTCCTCGTGGGCCGGATCGCACCGTGGGTCCACGGCGAACGCTCCATCGGCACCCTCTGTCCCGTCACCTCAGTCTGTCGCATCGGGCCATGCCGCCACCAGGCGCTCCCAGCTCGACCGCAGCGTCTCGGGCAGCACCCGGGTGTCCGCCACGGTGGTCATGAAATTGGTGTCGCCCTTCCACCGGGGCACCGCGTGCAGGTGCAGGTGCCGGGGGATGCCCGCACCCGCCGCCTCACCGAGATTGGCGCCCAGGTTGATGCCTTCGGGGCGGTACGCCGCCTCCAGCGCCACGACCCCGGTCCGTGCCGCCTGCCACAACTCGGCCGACTCCGTCGGCGTCAGTTCGGAGAGCGACCGGACATGACGCAGCGGGATGGCCATCAGGTGCCCGCTGGCGTAGGGATAGGCGTTGAGCACGACCAGGACCGACTCCCCCACCCACAGGACGCCGTTGTCCGGGGACGGTGGCCCACTGGACGCGATGCGGCAGAACACGCACGACAACGGGGCGTCGCCGTCCAGCTCGAGCCGGGGGTCGTCCACCACGGCCGATCCGGACAGGTCCGGCTCCGAGGTCATGCCGGACACGTAGTCCGATCGCCACCCTGCCCACAGGCGTTCCAGGCTCACCGTCGTCTTCCCCTGACTCCGGCTCAGGACCCGGGGGCCGCGTCGGACTCGGGCCCCGAGCGCTCGGCGATCTCGGCGAGGAGGGAGGCCGTGAATTCGGGCACCGGCACGTCACGCACGGCACGGTCGCTCCCCCTGCGGTTCACCCCCACGGTGCCGGCCGCCACGTCGTCGTCCCCGACCACCAGGATGTAGGGGATCTTGAGGAGCTTGGCCCGCCGGATGCGTGCGCCGAGCGGCTCGTCGGCCGGGTCCACGCCGACCCGGACGCCCTCGGCACGCAGGCCCGCCGTCACCTGCTCGGCGTAGCCCTGGTGGTCGTCCCGCACGCCCAGGACGCGCACCTGCTCAGGCGACAGCCAGGTCGGCAGCGCGCCGGCATAGTGCTCGACCAGGATGGCGAAGAACCGCTCGACGGAGCCGAAGAGGGCGCGGTGGAGCATGATCGGGCGATGCCGCGCATTGTCGGCCCCGACGTACTCGAGGTCGAAGCGCTCCGGATGGTTGAAGTCGGCCTGGATGGTGCTGAGCTGCCAGGTCCGTCCGATGGCGTCCTTGACGTCGATGTCGATCTTCGGGCCGTAGAAGGCGGCGTCACCCTGCTTGACCTCGTAGGGCACGCCGGCCGTCTCGAGGGCCAGGCGTAGTGCCTCGGTCGCCTTGTCCCAGATCTCGTCGCTCCCGACGAACTTGTCGGGATCCTTGGTCGACAGGTTGGCGGTGAACTCGCGGAACCCGAACGCGGTCAGCACGCTCATGACGAAGCCGAGGAGCGACACGATCTCGTCCTGGAGCTGGTCCTCGGTGCAGTAGATGTGGCTGTCGTCCTGGGTGAACCCCCGGATCCGCATCAACCCGTGGAGCGTGCCGGCGCGCTCGTAGCGGTAGACGGTGCCCAGCTCGAACAGACGCAGTGGGAGCTCGCGGTAGCTGCGCTGCCGGCTGGCGAAGATCAGGCAGTGCATCGGGCAGTTCATGGGCTTCGGGTAGTACGTCCCGTTGTCCATCTCCATGGGCGGGTACATCCCGTCCTTGTAGAAGCCCAGGTGCCCCGAGGTCTCGAACAGGTGGGCGTTGGCCAGGTGTGGGGTGAAGACGAACTCGTAGCCACCGGCGGCATGCCGCTCGCGGCTGTAGTCCTCCATCAGCTTGCGGACGATGCCACCCTTGGGATGCCAGACGGCGAGCCCGCCGCCGAGCTCCTGGGGAAAGCTGAACAGGTCGAGTTCGACACCGAGCTTGCGGTGATCGCGCTTCTCCGCCTCCTCTAGGCGGTGCAGGTGCTCGGCCACGGCGGCGTCGGACTCCCACGCCGTGCCGTAGATGCGTTGCAGCTGTTGGCGCTTCTCGTCCCCGCGCCAGTAGGCACCCGCCACCCGCATCAGTGCGAAATGCCCGAGTGCGCCGGTGGACGGCACGTGCGGCCCGCGGCACAGATCGGTGAAGGCCGGTGAGTTCCAATAGGTGGACACCCCGTGTTCCCCCGCACCGTCGGAGGCGGCGTCGACCTCGTCCTGGCCGGCGCCGACGGCTTCGATGATCTCGCGCTTGAAGGGCTGATCGCCGAACAGCTCGAGACCCTCGTCGATCGAGTGCTCGTGCCGGACGAAGGGCTGGTCCTCGCCCATGATCGACCGCATCTCCGCAGCGATCCGGTCCAGGTCCTCGTCGGTGAAGTGGGCGCCACCCGGGAGTTCGAAGTCGTAGTAGAAGCCGTCTTCGATCACCGGTCCGATGGCGAAGTGGGCCCCCGGCCACAGCCGGAGCACGGCCTGGGCCAGGACATGGGCCGTCGAATGGCGGAGGATCTCCCTGCCGAGGGGTGTGGTGCCCGTCACCACGGCGACCGACGCGTTGTCGGGGAGGACCCGCGACACGTCGACGGGGACACCGTCGAACGTGGCAGCCACCGCCGCCTTGGCCAGGCGAGGGCCGATCGACTCGGCGAACTCCATGGCTGTGGTGCCGGGCGCGAACTCCTTGGTACTGCCATCGGGGAGTCGGACTGTGACGCCTGCCATGGGGGATGCCTTTCGTTGACGATCGACGGCGACGACGATCGCTTGGTTCTGGTCAGCGTGGTTCTGGACGGGGCAGTTCGACGGGACGGTGCGGCCGGTCTCCCGGCCAGCACTGGAGATCACCACGCCCGGCGGTTGCGCCGGCCCGTCGAGCCGGACGCGCCGCCTACAGGGTAACGCCCAGCAGCGCGGCCCCCTGGACCACCGGCTTCCCGAGTTCGGCTTCGTCGTCGAGCGCGGCCAATGCGCCCGGTGTGTCGAGATCGTCGTCGAGGTAGGCCCGCACCCGCCACAGTCCGTCCTCGTCCGATCCGAGCGTGTCCTCCGCACCGTCGTCGGTGGGAGCGGCTCGCCAGGCGGACAGGCGGGTGGTGGCCACCTCGAGGTCACGGGTCGACCACTCCCAGTCCGGCCGATAGTGGTGCGACAGGAGGGCGAGCCGCACCGCCGGCGCCTCCCACTCCTTCAGCAGGTCGCCGACGAACACGAGATTGCCGAGCGACTTGGACATCTTGGTGCCGTCGAGACCGACGAGGCCCACGTGCAGCCAGTGGCGCACGAACGGGGCACCGGTGGCCGCCTCGGACTGGGCCGTCTCGCACTCGTGATGAGGGAAGACCAGGTCCCGTCCCCCCCCGTGGACGTCAATGGTCTCGCCGAGTTCCCGCAGGACCAGAGCCGAGCACTCGATGTGCCACCCTGGGCGCCCGGCACCCCACCGTGACTCCCACGAGGGCTCGTCGGACAGCGACGGTTGCCACAGCACGAAGTCGAGCGGATGTCGCTTGTTCGGGTCATCGGGGTTACCGCCGTGCTGGGCGGCCATGGCCAGCATGGTGGCGTGGTCGAAGTGGCTCACCTCACCGAATCGAGGAAACGTGGTGACGTCGAAGTAGACGGCGCCCCCGGACTGGTAGGCGTTGCCCGAGTCGAGCACCGCACCGATCAGCGTGAGGATCTCGGCGATGGCCGACGTGGCACGGGGCTCCGACCATGCCGGCAGGAGCCCGAGCGCGTCCATGTCCCGATCGAAGCGGGTGATCTCCTCCGCCGCGAGGTCCAGATAGTGCACACCGAGCTCACGGGCCTTGCGCAGGATGTCGTCGTCCACGTCGGTCACGTTGCGGACGCACCGGGTGTCGTGGCCGAGATCGCGCAGCCGTCGCTGCAGGATGTCGAAGGTGAGGTACACCTGGGCATGTCCCAGGTGGGCCGAGTCGTACGGGGTGATCCCGCACGAGTAGAGGGTGACGAGCTCGCCTGGCTCGAAGGGGACGACCTCCCCTCGGGCCGTGTCGTAGAGATGGATCACAGTGGACCGGTCCGGCGGCTCACGCCTCGGGGAACCCGGCCAGCTGGACCGCGGCGTGCACCTTGTGTCGGATGTTCACCGTGATCAGCACGGCGGTGAACGCCTCGATGGCGGCCGCCTGGGACAGGCTGCCGGCGTCTATCCCGCGTAGGCCGTCGATCCGGTCCACCAGGGCCACCGTCGCCTCGGATGCCTCAAGGTGGTCGGAGCACACCAGGACGTCGGCCCGCATCGGGGCGTCCAGCTTCTCCATCTCGGAGGCCGGCAGGTGGTGGAACGAGGCAGAGACAAGTGACCGGGGCAGGACCGCCTGGAGGGTGGCGGCCACCGACCCGCGGGGAGGTATGAGCGCGAGGAACTCGCGGCCTTCTTTCACCAGGGCGTTGGCCATCGAAACCACGACCTTGCCCGCCAGCGCGCCGGCCACGGGCTTGACTGTGGACACGGCGCCGTCCCACGGTGTGGCCATGACGACGAGCTCGGCCTCTGCGCAATCCTCGTTGGACACGCCGGTGATCGACAGGGATCGGTCGGGCCACGCCTCCACCAGCCCCGTCGCCACACCCTGCGCCCGCGTCGAGTCCCGGGACCCCAGCACCACGTCGTCTCCGGCAGCGGCCAGGCGCACGGCCAGTCCGCGACCGGCGGGGCCCGTTCCTCCAAGGATTCCGATTCGCATGGGCGATACCCTACGCGCACCGGTCCGCTACCCCGCCACGCACTGCCACCCGCAACGCCGGCCGGGCCCGTCGCGCACCTCGGGTCGCCGTCCATGTCCCGGAGCGGCGGTACCCTTTCGGCGCATGGGACTCCTCGACGGCAAGCGCATCCTCGTGACCGGCGTACTTACCGACGCCTCGCTGGCCTTCGCCGTGGCCCGGTCGGCCCAGCAGGAAGGGGCCGAGGTCGTCCTGAGCGGGGCCGGACGGGGACTGTCGCTCACCCGCCGGACCTCCCGCAAGCTCCCGACCGAAGCCGAGGTGCTGGAGATCGACGTCACCCGACCCGAGCAGATCACGGCTGCCGCCGAGTCCCTCGGTTCCCGTTGGGACCGCCTCGACGGACTCGTCCATGCGATCGGGTACGCACCGCCCGAGTGTCTCGGCGGCGACATCTTCCGGGCCGACTGGGAGCAGGTCCAGGTCGCCCTGCATGTGTCCACCTACTCGCTGAAGGCTCTGGTCGAGGCCTTCCGACCCCTGCTGGTGGCGGCCGGGGCCGAGGGGCGGCCCGGAGCATCGGTCATCGGACTCGACTTCGACGCCACCGTGGCGTGGCCGGCCTACGACTGGATGGGCGTGTCGAAGGCCGCCCTCGAGTCCCTGTCCCGGTACCTGGCGCGCGATCTGGGGCCGGACCGGGTCCGGGTCAACCTGGTCGCCGCCGGACCGGTCAAGACGATGGCCGCCAAGTCCATCCCCGGCTTCGCATCGTTCGAGGACACCTGGGCTGAGCGCGCGCCGCTCGGGTGGGATGTCCTGGATACCGACGTCGTGGCCAAGGCCTGCCTGGCCCTGCTGTCAGACCTGCTCCCCATGACGACGGGAGAGATCCTCCATGTCGACGGCGGCGTCCACGCCGTGGGCGCCTGAGCATCGCCCATCGCCCATCGCCCATCGCCCATCGCCCATCGCCCATCGCCCAGGAGTCACGATGCCCACGCCCGACGATCTCCGCACTGCCGTCGACCGCTATGTCGCCACCATCAACGGGCGCAATCCTGCCGACATCGCGGCACTCTTCACCGAGGACGCCATCCAGGCCGATCCGGCCTCGGCACCGCCGAACGTGGGTCGTGATGCGATCGCCACCTTCTTCACGAACGGGATCGCCGCCAGCGATGGGTGGGTGTTCGAGGCGGAGCGGGTCCACACGTGCGGATCCACGGTGGCTGTCGACTTCCGGATCACGATCGCCCTCGGCGAGGGGTCGATGGTCATCTCGGGCATCGAGGTCTTCGAGTCGGCCGAGGATGGGCGCTTCAGTTCGGCCCACGCCTATTGGGACGATGCCGACGTCTCCTTCGACTGAGGGATCGGAACCGACCGGCGTCGCTCCCCACCCGCGGTCGGCGCCCCTGCGACATCCGACCATCGACAGCCCCGAACAGCAGAGCACCCGTGGCCCGAGGAGCGACCCGTGACCGATGCCGCCGTCCAGATCCAGAACCTGGTCTTCCGATACGCCGAGCTCATCGATCTCGGCGATTTCGACGGACTGGGTGAGCTGTTGGCCGATGCCGAGGTGGGCGCCGCCGACAGCCGGGGCTCGTTGACCGGCCACGATGCCGTGGTGGCCATGTTCACCTCCACCACCCGCCGCTACCCGGACGGCACGCCACGGACCAAGCACGTCACGTCCAACTGCATCATCGACGTGGACGAGCACGCCGGGACCGCCACCTGCAGGTCATATTTCACCGTCCTCCAGGAGGTGCCCGCCCTACCGCTCCAACCGGTGATCGCCGGCCGCTACCACGACGGCTTCGCACGGTATGACGGTGTGTGGCGCTTCGCCGCGCGGCGGTTCTTCATCGACCTGGTGGGCGATCTCAGCCAGCATCTCCTCACGACACTCGACGGGGGCGACTGAGCCGCCCCGGGTACGACCGGCTCGGGGCGCCGGGGACACCCGGGGCCCATGCCTCGCACGCCTTGACCGGTCGCGCCGCGCCCCCCTACGTTCGGGCCGACGGTTCCGGGCCGACGGCCCCGGCACCGACGATCAGGGGGAGACCGATGAGAAGACTGGACGACAACGTCGCGGTGGTGACGGGCGCTGCATCGGGCATCGGTGCGGCCACCGTCGAACGGCTGACCGCCGAGGGGGCGGTGGTGGCTGCCATCGACATCACCGACGGTGTCGACTACGTCCTCGACGTACGCGACGAGGACGCCGTGCGCGACGCCTTTGCCGACGTCGTCGCCCGGCACGGGCGACTCGACTCGGTCGTCAACTGCGCCGGTGTGGCCGGAGGGGGTCCCGTCCACCTGCTGGACGCGGAGGAGTGGGACCGGGTGGTCGACGTCAACCTGAAGGGCACCTTCCTGGTGGATAAGTACGCCTCCATCCACATGCTCGAGCAGGGCCGCGGTTCGATCGTCAACATCGCCAGCATCGAGGGGATCGAGGGCACCGAGGGCGGGAGTGCCTACAACGCCTCGAAGGGCGGCGTCGTCATGCTCACCAAGTCGATGGCGATCGACTACGGCCGTCGGGGCATCCGGGTCAACTGCATCTGCCCGGGAGGGATCGACACGCCGCTGCTGCGGGAGGTCACCGATGCCGACGGCCTCGAGCTCTACCGCACCGCACTGCGGGACCATCACCTGCTGGGACGGTTCGGCCGCCCAGACGAGATCGCCGCCGCGGCCGCCTTCCTCGCCTCCGAGGACGCCTCGTTCGTGACCGGGCACGCCCTGGTCGTGGACGGCGGGTTCACCGCAGGACTTCGGGTCGGGCTGCTCGAGCAGATCGGCCTGATGTGACCACCACCCTCGCCGGGCCCGACGCCGCACGCTCGCTGCGCGCGTTGACCGCGGAGGAGGCGGGAGCGAGCGAGGAGGCACGCACGCTGACCCCCCGCACGGTCGAAGCACTGTGGGACAGCGGGCTCATGCAGCGCTTCAACCCGGTCGAGGCGGGAGGGGTCGAGCCGACCTTCGCTGAGATGATCGACACCTGGATCGAACTCGCCTGGCAGGACGGCTCGCTGGGATGGATCGGGATCGCCAACCTGCCGTCGGCCGCCGCCTGTGCCGCCTACCTCCCCGAGGACGGGTTCGCCGAGGTCTTCACCGCACACGACAATCGGATCACGGTAGGCGGTCAATTCTTCCCCAACGGCCTCGGCGAGACGGTCGATGGCGGCTATCGGGTCACCGGTGCATGGAACTTCGGTTCGGGGACCGGGCACGCCCAGTACGTCGCCGCCGGCTTCATGCCCACGGTCGACGGCGAGTTGGTGGTGGGGGACGACGGCATCCCACCACTCCTGGTCGCCGTCATCCCACGCGACCAGATCGAGTTCACCGACGGATGGCACGTCCAGGGCCTCAAGGGGACGGGGAGCTACGACTACAACACCACCGACGTGTTCGTCCCCGGCGCACGTGTGTTCGAGCTGTTCACCCGAGCGCCCCTACGCGGGAGTTCGCCCTGCTTCAACATGGGACTGATGCCGATGACCGCGGCCGGACATGCGGCATGGGCGCTCGGGGTGGCCAAGAGCATGCTCGACGACGTCGCCGAACTCGCGGTGACCAAGGTCCGGATGGGGGATGACGGCGCACTGGCGAACCGGGCCAGCTTCCAGCGGGGCCTCTCGCACCACACGGCCATGTGGAGCGCGGCCCGGCTGCTCGTCCTCGACACCTTCGCCGGAGCCGAGCGCTCCGTGGCGGACGGCACCGAACTCACGCCCAGCATGCGGGCCGACCTCCGGGTCGCCGCCACCTACGCCACCGAAGCGAGCCGCGAGGTCGTGCAGTGGGCCCATCTGGCGGCCGGCACGTCGGCGATCAGAGAGGGGACCCGGCTGGAACGGGCGTTCCGTGACCTCTATACCGGTACCCAGCACGTCTTCATCGGCGAGAAGACCTATACGGATGCGGCGCGGATCCATCTCGGTCTGGCCGAGGACCAGCTCGGCCTCTGACCCGACGGGCCGGTCGGGGACCGACTAGAGCTGCATGGCCTTGACCTCGAGGAACTCCTCGAGGCCGAAGGCGCCGAACTCGCGGCCGTTGCCCGACTGCTTGTAGCCGCCGAAGGGGGCCATGGGATTGAAGCCACCACCGTTGACCTCCACCTGCCCGGTCCGCAGCCTTCGGGCCACGGCCTTGGCGTGCTCCGGGTCGCCGGCCCACACCCCGCCGGCCAGTCCGTAGTCGGTGTCGTTGGCGATGTCGATCGCCTCCTCCTCCGAGTCATAGGGGATGATCACCAGCACGGGGCCGAAGATCTCCTCGCGTGCGATCGTCATGTCCCGGGTCACGTCGGAGAACACCGTCGGGGCCACGAAGAACCCGGACTCCAGCCCCTCGGGACGCTCGGCACCTCCGGTCACGAGCCGGGCACCTTCGCCGATTCCCTTGTCGATGTACGTGCGGACGCGGTCGCGCTGGGCGGCCGACACCAGCGGGCCGAGGCGGGTGGCGCCGTCGAAGGGGTCGCCGGGCGTGAACGACTCCACCGCGCCGCGGGCCAGCTCCTCGACCTCGGCCAGCTTCTCCCGCGGGACGAGCATCCGGGTGAGCGCGCTGCAGGTCTGGCCGGAGTTGAGGTAGCACTTGCTCACGCCGTCGGGCACGGCCTTGGCCAGGTCGGCGTCAGGCAGGATCACATTGGCCGACTTGCCTCCGAGCTCGAGTGCGACCCGCTTGACGGTGGCGGCTGCCACCTCGGTCACCCGCTTGCCCGCACGGGTCGACCCGGTGAAGGAGACCATGTCCACGTCCTTGTGGGCGGCGATGGCCTCACCGACCACGGGACCGTACCCGGTCACCAGGTTGAACACCCCCGCCGGCACGCCGGCTGCGTCCATGATGTCCGCCAGCACGAAGGCGTTGAGGGGAGCGACCTCGCTGGGCTTGACGACGACGGTGCAGCCGGCGGCGAGTGCCGGGGCCACCTTCGCTGCGATCTGATGGAGCGGATAGTTCCACGGGGTGATGCAGCCGACCACCCCAATGGGCTCGCGGACGATGAGCGAGTTGCCCACGGTCTGCTCCCAGGTGAAGTCCGAGGCGACCTGGGCTGCAGTGGCGAACGAGTTCAGGGGGAGGCCGACCTGGACCAGTGACGACAGCGTCTTGGGCATCCCGACCTCGTGGGTGATGAGGTCGGCGAGCGAGTCCATCTGGGCGCCGAGTGCCTCGGCCACCTTCGTCAGGTAGGCCGTGCGGGCATCGACCGTGAGTGCCGACCAGGCCGGGAAGGCGGCCTTGGCCGCGGCCACGGCGCGATCCACGTCCTCCGTCGTCCCCTCGGGGACGGTGCCCATGATCCCCTCCGTGGTCGAGTCGATGACGTCGATGTGGCCGTGCCCGGTCGACGGCACCCAGGTCCCGTCGATGTAGAGCGAGTCTCGGACGGTTTCGTGGGTGGTCATGGCGCTCCCTTGCACAGCCGCGGATCGGAGGACCCGCCCACTGTAGGGGTCGCGACGGACCGAAGTGCGACGTCGATCCGTTCCGTCCCCCCGGCGGTGGCACGGTCGCCGTGGAGGCACAGTTGCATAACGCTTCCGATATAAGTAGGTTCGAGCGGGAGCGCAGCAGGACCGGACGGAGTGCATGGCCAGGACACAGCAGGAGCGCAAGGCGGAGACACGGGCCCGGCTGCTCGCCGCCGCGGCCGAGCTCTTCGCCGACCAGGGGATCGACGCCGTGTCCGTCGACGCGGTGGCCGAGGCGGCGGGGCGGACGTCCGGTGCCGTCTACGCCCATTTCGGCTCGAAGCAGGGGCTGCTCCTCGCCCTCCTCGACTCGTGGAAGGACTCCGTGCTCACCGTCCTCCTGGCCGAGGTGGCCGTCAGTGACTCCCCCGCCGGGCAGCTCGGTGCGGTGTGGGCAAACGTGTCCGACTCCTCCGGCCGCGACGCCTCCCCGTGGCCCCTCCTCGAGCACGAGCTGTGGCTGCGGGCCGCCCGTGACCCGGAGGTGGCCGACGTGGTGCGCGTGCGCAACACCGAGGCCCTCCGCTACAGCGCCCGACGCATCGACGCCTGGACGGCCGCGGTCGGGGCTGCGCCCGTGGCCACGCCCGACGAGCTGGCGGTGCTGGTCAAGGCCCTGCTCACCGGACTCGCCGTCCAGCAGCGCCTCGACCCGGCCAGCGTGTCCGACGACCTCGCACTGCGGGGCCTCGCAGCACTTGTCGGACTCCCCGTCGCCGACCTTCCGCCCAGCCACCCGACCGACCGTCAGCCATCGACCCCACAGGAGACCCGCCATGCACACTGAGATCTGCGACCGCCTCGGCATCGAGTTCCCCATCTTCGCCTTCACCCACTGCCGCGATGTGGTGGCGGCGGTGACCAATGCCGGGGGGATCGGCGTCCTCGGTGCCATCGCCTTCACCCCCGACCAGCTCGAGGTGGAGCTCACCTGGATCGACGATCACGTGGGTGACAAGCCGTACGGGGTCGACATCGTCATTCCGGCCAAGTACGAGGGCATGGACGAGATGGACCCCGACAAGCTCGAGGCCCAGATCCGGGGACTGGTGCCGGCCCAGCACAAGGAGTTCGCCATGAAGATCCTGGCGGACCACGGCGTGCCGGAGATCCCCGAGGGCGAGCGCACCTCGAACGGCATGATCGGTTGGACCGCCGCCCACGCTGCGGGCCTGATCGACGTCGCGCTGCGCCACCCGAACGTCAAGCTGATCGCCAACGCGCTCGGCACCCCGCCGGACGACGTCATCGCCAAGGTGCAGGGTGCGGGGCTCCTGATCGGCGCACTCGCCGGTTCGGTCAAGCACGCGCTCAACCACAAGGCCGCCGGGCTCGACTTCATCATCTGCCAGGGGTCCGAGGGCGGTGGCCACACCGGCGACGTGGGCAGCATCGTGTTGTGGCCCGAGGTGATCGACGCCGTCTCCCCCATCCCGGTGCTGGCGGCCGGCGGCGTCGGCAGCGGGCGTCAGATGGCCGCGGCCCTGGCGCTGGGCGCCCAGGGAGTGTGGTCCGGCACGTTGTGGCTCACTGTCGAGGAGGCGGACATCCCACCGAAGCAGATGGAGACCTACCTGGCGGCATCCAGCCGGGACACCGTGCGGTCGCGGTCGTTCACCGGCAAGCCGTGCCGCATGCTGCGCAACGACTGGACGGATGCGTGGGAGGCCGAGGACACCCCCGACCCGCTGCCCATGCCGCTGCAGATGATGGTGGCCATCGAGGCGGTCTCGCGTGGGCACCGCTACCCCGAGCAGGCCAGGGACGTGAACTTCAACCCCTGCGGTCAGGTGATCGGTCGGGCCACGTCCGTCCGCAAGGCCAGGGACGTGGTGTTCTCCATGGTCGAGGAGTTCATCGAGGCGTCCGAACTACTCCAGGCGGAGGTCACCGTCTGACAGCCGCATCGCCCCCGATCCCGTGCAGCCCGTAGGTTGGGTGGGCGGGGACCTTGGGTACACTCCCCGAATGGCTCCTGTCCTGCGACTGAGCGACCTGCGCACCGAATTCCGTATGCGGGAAGGGTCGGTGGTCGCCGTGGACGGCGTCAGCTTCGATGTCGACGAGGGCGAATGCGTCGGCGTGGTCGGCGAGTCCGGCTGCGGCAAGAGCACGACCGGCTTGTCCATCATGCGGCTCCTCCCGAACAACGGGCACCTGATCGGCGGTTCCGTCACCCTGCTCGGTCGGGACCTCGCCGGCCTCGACGAGAGGGAGATGCGCTCGGTACGGGGTGACGAGGTCGCCCTGATTCCCCAGGACCCGATGACATCGCTCAACCCGACGATGACCATCGGGCGTCAGATCGCCGAGGGGGTCCTCATCCACCGCGACGTCAGCCGCGACCAGGCGCGGTCCCGCTCCCTCGAAGTGCTCCACCAGGTCGAGATGCCCCAGCCCGAGGAGCGCCTCGACCAATTCCCGCACGAACTGTCGGGAGGCCTCCGCCAGCGGGTCATGATCGCCATGGCGCTGGCGTGCGAGCCCAAGCTCCTCATAGCCGACGAGCCCACCACCGCACTCGACGTCACCATCCAGGCACAGATCCTCGATCTCATCGACGAACTCCGCCAGCGCCTGTCGATGGCCGTGATCCTTATCACCCACGACATGGGGGTGATCGCCGGTCGCACGGACCGTGTGGTCGTCATGTACGCCGGCAAGGTCGCCGAGGAGGCCGAGACGGGCGAGCTGTTCGGCCGCATCCGCCATCCCTACAGCCAGGCACTGCTCGCCTCCGTGCCCAAGATCGACCAGGCGCGGGACGAACGCCTGCTCTCGATCCCCGGGCTCCCGCCAGACCTCTCGAAGCCGATCGTCGGCTGCCGGTTCGCCCCCCGTTGCCAGTTCGCCACCGACGAGTGCCGGACCGTCGAGCCCCCGCTCGACGACGACGGGTCGAACGCCACCATCCCCCACCGCTTCGCCTGCTTCCATCCGGTCGATCCCGATGCCGACATCCCGGTCGAGAAGGTCCATGCGCTGGCCAGCACGTCACCCGTCGTCGCCACCGCACGCGCCGGCGCCACCACCGGGCCCATCCTCGAGGTCACCGACCTGGTGAAGGAGTTCCCGGTCATGGCGGGCGGCGTGTTCCGCCGCCAGGTCGGTTCGGTCAAGGCCGTCTCCGGCGTGAGCTTCGCCATCGGACGGGGCGAGACATTCGGCCTCGTCGGAGAGTCGGGCTGCGGCAAGACCACCATCGGTCGGATGCTCGTCGCCCTGGAAAAGGCCAACTCGGGCTCCATCCGGTTCGAGGGTACGGAGCTCTCCTCGATGCGCGGTCGGGACCTGGGCGGACACCGCAAGGACCTGCAGCTCATGTTCCAGGACCCCTACGCCTCCCTCGACCCCCGGATGCGGGTCGGCACGATCATCCGCGAGCCGCTGAAGGTCAACAATGTCGGCGACACCGCCGCCCAGCGCGAGAAGGTGGGCTCGCTCCTCGACGAGGTGGGTCTCAGCCGCACCGCGGTCGATCGCTACCCCCACGAGTTCTCCGGCGGCCAGCGCCAGCGCATCGGCCTCGCCAGGGCCCTGGCGCTCGATCCCAAACTGATCGTGGCCGACGAGCCCGTCTCCGCCCTCGACGTGTCCATCCAGGCACAGATCCTCAACCTGATGAAGGACCTCCAGTCCCGGCACGGGCTCACCTACCTGATGATCTCCCACGACCTCGCCGTGGTCCGGTACATGGCCGACACCATCGGTGTCATGTACCTCGGCAAGATCGTCGAGATCGGCCCGGCCGCCGAGGTCTACGAGCGGTCGGCCCACCACTACACGCTCGGGCTGCTCAACGCGGTTCCCGTGGCGGACGTCGCCATCGCCCGGGAGCGTGCGAGCAGCAGGGTGCGGGTCGAAGGTGAGCTCCCCTCGTCGATCTCCCCGCCCAAGGGGTGCCGGTTCAACACCCGGTGCCCGGCGGCGCAGCCGCGCTGCATCGAGGAGGAGCCGCAGCTCCAGGACTTCGGTGACGGTCACTTCGCCGCCTGCCACTTCCCGCTCCGGACCCCGGTGGCACTGTCGGCCACCCGGAGCGCGACCACCGCCTGATCGACCCGGCCGGCTCGAGGCACTGCGGCCCACGGCACCTGGTCGACATCGGCACTGGGGAACCCCGGCGCAGACGGTGCCTACCGCTGCTGGAGCCGGACCTCGAGCGAGTCGCGCAGGGCATCGCCCACGTAGTTGAAGGCGATCACCACGAGCACGATGCAGATACCGACCGGATAGATCTGCCACCAGTAGCCATTGCCCGCCGCCTGCACGCCGTTGGAGAGCATCGTGCCCCAGTCCGTGTTCGGGGCCGGCACGCCGAGTCCCAGGAACCCGAGGGCAGCCAGCAGGAGGATCGAGTCGGCCACCTGGAAGGTGGCGAACACGACGATGGTTCCGACGGCATTCGGGATGATGTGGCGGTTGATGATGCGGCCCCGGCTCCCGCCCATCACCCGGACTGCCTGGACGTACTCCCGCATGCGTAACGACAGGGTCTCCCCGCGTATGAGTCGCGCCGGTACGAGCCAGCTCACGAACGCGATCACCAGGATCAACAGCACTTCCGACTGGTGGTAGATGGTGACGAGGGCGATCAGCAGGAAGAGCACGGGAACCGACAGGAGGATGTCCACGATCCGCATGAGCAGCGAGTCGAGCCAGCCCCCGAAGAACCCGGAGACCGCACCGTAGAGCGTGCCGAAGATGGTGGCCACCAGGGCGGAGGCGAGACCCACGATCAGCGACGCCTGACCGCCGAACATGAGGCGGCCGAGAATGTTGAAGCCGTTCTCGTCGGTGCCGAGCGGGTTGCCGTTGCCCGGCGGGGCGTTCTGGGTGGAGTTCTGGAGGGCCGCCTGGGCGTTGGTCTGATTGGTCGGGTAGACGTGCGGGCCGACGAAGCAGAACAGCACGAAGAAGACGACCACCCCGACGCTGACCACGGCCAACTTGTTCTCGGCGAAGACCCGTCCCATTCGGCGCAGGTTGCTGCCCGAACTGAATGCCTCGCCGCCTTCCGGGACGGACGCGTCGACGATGGAGCCGGCGCGCATGAACTCGCCGGTGCCGATGGGGAGTGCCGTCTGGCCCTCCACGTCGTTGAACACGGGATCGAACCCGTCAGGTGGAGTCATCTGGTCACCCGTTCCCGAGCCGGATCCGCGGATCAGCCACTGCGTAGAGGATGTCGGCCAGCAGCGACCCGATGACCGTGGCGATGGTGATCACCAGTGTGGTCCCGAGCACCACCGGAATGTCGTCGTTGAAGGCGGACTGCACGGTCAGCAGGCCCATGCCCGGGTAGTTGAAGACGTTCTCCACGATCAGGGCGCCGCTGACGATGGCGGGGAGCGACAGGCCGAGCAGCGTCAAGATCGGGATGAGGGCGTTGCGCAGCGCGTGCCCGTAGAGCACGCGATTGCTGCTGGCGCCCTTGGCCCGGGCCGTGCGGATGTAGTCCTCGGCCATGGCGTCCATCATCGAGGAACGCATGTACCGGCTGAACGAGGCGATGCTCGTCACGCACAACGTGATGATCGGCAGTGCGAAGGCCTGCGGGTCGGTGAAGACGGACCAGGCCGAGGCCGTGGTCGGCGGCGACGACGGGAAGATCTTGAGGTCGAAGGAGAAGTAGATGATGAGGAGCGTTCCCACGAGGAAGTCGGGCATGGCGTAGAAGAAGAAGGACGCCCCGGTGACCGCGTAGTCGATCGGCTTGTTGCGCCGGACCACCTGGAGGATGCCGAGGGGGATGGCGATGATCAGCGCCAGGACCACGGAGGCGGTCACCAGTGTGAGCGTCTTCGGCAGGCGCTCCATGATGACCTGGGTCACACCCTGGTTGTACTTGTAGGAGTAGCCGAGGTTGAAGTGGGCGAAGATCCCCTCGACGTAGTGCCAGAACTGGTCGTACATCGGCAGGTCGAGTCCGTTCCGCCGGTTGAACAAGGCGATCGTCGTCGGTGTGGCCTTGGGTCCGAGCACCGCCTTCGCCTCGCCGCCGGGGATCAGCTGGGCGAGGATGAAGGTGAGGAGGATCACGCCGAGCACGACGACCAACGCCTGCCCCAGGCGTCGGATGATGTATCCGGTCATCGCTCCTCGGTCATTCCGGCCTCCGCGGGTGCCTCTTCGATGCGGGAGAACCCCCGGCCCGGATCATGGTCCGGGTCCGGGGGTTCTGCGCCACAGTCCTGTGCCGATCTCGGGAGGGGCTGCGTGTGCCCCTCCCTGAGGATCAGCCGTTGAAGCGCCAGGTCTCCGGGGTGATGGCCCAGAAGACGCTCTGCGGGCTGGCCCCGCTGAGACCCTTGGCGATTTCCGTCAGCGACGTGACAGCGTTCGGCTGGTAGATCACCGGAAGCTGCTCAGCCAGGTAGTTCTCGTACGCGGTGAGCGGCGTCTGCGTGGTGTTGGTGGCCGTGATGTTGGCATCGTTGGTCGGGTCGGTGTAGCTGCCCGAGTTCGATCCGGCACCGGTCTGGAAGATCTCCTCACCGGTCGGGTAGTAGTCCGGCGAGAAGATCCAGCCGGCTCCCCAGTTGCCCAGCTCCCACGTGCAGGTCGAGCCGGTGCACGGCGTCGAGTTGCCGATCACCGTGTTGAACGACTGCTGCGAGAGGTTCATGGTGATGCCCGCCGAGGCCCACGAGGACTTCTCGGCGTTCATCAGCTGGGTCAGGGCATCCGAGCCCGAGGCGTACGGCAGCTCGAAGTTGAGCTTCGCCCCGGCCGGGATGCCGGCGCCGCACTGGTTGGCCGCGGTGCCCGGGTCCGAGCAGGTGCTGGTGCCGTTGGGCACGACCGTCCAGCCGTGGTCCTTCAGCAGCGACACCGCCTTCGTCGGGTTGTACGGGTACGGGTTGTTCTTGACCTCGGAGGACACGAAGCTGTTCTCCGGCTCACTCGGGACCGGGCCGTAGGTACCGACGCCGTAGCCCTTGTTGATCTTCTGGTTGTACAGCGGCTGGTCGACCAGGTACTGGACGGCCTGGCGGAAGTACAGCTGGCTGAAGATCTTGCCGGCGTTGCCGTCGTCACCCGCAGAGGTGAAGTTGTACGGGAAGTAGTTGATCGACCAGCTGTACAGCGGGTCCATCGCGTAGTTGCCCGACAGGCGTGGGTTGTTCGCTCCGGCCACCAGCGGATTCTTGGTGGGCGCCGTGATGTCGGCGGCGGGCAGGTACCCGACGTCGATGTTGCCGCTGACCAGTGCGTTGAACTCAGCCGTGTCCGACGTGTACGGCACCTCCTTGAAGGTGGTGATGGTCGGCTTGGTCGGGCCCGAGTAGGACTTGTTGGCCGTCATCGTCACGTTGCCGCTGGCGTCGAAGTGGGTCAGCTTCCAGGGGCCGTCGACCACCTGCCACAGCGGGTCGGTGGCGTAGGTGGACAACGAGTTGTTGGCCGCCTTCGGGTTGGCCGGGTCGTACCCCGCCTGCTTGGACAGGAAGGTGTACACCGAGGTGCATGCGGCATCGGCGGTGCCGTACGGGGCAGCGGCACAGCCGCCCGAGTTGGGGGCTCCGCCGGCGGCCGTCACGTCCCAGGCGTTGGGCAGCGGCGTGATCTGCGACAGCTCGTTGTAGGTGAACCAGTACGTGTTGACGGGGGACGACAGCTGCATGGTCAGCTGCGTCGGGCTGTTGACCGTGAGGCTCTGGACGTCGTCGGGCAGCGCGCCCGGGGAGTAGCCGGCCCAGTTGGACTTCTCCGCATGGAGCATGTTCATCCAGAACACGACGTCCTGGGCGGTGACCGTCTCGCCGTTCGACCACTTGTAGGGCTTGAGGTTGATCGTCACCGTCTTGGTGTCAGCCGAGTAGGTCGGGGTCTGGGCCACCGAGAGCGTCGTGTTCAGGTTGGGGGTGGTGCCCTGGCCGAACCAGTAGAGCGGCCGGTACATGAGGTACTGGAACTGCTCCGAGTTGGAGACGCTGAAGAAGGCGAGGCTCATGAAGGGGAAGATGTAGTTCGGCGGGGTCTGGGGTGCCTCGGCCCAGGTGGCCGTGGTCTGGCCCGCAGCTGTCGCCGGTGCGGTCCCACTCGATCCCGAACTACAACCCGCAGCGATGGCGCCCGTGCCGAGCACGAGCATCACCATCCCCACGCGAAGGACATTTCCCCAGTTGCCTACTCGCTTCATGCGTCACCCGATCTTCGCTCGAACGGCGAATTCCTCCCCGTTCGTTTCGGAGAGTTCAGCCGCTGGTTACCTTTTGGTCATGGACACTTAACCACGCAAGCGCTACCCGTCCCGCATGAGCGGCTCGAATTCCGAAGCTGTTAACAAGCTGTTCAACTAGTCGAGTGGCAATGAATCCATTTCGACCACCTGAACAAGGAGTGGCACATACCCTGCACTACAGCAGTCAAACAATTCCCTTTTGCCCAGATAGGCGCGATGATGACCGGACGGCGCCCCGTCCGGGGCCGGCCGGGGGCGGTGTCTCGCACCGCCGCGGAGGGGGGAACATGCTGGTTTCCGCGATTCTCGAGGCCAAGGGCACGGAGGTCGCCACCATCGAGCGAACCGCCACACTCGACACGGCCGTGGCCGAACTGGTTCGACACCGGGTCGGTGCGCTGGTCGTCTCACCGGGGGACGGCACCATCGACGGCATCGTGTCCGAGCGCGACATCGTGCGCTGCCTGAGCGAGATCCACGGCGACATGCTCTCCCGTCCGGTGCACACCGTGATGTCCTCCTCGGTCCACGGGTGCACACCCGACGACACCGTGGACTCGCTCATGACCCTCATGACCGAGCAGCGCATCCGGCACGTGCCGGTGGTGGCCGGCGGCCGACTGTGCGGCATCATCAGCATCGGCGACGTCGTGAAGAGCCGCATGGGCGAACTCGAGAAGGACCGCAACGAGCTCATGGAGTACATCACTGCCCGCTGAGACCGTCCCCCGGGGCGATCCCCCGGCTCGCCCCGGTGTCCCGTCCCGGCGTGCCGGCACCGGCGGTTCCGCGGACCGGACGACGGTTCCGGCGACCGCACGTGGCTCGGGAGCACGTCACCGGGGACGGGGCACGGCCCGCTCGGTAGAGTGCCGACATGCCCGACGAGCAGCGCGACTTCGACATCGTCCTCCTCGGAGCGACCGGATTCACCGGCGGATTGATCGCGGAGTACCTGGCCCGCGAGTCCCCGTCGTCCGTGCGGGTGGCGCTCGCCGGCCGCAACCGGGCCAGGCTCGAGGCGGTCCGGGCCCGCACCGGTGCCGATCACGAACTGGTGACCGTGGACGCCACGGACGGTGCCGCCCTCCGACGGGTCACTGCCCGGACCCGTGTGCTGCTCACCACCGTCGGCCCGTACATCGTCCACGGGGAGCCCGTAGTGGCGGCATGCGCCGACACCGGCACCGACTACCTCGACCTCACCGGGGAGCCGGAGTTCGTCGACCTCACCTACCTACGCCACCAGTCCCGTGCCCTCGCCACCGGAGCCAGACTGGTGCACGCCTGCGGGTTCGACTCGGTGCCCCACGACCTCGGCGCCCAGTTCACCGTGGGCCTGCTCCCCGAAGGGGTGCCGCTGACCGTGCGCGGCTACGTCCGCATGCAGGGGACGTTCTCCGGGGGGACCGCCTCCTCCGCGCTCGAGATCATGGGGCGGCTGCGCCAGGGCCGGGCGGCCCAGCAGGTGCGTCGCAGGGTGGAGCCGGATCCCGAGGGGCGCAGCATCCGGGTGGAGACCGGGCGGGTCGGGCGTGACCCCGACACCGGATGGTGGGTCGTCCCGCTGCCGACCATCGACCCGCTGATCGTGGCCGAGTCGGCACGACAGCTTCCCCGCTACGGACCGGAGTTCTGCTACTCCCATTCCTGGGCCTCCACCAGCCCGGTGGCTGCACTCGGGCTCATCGGCGGGGCCGGCGCGCTCGTCGCGGCGGCCCAGGTACCCGGCGCCCGACGGGCGTTGGCTCGGCTCCGGCCGGCCGGCAGCGGACCGTCGCCGACGCAGCGTGCGGCGGCGTGGTTCTCCGTGCGCTTCATCGGCGAGGGCGGCGGCCAGCGGGTCGTCACCGAGGTGGCGGGCGGGGACCCCGGCTACAGCGAGACCGCCAAGATGATCGGGGAAGCGGCCCTGTGCCTGGCCCTCGACGACCTGCCTCCTACCTCCGGCCAGGTCACCACGGCATCAGCCATGGGGCCGGCCCTGCGGACGAGGCTCGACGCCGCCGGCATCACCTTCACCGTTCTGGACTGACCCGGTGGGTACGGTGGGGCGGTGAGTTCCCCACCTGCGCCGGTGCCCGCCGGCGACGAGTCCGACGTCGGACACGATGCGCCACGGAGGGTCCCGTCTGCGCACGAGCGCGACGACGAGGTGGCGTGGGGCATCCCGTCGCGGCACGAAGCCCGGTGGCAGGCCGTCGTGGCGGTGACGGTCGCCATCCTCCTGCAGGTGGCCCTTCCGAGCCGGGTCACCGAGGGACTGGGCCCGCGCTGGCTGATCCCGGCCCTCGAAGGTGTCCTCGGCATCGCCGTGGTGATCACCAACCCGCACCGCGCCGATCGGGAGGGTTCCGCCCTGCGCTGGCTGTCGCTCGGCCTGATCGCCATGATCACCGCCGTCAACATGGTGGCCCTGGGCGAGTTGATCCGCGCCCTCCTCGACCACGGGGGCGCCGCCGGGCGGACCCTGGTGTTCGCCAGTGTGCCCATCTGGCTGACCAACGTCATCGTGTTCGGCCTCTGGTTCTGGGAGCTCGACCGGGGTGGGGTCACCGCCCGCCTCCAACCCACGCATCGGGACCCGGACTTCCTCTTCCCGCAGATGTCGACCCCCGGCGCGGCACCGGGGTGGGTGCCACAGTTCGTCGACTACCTCTACACGTCGTTCACCAACGCGACCGCATTCAGCCCGACCGACACGTTGCCGCTCACCCCCTGGGCCAAGTTGTTGATGATGGCGGAGTCGATGGCCTCACTGCTCACCGTGGCACTGGTGATCTCCCGCGCCGTCAACATCCTGCGCTGATCTGCTCCGCTCCGGAAGACCCGGGACGGCCGCTCCGGTCGACGCGTGACACCGGTGGTGGCCGGCGTGGACCGGGCAGTGGGTCAACCGGCCGCTGTCCCGATCAGTCGCATGGCCCGCTTGGCCTTCGGGCACGACGCGGCTCGCGACCCGTCCACAGCGGCCTGGCAGGTCCGGCACGTCCAGTCCCCTCCCTCCACATGCCACAGGACCGAACCACACGTCGGGCACCGCTCGCGTCCCTCGCTGCACGTAACCCCGGCATAGCGCGACGACGACAGTGGACAGCCCCGACCGTGGCACACCGCCCAGTCGGGATCGGCGACGAGACCCTCGACCGGGCACACCACGAGGCACCTGACGCAGTCGTTGCACAGCAGCGGGTCGACCACGTAGGCGACGGGGAAGCCGCCCCCCTGACTGATCGCCCCCTGGGGACAGGCGGACTCACAGGCCCCGCAGCCGAGGCACTCGTCGACGTCGATCTCGAGGGCCACAGCTCAGGCCTGCCCGGCACCGACCGGGGTGGCAGCGCCGGAGGCACCGGGCACGCCTGCGTCGAACACCGCCTGCAAGGTGCCCATGAAGCGGTAGAACTTGTCGCTGCCCATGGCGTCCGGGGCACGGATCACGAAGGGGATGCCGGCGATGCTGAGCCCGTTGAGGGAGTGGGCGCTGTCGGCGGGCCCGTTGGCCGCGATCCACCCGGTCATCTCCTCCCATGCGGCGAGCGGCCCGGAGATCACGACCTCGGGCCCGAACGCCTCCTCCGTGGTCGGACCCACCGCGTCGATGTCGTACCCGTCGAGCACGAGGCCGTAGAAGGCGTCCGACCCGTCGGCCAGGACGAACTCCATGCCGAAGCGCAGCTCAGCGGTGCCCAGGCGCTCGATGGCCGCCTGGTCCGCCGTCGCCCCCAGGACCAAGGCGTCGAACCAGTCGGCCGAGGGGAACGGTGCCGCGGCCCCGCTCATGCCACGACCTCGGCCACGGCACCGGGCACGCCCTCGATGATGGCGTCCGGCAGGTGGAGGCGACCCCGTCGGTCCAGACCTGCGTGGGCGCAGCGCTTCAGGTAGTCGCCGACGATCTGGCGTCGCAGCACGTCCCCGGCAGCGGCACCGAGCTCGCAGGCCGCCTCGACGCTGCCGGCGGCCAGGATGGCGGTGGGCTCCACGATCTCCGGCGTCGAGAAGATCATGGCGATGATCTCCTCGCCCTGGTCCAGGTAGGCGTGGAAGTCCTCCGCCACCGACGGGTCCCGTTCCAAGCGGTACCGCAGGTGCATGGTGCCGTAGGCGACGTGTCGGGCCTCGTCCTGCATGCAGAGTCGGAAGATCTGCTGCTCGACCGGGGACGGGGACAACGCCGCTCCGGCCCGGAACAGGGACAGCACGATCCCCTCCCCCAACAGGTGCATGAGTGCGGAGCCCTCGTCATAGGACTCAGCGTCCAGGATCAGCTGCAGGAACCGCTCGACCACGGCGGTTGCCCGACCGAGGCCGCCCCCGTTGGCCAGGGCCCGCTTCCGGAACACCTCGGTGTGGCGTGCCTCGTCCATGACCTGCGTGCACAGGAACATCTTGGCCTCGACGAAGTCGTGGTTGATGCGCCACAGCCACTTGGCCGGAAAGTCGGCAGCCACCATTTCCACCTCGGAGAGGACGGTGGCCAGTTGGCACATGGCGTGCTCCACGTCCGGATCGAGCGGGACCAATTGCGACCACGCGATGTCCCGGGTGGCGCTCCACTGGCGGCTCACCGCCTCCTCGTAGAGGTCGAGGAGGTTGTCCGCCCACACCTCCGATTTGTCGTTGATGGTGTACCCCATGTCGGGCACGTCGGGCTCGACGTCGGAACCACGCGGCGCCATCGTCCGCAGCGGTGCGTGGTCGGGCACCTTCCCGTACGAACCGATCTCGATGTCTCGCAAGGTGAGTCCGGTCTTCGACGGGACGGCCCGCACACCCCACTCGCTGTCCGTGTCCCGGAGCCAGCCGAGGTCGAACTCCCCTCGTGCCGACCGCTCCAGATAACTCAGGTCGAGTCCCAGTGACATGCGCTCCCCCTTCGGTGGCTGCGTGGCGTTGAGACACCGAGTGCCTCTCTGTGTCATCACGTTCCAGGATGCGGACACGCGGGCATCCCGAACTAGGGCCGAAAGTCCCTACCTGACCGACCGGCTCGCATCGCCGGGACCTTCGCCCCCCCGGCGGGATAGCCCCGACGGTCGACCGGACCGCCGACCGGGTCAGTCGGCGTGTGCTGTCCGAGCGGGGTAGCTCAGGCTGTAGGTGGCGCTCCGGAGCTGCAGGATCTCGTCGTCATCGGGCAGGGCGACGCCGGCCACCACCGCGGTCGGATCGAAGATCACCGGCTCGACGTCACCGGCGAGGCCGTCGATCTGCAGCCGCCCGGCCACGACCGTCGGCCGCTCCGGCCATACAGCCGTCGGGTCATCGGTCGGGTCGTCCGCAGTGCCGAGGTGGACGACCAGGTCGAAGGCGGCCGCTCCGGGCGGACCGGCCAGGCGTTCTGCCAGCTCGGCGGCGAGGTCCAGCCCCGGATCCACGGGCTCCTCCCGGAACTGCTCGCCGTCGGCAGGCACCCACGAGTACCGGAAGGGCCGGCGTCGCCCGGCCCCGTCGACGAGGAAGAACGTGTGCAGACCGTTGTACACGAGCGTGGCATAGCTGACGGGCACCCCTGCAGTCATGGCGGCCCGGACAGCCGGAAGCGACTCGGGGTGCGACTCGACGAAGGCCGTCATCCGGGCGGGATCGGGCGCGCCCGTGGCTGGGTCAGGGGCCCGCGCGACGAGGAGCTCCAGGAAGGAGGCACCGTCGCGCACCAGGAACGCCGGCGCGCTGACTCCGACCAGGTCGTGGGTCCCGGCGGCCGAGCGCAGCTTGACGGCCATACCGCGGGCGGAGGGGAGACCGTCGGGAACGTGAGGTTCACCACCGGGGTGCGAGAACCGCACCAGTGCCGCGGTCGAACCCTCCCGTAGATGCGGGGCGGACGTCGATCCGGCCAGCGCACCCGACGGGATGAACCGCCCCTCGGCCACGACTCCCCTGGCGTGCAGGGCACGGTGCCGGGAGGAGCTGGTGGGGGCCGAGCGGAGCACCCCGTGGATCCGTTCGGCGGTCGCCTCGATGTCTGCGTCCATGACCGGGCAGGGTAGCGGTGCGGTCGGCGGTGCGCACCGGTCGCTCACCCCGCGAGCGCGCCGGGGCCCGATGGGGTACCGGACCGTGATGCATTCCGACACCCGACTACCCACCAAGGTGGTCGACGCCGCCTACGGCGCAGTCGGATCGGGACTCCATATCGCCCTGGCCCTGTCCGGCGCGCTCCTGCTGGCCGCCGGGCTACTGGTCGTCGTCGTTGGCCCCCTCCCCGCGTGGCGCCCGACCGACCGCTCGTCGGGTGACGGCACCGCCCTAGACAGCCGGCGATCGATGGGTCCCGTCCGTCGGTCGCCACCCCACCGTGGCGGACTCCAGCACGGCGACGG
>Ga0075520_1000086_pt1 | contig 30467 bp, 29 predicted proteins | sample NGEPerB_FD_75100 | JGI IMG/M metagenome (GOLD analysis project Ga0075520, IMG submission 75100) | Arctic peat soil microbial communities from the Barrow Environmental Observatory site, Barrow, Alaska, USA - NGEE PermafrostAB12-B | ecosystem: Environmental > Terrestrial > Soil > Wetlands > Peat ... | reverse complement strand
GCCTTGCGGGCACAGCAGCCGAATCGGCGCGAGGCAGCGGCATCATGGCCAACCCTGCGGCGATCGCCGCCCACCGATGAGGCTCGCATGCATCTGATGGCCCTGAAAGGCTCCTGCCATTGCGGCGCCGTCCGCTTTCGCGTCGACGCACAAAGCCCCGTGCCCTTCATGCACTGTCACTGCTCGATCTGCCGCAAGACGGCAGGCAGCGGCGGCTTCGGCATCAACCTGGGCGCGCGCTTCGAGACGCTGAAGGTCAGCGGCGAACGCCATCTCGGCCGCTACCACGCGATGCTCCGCGAGCCCGGCAAGCGCACTCGACGCTCGAAGGCCGAGCGGCGCTTCTGCATGAAATGCGGGAGCGCACTCTGGCTCTGGGACCCGCGTTGGCCGGATCTCGTGCACCCGCACGCCTCTGCGATCGACACGCCCTTGCCGAAGCCGCCCGAGGTGACCGAGGCGGCGCTGGCCGACGCACCGGCGTGGGTCGACGTGCCGTCGGCCAAGGGCCATGTCCATTGCCGAAAATGGCCGGAAGAGTCGCTCGAGGACTGGCACCGGCGCCACGGCCTGCTCGGCGGACGCCAGCAGAAGGCAGCGTCGCGCCGATAGCTGCGAGTCGGGCCCTCAGCCGGCGCCGGGCCGCTCCCAAGCCGGCTGAGCGCCCCCTCGGGGGGCAGCGAACGCAGTGAGCGTGGGGGCCGTCATCTCAGGCAGGGCGAGCGCCGAAGATCGCGCTGCCGACGCGGACCAGCGTCGCGCCCTCGGCGATGGCCGCCTCGAGATCGGCGCTCATGCCCATCGACAAGGTGTCGAGCTCGAGTCCGTCGCGGCACAGCGACTCGAAGAGCAAGCGAAGCGCGCGATGCGGACGCCGCTGCGCCTCGAAATCGCCAACGGGCTCTGGAATGGCCATGAGACCGCGCAACGCCAGCCGCGGCAGAGCAGCCACGGCCCGCGCCGCGGCCGGGACATCGGCCGGCGCCAGGCCACCCTTCGACGCCTCCGCGCTGATGTTGACCTGCAGGCAGACTTCGAGCGGCGGCATGTGCGATGGCCGCTGCGCGCTCAGCCGCTCGGCCGTCTTGACGCGATCGATCGATTGCACCCAGTCGAAGGCCGCCGCGACCGCGCGCGTCTTGTTGCTCTGCAGCGGCCCGATCAAGTGCCACTCGATCGGCAACCGGTCGCTGTCCAGGCGCTTGATCTTGTCGATTCCTTCCTGCACGTAGTTCTCGCCGAAGTGCCGCTCGCCGGCAGCGGCCGCCTCGCGCACGGCTTCGGCGGAAAAGGTCTTGCCCACGACAAGCAGCGTGACGCTTTGCACGGGCCGACCGGCGCGGCTACAGGCGCTTGCAATGCGCTCGTGCACGCGGAGGAGGTTGTCTGCGATCATTGCGCTACCGTCGCGCCAGGCGTTTGCCGCGACTGTGCTGCCGCGTTTCCCGCGCCACTCCCGGAAGATCCATGGACATCACCCAACTGCTGGCGTTTTCGGTCAAGAACAAGGCGTCGGACCTGCACCTTTCGGCGGGCCTGCCGCCGATGATCCGCGTTCACGGCGACGTGCGCCGCATCAATGTCGACCCGCTCGAGCACAAGCAAGTGCACGACATGGTGTACGACATCATGAACGACTCGCAGCGCAAGAACTACGAAGAGACGCTCGAGTGCGACTTCTCGTTCGAGATCCAGGGCCTGGCGCGCTTTCGCGTCAACGCCTTCAATCAGAACCGTGGCTCGGGCGCCGTCTTCCGGACCATTCCCTCCAAGATCCTGACGCTCGAGCAGCTCAATTGCCCGGCCGTCTTCGCCGAGCTGTCGATGAAGCCGCGCGGCATGGTGCTGTGCACGGGCCCGACCGGCTCCGGCAAGTCGACGACGCTCGCGGCGATGGTCAATCACCTCAACGAAAACGAGTTCGGCCACATCCTGACGGTGGAAGACCCGATCGAGTTCGTCCATGAATCGAAGAAGTGCCTGATCAACCAGCGCGAGGTCGGCCCGCACACGCTGTCGTTCTCGAACGCGCTGCGCTCGGCGCTGCGCGAAGACCCGGACTGCATCCTGGTCGGCGAGATGCGCGACCTCGAGACGATCCGCCTGGCGCTGACCGCGGCGGAAACGGGCCACCTGGTGTTCGGCACGCTGCACACCTCGAGCGCGGCCAAGACGGTCGACCGGATCGTCGACGTGTTCCCGGCCGCCGAAAAGGAAATGGTTCGGGCGATGCTCTCGGAGTCGCTGATCGGCGTCATCTCGCAGACGCTCTGCAAGACCAAGGACGGCACTGGCCGCGTCGCGGCGCACGAGATCATGCTGGGCACGGCGGCGATCCGCAACCTGATCCGCGAGAGCAAGATCGCGCAGATGTACTCGGCGATCCAGACGGGCAACAGCCTGGGCATGCAGACGCTCGACCAGAACCTCGCCGATCTGGTGCGGCGTAATATCGTTTCCGCCGCCGAAGCCCGTGGCAAGGCGAAATTCCCGGAGAACTTCCCCGGCTAGGGCGAACGAGACCCACGCAGGCGAGACGCAGCAGCGAACGGAACACACATGGAACGCGACCAGGCATCGAAATTCATCAACGACCTGCTACGCCTGATGGTCTCGCGCAGCGGCTCCGACCTCTTCCTCACCGCCGACTTCCCGCCCGCGATCAAGGTCGACGGCAAGGTCACCAAGGTCTCGCCGCAGCCGCTGACCGGCCAGCACACCCTCGCCCTGACGCGTTCGATCATGAACGACAAGCAGGCGGCCGAATTCGAACGCACCAAGGAGTGCAACTTCGCCGTCGCGCCGCAGGGCATCGGGCGTTTCCGCGTCAACGCTTTCGTGCAGCAGGGCATGGTCGGCCTGGTGATGCGGACGATTCCGCAGGTGCTGCCGACCATCGACAGCATGAACCTGCCGCACATCCTGAAGGACATCTCGCTGTCCAAGCGCGGCCTGGTCATCTTCGTCGGCGCCACCGGCTCGGGCAAGAGCACGTCGCTGGCGGCGCTCGTCGACTACCGCAACGAGAATTCCTTCGGCCACATCATCACGATCGAAGACCCGGTCGAGTTCGTTCACCCGCACAAGAACTGCATCGTCACGCAGCGCGAGGTCGGCATCGACACCGACGACTGGGGCATCGCCCTGAAGAATTCGCTGCGCCAGGCGCCCGACGTCATCCTGATGGGCGAGATTCGCGACCGCGAGACGATGGAGCACGCCGTCGCCTTCGCCGAGACCGGCCACCTCTGTCTGGCGACGCTGCATGCCAACAGCGCCAACCAGGCGCTCGACCGGATCATCAACTTCTTCCCAGAAGAGCGGCGCGCGCAGCTGCTGATGGACCTGTCGCTGAACCTGAAGAGCCTCATCTCGCAGCGCCTCCTGCCGCGCCAGGAAGGCAAGGGCCGCGTCGCCGCGGTCGAGATCATGCTCAACACGCCGTTGATCAGCGACCTGATCTTCAAAGGCGAGGTCGCCGAAATCAAGGAGATCATGAAGCGCTCGCGCGAGCAAGGCATGCAGACGTTCGACCAGAGCCTGTTCGATCTCTACGAAGGCCAGGTCGTGACCTACGAAGACGCCCTGCGCAACGCCGACTCGGTCAACGACCTGCGCCTGCAGATCAAGCTGCACAGCCAGCGCTCGCGCAGCAGCGACCTGACGGCCGGCACCGAGCACATGCACATCGTGTAATTGGGACGCTTCGGGAATCGAGCGCTTCGCTGAACTAAAGCGGCCTCTCTGCGAGGCCGTTATCATTTTTCATGAACACCAGAACCTACGAATCCACACCGTCGCGGCGAATCGCCTTCATTGGCCTGGGCGTCATGGGCTACCCCATGGCGGGTCACCTCGCCGCAGCCGGGCACAAGGTCACCGTCTACAACCGGACCGCGGCGAAGGCCGCCGAATGGGTCAAGACCTACGGTGGCGCGAGCGCGACGACGCCGGCGCTGGCCGCCGAAGGCGCGGAGCTCGTCTTCGCCTGCGTCGGCAACGATGACGACCTGCGCTCGGTCACGACCGGCAGCGACGGCGCTTTCTCGCTGATGCAAAAAGGCGCCGTGTTCGTCGACCACACGACGGCCTCGGCCAGCGTCGCGCGCGAACTCGCGGCCGAGGCCACGCGCCTCGGCTTCGCGTTCGTCGACGCGCCCGTCTCCGGCGGCCAGGCCGGCGCCGTCAACGGCGCGCTGACCGTGATGTGCGGAGGCGACGCGGCGGCCTTCGATGCGGCGCAGCCTGCGGCCATGGCCTATGCCAAGGCGATGACGCTGCTCGGGCCGAGCGGCTCGGGCCAGCTCGCCAAGATGGTCAACCAGATCGCCATCGCCGGTCTCGTCCAGGGCCTATCGGAGGCGATCGCCTTCGGCCAGAAAGCCGGCCTCGACATGAAGGCCGTGCTCGACGTGATCGGCAAGGGCGCGGCGCAAAGCTGGCAGATGGACAACCGCGGCCCGACCATGGTTGCCGGCAAGTTCGACTTCGGATTCGCCGTGGACTGGATGCGGAAGGACCTCGGCATCGCCCTCGACGAAGCGCGGCACAACGGCGCCCGGCTTCCGGTGACGGCCCTCGTCGACCAGTTCTACGCCGACCTGCAAGCTGGCGGCGGCAACCGCCACGACACGTCCAGCCTCATCAAGCGCCTCGGCTGACGATTCGCCCGTTGGCCTGGCGTCTGTCGACGCCAGGCGTGGTCTATTTGACGGCCGACGACGAGGCCGCTGCCTCGGGTGCGATGGGCGCCGCGACCGGCCCCCCCGGCGCCACCGCCGGCGTGTCCGGACGGGCCAGGCTCTTGGGCTGCGTGTGCGCGAGGTCCGACTCGGTGAGGATCTCGAATACGCGCACGACCTTGACGACACCCGTGACGCCGCGTGCCACTTCGGTGGCGCGCGTCGCTTCCCGCTCGGTGAGGCGGCCCATCAAGTAAACCGTGCCGCGGTGCGTCACCACCTTGATCGAGTTGGCGAACAGATCCTTCGCATCGACCAGGCTGGCCTTGACCTTGGCCGTCACGAACGCGTCCTTGGTCTTCTCGCTGAAGGTATTGGCCTGTCCGACGCTGAGCTCGTTGACGACCGACTGCACGTTGTCGATGCGCGCCACGGCCTGCTCGGCAGTCGTCTTGTCGGCGTCGCTCGCGACCTCGCCGGTCAACAGGACCATCCGGTTGTAGCTCGTGGTGTTGACCCGCGCGTTGTCGCCGAAGGCCTCGTTCATGCGGCTGTTCGCCTTCAGCTCGATCGTCTCGTCGTCGACCTGGGCGCCGGTCGTGCGCCGATCGGTCGCGACGATCGCGCCACCGACGATCGCGCCGCCGACGAGCAGCGGCGCGCAGCCGCCGAGCGAGGCCATCGCCATCAGGGTGGCTGCCAGTTGCCAGGCAGCGCGAGGCAGGCGTGCCGGTGTCGTCTTTCGGATCATGTGTTTTCCTGTTCGCCGAGCAACTGCAGATCGACCGCATCGCACAGGCAATGGATCACCAGCAGGTGCACTTCCTGGATGCGCGCCGTCCGCTCGTGCGGGACGCAAATGTGGACATCGGTTTCGGTGAGCTTGTCGCGCATCTTGCCGCCGGTGTTGCCGGTGAGCGCGATCACCGTCATCTCCTTGCGGTGCGCAGCGTCGACCGCGGCAAGCACGTTCGTGGAGCTGCCGCTCGTCGACATCGCCAGCAGCACGTCGCCGGGCGCGCCGAGCGCTTCGACCTGCTTCGAGAAGACCACCTCGTAGCCGTAGTCGTTGCCGACCGCCGTGAGGATCGAGGTGTCCACCGTCAGCGCAATAGCGGCCAGGCCCGGCCGCTCGCGCTCGAACCGGCCGACGAACTCGGCGGCGAAATGCTGTGCATCGGCGGCGGAGCCGCCGTTGCCGCAGGCGAGCACCTTGCCGCCGCCGGTGATGCAGCCGACCAGGGCGCTGACCGCGTCGGCGATGGGCTTGGAGAGCACCTCGGCAGCAGCGTACTTGAGGTCGGCGCTGTCGAAAAACTGCTGCTGGATACGTTGTTCAAGCATGGTGGCACATGATAAGACACGCGTTTTCGCAATGGGTTCACGACGCGTCGAAGGCCGCGCGCAGCCACTCGATCCGCCCGGCCTCGACGGTCACGACGTCGAAGCGGCAGGGCGGCTGAACCTGGAAGCGGCGCAGGAAATGGCGCGCCGCGAACACCAGCCTCTGCTGCTTGACGGCGCCGATGCTCGCCGCGGCGCCGCCGAAGCGCGCGTCGCGGCGGGCCCGCACCTCGACGAAGACGAGCGTGCCGTCGGGCTCGCGCAGGATCAGGTCGATCTCGCCACCGCGCGAGCGCGGGCCGCGCGCGACCCGATAATTGCGTTCGACCGGCACCAGGCCGCGGGCGACGAGATGAGCCAGCGCCCGCGCTTCGGCCGCATCGCCGAGCGCCTTGGTCGTCGGCGCCGCCAGGCTCTTGGGTCGCGCATCGGAGGTCATGACAGGTGGCGGATGGATCGACGCTCGTGCAAGCCGCGGCCGACGCGGCTGGTGGCCAGCAGTATCCCGCGCCGGCGCTCTACGTCGTCGCCACGCCGATCGGCAATCTCGCCGACCTGAGCTTTCGCGCTCTGCACGTGCTCGCAACCGTCGATGCGATCGCCTGCGAAGACACTCGGCACAGCGCGACGCTGCTGCGCCACTTCGGCATCGTCAAGCCGCTGCTCGCGGTGCACGAGCACAACGAGCGCGAGGCGGCTGCGACCGTGATCGCGCGGCTCGCACGGGGCGAGCGCGTGGCCTGCGTCAGCGACGCGGGAACGCCGGCCATCAGTGATCCGGGCGCAGCGCTGGTCGCTGCCGTGCGTGAGGCCGGTTTCCGCATCGTGCCGATTCCGGGTGCGAGCAGCGCACTCGCCGCACTCGCGGCCGCTGGCGACGCGAGACCCGGTGGCTTCGCATTCGTCGGCTTTCTTCCGGCCCGTGGCGCGCAGCGCGCCCAGGCGCTCGACGCTTGCGCCGCCGCCATGGCGACCCAGATCCTGTTCGAGGCGCCGCATCGCATCGATGCGCTGGCTGTTGCGCTCGCGGCGGCCTGCCCTGGACGGACGACGACGCTCTGCCGCGAGCTGACCAAGCAGTTCGAGACCGTGGCGACGATGCCCGCACGCGATCTCCCGGCGTGGCTCGGCGCCGATCCGAACCGGGGCCGCGGCGAATTCGTGCTCGTCCTGCATGCCCGCGCCGGCGACGCGGTCGCCGCCGGCGAGACGGCACACGATGCACTGCTCGTGCCGCTCATCGCCGCGTTGCCGCTCAAGCAGGCGGTCGCCGTTGCCGTCGAGATCGCCGGCGCGCCGCGCAATGTCCTCTATGCGCGCGCCCTGCAATTGAAAGCCCGCGCCGCGCCGGAAGGCGAAGACGCGGGCTGAAGAATCGCTCCGCGCGGCACGCTGGCCGCGCCGCCGATCAGACCTTCGGCGCGACTTGTGCGTCGTGCTTCTGCTTGGCGATGTTGCGGCTGGCACGGTTCTGCATGCGGGCCACGTGGCGGCGCTCGGCGCCGGTCACCTTGCCATCGGCCTTGGCATTCGCTTCGGCAGAGGCGACACGCGCTTGCTGCTTGTCGAGGCGATTGGTCTCCTTGGCGGTGAGCTGGCCCGAGGCGACGCCGTTGCCGATGCGCGTTTGCTGCTTGGCTTCACGCGCGTCGATGCGCGGAGTGGCCGGGGCCGTCGCTTGCGCGAAGGCGCCGATCGAGGCGATCGCGAGGATCGCACCGATGGCGACAGTCTTGAGGTTCAGCATGATGTTTCCTTCGTTGGTTTGAGAGTGGATTCGTCGGGTGGAACGGGTTGCGCACCCCGCCTGTCTTCAACGCCATGCAGGATCGAACGCCGACGCCATCGGCCGTAAAGATGTGTGAAAGAGCGCCGCTTCTCGTGCCCTTGCAAGCGCATCGTCCGTGGCCCGGTGCGGGCATGTGCGGACTTCTACAATTCCGCACCGACTTCCGAAAGCGCGCGCCATGATTTCCCGCGAACCTACCATCGAGCGACTGGCCATTGCGCGCTCGCTTCTGCTCGAGCCGTTCGGTCTCGACGAGGCGACGCTCGGCCGCGCGCTCGCCAGCATCGCGACGCACCGCATCGACGACGCCGATCTCTACTTCCAGTACACGCGCAGCGAAGGCTGGAGCCTCGAGGAAGGCATCGTCAAGAGCGGCAGCTTCGGCATCGACCAGGGCGTGGGCGTGCGCGCCGTCGCCGGCGAGAAGACGGCCTTCGCGTACTCCGACGACATCTCCGCAGCCGCGTTGATGGACGCGGCAAGCACGGTGCGCACGATCGCCGCAGCTGGGCAGAGCCGGCGCGTCAAGGTCGGACGCGCCACGACGATCGCGCGCAGCCGCACGCTCTATGCGCCGATGGACCCGATCGCCACGCTCGACAGCGCCCAGAAGGTCGCGCTCCTCGAGCGGGTCGAAAAGCTCGCGCGCGCCAAGGATCCGCGCATCGTGCAGGTGATGGCCGGGCTCGCCGGCGAATACGACGTCGTCCTGATCGCCCGCGCCGACGGCACCATCGCCGCCGACGTGCGGCCGCTGGTTCGCCTGTCGGTCAGCGTCATCGCCGAGCAGACCAAGGACGGCGTGGTACGGCGCGAGTCCGGCAATGGCGGCGGCGGCGGGCGCTTCGGCTTCGGCTACTTCCAGCAGGACGTCATCGAGTCCTATGTCGACGATGCCGTCAACGCGGCGCTCACCAATCTCGAAGCGCGCCCGGCCAAGGCCGGCGAGATGAGCATCGTGCTCGGGCCTGGCTGGCCCGGCGTGCTGTTGCACGAGGCGATCGGCCACGGCCTCGAGGGCGACTTCAACCGAAAGGGTGCGAGTGCGTTCACGGGCCGGATCGGCCAGCGCGTCGCTGCCAAGGGCGTGACCGTGCTCGACGACGGCACGATCGCCGATCGGCGCGGCTCGCTCAACGTCGACGACGAAGGCAACGCGACGCAGAAAAACGTCCTCATCGAGGACGGCATCCTGAAGGGCTACCTGCAGGACTCGATGAACGCGCGGCTGATGAAGGTGGCGCCCACCGGCAACGGCCGGCGCGAAAGCTACGCCGCCGTGCCGATGCCGCGCATGACCAATACCTACATGCTCAGCGGCGACAAGACCAGGGACGAGATCGTCGCCGGCTTGAAGCGCGGCCTCTACGCGACCAACTTCGGCGGCGGCCAGGTCGACATCACCAGCGGCAAGTTCGTGTTCTCGGCGAGCGAGGCGTTCTGGGTCGAGAACGGCAAGATCCAGTATCCCGTCAAGGGCGCGACCCTGATCGGCAACGGGCCCGACGCGCTGACCCGCGTCAGCGCGATCGGCAACGACATGCGGCTCGACACCGGCGTCGGCGTCTGCGGCAAGGAAGGCCAGAGCGTGCCGGTGGGCGTCGGCCAACCGACCTTGCGGATCGACCGGATCACGGTCGGCGGCACGGCGTAGGTCAGACCACGCGCACGTCCAGGGTCGGCAAGCCGGCGATGAAGCCCTGCATGACATCGCCCGGCACAACCGGCCCGACGTTTTCGGGCGTGCCGCTGTAGATCAGGTCGCCAGGCATCAGCTCGAAGGCCTGCGAGAGCTTGGCGATCTGCTCGGCGACGTTCCAGGTCATCTGGCTCAGGTCGGCGCTCTGCTTGAGCGAGCCGTTGACCTTGAGCGTGATGGCGCCCTTGGTGAAATGGCCGACGTCGGCGACGCGGTGCAGCGGGCCCATCGGCGCCGAATGATCGAAGCTCTTGCCGATCTCCCAGGGCTTTTTCTCGTCGCCCATTGCGCGCTGGAGATCGCGCCGCGTCATGTCGAGGCCGATCGTGTAGCCGTAGACGAGCGACAGCGCCTGCTCGACCGGGACGTTCTTGCCGCCCTTGCTCAATGCGGCGACGAGCTCGATCTCGTAGTGGTAATTCTTGGTCAGCGGCGGGTACGGATGATCGGCGGTCGTGCCGATGGCGACATACTGGATGGCGTCGCTCGGCTTTTGAAAGAAGAACGGCGGCTCGCGGCTCGGATCGGACCCCATCTCGCGCGAATGCGCGGCGTAGTTGCGGCCGATGCAATAGATGCGCCGCACCGGAAAGACCTGCGTGGTGCCGGCGATCGGCAGCGTCGGTTGCGCGACGCTGAAGACCGTGCCCGATCCGCCTTCCGAGGCCTTGGTCTGGGGCGTTGCGGTGGCGCAGCCAGCCATCGTGGCGAGACCGGCAATCGCGCCGGTCGACAACACTTTCCTTCGGTCCATGACGTTGTCTCCTGTTTCCATTGACGGTACGCGAGGCGGCCGTGCTACATTGCCGACCATGATTTCGCGCTTCTGGTTCTACACGTATTTTGCGTTCTCGCACCGCTCGGCGGACGGAGAGGCGATCGCGTAGGCAAGACAGCGCATCCAAACTCCAAAACCGCCGGGCAACCCCCGGCGGTTTTTTTTGGCGTGTGCCTTCGGCACGCGGCGGCATGGGAAGGACACGTCATGACGAAGAACAGCAATTCCGGCGAATCTGCGCCGACGAGCAGCGAGCGCACCAGCCAGACCGACGACGAGCGCATCGTCGACGTGATGCCGTTGCCGCCGCCGGAGCACCTGATCCGGTTCTTCCCGATCGCAGGCACGCCGGTCGAGACGCAGATCGGCACGACGCGCGAATCGATCCGCCGCATCATGCAGCGCGGCGACGACAGGTTGCTGGTCATCATGGGCCCGTGCTCGATCCACGACCCGCTGGCCGCGGTCGAGTACGCGAGAAGGCTCAAGGCCGAGCGCGACCGCTTCGCCGGCACGCTCGAGATCGTCATGCGCGTGTACTTCGAAAAGCCGCGCACGACGGTCGGCTGGAAGGGCCTCATCAACGACCCGTACCTCGACCAGACCTTTCGCATCGACGAGGGCCTGCGCATCGGCCGCCAGCTGCTGCTCGAGATCAACCGGCTCGGCATGCCCGCGGGCAGCGAGTTCCTCGACGTGATCTCGCCGCAATACCTGGGCGACCTGATCGCCTGGGGCGCGATCGGCGCGCGCACCACCGAGAGCCAGGTGCACCGCGAGCTCGCCTCGGGCCTGTCGGCGCCGATCGGCTTCAAGAACGGGACCGACGGCAACATCAAGATCGCCATCGATGCGATCCAGGCCGCGGCGCGGCCGCACCACTTCCTGTCCGTGCACAAGAATGGTCAGGTCGCCATCGTCGAGACGCGCGGCAACCCCGATTGCCACGTCATCCTGCGTGGCGGCAAGACGCCGAACTACGACGCCGCGTCGATCGCCGCGGCGTGCCGGGAGATCGAGGCCTCGCAGCTTCGCTGCACCCTGATGGTCGACTGCAGCCACGCCAACAGCAGCAAGGATCACCTGCGGCAGATCGCGGTTGCCGAGGACATCGCCGACCAGATGCGCGCCGGCAACGGCTGCATCTTCGGCGTCATGGTCGAAAGCCATCTGCAAGCCGGCGCGCAGAAGTTCGCGGCGGGCCGCGACGATCCCTCGCGCCTGGTCTACGGGCAGAGCATCACCGATGCCTGCCTGGGCTGGGCCAATTCGGTCGCGGTGCTCGAGACGCTGAGCGAGGCGGTGCAAGCGAGGCGCGCGTTGCCCGCGCAACGCGAGGCGACGGCGACGGCGCCATGAGCTGCGGGGTCACTAGGCGTCGGCGTCGCGCGCGAGTCGTTCGCTCTTCCAGTACACGTCGTCGCCGCCGAGGCCATCGAGATTCGCGCGGTTGAGAATCCGCGCCAGAACGAACAGCAGGTCGCTCAGCCGGTTGAGATATTGGCGGGCTTCGGCTCGCACCGTGTCGCCGGACGCCAAGGCCACGACCGAGCGCTCGGCGCGCCGAGCCACCGTGCGTGCGACATGAGCGAGCGCGGCGCTCCGCGTGCCTGCGGGCAGGATGAATTCCTTTAACCGCGGCAGCGTCGCGTTGTAGTGGGCGAGCGCCTCGTCGAGCCGCAACACGGCTTCCTTCTCGAGCAACGCGAAGCCGGGAATGGACAGCTCGCCACCCAGATTGAAGAGCTCGTGCTGGACGACGACGAGGAGCTCGCGGACGTCGGCGGGGAGCGGCTCGGCCAGCAGCACGCCGAGATTCGAGTTCAGCTCGTCGACATCGCCGAGCGCGGCGATGCGCAGATGGCTTTTGCCGACGCGTGAGCCGTCACCGAGCCCGGTGCTGCCGTCGTCGCCGGTGCGGGTCGCGATCTGCGTGAGGCGGTTCGACATGGCTGCTCCATCCTAGCAGTGCGAAGGCCCTGTCGACGCCTGCGCGAGCAGCTTCCTACAATCGAGCGACGATGGCCGCACGCCCCGGAGACAAGCCATGAACGCACCCCTGCCCACCGATCTGCTGCCGCGCATCGAGCCCCGCCCGGTCCCTGCGCCGATGATCGCCGCGCTGAAATCGCAGTTCGGAGACCGCTGCTCGACGGCGCTGGCGGTGCGCGAGCAGCACGGCCGCGATGAGTCGCCGATCGACGCGCCGCCGCCGGATGCAGTCGTGTTCTGCGAAAGCACGGCCGATGTCGTTGCCGTCGTCGCGCTCGCCGACCGCTATGCCGTGCCCGTCATTCCATTCGGCGTCGGCTCGTCCCTCGAGGGCCATCTCCTGGCCGTACAGGGCGGCGTCTCGATCGACCTGTCGCGCATGAACAAGGTGCTCGCGGTCAACGCCGAAGACCTGACGGTCACGGTGCAGGCAGGCGTCACGCGGACCCAGGTCAACGAGGAGATCCGCCACACCGGCCTCTTCTTTCCGATCGACCCGGGCGCGGACGCCTCGATCGGTGGCATGTGCGCGACACGCGCCAGCGGCACCAACGCCGTCCGCTACGGCACGATGCGCGAGAACGTGCTCGGCCTCACCGTCGTGACCGCGCAGGCCGAGATCATCCGCACCGGCACGCGGGCGCGCAAATCGTCGGCCGGCTACGACCTGACGCGCCTGATGGTCGGCAGCGAGGGAACGCTCGGCGTGATGACCGAGATCACGCTGCGCGTCTATCCACTGCCCGAGGCGATGTCGGCCGCGACCTGCACCTTTCCGTCGATCGACGCGGCGGTGCGCACGACCATCGAGATCATCCAGATGGGCGTTCCGATCGCCCGCTGCGAGCTGCTCGATCGCTACGCCGTGCAAGCGGTGAACCGGCACGACAAGCTCACGCTCACCGAAGCGCCGATGCTGCTGATGGAGTTTCACGGCAGCGAGGCCGGCGTCGCCGAGCAGGCGAAGGTCGTCCAGGAGATCGCCAGCGAGCACGGTGGCGAAGACTTTCAGTGGGCGACGACGCCGGAAGAGCGCAAGAAGCTGTGGGCGGCGCGGCACCGCGCCTACTTCGCCGGCCTGCAGATGAAGCCCGGCTGCCGCACCGTGACGACCGACACCTGCGTGCCGATCTCGCGCCTGGCCGAGTCGGTCGTGCAGGCGTCGGAAGAGGCCGAAGCGGCGGGCCTGCAGCACTACATCGTCGGCCATGTCGGCGACGGCAACTTCCACATCGCCTATCTGGTCGACCCGAAAATCCCAGGCGAGCGCGAGACCGCCGAGCGCCTCAACGAAGCGCTTGTCATGCGCGTGATCGCGATGGACGGCACCTGCAGCGGCGAGCATGGCATCGGCCTGCACAAGATGGGCTTTCTCGTCAGCGAAGCCGGTGCCGGTGGGGTCGCAATGATGCGCACGATCAAGCGCGCGCTCGACCCGAAGAACATCATGAACCCGGGGAAGATATTCGCGCTTTAGCGCGAATATCTTCCCTTCGGGAAGGCAGAGCTGCTCCCTCCCCAACCCCTCCCTCCGAGAAGGGGGGGGCCAGACCCTTCGGGTCCGCTCGCTAGACGTGCTCGAGCTCCGATGCGGTGATCGACCAGTGCGTTGTCACGTCCCCGAACGAATCGACGCTTTCGAGGTTGACCCCGAAGCCCCAGAGCCGCGCCACGTGCTTCAGCACTTCCTGCGCGCCGTCATGCAGCGGCCGGTTGTTGTGGCGCGTGTGGCGCAGCGTCAATGCGCGATCGCCGCGCAGATCGACGCTCAGGACCTGGATGTCGGGCTCGCGCGAGCCGAGGTCGTACTGCCGCGACAGGGCTTCGCGCACCTGCCGGTAGCCGGCCGTATCGTGGATCGCCGAGACCCGCAGGTGCTCGTCGTGCTCGTCGTCGAGGATCGAGAACAGGCGAAGATCGCGGATGACTTTGGGCGAAAGGTACTGGCCGATGAAGCTCTCGTCCTTGAAGTTGCGCATCGCGTGGTGCAACGCCGGCAGCCACGGCGTGCCGGCGAGCTGCGGGAACCATTCGCGGTCCTCGGCGGTCGGATGCTCGCAGATGCGCTTGATGTCGGTGTACATCGCGAAGCCGAGCGCGTAGGGGTTGAGGCCGCTGTAGGCAGGGTGGCCGACCGGCGGCTGGAAGACGACGTTGGTGTGCGACTTCAGCCACTCGATCATCACTCCGTCGGTGAGATGACCCTCGTCGTAGAGCGTGTTGAGCAGGTGGTGGTGCCAGAACGTCGCCCAACCCTCGTTCATGACCTGCGTCTGCCGCTGCGGGTAGAAGTACTGCGCGATCTTGCGCACGATGCGCACGACCTCGCGCTGCCACGGCTCGAGCAGCGGCGCGTTCTTCTCGATGAAGTAGAGGATGTTTTCCTGCGGCTCCGACGGGAAGCGCTTCAGCTCCGATGCTTCGCCCGCCTGCTCCGGGCGCTTGGGCAACGTGCGCCAGATGTCATTGACCTGCGTCTGCGCATAGGCGAGCCGCTCGGTCCGGCGCGCCAGCTCTTCGGCGAGCGAGAGCTTGCTCGGCCGGCGATAGCGGTCGACGCCGTGGGTCTGCAGCGCGTGGCAGCTGTCGAGCGTGTCTTCGACGGCCTGCATGCCGTGCTTGTCCTCGCAATCGGCAATGTAGTTCCGCGCATAGACAAGATAGTCGACGATCGACGAGGCGTCGGTCCACAGGCGAAACAGGTAGTTGCCCTTGAAGAAGCTGTTGTGGCCATAGGCGGCGTGGGCGATCACGAGCGCCTGCATCGCCGTCGTGTTCTCCTCCATGAGGTAGCTGATGCACGGATCGGAATTGATGACGATCTCGTAGGCCAGGCCCATCTGGCCGCGCCGGTAGCTGCGCTCGTTGGCGATGAATTCCTTGCCGTAGCTCCAGTGCCGGTAGTTCACCGGCATGCCGACCGACGCGTAGGCATCCATCATCTGCTCGGCGGTGATGACCTCGAGCTGGTTCGGATAGGTGTCGAGCGCGAAGCGCTGCGCCACGGCGCGGATCTTCTCGTGGTACGCCTCGACGAGCTCGAAGGTCCAGTCGCTCGGGTCGGGCAGCGGCGCCTCGGGACGCGGCCCCGGCGGCAGCGGCGCATGAGGAATGCTGCGTTCCGGCCGAAGCCTGCGCACCGCCGACGACGGGCGCATTTCGAGCGGATTCGACGCGCTCACGGGAGCACCTCCGCGCATCGCGCCGGGCCACTCGCCTTGGCAGCGGTTGCGCGGCTCATGCCGCAGCCCGATCGCTCTTGAAGAGATCGCGGAAGACCGGATAGATCTGCCCGGGCTCCGTCACCTTGCGCATCGCGAAGTGGGCCTGCGTCTCCTGCAGCCGCGCGTACTCTTCCCAGAGGTTCTGCTCTTCCTCGGCGACCTGCACGTAGGCGAAGTAGCGGCATTGCGGCAGGAGGCTATCGGTGAGGAGCTCGCGGCAGCGGCCGGAATCGTGGTGCCAGTTGTCGCCGTCGCTCGCCTGCGCGCCGTAGATGTTCCAGTCCGAGGTCGAGTAGCGTTCCTTGATGATCTCGTCCATCAGCACGAGGGCGCTCGAGACGACGGTGCCACCAGTCTCGCGGGCGCGAAAGAAGTTCTCCTCGTCGACTTCCTGCGCCTGCGTGTGGTGGCGGATGAAGACGAGATCGATCTTTTCGTAGTGGCGGGTCAGGAAGAGATAGAGCAGGATGAAGAAACGCTTCGAGAGGTCCTTGCGCGATTCGTCCATGGAACCCGAGACGTCCATCAGGCAGAACATGACTGCCTTGGCCATCGGCACCGGCACCCGGACGCGATTGCGAAAGCGCAGGTCGATCGGATCGAGATACGGGATCTTCGAAAGGCGCGCGCGCAAGGCGCTGATCTGCTCTTCGAGCAGCGTACGGGCCTGCGCCTGCGCCGGCTGCAGGCCTGCCTCCGGCATCTTTGCGAGTTGTTCAAGAAGGGCCGCGAGCTCGGCTCGGGAGCCAGCGCCGATCGCAACGCGCCTGCCGATGGCTCCGCGCATCGAGCGAATGACGCTGAGATTGCTGGGCGTGCCTGAATTCGAGAAGCCGGCGCGGTGGCTTTTCATCTCGGGCGTCTCCGCGAGCTGGGTGCGCGTCAGCCGCGGCAGCGCCAGATCGTCGAAGAAGATCTGCATGAACTCTTCCTTGGTGAGATGAAAGACGAAGTCGTCCTCTCCCCCGTCGGAATCGCCCGCGTCGCCCGAGCCGCTGCCGTTGCCCGAGCCGCCCTGCGGCCGTTCGATGTGGTCGCCGCGCACGTATTCGCGGTTGCCCGGATGAACCATCTCGCGTGCGCCGCCGCTGCCGTGCCTGAACGTGGGCTCGCTGATGTCGCGCTTCGGGAGATGAATGTCTTCACCCTGCTCGATGTCGCGAATGCCCCGCTTGTCGACGGCCTTTCGCACGGCGTCGCGCACCTGGCCCTGGTAGCGGCGCAGGAACCGCTCGCGGTTGCCGATCGACTTGTTCTTGCCGGCAAGGCGACGATCGATGATCTGCTGAAGCATCGCTGTCCTTGACGGTTAAGAGCTTTTCCGGACCCGCAAATACCATTCGCACAGCAGCCGCACCTGTTTGGACGTGTAGCCCTTCTCGACCATCCGGTTGACGAAGTTCTCGTGCTTTTTCGCCTCGTCGGCACTCGCCTTGGCGTTGAAGCTGATCACGGGCAACAGCTCCTCGGTGTTCGAGAACATCTTCTTCTCGATCACGGTGCGCAGCTTCTCGTAGCTCGTCCACAACGGGTTCTTGCCGTTGTTGTTGGCGCGCGCGCGGAGCACGAAGTTGACGATCTCGTTGCGGAAGTCCTTCGGGTTGGAGATGCCCGCCGGCTTCTCGATCTTCTCGAGCTCGCCGTTGAGCTGCACGCGGTCGAATACCTCGCCGGTGTCGGTGTCGCGGTATTCCTGGTCCTGGATCCAGTAGTCGGCGTAGGTGACGTAGCGGTCGAAGATGTTCTGCCCGTACTCGCTGTAGCTCTCGAGATAGGCGGTCTGGATTTCCTTGCCGATGAACTCGGCGTAGCGGGCCGAGAGATGCTCCTTGATGAAGCCGAGGTACTTCTGCTCCGTCTCCGCCGGAAACTGCTCGCGTTCGATCTGCTGCTCGAGCACGTACATCAGGTGCACCGGATTGGCGGCGACCTCGGCCGGGTCGAAGTTGAAGACCTTCGAGAGGATCTTGAAGGCGAAGCGCGTCGAGACGCCGCTCATGCCCTCGTCGACGCCGGCGTAGTCGCGGTACTCCTGATAACTCTTGGCGCGCGGGTCGGTGTCCTTCAAGTTGTCGCCGTCGTAGATCAGCATCTTCGAATAGAGCGACGAGTTCTCCGGCTCCTTCAGACGCGTCAGCATCGCGAACTGGCTCATCATCTTGAGCGTGCCCGGTGCGCACTTCGCTTCGGCGAGCGACGAGTTGCGCAGCAGCTTCTCGTAGATCTTCACTTCCTCCGACGTGCGCAGGCAATACGGCACCTTGACGATGTAGATGCGGTCGAGGAAGGCTTCGTTGTTCTTGTTGTTGCGGAACGTCTTCCACTCGCTTTCGTTGCTGTGCGCCAGCACGATGCCGTCGAACGGGATCGCTCCGAAACCTTCCGTGCCCTTGAAGTTGCCTTCCTGCGTCGCGGTGAGCAGCGGGTGCAGTACCTTGATCGGCGCCTTGAACATCTCCACGAACTCGAGCAGCCCCTGATTGGCCAGGCACAGGCCGCCCGAGAAACTGTAGGCGTCGGGGTCGTCCTGCGAGAAAGTCTCGAGCTTCCTGATGTCGACCTTGCCGACGAGCGCGGAAATGTCCTGGTTGTTCTCGTCGCCCGGCTCGGTCTTCGACACGCCGACCTGCTTGAGCACGCTCGGATGCCGCTTGACAATCTTGAACTTGCGGATGTCGCCACCGTATTCGTCGAGGCGCTTGACCGCCCAGGGGCTCAGGATGCGATTGAGATAGCGCGCCGGAATGCCGTATTCCTTTTCAAGGAGCGGCCCGTCTTCAGCCGGGTCGAACAAGCCGAGCGGCGATTCGTTCACCGGCGATCCCTTGATCGCATAGAACGGCACGTGCTCCATGAGCTGCTTCAGCCGCTCTGCGATCGAGCTTTTTCCGCCACCGACCGGGCCGAGCAGATAGAGGATCTGCTTTTTTTCCTCGAGGCCTTGCGCGGCATGCCGGAAGTAGCTGACGACCTGCTCGATCGCGTCTTCCATGCCGTAGAACTCGGCGAACGCGGGATAGATCTTGATGACCTTGTTGGCGAAGAGGCGAGACAGGCGCACGTCGTTGCGCGTGTCCACCATCTGCGGCTCGCCGATGGCCTTGAGCATGCGCTCGGCGGCGGTGGCGTAGGCCAGCGGATTGCGCTTGCATTCCGCGAGGTACTCTTCGATCGACAGCTCTTCTTCGCGACTGCGCTCGAAGCGCGCGGCAAAGTTGCTGATGACATCCATGCTGATCTCCTGTGCAACGAGGAGGCGCCGAAGACCTTGTGGGTCTGTCGTGCGTCCGGGGAAGTTCTGATGGAGCCCGGCGGGGCGCCATCAGAGCTTTCCTTTCACCAGCAGGTGCGGCTCAAGCTTCGATCATCGTGCGAAAAGCGAAGCAATGAAATGCGGGGCCTTTGCAGCGTTGCTCGAATGCATCTGTCTTGAGACTGGATTAGCAAGCAACGTGCCGAAATCGCATCGCGTTGACGGTCGCGCGCTCGATCGAGCGAAGCTCCGTGCAAAGATTCTCGATGCGCGCGCGGCAGCGGCAAGACGTCACGCCGATTCGTGACCGAGTCTCGTCAGAAGGCCGTTCAATTCGTCGAGCGATGCGAAAGCGATGGCGATCTCGCCACGTTCGCTTGCATTGCCGGCCTTGTTGCGCAGACGAATCTCCACGGCTGTCGCCAGGAGATCCGAAAGTTGTTGCTCGAGCCGCAGAATGTCGCGCGCCTTCTGACGGTTTGCGCGCAACAGCGGCGATTGCCGGCCGGTGTTCGCACCATGTCGCGCCACCAGGCGTTCGGCCTCGCGAACGCTCAGCTTCTTTGCGACGATCTCGTTGGCGCTGAGGATTTGCTGGGCACCCTCGAGCGGCAACAAGGCGCGTGCATGCCCCATCTCGATGTCCCCGGCGAGCAGCAATTGCTGCACCGGCGCGCTCAGCTGGAGCAGGCGCAGAAGATTCGTGGCTGCGCTGCGCGACCGTCCGACGGCGCGCGCGACGGCCTCGTGCGTCATGCCGAACTCGTCGGTCAAGCGTTTCAGGCCGCGCGCCTCTTCGAGCGGGTTCAGGTCCTCGCGCTGCATGTTCTCGATCAGGGCCATCGCCGCTGCCGCTGCGTCGGCGACGTCGCGCACCAGCACCGGGATGCGGTCGAGACCGGCGAGGCGCGCAGCCAGGCAGCGGCGCTCGCCGGCGATGATCTCGTAGCGCTCTGTCCCGTCGGTCTTGCCGAGCGGCCGCACCAGCACCGGCTGCATGACGCCCTGGACCTTGATGCTTTCTGCCAGCTCCTGCAACGCGGCGTCGTCCATCTGCGTGCGCGGTTGATAGCGGCCGGGCTGGAGCTGGTCGAGCAGCAGCGTGTTCGGTTCGCCGTCGCTCTCGCCCTGGCTGCCGCGTCGGCCTTCGACCACGGTCGGGCCGAGCAGAGCTTCGAGGCCGAGGCCCAGGCCCTTGAGTTTCTTGGTCGCCATCGGGCGATTGTCCTTGATCGACCTGGCGTGGAGCTTCGCCCAGGCGCGTCGCACGCGCGACGGCGCTCTGCTTTATGCTCGCGCGGCTAGCTCATTTCACAATCCCATGACCACCCGCGTTTTCGTCGACGGCCAGGAAGGCACGACCGGCCTTCGCATCAATGAGTACCTTGCACGCCGTAGCGACGTGGAGGTGCTTCGCGCGTCTGCCGAGTTGCGAAAGGACACGGCCGAGCGGGCTCGCCTGCTCAACGCGGCCGATGTCGCATTCCTCTGCCTTCCCGACGCTGCCGCCCGAGAGGCGGCGGCCCTGGTGACGAACCCCTCCACCTGCCTGATCGACGCGAGCACCGCGCACCGCGTTTCTGCCGGCTGGGTGTTCGGGCTGCCCGAGCTGGCTGCCGATCAGCGCGACAGGATTCGCGCCTCGAAGCGCATCGCCAATCCAGGCTGCCACGCCACCGGTTTCATCCTGCTGGTGCGGCCGCTGGTCGATGCCGGGCTCCTGCCGCGCTCCGCCGCGCTCACGGCGACCTCGATCACCGGCTACTCCGGCGGCGGCAAGAAGATGATCGAGCGCTACGAGTCCGGTCGCGATCCTCGCCTGATCGCGCCGCAGCCTTACGGGCTGACGCTCAGCCACAAGCACCTGCCGGAGATGACGGCGCACAGCCGGCTCGAAACGCGGCCGGTGTTCATGCCGATCGTCGGCGACTTTCTCAAGGGCCTCGCGGTGACGGTGCCCCTGCAGCTTGCCGAAGCCCGGCGCGGAACGACCGCCGAGCAGCTTTGCGCTGCACTGGCGGATCGCTATGCCGGCGAGCCTTTCGTTCGCGTCATGCCGCTGCGCGACGCGGCGACGCTGGCCGAAGGCTACTTCGATGTGCAGGCGTGCAACGACACCAACCGCGTCGAGCTCTTCGTGTTCGGCAGCGACACGCAGGTGCTGCTCATGGCGCGGCTCGACAACCTCGGCAAGGGCGCGAGCGGCGCTGCCGTGCAATCGATGAACGTGCACCTGGGCATCGACGAGGGTACAGGTCTCTAGCGGCGCGGTCGACCGATGCCTCAGGGCAGCGGCGGTGCGCGATAGTGATACGCGTAAGCGTCGGCGAAGCCCAGGCGTTCGTAGACGCGCCGCGCCGGCGCGTTGGCCGCGTCGACCTGAAGATAGGCCCAGCGTGCGCCTTCGAGGAGCGCGACATCGAGCAGATGCCGGCACAGCGCCTGTGCATGTCCACGCCGGCGCGCGTCGGGCGTCGTGAAGATGTCGTACAAGCCGGCGAGGGACTGCTCGGTGGCGACTTGGCCTGCCGCCACGACACGCCCCTGTTCATTGGTGGCGAGAACGGCGTGGTGCTTCACCGGTGACTGGCGCAAGCGTGTTGCTTGTGCGTCTCGCTCGGCTTTCGGCGAACCGCGCTCGACGTCGACCCACTCCGCCAACGCACTCTGGTCGGCGTGCGTGAAGCGCAACGCGGCTGCGGGACTTGTCGCGTCGAGCGCTGCCGGCAGCGTCGCGATCATGACGCGGGTGTCGTCGATGCGCTCCATGCCCATTGCCTCGAGATGCGCGTCGAGCCCCGCGGGTTGCGAAAACGGCGTGACGCGCACGAAGGGGCGCAGCCCGACGTCTGCATAGAGCGGCAGGCACCGCTCTAGCTTGGCGTCGATGCCCGAGCGGCCGGCCGCAACCGCCTGGATGCACCGTGCCCGCTTGGCCTTGCCCGGGCAGCGGCGAACCAGCCAGCCATCGATCCACAGCTGCTCGGACGGCGCGCTCGCGTTGACCCCGGCCTCTTCGACGCGGGCCTGCAGTTCGACGTCGAACGCCGCACTCACGCCGCGGTGACGCCGCGCTGGTCGACGCGCGCAGCCAATTCGCGCGCGAATTCGATGAAGGCCATGGCGCCCTTCGACGTCGGGTCGAAGACGAGTCCGGGCATGCCGTAGCTGGGCGCTTCAGCCAGACGCACGTTGCGTGGCACGACGGTGTCGAAGACGCGATCGCCGAAGTGCGCCTTCAACTGCTCGCTCACCTGCGCCTGCAAGGTGATCCTCGCGTCGAACATGACGCGAAGGATGCCGATGACCTCCAGTGCGGGATTGATATTGGCGTGGACCTGCTTGATCGTGTTGACCAGGTCGCTCAGGCCTTCGAGCGCGAAGTACTCGCATTGCATCGGCACGATCACTCCATGCGCCGATGCAAGACCATTGAGCGTCAACAGGCTGAGGCTCGGCGGACAATCGATGAGCACGAAGTCGTAGTCGCTATCGACGGCGGCAAGCGCCGAGCGCAAGCGTTGGTCGCGTCGCTCGAGGCCGACCAGCTCGACTTCGGCACCGGCCAGCTCACGATTGGCGCCGACGACGTCGTAGCCGCCCTTCGGACTGCGTTGCCGCGCCTCGACGATCGACGCGCTCTCGAGGAGGACGTCGTAAACGCTCGCTTCCAGCGTTCGCTTGTCGATGCCGGAGCCCATGGTGGCATTGCCTTGGGGGTCGAGATCGACCAATAGCACGCGACGCCCCAGGCGAGCCAGCCCCGCAGCGAGGTTGATCGTTGTCGTCGTCTTGCCGACTCCGCCCTTTTGATTTGCCACGCAGAAGATGCGGCTCATGTCAGCTTTCCTCGCTCTCTAGAAGAAGCATGCGCCTACTTATCTGCCGCCAATTGCAGTCGTTGGTCCGGCTGCTGCTCTCGCATCCAGACAAGACATCGTTCGCCCACATCGTCTGGCACCGGAAGCGGTTCCACGTGAAACACGTCGATATCTGACGCCAACGCTGCGATTTCCGCCTCAGGGAGCTTGCCCTTCATTGCCATCCAGACGCCGCCGCCGCTCAACAGATGTCGTGTCGATTGCACGAAATCGCGCAGGGACGCGAAGGCTCGCGAGACCACCACATCGAACACCCTGCCCCGGAACGCCTCAACCCGGGCATGTTCAGCCGTCAGGTTGGCCGTTCCGAGCGAGGCGGCGGCTTGTCTGATGAACGCCGCCTTTTTGCCGACCGCGTCGATACACGTCACGGCCAAAGCCGGCTCCATCACGGCGAGGACAACCCCGGGCAGCCCGCCGCCACTACCGACGTCCAGAAGGGTGGTCGCCGGCACGAGGCTCCGTTGCCGCCGGAGCGGTTCGACGACGGCCAGGGAATCGACGATGTGGTGCGATAGCATGCTTGCCGGATCGCGAATCGCAGTGAGGTTATAGGTCCTGTTCCAACGTGACATGAGGGCCAGGAAATCGAGCAGCTGAGCTGTTTCGCGCTCGGAAACCGCCACGCCCAGCGCCTGAGCCGAGGCAAGAAGCGCGGTGCGAAGCCGCTGGCGCCCGTCGCCGTTGAGGCGTTCCAAGCCTAGGCGCTCGCCAGGAGCGTCGCGTCGTCGTTGGCCGCGGTCTCGCTGGCCCGATGCCTTTTGAGATGGACGAGAAGCAGCGAGATCGCAGCGGGAGTCACACCGGGGAGATGGGCCGCGCGCCCGATCGTTTCCGGTCGATGCCGCGCCAACACCTGGCGCACTTCGAAGGAGAGCGCATGCACCGCGGCGTAGTCGAACGCCGCGGGCAGCACGACAGACATCGCCCGCTGAGATCGCTCGACCTGCTCCTGCTGCTTGCTGATGTAACCCCGGTACCGCGCTGCGATCTCAATCTGGTCGATCACCTGATCGGCGAGCACATGGCCGAGCTCAGCGCGAAGCACGCCTCGCGCGCTCATGGACCGGTCGTCACTTGCCCAGCGCGACACATCGTCGAAGCCGACGCCCGGACGTCGGAGAAGATCGAGCAGCGAGTAGTCCCGAGTCAATTCCGGGCGGGCGAGTGTCGACGCCAGCGGCCCGATGCGGCAGGACGCCAACCGCTGTGTTTCACGTGAAACGCAGTCGCGCTTTTGTTCGAAGCGCTGCCAGCGGTCATCGGACACCAGCCCGAGCTTGCGGCCGGCCTCGGTCAGCCGCTGGTCAGCGTTGTCTTCGCGCAGCGACAGGCGGTACTCCGCCCGGCTTGTGAACATCCGATACGGCTCGGTCACGCCCTTGCTGACGAGGTCATCGATGAGCACCCCGAGGTACGCCTGATCACGCCCTGGAACCCATGGCGCCTCGCCACGCACGCTCAGTCCAGCGTTGATGCCGGCGTGCAGACCTTGGGCGGCGGCCTCTTCATAACCGGTCGTTCCGTTGATCTGCCCGGCGAAATAGAGGCCGCCGATCGAGCGTGTCTCGAACGTCGGCTTGAGCGCGCGCGGGTCGAAGAAGTCGTACTCGATCGCATAGCCGGGTCGCAGGATATGCGCGTGTTCCAGGCCGGCAATGGATTGAACCGCGGCGATCTGCACGTGAAACGGCAGCGACGTCGAGATGCCGTTCGGGTAGACCTCGTGCGTCTCCAACCCTTCCGGCTCCAGGAAAACCTGATGCGAATCCTTGCCCGCAAACCGGTTCACCTTGTCTTCGATGCTCGGGCAATAGCGCGGGCCGATGCCTTCGATCTTCCCGGTGAACATCGGGCTCTCGTCGAACCCCGATCGAATGATGTCGTGGGTCCGCGCGTTGGTCTGCGTGATCCAGCACGAGACCTGACGGGGGTGCCGCAACGGGTCGCCCGACAGAGCGAAGACGGGAACATCCAGCGTCAGCCCGCCCGCATCGTCGACGCCATCGCCGGGCTGCTCGAGCAACTTCGCGTAGTCGATCGTCCGACCGTCCAGGCGCGGCGGCGTCCCGGTCTTGAGCCGGCCTTGCGGCAGCTTCAGTTCTTTCAAACGCGCCGACAAGGTGATCGCCGGCGGGTCGCCCGCGCGACCACCGGCATGGTTCTGCAAGCCGACGTGGATCCGGCCATCAAGAAACGTCCCGGCAGTCAGCACCACCGCAGAGCACAGAAAGCGAACGCCCACTTGCGTTACAACTCCCGCCACACGGTCTCCGTCCAAGATCAGATCGTCGCACGCGCCCTGAAATAGCCAGAGATTCCGTTGTGCCTCGAGACGGCGGCGAATGGCCGCACGGTAAAGAGCCCGGTCGGCCTGGGCGCGGGTCGCGCGGACGGCCGGTCCTTTCGAGCGATTGAGGACGCGGAAATGGATGCCCGCTTCGTCGGCCGCCTCGGCCATCGCGCCGCCGAGCGCGTCGATCTCCTTGACGAGATGACCCTTGCCGATCCCGCCGATCGACGGGTTGCAACTCATCTGCCCGAGCGTCTCGAGCGAATGCGTGAGCAGCAGCGTCCTGACACCCATCCGCGCCGCGGCCAGCGCAGCCTCCGTCCCGGCGTGGCCGCCGCCGATGACGATGACGTCGAAGTGTTGAGAATGAAGCATGGACGGCGGCGCGAAGACGCCGATTGTATTTTTTCCTGCTTCGCGCCGGTGCCGCGCCCGCCGGGGCCCACGGCGTGTGCAACCCGTCGCTATGCGGGCACGGCCGGGAGCAGCAGCATTTCGGTGTGATCGATCCCGTCCTCGACATACGGTGCGCCGACCGCGTCGAAGCCGAAGCCCGCGTAGAAGCGCTCCAGCCGTGTCTGCGCTGAAATGCGGATCGCTTCGCCCGGCCACTGCGCCGCCGCGGCGGCGATGGCGCGTGTCACGAGCTCGCGGCCGAGGCCGCAGCCGCGGCCCGCTCCGTTCGTGATGACGCGCCCGATCGACACCTCGTCGTATTTGACGCCCGGATCGAGCACCCGCGCATACGCCATCGGCTCGCGCTGCGACGCCGACCACGCGGTCAGGTGGAAGGCCTGTTCGTCGCAACCGTCGACATCGACGAAGATGCACTGCTGCTCGAGCACGAACACCCGCTGGCGCGCCGCGAAGATGTACTCGAGCTCGCGAAGCGCGAGGTCGTCGAACCGGCGCCAGCGCCAGTTGAGCCCGGCGGTCGCAGCAAGCGACTCGGCTGTCGTCGCCGCGCTCACTTCAGCGCCGCGTGACGCAGCATCCGAGCGACGAACCAGACGCTGACCGCGGCGAGCAGCACGCACACGAACAGCGGAATCAGCATCTCCGCCCAGCCCAGCGCCTCGCCCTTCAGCACCTTCGTCATCAAGGTGTTCTGCGCCAGCGCCGGAACCCAGAGATGCCAGGGCGCCTCGCCACCGAGATTGAACACGTTGACGAGCGGAAGGAGCGACACCGCCAGCAGCACGATCGTCGAGTTCGCCTGCGCCTCCTTGAACGTCTTGCAGCGTATCGCCATGGCCATCAGCAGCGCCGACAACGCCGCCGCGAACGGCAAGAGCACGACCAGGAAAAGCAGCGCCTCGCGCAAGCCGTACTGGAACATGGCGGCCAGCGTGTCGCTGCGCAACACCCACTGTCCGGGAAGAAAACTGAAGGAGCTCAGCACCGCGATCAACATGCTGACGCAAGCGACCGCGCCCCACTTGCCGGCGACGATGGCCCAGCGTTCGGTCGGGTTCATCAGCAGCGGCTCGAGCGAGCCGCGCTCGCGCTCGCCGGCTGTCGTGTCGAGCGCTGCGGTCAGCGCGCCGTAGAGCACGGCCATCATCACGAAGTACGGCAGCATGCCGGTGATCCGCGTGGCGCGTGTCTGCGTGCTAGCGAGATCGTGACTCTCGATCTGGATCGGCTCGAGCAATTGCACGGCGACGCCGCGCAGCGCGATGTTCAGCACCGCGCGTTCCCGGCCGAAGCCGCCAAGCAGACGCTCGATGCGTCCGGTGCTCGCTTCGGAGCTCTGGTTGGCGCTGTCGGAGACGATCTCCACGACTGGCGCCTCGCCACGCGCGAGCATTGCTTCGAAGTCCGCAGGCACGACGACAACCGGATCGCTGAAGCGCGACTTGCGCAGCTCGGCCTCGTAGCCGGGCGGCGCTTCCTTGACGGTATAGGTTTGCCGCTCGAGGAAGTTGCGCAGCGTCGGCGCGTTGGCGAGGCCGGCGACGTAGACCTCGCGCTGCTCGGCACGAGACTCCAGCGAAGCGATCAGCCCGGAAATCGCGACCAGCACCAGCGGCCCCATCAGCACCGACGAGAACAACACGGTGAGCAGCGTGCGCCGGTCGCGCAGCGCATCCGTCAGCTCCTTGCGCAGCACAACGAGCACGGCGGCGGCACGTCTGCTCATGGGGCCTCCCTGACATCGCCGGCCCGATCGCCGGCGGGCGCGAACGCGAGCTTGACGAACGCCTCCTCGAAGTCGGATTCGCCGGTGCGCTCGAGCAACTCCGGCACGGTGCCGCTCGCCACCGTGCGGCCGTCGGCGACGACGACGACGCTATCGCACAGCCGCTCGACCTCCTGCATGATGTGGGTCGAGAATACGATGCACTTGGAGCCTCCCGCCGGCGTGCGCAGCCAGCGCAGGCTGTCGCGCAGGGCGCGCGTGGCGAGCACGTCGAGGCCGTTGGTCGGCTCGTCGAGGATGATGTTGGCGGGGTCGTGAACGAGCGCGCGAACCAGCGCCGTCTTCATCCGTTCGCCCTGGCTGAAGCCATCGGTGCGCCGGTCGAGCAAGGCCGTCATGTCGAACATGCGGGCCAGGTCCTGGGCGCGCGCATCGGCGGCCTCGCGCTCCATGCCTTGCAGGGCGCCGTAGTAGACGATGTTCTCGCGCGCGGTGAGGCGCGCGTAGAGACCGCGCGAGTCCGAGAGAACGCCCATCTTCGCCAGCACCTCGCGCGGCCTGGCGACGACGTCGATGCCGTCGACGAGGAGGCGCTCGGCATCGGGCGTGATGAGCGCGGCCAGCATGCGCAGCGTCGTCGTCTTGCCGGCGCCGTTCGGGCCGAGCAGGCCGGTGATGTGGCCGCCCGGCGCGGTGAAGCTCACGTCGCGGACGGCGTGGACGACCGTTGGCGCGACGCGTTTTCGCGTCAAGTGCGCGAAGCGGCCCAGGCCGCGCGGCCGTGAAGCAGCAACGGCGAACGACTTGGCGAGGCCGCTGATCTCGATCATCGCGCCGGCTCCGATGGCCGATCGACCGCGGCTTGAATTGGCTCGAACGCGAACGGCCTTGGCAGATGCGACGCGCACGTCGCGTCGACGGCGAGCGCGTCGGCGTCCGACGCCGCGTCGATGAAGCGAAAGACGACATCGCGCATGCAGCCGATCGCCATCACGCCATGGCCGGCATTGATGACGACGATGTGACGCGCCAGCGGGCCGAGCGCACGCGCAACGCGCTCGCCGTGGCGCGGTGGCGTCACCGGGTCGAGGCTGCCGCTCAGCGCCAGCACCGGTGAATCGCTCTTGGGCAGCGTGTAGAACGCCGCCGGCACGGCACCGCGCGGCCAGGTCGGGCAGACCTTCTCGTACATGTGCGACGACGAGCCGCCGAAGTCGGCGCCCGGCATGTCGAGCGATGCGGCGAACCGCGGCAGGTCCTCGGAACAGACCACCGACAGATGCATGCCGATGGCCAGACGGGACGATTTCTTCGCCGACAGCGTCGCGCTGAGCCCGATCAGCGGCGCGAAGTTGTCGTGCGACGCGGCATCGATCGCCGCAGGCAGCGCCGCCGCCAGGGCCGGCACGTAGAGCGCGCCCCGCACGGCGTTGAGCACCATGTCGCGCGTCATGGTGAACGTTTCGTCGCGGCCGCTCAACGCCTGCGCGGCGGTGATGCGTCTGGGCAGGCTCTGCAGCAGACCGGTGAATCGAGCACGCAGATCGGGGTGCGCCCTGGCGCATGCCGGTTCTGCCGCGCACGCCGCCACCAGCGCATCGAACGCCGCCTGGTTGTCGGTCGAAAAGCTCGCCGGCAAGGCCATGTCGGGAGGCGCCACGCCGTCGATCACGGTGCGCCGCACCGATTTCGGAAACTGGCGCAGGTATTCGAGCGCGACGCGCGTCCCGTACGATGCGCCGACGATATCGACGCGCTCTGCGCCGAGCTCGCGGCGGACGGCGTCGAGGTCCTGGACGGCGATCGAGGTCGTGAAAAGGCCGAGATCGCTTTCGCTTCGGATGTAGGGCAGCTTCAGCAGCGACGCCTTGCACTGCGCCATCATCCGCACCTGCCGATCGGTCTCCGACTGCTCGGCCAGCGTTCCTTCCTCTGGGTCCTTGCAGAGCAGCGGCGCCGACTCGCCGGTGCCGCGCTGATCGACGAAGACGATATCGCGGCGGTTGTTGAGCCGCGAGAAGAGCGGCATGGTCAGCGCGGCAACCCCGATCGCGCTCTGCCCCGGACCGCCGGCGAGCATGAAGACCGGGTCGGCGAGCTTTCGCCTCGCCATCGCCGGCACGACGACGAAGTGGATCGCGATCGTCGTCCGCTCGGGATGCTCCGGATCGAGCGGCCGCTGGATGCTGCCGCACTGCACGCCGTTGCGTATCCCCGCGACATGGCAGTCACTGAGCAGCGGGGCCGCCTCGGCATTCATGCCGGGCCAGGCGATCGCCGCGGCGGCGAGCGTCGCGGCCAGCCCCGCCGACCGCCACGGGCTCATTCGCCGAGCGTGCGCTTCAGCTCACCGCTTGCGACCAGGCCCTCGAGCTCCTCGGCGCCCCCGATCAGTGTTCCTTTGACGAACACCAGTGGGAACGTCGGCCAGCCAGACCACATCTTCAGGGCGTTGCGCTTGCGCCATCCGCCGAAGTAGCTGCCGTACTCGAGATAGTGGTGGGCGATGTCGGCCGCAACCAGCGCCTTGCGGGCGCGCCGCACGAACGGGTTGCCGACCATGCCGACGACAAGGACCGGATTCGACGTCGCCGCCGCCTGGACGTTGTGGACGATGTCGGCGTTGAGGTTGGCGACGCGCTCGCGGATCGCCGGATGCAAACGTGCTTCTTCGAGGATCGTGCGCGACATGGACGGCTCAGGCGGGCTTCGGCAAGCGCGACCATACCATCGCCGCGTAGGAGACCGGCGCCGTGGCGGCCTTCCTGCGCACGCTCGGGCGGCCGGCTCAGGTCGCGAGCGCGCCGCGCTGAAAGTCGCTGACCGCGCGCTGCAGCTCCGCAACCGTGTTCATCACGAACGGGCCGTGCTGCGCGATCGGCTCGCCGAGCGGCCGACCCGCGACGAGAAGAACGCGCGCTGGCGTGGCCGAGCCCGCCGGGGCCGAGAGCCGGACCCCGGCGGCGCCCGGCTCGTTGCCGAGAATCGCCATGCGCTCGGCATCGACCCGGGTCGGCCCATCGCCGCCGACGTCGACCGCACCCACCGAGACGTAGGCGAAGGCGTTGTGGCCGGCGGGCAGCTCCGCCTCAAACGTCGTGCCCGGGGGCAGGCTGACGTCGAGGACCACCGGCTCCGTCGTCGGGCGCGTCACGGCGCCGTCGACGCCGCCGCTTCGACCGGCGATCACGCGCACGCGCACGCCGTCCGCCGTCTCGAATGCCGGCACGTCGCCGGGCGGCACGTCGCGGTAGGCAGGCGCCTGCATCTTGTCCTTGGCGGCCAGATTGACCCAGAGTTGAAAGCCGGCCATCCGGCCCGCCTCCTGCTCGGGCATCTCGGAGTGGACGATGCCGCGCCCGGCCGTCATCCACTGCACGCTGCCGGGC
>Ga0075520_1000085_pt1 | contig 30657 bp, 31 predicted proteins | sample NGEPerB_FD_75100 | JGI IMG/M metagenome (GOLD analysis project Ga0075520, IMG submission 75100) | Arctic peat soil microbial communities from the Barrow Environmental Observatory site, Barrow, Alaska, USA - NGEE PermafrostAB12-B | ecosystem: Environmental > Terrestrial > Soil > Wetlands > Peat ... | reverse complement strand
CGCAGACCGCATCGCCGACCCGCCAGGCGGCGACGAGCGCGGCGGCGACGCCGGCCCGGCCGATGAGCCGCGGCGGCCGCAGTACGGTCACCGGAATGGCGACGGCCGCCACCGCAGACGTGGCGCTGCCGGCCGAATCGAGAATCGTCTGGCCGAGCCGCTGCGTCGCGCCCGAGGGCAGCACGCCGTAGAGCGTGCGCAGCATGTCGCGGCATCGATCCCACACCGCGATCGCCGCGGCGAGATCACCGCGCAGATAGAAGACTTCCATCAGCGCGCGATAGGCCTCTTCCGATTCCCTGTCGACGGCAAGCAGCTCGTCGGCCTGCTCGAGGGCCCGGTCGAGCGCGCCGCTCTGCGCCGATGCGCGCACGGCTGCCAGCAGCGCGTGGCGACGCTGCCCGCGTTGCGCATCGCGGTCGGCTTCGAGCCACGCGTCGAAATCGGTGCAATCGTCGTAGGCGAAGGCGTCGAGCCATTGCGCGCCAAGTGGCGCCCGGTCGACGTGCGTGCCGGCTGCCAGCGCGAGCAGCCCGCGCGCGTCGACGATGACGTCCCCCGCGGCCTGGCGCAATTTCGACAGGCGCTGGCGCAGATTGCCGCGCGCGCGCTCTTCGCTCGCCTCCGGCCAGAGCAGCCCGGCCAGGCGCGACCTCGGCGTCGGCCCGTGCGCGGCCAGCCAGGCGATGACCCCGGCTTGCTTGCGCTCCAGCGCGACGCAGGTGTCGCCCTCGACCCGCAGGTGCGCCGCGCCATGCAGGCAGACCCGGATCGACGGCGAGGCAAGGGACTCGGACAAGACGACGGCAGTGCGCGAGGAGGACGCCGGAGTATGCCGGCCCGCGTTGTCCCATGTCGGCCGACCTTTGCCCGCGTGACGGCGCCGCTCGCGCCGGTGACGCTCCGGTGACGCAAGTCTTTCTAGAGTGCCTCTGCAACGTCCCACTTCAGGAACCAGCATGCATGCCGACCATGACCTGTCCCAGCGCCCCCTCCCTGCAGGCGATCAAAGCGTCGCCGTTCGCCGCAAGCCGAGCGGAATCCTCGCTTTCGCCCTGGCAACGAGCCTGATCGCCGCATGCGGCGGCGGTGGCGGAGGCAACGCCGCGACGACGAGCACTGCCGATAGCGGCAGCCCGGTGCTGCCGATCTTGACCACCACGTCGGCCGGTGCCATGGTCGTCATGCCCGCGGGGGTGAGCATGACCGCCGACAAGCTCAGCGTGCTGAGCTCGATCGGCGCATCGACACCCGATGTGTCGGGCGCGGTGACGGTGCCGGTCTATGCCAACGGCGAACAGCTGGCCATCGTCCAGAGTCCGGCCGGCAACCCGATGCTGATGGGCTGGCTCGACGCGACGCACACCACCATCAGCGCCGCGACGACGGCGCACGTGCTGGCCTATTTCGCGCTCAACGGCCCGCAGATCCTGAACGATGCCGACCGGCACGCGCTGATCGCCCAGATTCCCCAGACCCCGGGCATCACCGCGGTCGAGAGCGTGGTGCAAAGCGAGCTGGCCGCCAACGTCGACGCCTTCGCGCAGCGCGACGCGGCGCTGGCGAGTGCCCTGGCCGACTTCGCGGCGCCGCTCTACGTGCAAGCGCATGCCGCTGCCGCGGCGGCGGGCCGCGCCAAAGCGCTCGGGCTCAGCGTCAACCCGACCGTGGCGCAGAGCGGCATCGAGGTCATCCAGGATCCGCCGGCCTCCGCCCATCTCACCAACAGCGCCCGGCGTCGCGCCTATGCCTTCGTCGACCGTGTCTCGCACACCATCGGCGGCGTTGACGTGCCCGATCCCGGGGCGGTCACCGAGTTCGAGATCAAGCCCTCGATCGGCGTATCGGGCGGCGTGACCGGCGCCGTGACCGACATCATCGGCGCCTACTTCGGCAACCAGCCGACCGCGTATGCATCGATCACCGCTCCTGACAGCGGCAGTTTCGCCGTGCCCGCGCAACAGGGCACCGACAAGACGACCTACCAGGTGACCGTGGTCGGTGCCGGCGCGCACGCCGGCGTTTCCGCCAGCCTCACCGACGCGCAATCCGCCGCACTGACGCAGGTCGCCCTCAAGGGCTTCGCCGCCGACTTCTTCATGCCGCTCATCGGCAACGCCGTCATGGGCAGCGGCGCGATCAATTTCGGGGCCGGCCAAAGCGGCCCGGAAGCGGAGTTCATCGCCAATGCCCTGAGCGGCTTCATCAGCGATTTCATGGCGTTCGCGCCGACCGTTCCCGACCTCGTGCCCAAGCTCGTCGACGGCAAGTGGTTCGATGCCAGCGTCGATCTCACCACTTCGGTGGAAGGCTCGAGCACGCTGCGAACCATGTTGATCAAGGCCTTCACCGACGCCACCTCGAGATTCAGCGGCGGGACGTTGACGACCTCGCCGATGCTGAGCTTTCTGAAGGGTTTCGACAAGGCTCTCAATGCCGCCGGCGGCGTGCTGCAGGTGTTCGACTCGGGCGCCTACAGCCTGGATGTGGGTACGGCCGATCGTGCCGACCAGTGGAGCATCGTCGCGATCCCCGAGCACGTGACCCTCAACCCGGCGGCGAGCAACATCGGCGCCGACGGCAGCGTCACTCTGACGGCGAGCGTGCTCGGCGTCGAGGACACCGCCGGCTACAGCTTTCACTGGACCACGACGACGCAGGTCGGCGACCTGAACGAGGTGGCCGGCGGCTCGCGGATGCATCAGTCCGACTACTGCTCGTCGAGCCCCAAGTCGACCTTCGTGGCCAAGACCGACGCCACTCCGGGGGCGACCGACACGGTCACGGTGCAGATCTACAGCGGCGCGAACTGCGATCTCGCCAAGGGCAGCCTCCTCGGTACCGCGCAGGCGACCGTGACCTACACGAACAACCCCTGGCTCGGCACCTGGGTCGGCTCGGTCGTCTCGACCTGCGGCTTCTACTCGGGCGCGCTCACCTACGTCATCACGTCCGGCGGCGACAACGTGCTGAACATCGTCTTCAACGGCAGCGGCAACTTTTCGGCGACGTATTCCGGCAACACGGCCACCGCGGGCGACGTGCTCACGATGACCCTGAGTGGCAACACGATCTCGCTGATCGAGACCGACTCGTGCCAGACCGCCTCGTTCACGCGACAGCAATAGGCCGCGCGAGATGCTCGGGCTCGAGGAGAACCTTCATGACAGAAACCCGCACACCGGCCGCCGCTGTCGACGCGATCGCCAAGGCGCAAGGCCGGCAGATTCTTTTCTACTCGCCGGCCGGCCTGCTCGGCGGCACACTGACCTGCTCGCGGTGCGGAGCGTCCGGCCGCCAGCCGGACGTCATCGACCATGCATACGATTGCAGCTATGCCTTGCGGCCCGAGCCGCGCTCGTGACCGGCGCCTCAGCGGCGCGCCTGGCGCGGCGTCACGGCGGCGCGGGCCGACTTGGCGCCGAGCTTGCTCTCCGTGCCGGCGAGCAGCTTGGCGATGTTCGCCTTGTGCCGCCACACGAGCAGCAACGACATCACGAGGATGATTCCCGCCTCGGGCCCGACGTCCCAGATCAGCACGTCATAGAACGGCGCGAACGCGGCCGCGACCAATGAGGCGAGCGACGCGTAGCGGAAGAACGCGGCGATGATGATCCAGGTGGCGATCGTCGCCAGGCCGAGCCAGGGATTGAGGCCGAGCAGCACGCCGGCGGCGGTCGCCACGCCCTTGCCGCCCTTGAACCGAAAGTACAGCGGCCAGAGGTGGCCGAAGAAGGCGCCCAGGCCGGCCAGCGCCGGCACCCAGTCGAGCGCGGCGCTGCTCGCGCCCAGGCGCGGCCCGAGCCAGGCCGCGAGAGCGACGGCGGCGAAGCCCTTCAGCGCATCGAGCACCAGCGTGATGATGGCCGCCGGCTTGCTGCCCGAGCGCAGCACGTTGGTCGCGCCCGGGTTGCCCGAGCCGTAGGTGCGCGGATCGTCGAGCCGCATCGCGCGGCTCACGATCACCGCGAACGAGAGCGAGCCGACCAGATAGCCGGCGACGAGCGCGAGCACCGGCGCGGCGAACGAAATTGCATTGGTCATGGCTTGCGCCTCAGTTCGCGCAGCGGACTGGCTGTGCCTTCAGCGCGGTGATCAGCATGCTCGGCGCGATGCCGACGAGATAGCCGCGGCGGCCGCCATTGATGAAGATGCGGTCGAGCCCCAGCACCGTCTCCTCGACGTAGACCGGCATGGCCTTCCTGGTCGCGAACGGCGAGGTGCCGCCGACCTGGTAGCCGCTGTGCCGCTCGGCGACCTCCGGCGCGCACGCCGCCACCGACTTGACGCCAATCGCGCGCGCCAGGTTCTTCGTGCTGACCTGCCTGTCGCCATGCATCAGCACGATCAGCGGCCTGGCGCTGTCGTCCTGCATGACCAGCGTCTTGACGACGGCGTGCTCGTCGACGCCGAGCTGGCGCGCCGACTCCGCTGTGCCGCCGTGCTCGAGGTAGTCGTAGACGTGCTCGCTGAACGCCACGCCGGCGCGGCGCATCGCCTGCGTCGCCGGCGTCTCGCTGACGTGCCCGTGCTTTTTGACCATGGCGACGATTGTGAGCCTCGATGCCGGCGCGGCGGCGCACGGCCCGACCCGACGCGATGCGATGCGGCTGCTATTCCAGCCCGAAGCGCGTCTGCCGCCCCCAGCTGCGCTGGCCGGTGAGAAACGAGACCCAGCCGAGCGCCGCGCCGGTGTGGCGCAGCAGCTGGAACGTGAACGGCTCGACCAGCGCGGCGACGAGCGCCCAGCCGAAGCTGGCGCGGCTCGCATCGTCGACCCAGCGCCGGTAGAGATGCACCGACCAGAGATGGAAGGCGAGATCGAGACCGATCTTGGCGCCGATCAACGCGGCGACGGGCGCGATGATGTCGAGCCGGCGCGTCACCGCATAGACGACGAGCAGCGCGAACGCGGTCAGGCCGTACAGCGGCTGCAAGGTGTCGATCGCCTTGACCGGCAGCATCATGGTGCCGAGCCGGCCCTGCCGCCGGTCGCCGACCATCGCCCGGTACCAGTACTGCGTCTGCAGGAAGCCGCCGAACCAGCGCCGGCGCTGGCGCAGGAAGGCGCCGACGCTGCCCGGCGCCTCGGTTCGCGCCTGCGCGCCCCCGAGCACGCGAAAGCGCCAGACCTGGCCGAGCGCGACGGCGTGTCGGCGCATGCGGTGGATCAGCTCGTAGTCCTCGACCAGACAGGCCGGATCGAAGCCGCCGACGGCGACGACCGCGTCGCGGCGAAAGCCGGCGAACGCGCCGGAGACGAGCAGCAGGCTCTCGACTTCCATCCAGGCGTAGCGCGACAGGAAGTTGCGGATGTACTCGTAGGTCTGGAACCATTCGAGGCAGCGCCCGGACAGCGTCGGCTTGCAGACCGGCGTGATGATGCCCGTCACGGCCACCAGCTCGGGCTCGGCCTCGAACGCGCGCCGCACGGTGGCGATGGCGCGCCGATCGAGCAGCGTGTCGGCATCGACGGTGAGGACGATGTCGGTGCCGATGCCGACGATCGCGGCGTTCAGCGCCCTCGCCTTGCCGCCGTGCGGCAGGCGCAGCCAAGACAGCAGCGAGGCGCCGGTGCCTGCCGCGCTCTGCGCACCGACCTCCGGGGCGACGAGCGCGTATTGCTCGAGCAGCAGATGGGCCGTCGCGTCGGTCGATCCGTCGTCGGCGATGACAACCACATCGGGCGGATCGCTCTGGCCGAGCAGCGCGCCGAGCGTCGCCTCGAGCACTTTCGCTTCGTTGTGCGCGGCGACGATCACGCCGACGCTGCAGCGCCCGCGCGCTACCGCGTCTTGCCGCAGCGGCTTGCGCAACGCCCAGGTCTGCCAGAAGACGAAGGCCTGCAGCAGCGTGTCGTAAGCGATGTAGGCGATGCCGACCGACCAGGCGAGCACGCCACCCTGGACGAACGCGAGAACGAAGAGAGCGATCCAGGCGACGAAGACGGCGGCGTGGATGGCGACGCTCTGCCATGGCGTCGGCGGCGGCGACAGGCGAGACGATGCCGCGGCGCGGGCTGCGGTGAGCGAGACGATCAAGGCTGGTCCATGGCGTCGGCGTTCAGAAGCCCGCGAGACTACGCAGCAATCGGCCTGGCGGACGCGCACCGGGGTTCGCCAGCGACGCAAAGATTCGTGATGGTGTGAAATAGCGCCATGGTCGTGAACCGCTACACACGCGTCGCCGTCGTCCTGCACTGGGCGATCGCGGTGCTGATCGTCGTCAACGTGGCCATGGCATTGTCCTTCGATGCCCTGCCCGACGAATGGGTGCGGCCTTTCGTCGACGCGCACAAGTCGACCGGCATCACGGTGCTCGGCCTCGTCCTCCTGCGCATCCTCTGGCGCATTGCCCATCCGCCGCCGGCCATCCCGGCCGGCTACGCGTCATGGGAGCGCGTCGGCGCGCACGTCGTGCATGGGCTGCTCTATGCGCTGATGCTGCTGCTGCCGCTGTCCGGCTGGATGCACGACTCGGCCTGGAAAGATGCGGCGACGCATCCGATGACGCTCTTCGGCATCGTGCCGTGGCCTCGCATCGGCGCGATCATGTCGGTCGAGCCGGTCACGAAGGAAACGCTGCACACCGTCTTCGGCAACATCCACGTGGCCTTCGGCTACGTGCTCTACGCCCTGCTCGCGCTGCACATCGGCGGCGCCCTGAAGCACCAGTGGCTCGACCGCGAGCCGGAGCTGCAGCGCATGTCGCTCTAGGGCCTGTCAACGGGCCCTAGCCGACTTCGCCGCGCGGCTCGGCCGGCGCGGTGATCAGCGGCGGCTCCGGCTCGGGAAGGCTTTTGCATTCCTCGAAGACGCGGATCGCGCAGTGCGCGCAGATGCCGCGGTCAAGACGGTTGAAGATCGCCGCGATCGCGGTGTGCTTGGCCGGGAAGATGTGGTCCGTGCCGAGCTCGGCCATGAAGCCGATCTTCTGCCAGAGTGCGAGCACCGGCGCACGCGGCCGATGGAAATAGAGGTCGCCACCGGCACCGCGGCGCGTCAGCATCTCCTGGCGCCACAGCTCGGCCGCCGGCAGGTCGATGAAATTCATGCTCTTGGCCATGACGAGCAGGTGCTTGGGCGAGCCGGCCGGCGCACGCAGGTCGCGCAGCTGGTCGTCGACGTAGGCGACGGCGCCGAAGTAGACCTCGCCTTCCATCCGGATCATCTTCAGCTGCGGGCACTCCGGAAGAGGCGCCGGAACCTCGGCGCGGACGACGAAGGGACGCGCCGGCGCAGTCGTGTCGAAGCCCATCACGCGCATCGCCGGCTTCGAGGTGCGATAGAGATAGGTGACGAGCGACAGGATGGTGCCGAGCAGGATCGCGATCTCGAGGCGGATCGTCACGGTCGCGGCGAAGGTGGCGGCGGCGATCGCGAAGTCCTGGCGACTGTGGCGCCACAGGCGCTGCCATCCCGGCCAGTCGAACAGCGACCAGGCGACGACGACGAGCAGCCCGGCGATTGCCGCATACGGGATCAGCGCGAGCAGCGATGCGCTCGCCGCGACGAGCACCAGCAGCCACGCCGACGCGAACACGGCCGCCAGCGGCGTCTTCGCGCCGGCCTCGAAGTTCGGCATCGAGCGATTCATCGACCCGCACGACACATAGCAAGAGAACAGGCCGCCGACGACGTTGGACAGGCCCTGGCCGCGGAACTCGCGGTTGGCGTCGATGTGCTGGCCGGAGCGTTCGGCCACCGCCTTGGCGATGGAGATCGCCTGCCCGAGGGCGACGATGGTGATCGCGAAGGCGATGCCGATGAGATCGGGCAACAGCGAGAGGTCGATCGTCGGCACGTGAAAGCGGGGCCAGACCGAAGGCACGCTGCCCACGACCGCGACCGCGCCGTGCGCCGGCAGCCAGCGGTTGAGCGCCACCGCGGTCGCGGTACCGGCGACCAGGCCGACCAGGAGACCGGGCACGCGCGGCGAGATGCGCCGGGAGACGAGCGTGGCCGCCATCGTCACGGCCGCCACGACAACGGCCGCTTCGGAGACATTGCCCAGGCGCGAAACGACGAAGCCGATGACGGCCTGGGCGCGGTGTCCCGGCGGTGCCGGCAGGCCGAAGATGTCGGGCAGCGCGTGGATGACGATCAGCGCCGCGGCGCCGCCCGTGAAACCGCGCAGCGCCGAGGGCGAGATGAAGTTGGCGATCCCGCCGAGGCGCATGGCGCCGATCAGCCACTGCATCACGCCGACGATCAGCGTGACGGCCAGGGCCAGCTGGATGTAGGCCGGCGACTGCAGCGCCGCAAGCGGTGCGAGCGTCGCCGCCAGCACCAGCGAATTGGCATTGGTCGGCCCCGACATGACGTGCCAGCTCGAGCCGAACAATGCCGCGACGATGCACGGCACGACCGCCGTCGCCAGCCCGTACTCGGGCGGCAGGCCGGCCAGCGTCGCGAAGGCCAGGCCCTGCGGCAGCACGAGCAGAGCGCCGAGCACGCCGGCGATGAGGTCGGCGCGCAGCGTCGCGGCGTCGACGCGGCGCACCCACGGGCCGAACAGGCGTACGCTCCACGCCATCACGGCCGCGCGGCTCCTTGCGTGGCGTCGCGCGCGTAGGTCAGCATGCGGCCCTTGTAGGCGGCCACGTCCGCACACGCCGGCGTCGCGATCCGCTCTTCATGCAGCGTGAAGCCGAGCTGCGCCATCTGGCGATTGAACGCGGGCCGATTGCCACGATCCGGATCGACGATCCAGACCTCGGCGGTCGGCTGCGCGTGGCGGCCGATGAAGCCGGCGAGGTTCGATCGGTCGTCGCGCTCATAGAGCAGGTCGCTGCCGATGATGAGATCGAACCGTCCGCGCACGGTGCGGCCGCCGAGCGTGCGGCCGCGCCGCAATGGCGGCTCCATCGCACTCCAGTCGCCATGTCGGTACGGCATCGGGCCGAGGCCGTTGAGGCGCAGGTTCTTGCGCAGAAAGCTGGCGGCGAGCGGATGACAGTCGCTCGCCGTGACGTCGGCGCCGCGCCGATGGCCGACGATGCTCGCCAGCGCCAGGCCGCAGCCGATCTCGAGGATGCGCTCGCCCGGCTGCACCGTTCGCGCCGCGAGCCGGGCGGCGAGATGGGCGCCCGAGGGCCAGAGCAGGCCGAAGAGCGGCCACGTCGCCGACGAGATGCCGCGGCGATCGGCATTGCCGAACGGATCGAAGAACTGCTGGCGATCGAGGAGCGAGCGGATCGTCAGGTCGTCGACGCGAGCGACGCCGATGCGCTCCTCCTTGGTCAGGTAGCCCGGCATCGGCACCTGCAGACCCTAGTCGACGGTTGCGCCGCTGCGCTTGATGACGGGCGTCATCACGACGAGCTCGTGCTGCATGAACCTGCGCAGGTCCTCGCTCGTGCCGCCCACAGGTTCCATGTAGGCGACGGCCATCTTCTCGCGCACATCCGGGGATGCGAGCGCGTCGTTGATCTCGCGGTTCATGCGCTCGACGATGTCGCTCGGCGTGCTCGCCGGCGCCATCACGGCCATCCAGGCGGAGTTCTCGACGTCGGGCAGGCCGGCTTCCTTCAGGGTCGGGATGTCGGGCATGAGCGCGCTCCGTCTGGCGGTGGTGACCGCCAGCGCGCGCAGCTTGCCGGCCTTGACCTGCGGCATCACGGCGACGCCGGGGACGCAGGCGAACTGCACGTCGCCCTGCAGCAGCGCGACGATCGCCAGGGGGGACGAGGCGTAGGGAATGTGAACCGCGAAGGTGTCGGTCTTCGACTTCAGCAGCTCGACGCCGAGGTGCGAGAGGCTGCCGACGCCGATCGATGCGAAGTTGTACTGGCCGGGATGCGACTTCATGGCGCTGACGAGCTGGCCGATGCTGGCGATGCCCGAATCGGCGCGCACCGCGCAGACCGAGGCCTGCGCGCCGCCGAGCACGACCGGCCGCAACTCGGTGAACGGGTCGTAGCCGAGCTTCTTGTAGAGCACGGTGTTGTAGACCAGCGGCCCGTTGGTGCTGACGACGAAGGTGTAGCCGTCTCCGGGCGCTTTCGCGACGAAGAGCGTGCCGGTGTTGCCGCCGGCGCCTGCCTTGTTGTCGACGACGATCGCCTGGCCGAGCTTGGGCGCGATCTTCTCGGAGACGATGCGCGCGAAGACGTCGGGCGAGGAGCCCGCCGCATACGGAATGACGATGTGGATCGGCCGGTTCGGCCAGCCCGCCGTGCTGCCTTGCGCAGCAACACCAGCGCACGCCATGGCGAGCGCGCCGAGAAACGAGCGGCGTAGATACTCCGCGTGGCAATGCAATCGAATCATGGGGAGCGCGTCGCCCGAGGGCGTTGGCAAAGAGGCGTCGATCGTAGCAAGCGCGCGGCGCTCAGCGCTGCGGCATGTCCTTCGCGCTGTAGCCGAGGCTCACGCTCGCGTCGACCGGTATCGGCGGCATGGTCGCATTCCAGGCCAGCCAGTCGTCGCGCATCGCCTGCAGGCGCGCCGGCTGGCGCGACGCATGGTTGGCGCGCTCGCGCTCGTCGGCGGCAAGGTCGAACAGGTACTCGTGCTCGTCGACCTTCAGGTATTTCCAGCTGCCCAGTCGCGAGGCCCGCTGCTGGCGATGGTTCATGCGCCAGTGCAGCGGCCGCTCGAAGGTGTGCGAGGCGTCCTGCAGGACGGGCAGCAGGGAGACGCCGTCGAGCGGATAGTCGGCGTGCGCGGCGACGCCGGCTGCGTCGAGCATCGTCGCCGACCAGTCCATCGTCATGCAGAGCTGCCCGCTCGTCTTGCCGGCTGCGATGGCGGCCGGCCAGTGCGCGATCCACGGCACGCGGATGCCGCCTTCGGTGAGATCCATCTTGCCGCCGACCAGCGGCCAGTTGTCGGAAAAGCGCTCGCCGCCGTTGTCGCTCGTGAAGACGACCAGCGTGTCGCGGGCGACGCCGCTGGCCTCGAGCGCAGCCATGATCCGGCCGATGCCTTCGTCCATGTGCTCGATCATGCGGCGATAGGTGTGGATGTTGCCGCCGTGCAGGTGAAAGAGGTTGTCCTTCACCTCGAGCGCGAGCGCCGCGTCGTCGCGCGTTTCCCACGGCCAGTGCGGCGCGGTGTAGTGCACGCTGATGAAGAACGGAGCACCGACCGGCGAGGCGAAGCGGTCGATCGTCGCGACGGTGCGCTGCGAGATGAGGTCGGTGAGATAGCCTGCTTCGACATGCTCGGCATCGCCTTCGAAGAGGTCGTGCGTGCCGCGGAAATCGCAGTGGCTGAAGTAGTCGACGCCGCCCGACATCGGGCCGAAGAACTCGTCGTAGCCCGAGCGCAGCGGGCTGAACGCCGGCGGATAGCCGAGGTGCCACTTGCCGACGAGCGCGGTGCGATAGCCCGATTGCTTCAGCAGCGACGGCAGCGTCGGATGCCCGGGCGGCAGGCCGAGCGTCGTGCTGCCTCGGCTCTGGCTGTTGATCGGCTCTTCGGCGGCGCCGCGCAGGCGGTACTGGTAACGCGCCGTCATGAGGGCGAAGCGGGTCGGCGAGCAGACCGGCGAGTTGGAATATCCCTGAGTGAAGCGGATCCCGTCGGCGGCCAGCCGGTCGAGCACGGGCGAAACCGGTGCGCGCCCGCCGTAGCAGCCGAGATCGGCGAAGCCGAGGTCGTCGGCGACGATGAAGACGATGTTGGGTCGGGTGTCCATGTGCGTCAGCGTTCGCGATGCTGTCGGATGGCCTCGATGATCGCAGCCCGCGTTCGCTCGACGCCGTTGCCTCGGCTGCCGATCGCGGCCGCCGCGGACACGCCGCGCGGATCGCCCGGCCGCGCCAGGCCCTGTCGCGAGCCGAACGTGTAGGCGAAGACCCAGGTGAATTCAGCGCCCAGCAGGAAGATCTGCGCCGAGTAGTACATCCAGAACAGCAGCACGACGAGCGAGCCGGCCGCGCCGAAGCCCGAAGCCAGGCCGCTCTTGCCCAGATAGAGACCGATCGCGAACTTGCCGGCATTGAACAGCAGCGAGGTGACCGCGGCGCCGATCCAGACGTCGCGCCAGCGGATCGTCGCGCGCGGCATGATCTTGTAGATCATCGCGAACATCAATGTGATGAAGACGAGGCCGAACAAGAAGGTCACGGCCTGGGCGAGCGCCTCCCACCCTGGAAAGACCGGCTCCCACCAGCTGCCGAGCGCGGCGATGGCGGCGCTGGCGACCAGGGAGACGATCAGCAGGAAGCCGATGCCCAGCACCATGCCGAACGACAGCAGGCGCGAGCGCAGCAGCGAGAAGATGCCCGACCTGCGGGCGCGTGCCGGCGCTCGCCAGATCCGGTCGAGCGCGTTCTGCAGCTCGCCGAAGACGCCGGTGGCGCCGACCAGCAGCACCACCACGCCGATCGCCGTACCGACCATGCCCTGGCGCGGCTTGTTCAGGCTTTTCAGCATGGCTTGCACGGCGGACGCGCCCTGCTCGCCCATCAGGCCGCGCAATTGCTCGAGGATCTGGCCGCGGGCGGCATCGTCGCCAAAGACGAGGCCGGCGATGGACACCACGATCAGCACCAGCGGGGCGATCGAGAACAGGGCGTAGTACGCGAGCGCCGCGCCCATGCTCGGCGCGTAGTCGTCGATCCAGGCCGTGACGGCCTGCTTCGAGATGTCCCAGAGGTCGATGGGTTTCATGCGGCGGTCGAGGCGCGGGGGTTGCGGCAGGGCTGTGGCCCGCGTGCTGCTCCACGCGACTGCGGGAGCCAGCATATGATGCGCGCGCAGAAGTTGCTGCCGGAACCGCCGGCCGTTGCGTCGAACCCAAACACACAGGAGAACCCTATGATGTCTCGTCGTTTTGCTCTTGCAGCCGCCCTTGTCGCCGGTACGTTTGCCGTTGCCGGCTGCGGCTCGATGAACTCCAGCTCGATGGCGCCCGGCGCGATGTCGGCCTCCATGAGCGGTGGCAGCGAAGTGCCGCCGACCACGAGCGCCGGCACCGGCATGGCCAAGGTCAACCTCAGCGGCAATTCACTGACATGGACGGTGACGTATTCCGGCCTGACCGGCCCGGTCAAGGCCGGCCACTTCCACGGCCCGGCGGCTCCGGGCAGCAACGCCGGCGTCGTCGTTCCGTTCACGGGCAGCCTCGACAGCCCGATCAGCGGCAGTGCCACGCTGACCGACGCGCAGGTCGCCGACCTGAAGGCCGGCAAGTGGTACGTCAACCTGCACACCGCTGCGAGCCCGGGCGGCGAGATCCGCGGCCAGGTCAAGTAAGCGCGGCCGCCTCGCCGTTCACGGCGAGGAGGAAGCACGCAGCGAAGGCGCCTCAGGGCGCCTTCGCCTTTTCTTCTTCGCGAAGGCGCAGCACGCGCCGCTGCACCTTGCCCGTCGTCGTCATCGGCAACGCGTCGATGAACTCGATCTCCTTCGGATACTCGTACGGCGCGAGCTTGCCGCGCACATGCGCCTGCAGCTCACGCTCGAGCTCGCGCGAGGCGGCGTAGCCGGAGGCGAGCACGATGTAGGCCTTGACCACCGCGCCGCGCTCACGATCGGGCTTGGGAACGACGGCCGCGTTGGCCACCGCCGCATGCTTGACGAGGCAGTTCTCGATCTCGCTCGGGCCGATCCGGTAGCCGGCCGCCTTGAAGACGTCGTCGCTGCGGCCCTGATACCAGAGGTAGCCGTCGGCATCCATGCTCGCGGTGTCGCCGGTGCGGCACCAGCTGTTCTCGGGATCGTCGGTGAACTTGGCGAGCGTCGCGTCGTCGCGCTTCCAGTAGCCGAGAAAGAAGATCGGATCGCGGTCGCCGTGGACGTCGCGCCGGTGCAGCGCGACATCGCCCGGCGTGCCGCGCGGGCATTCGCGGCCGGCGTCATCGAGCACGGCAATGCGGTGCCCCGGATACGGCCGGCCCATGCTGCCGGGGCGCGCCGGCCAGCGGCTGTCGCAGTTGCCGACGATGTAGTTGATCTCGGTCTGCCCGAACATCTCGTTGGGCACGACGCCGAGCCGGTCGCGGCACCACGCGAAGACCGCGTCGCCGACCGCTTCGCCCGCGCTCATGATCGCGCGCAGCCGCAGCGTGAAGCGCTCGCCCGGCCAGGGCACGGCCTTCATCATGGCCTTCAGCGCCGTCGGAAACAGGAAGGTGTGCGTGACGCCGTAGCGCTCCATCAACGTGAATGCGGTCTCCGGCGCGAAGCGACCCTGCCAGGCGACGATCTCGCGGCCGAAGTAGAGCGTGGGAAGCAACGCATCCATCAGGCCGCCGGTCCAGGCCCAGTCGGCCGGCGACCAGAACACGGCGTCGGCCTGGGGAAACCAGTTCTGGCTGCAGACGAAGCCCGGCAGGTTGCCGATCAGGGCACGGTGCGGTAACAGCGTGCCCTTCGGCGGGCCGGTCGTGCCGCTGGTGTAGATGAGGATGGCCGGGTCGTCGGCGCCGGTGTCGACAGGGGCGCCGAGCGGCTCGGCATCGGCGAGCAATTGCGACCAGTCGGCATCGCCGCGGCCTTCGGCGGCGCCGGCCGCGACGACGGTCCGCAGCATGGCGCAGAGCGGGCGTGTCGCCAGGATGTTGTCGATGCCGCTCTCGTCGACGATGGCCAGCCGCGCGCCGCTGTCGTTGATGCGGTACTCGAGCGCATCAGGCCCGAACAGCATCGACAGCGGCATGGCGACGGCGCCGAGCCGGTAGATCGCGATATGGGCGATGGCGGTCTCGACGCGCTGCGGCATGACGATGGCGACGCGGTCGCCTTGCCCGACGCCGAGGCTGCGCAGCGCGGCGGCAAGGCGATCGGCGTCATGGTCGAGCGCGGCGTAGGTCAGCGTGCGTCGCTCGCCGTTGTCGTGCTCGTGACGGATCGCGACCGCGTCCGGCGTCTCGCGCGCCCAGCGTGTGCAGCAAACCTCGGCGATGTTGAAGCGCTCGGGCACCAGCCAGCGAAAGCCGGCGTGCAGCGCCGCGTACTGGTCGACGCGCCGCTCAGACATGGCGCCGCCCCGGCTTGCCGTACGCGGCGAGCGTTTCCCCGGTGATCCTGCAGATCCGCCAGTCGGGCATCACCGTCGCGCCCAAGTGCTCGTAGAAGCGGATCGCGCTTTCGTTCCAGTCGAGCACGCTCCACTCGAAGCGGCCGTAGCCGCGCTCGGCGGCAAGGCGCGCGAGGCGCGTCAGCAAGGCCTTGCCGATGCCTTTGCCGCGCTGCGCCGGCTCGACGAACAGATCTTCGAGATACAGGCCGGGCTGGGCCAGGAAGGTCGAGAAATTGGTGAAGAACAGGGCGAACGCGACGACCTTGCCGCCCTGCTCCGCGACCAGCGCCTCGGCGACCGGACGCTCGCCGAAGAGGTGCGGGCGCAGCGTGTCGGGCGTCACTTGCAGCAGGTGCGAGAGCTTTTCGAATTCGGCGAGCTGCCCGATGAGGGCGACGACGGCGTCGACATCGCGCGGCTCGGCTGGGCGGATCAGGAAGCGTGGTTCGGTCATCGATCCATTCTGCATCGCCGCGCCAGGGTCGCACAGGTGTCTCCCCGCAGACAGCGCCGCCGGTCGCTCGCGCTTAAAGTGCCCGTCTTCGCCCGCACGGGCACGCCGGTCGCGCGCCACCCATGAGCGTTTCCCCATATCTGCCGCGCCGCGAGGCGCGAAGCCGCTTCGTCGAGGCGCGCGGCCTTCGCCATCATCTGCTCGAGTGGGGCGACGCCTCGGCCGTCTCGGCCGACAAGCCGCCACTGCTGATGCTGCACGGCTGGATGGACGTGGCCGCGTCGTTCCAGTTCGTCGTCGATGCACTCTCGGTGGACCGCCATGTGCTCGCCCTCGACTGGCGCGGCTTCGGCGCCAGCGACACGCCGGCCGCCGACACCTATTTCTTCCCCGAGTACCTGGGCGATCTCGAATGCGTGCTCGACGCGCTGTTCGGCACGGAGCATGCGCCGATCGACCTGCTCGGCCACAGCATGGGCGGCAACGTCGCCATGCTCTATGCCGGCGTGCGGCCGGCGCGCATCCGCAACCTGATCAATCTCGAGGGCTTCGGCATGCCGCGCTCGAAGCCGACCCAGGCGCCCAAGCGCCTGGCCGGCTGGCTCGACGAGCTGAAGCAGCCTCAACTGCTGCGTCCCTACGATTCGCTCGAGGCGGTCGCGGCGCGGCTGCAGAAGACCAACCCCTTGCTGCGCGCCGACCGCGCGGCGTGGCTCGCCGGGCACTGGTCGGCGCGTGTCGCAGGCACGGGCGCCGCTCCCGACAGCTGGCAGTTGCTCGCCGACCCGAATCACAAGCGGTCGAGCCCGCTGCTGCCCGCCGTCGACGAGTGGCTCGAGTGCTGGAAACGCATCGCCGCGCCGGTGCTCTGGGTCGAAGGCGACCGCACGGACGTCTCGATCTGGTGGGGCGAGCGCTACACCAAGGCCGAGTTCCACGAGCGGCTGAACGTCGTCGCCGATGTCGAGCGGCACATCGTCTCGCCGGCCGGGCACATGCTCCACCACGACCGTCCCGAGGACATCGCCCGGTTGCTCGAGGCGTTCCTGTCAGAATCGCGCCCTTCCTGAGCGACACGATCTCGAGAGCCCCATGGACGTCGAACACATCAATGCCATCGGCAACCGCCTGGCCGACCTGACCCAGCGCACCGCCGCGCTTCGGGGGTATCTTTGACTACGACCGCAAAGCACTGCGGCTGAACGAGGTCAACGCCGCTCTCGAGAATCCGAATGTCTGGAACGAGCCGAAGCGGGCCCAGGAGCTCGGCCGCGAGAAGCGCGCGCTCGACAACGTGGTCGCGACGATCGACCACCTGACGTCGAATCTCTCCGACAACACCGAGCTCTACGACATGGCGAAGTCCGACCAGGACTTCGACGGCCTTCTCGCCATCGAGGCCGACGCCGCCAAGCTCGAGGCGACGGTCGCCGAGCTCGAGTTCCGGCGCATGTTCAACAAGGCCGAAGACCCGCTCAACTGCTTTCTCGACCTGCAGGCCGGCGCCGGCGGCACCGAAGCGCAGGACTGGTGCCAGATGCTGCTGCGCCAGTACCTGAAGTACTGCGAGAGGAAGGGCTTCAAGACCGAGGTGATGGAAGAAAGCGAAGGCGACGTCGCCGGCATCAAGAGCGCGACGATCAAGGTCGAGGGCGACTACGCATTCGGCCTGCTGCGCACCGAAACCGGCGTGCACCGGCTGGTGCGCAAGAGCCCGTTCGATTCGTCCGGCGGGCGCCACACCTCGTTCGCCAGCGTCTTCGTCTACCCGGAAGTCGACGACTCGATCGAGATCGACATCAACCCGGCCGACGTGCGCGTCGACACCTTTCGCGCCTCCGGCGCCGGTGGCCAGCACATCAACAAGACCGACTCGGCGGTGCGTCTCACGCACATCCCGACCAACATCGTCGTGCAGTGCCAGAACGACCGCTCGCAGCACCGAAACCGCGACGAGGCCTGGCAGATGCTGCGCTCTCGTCTCTACGAGCACGAGATGCGGATCCGCATGGCGGCGCAGCAAAAGCTCGAGGACTCCAAGACCGACGTCGGCTGGGGCCACCAGATCCGCAGCTACGTGCTCGATCAGAGCCGCATCAAGGACCTGCGCACCAACGTCGAGATCAGCAACACCCAGAAGGTGCTCGACGGCGACCTCGACGTATTCATCGAGGCCAGCCTGAAGCAAGGCGTTTGACCACGACGCACGCATCAAGAACATCCCAGAGACGAGGAACATCCCATGCGTGAAGGCACCGCCCCCCTCATTCGCCGCGAAGATTACGCGGCGCCGCCCTACTGGATCCGCAAGGTCGACCTCACGTTCGACCTCGATCCGGCCAAGACGATGGTCATCAACCGGATGCAGATCGAGCGCAACGGCGATGTCGCGGCCGGCCCGCTGCGGCTGAACGGCGAAGACATCACGCTGACGCGCTGCCTCGCCAACGGCGAGTCGGTGTCGTTTCGCCACGAAGACGGCTTTCTCGTCATCGACAGCCTGCCCGAGGGCAACTTCACGCTCGAGATCAGGAACACCTGCTCGCCCGAGAAGAACACCCGGCTCTCGGGCCTCTACACCTCGGGCAACGGCTTTTTCACGCAGTGCGAAGCCGAGGGGTTCCGGCGCATCACGTTCTTCCTCGACCGACCCGACGTGATGGCCGAATACACGGTGCTGATGCGGGCGAACAAGGCGGCGTATCCGGTGCTGCTCTCGAACGGCAACCTGCTCGAGCAGGGCGAGCTCGGTGAACCGGGGTCGGGCCGCCACTTCGCGAAGTGGCACGACCCGTTCCCGAAGCCGAGCTACCTGTTCGCGCTCGTCGCCGCCGATCTGGTCGGCCGCGAGCAGCAGATCCGGTCGCGATCGGGCAAGAACCATCTGCTGCAGGTCTGGGTGCGCCGCGGCGACCTCGACAAGACCGAGCACGCGATGAGCTCGCTCGTCAACTCGGTGATCTGGGACGAAGCGCGCTTCGGCCTGCCGCTCGATCTCGAACGCTTCATGATCGTCGCCGTCGGCGACTTCAACATGGGCGCGATGGAGAACAAGGGCCTGAACATCTTCAACACGAAGTACGTTCTGGCGACCGCGGCAACCGCGACCGACGCCGACTTCGCGGCGATCGAGTCGGTGGTGGGCCACGAGTATTTCCACAACTGGACCGGCAACCGCATCACCTGCCGCGACTGGTTCCAGCTGAGCCTGAAGGAAGGCCTGACGGTCTTTCGCGACCAGGAGTTCAGCATGGACATGCTGGCCAGCGCGTCGGCGCGGGCGGTCAAGCGCATCCAGGACGTGCGGTCGCTCCGCCAGGTGCAGTTCCCCGAAGACGCCGGCCCGATGGCGCATCCGGTGCGGCCCGACAGCTACGTCGAGATCAACAATTTCTACACGCCGACGGTCTACGAGAAAGGCGCCGAGGTCGTGCGCATGATGCAGACGCTGGTCGGCCGCGCCGGCTTCGCGCGCGGCATCACGCTGTACTTCTCGCGGCACGACGGCCATGCCGTCACCTGCGACGATTTCGCCCAGTCGATCGCCGACGCGAACCCGGACAGCGAGCTGGCGAAGCGATTGCCGCAGTTCAAGCGCTGGTACGCGCAGGCAGGCACGCCGCGCGTCACCGCGCGCGGCCGCTACGACGCGCCGTCGCGCACCTACACGCTCGGCGTCGAGCAATCGTCGCTGCCTGCCGATGGACAGCCGAAGAAGGAGCCGTTCGTGATCCCGCTGGCCGTCGGCCTGGTCGGGCGCGACGGTGCGGCCATGGCGATGCGTCTCGAAGACGAGCCGGCGGCGGCGACGTCGAAGGATCGCGTGCTCGTGCTCGACGAAGCGCGTGCCTTCTTCACGTTCGTCGACGTCGACCAGCCACCGGTGCTCTCGCTGCTGCGCGGCTTCTCGGCGCCGGTCGTGCTCGTCGACGGCGCCAGCGATGCCGACCTGCTCGTCCTGCTGCGCCACGACACCGACCCGTTCAATCGCTGGGAAGCAGGCCAGCGGCTGGCCCTGAACCGGCTGGTCGCGGCGGCCACTGGCGAGGACGCGGGCGCCGCCAGGCTCGATGCCGACTTCATCGCGGCAACGCGCGACGTGCTGCGCAGCGACGAGCTCGATCCGGCGTTCAAGGAGCTGGTCCTCTCGTTGCCGAGCGAGCAGTACGTCGCCGAGCAGCTCGCGAGCGTCGACCCGCAACGCGTCCACGCGGCACGCGAATCGATGCGGCGCCAGCTCGCGGAGGCGCTTGCCGACGACTGGGCGCGAGCCTTCGAGACGCATCAGGTCCAGGGCGGCTATTCGCCCGAGGCCGGACCGGCCGGGCGGCGCGTGCTGGCAAACCTTGCGCTGACGATGTGCTGCATCGATGCGGTCCGGCGCGGCGATGCTGTCTGGCCCGGCCGCGCCTACCAGCGCTTCAAGGACGCCTCGAGCATGACCGATCGCCAGGGCGCGCTGATGGCGCTGATGGCCAGCGGATCGGAGCTCGCCGAGCCGGCTCTCGACCGTTTCCATGCGCTCTTCAACGACGACGCGCTCGTCATCGACAAGTGGTTCTCGCTACAGGCCTCAGCGCAAGAACATGAAGGCCGTGTCTTCGAGCGCGTCAAGCGGCTTCTCAAGCACCCCGACTTCAGCCTCGCCAATCCGAACCGGGCGCGCAGCGTGATCGGCGCGTTCTGCCTCGGCAACCCGGCGGGCTTTCACCGTGCCGACGGCGCGGGCTACGCGTTCTGGGCCGACCGCGTCCTCGAGATCGATGCGATCAACCCGCAGCTCGCCTCGCGCATCGCCCGGGCACTCGATCGCTGGGCCACGCTCGCCGAGCCGTACAAGGCAGCCGCGCGCATCGCGATCGCACGCGTCGCGGCGCACCCGAAGCTCTCGAACGACACGCGCGAGATCGTGTCCCGCGCGCTCGGGACGAGCTGAGGATGAAACCCCCACGCTCACTTCGTTCACTGCCCCCCGAGGGGGCGCTCAGCGCCCTTGGGGCGGCCCGGCGGGCGCTGACATGACCACACGCAAGGCCGCCCGGAAAAACGCCTTCTACGCGCAATCGGGCGGCGTCACCGCCGTCATCAACGCCTCGGCCTGCGGCGTGATCGAGACAGCGCGCGCGCACCGCGACACGATCGGTGCGGTCTATGCAGGTCGCAACGGCATCATCGGCGCGCTCACCGAAGACCTGATCGACACCAGCAAGGAATCGGCCGCCGCCATCCGTGCGCTGCGCTCGACGCCGGCCGGCGCCTTCGGCTCGTGCCGCTACAAGCTGAAGCCTCTCGACAAAAGCCGGCGCGAGTACGAGCGGCTGATCGAGGTCTTCCAAGCGCACGACATCGCCTGGTTTTTCTACAACGGCGGCGGCGACTCGGCCGACACCTGCTTCAAGGTGAGCCAGCTCTCGAAAAGCATGGGCTACCCGCTGCAGGCGATCCACGTGCCGAAAACGGTCGACAACGACTTGGCCGTCACCGACTGCTGCCCGGGCTTCGGATCGGTCGCGAAGTACGTCGCGGTGTCGGCGCTCGAAGCCTCGTTCGACGTGCGCTCAATGGCGCGCACCTCGACCAAGGTGTTCGTGCTCGAGGTGATGGGCCGGCACGCCGGCTGGATCGCGGCGGCCGGCGGATTGATCGAGGCGCACGGCATTCCGGTCGCCATCCTGTTTCCGGAGATCGCGTTCGACCAGACGAGGTTCATCGCCAAGGTCGATGCGCTGGTGCAGGCGCACGGCTACTGCACGGTGATCGTCTCCGAGGGCGCGCACCACCCCGACGGCACCTTTCTCGCCGAGCAGGGCTCGCGCGATGCCTTCGGCCATGCCCAGCTCGGCGGCGCCGCGCCGGTCGTCGCCAACATGATCAAGACCGCCCTCGGGCACAAGTTCCATTGGGCCGTCGCCGACTACCTGCAACGCGCGGCGCGTCACATCGCCTCGAAGACCGACGTCAAGCAGGCCTACGACCTCGGCAAGCGCGCCGTCGAGCTGGCCTTGAAAGGCGCCAACGCCGTCATGCCGACGATCGAGCGCGTCTCCGACGTGCCGTACCGGTGGAAGATCGGCGTCGCCGATCTCGCCGATGTCGCCAACGTCGAGAAATTCATGCCCCGCGATTTCATCAGCGACGACGGCTTCGGCATCACCGAGAAATGCCGCCGCTACCTGGCGCCGCTGATCGCCGGCGAAGACTATCCGGCCTACCGCAACGGCCTGCCGGCGTACGTGACGCTGAAGAACGTCGCGGTGCCGAGACGGCTCGCCGATTTCCCGATGCCGTGACGATCTGTCGCGCGCCCTCGGACGCGGCAACGTCGAGGGCGCGACGGCAGGCGGCTCCGCTAGAATGCGCAGCTCGCCAGGGCCCACGGGTCGTGCGCGACGCCGGCGTAGCTCAGTTGGTAGAGCAGCGCATTCGTAATGCGAAGGTCGGGAGTTCGACTCTTCTCGCCGGCACCATTTGCAACTCGTTGATCTTGGACGGGTAACGATGACTTCAGCATCTGGCAACAGACGCTGATGACGGTAGAACAAAAGCTTGTGGCACGCTGCTGGCACAGTAGCAGGCAACAAGTGGCCGCGATTAGCCTGAACCACATCACAGGGCGTCGAGTGGCGATCACCTCTCCGGAGGCGGTCGTCATTCGTCACTTTGATGATCGAGGGTTTTTATGGCTACCTATCGCAAGAGGTCCCGCAAGGACGGTACGTCCGTATGGCACGTACAAATTCGAAAGCACGGCTTCCCCCCGCTGACCGAAACGTTTGAGCGTCTTACCGACGCCCGCGCCTGGGTACAGCAGGTCGAGAACCGCATGCGTGAGCACCGGCTCTTTCCTGGCTTAGAAGCGCAGCGCCACACGGCTGCAGAGATGATCGATCGCTTCATTTCGGAAGCGCTCCCGAACCGCGAGAAGCAACGACGGGACTTTCTCAGTCATCTCGCACGGTGGAAGACCGAGATCGGGGCCTACGTCCTTTCGGAGTTGACACCTTCCGTTCTCTCGGCAGTCCGCGACAAGCTATCCGCGGAGCGTACCGTCCGCGGCAAGAGGCGGGCGCCCGCGACTGTCCTCCGCACCTTGGCCTGAAATCGCCGCGGTCCTCGGGCACAAGACGCTCGCCATGGTCAAACGCTACGCACACCTTTCTGAGTCGCATACCGCTTCTGTCGTGGCGCGAATGAACTCGAAGGTGTTCGGCAACGGAGATAGAAAATGAACGCAGAAGACAGTGAAGATCTCGACTCCTTCATCGCTCTCGGTTGTCGAAGGGGGGAGACCTCGGCTTTGGCCGTGATGCCAAGTTCTCACGCCGATTCTTCCGAGTAGTGGTGGCCGATGAAGGCTGGGGTCAAGACGGCGAGCGCGCAGTCTCTCAGGTCCCGCGCGGGATTGCAGAGACTTCCTGCACAGATCTGACAAATGTCCGGCCACCGTCTCCGATCAAAAATGAACCGCGCCAGCGACGTTTGCTGGGGCGAAGGAATCGAATGCCGTTGTACCGAGTGACAAAGGACAAGCTCGAGGCCGTGAAGCGAACCTCCTACGCGGAGGAGAAGCTCCTCGAGCGGAAGGATCTCCAACGACTACTACGCTCTGACATTTCCGCGATCGGCGACGACCTGATGGTTATCTCCGAAGAGTTCGGGAACTGGGAAGAGAGTAATCGACGAATTGACCTGCTTTGCCTCGACAAGGAAGCTCGCCTTGTCGTTGTAGAGATCAAACGGACCGAAGACGGCGGCCACATGGAGCTGCAGGCGATCCGATACGCAGCGATGGTCTCAAGCATGACGCTGGATCAAGCCATCGCTGCTTATGCCCGCTTGCTAGCCTCACCAGACGCCGAAGCCGAAGCTCGACGGGAGATTCTTGACTTCCTGGAACTAGGCTCGACTGACGAAGCTGAGCTTGTCGACGAAGTCCGCATCATTCTTGTAGCCGCGAACTTCTCCACGGAAATCACCACCTCGGTGATGTGGCTGAACCGACACGGCGTCGACGTCACTTGCATCCGCCTGCGTCCATATCGGATGGGAGAAGACGTGTTGATCGATTCAACGCAAATCATTCCCCTGCCAGAGGCGGCAGACTACGAAATCAAGGTTCGTGCGCAGGCCCAAGAGATCAAGAAGGTACGCACCGCGCGACAGGAGATTTTCAGGCGCTTCTGGGCTCAGTTCATCGAACGCTCGCGGACAACAACCAGTGTGTTCGCGAATCGCAACACTACCGCTGATCACTGGCTATCAGGTGGGATTGGCCGCGCAGGCTTTTCGCCGAACGCCACGCTGACCGAAGGTCGCTCGCGCGTCGAGTGCTACATCAGCATGGGAAAGAACAGTGATGAACGTAACGCCTCAGCCTTCAACGCTCTTCACGCACGAAAAGAGGAGATAGAAGCCGCTTTCGGCGGACCTCTGGATTGGCAGGCGCTGCCTGATCGAATTGGCTGTCGGATCTGCAAGGATCTCGACGGCGGCTGGAAGACTGCAGAGCTTGAATGGCCTCTGCTACAGTAGCGCATGCTCGCAGAAATAGCGAAGCTCGAATCGGCCCTAAAAGGGCCAGTACAAAGTCTCAAGGTATAAGGACGCGCACGACCAACTCTTCGGACCGGGCATCTTCAGCTAGGGACGCACGTTTATGGCCGACGGGCTTGACGAAGGAGCCATACTCCGAGCGGTCTTGGTGGACGATCCGACTTTCGGATCCGCCAGTCCTCTGCGGATCGAAGTAGCGCAGGTGCTTGTCAATCCCGTCGCTACGCGATCGGGCGCCCGAATTGATGAGTGGTGGCGGTTTGACGGCGTCGTCCTCGGGTGTTTTATCTATCAGGGCGGCCAGCACAAACTGGAAGGCTCAGCGGTCCTCGTTGCACCTGGCATCGCCCTCGCAGCTCGCCACGTGACGCAGGCATACGAGGATCAATTGCGTGAAGGAAATGCGGAGCTGTGGTGTATAGGACTCATGCGTAACGGCCCTGTTCTTTGGAGCGTCCAACACTACACCTGCCCTGGTGACGCTGACATAGCCATTCTCGGCATGATTCTGCGATCGCCGCCTCCTCCAGAGCCGATCAGGACTGCAACGCTATCCACTCGTCTGCCAGGAATCGGTGAGACGTTGATGTTCGTGGGGATCGTCAGCGTGGGTGCGCCGGTCGCGGGGATTGACGGATTGGTGCCTGAGTTCTCGTCCCAAGTATTGGCGAGCGCCGGCCAAGTGAGTGAACAGTACCCCGTGCGCCGCGACACCGTCATGGCCCCGTTTCCCTGCCTTGAAGTCCAATGTCACACCGTCGGTGGCATGAGTGGAGGACCGGTCTTCGATAAGGCTGGCTTTCTGGTGGGACTTCTTGCAACGTCCTTTTCCTCGATTGACGAAGCTGGACCGTCCTACCCGGGACTGCTCTGGCCCGCGTTGGTTTGCGAATTCGAGGGGGGTTGGCCCACCGGGGTGTTTGCCGGTAAGAAGACATTGCTGCAGCTTGCAGGGCGACGCCTTTGCGCAATCGATCGTCCCGATGCCATTCAACTGGCGCCGACGAGCCCCGCAGATGAGCGTCACCCCGTCTACCATTACCTACCCCGGACCTGAATGATGTCAGTCAAGCTCCCGGCTCGGCGTATTCCGCGACGCGCAGGCCGCTCGTCGTCAGTCACGTCGAGGGCCGAAGATCTCCATCCGGTACGTTGGCACATACGGCGGTTCGGGCGGGATCACGGACACGGCCATCGCCAAGGCGACGATCGGATCGATTCGCCCCGCCGACCTGCGCTTCGTGAACTTCTTGTTCCCGGCGTCGTCGGTCACGACGGCGGCGTTCTGGGCGGCCATCAGCAGGAGCGGATGACCGCCATGTTTGAGCTTCTTGCCGAGTAGGCGCGTCTCGAGCTCGCGGATGCATGGCCCCATGCCGATGAACCCTTGCCCGACTTCGACGAAGCGCGCGAGCTCGGCGTCGGTGAAGCCGGCGCGGACCACGCACGGGCGAAGGAACTTCATGTAGACCCGATCGAACGCGACCGCCCGCACCTTGTAGGTGTCGAAAAGGCCGCGCATGAATTGCGCGATGCGGTCGTAGTCGATGGTCGAGCCCGGCGTCAGCAGCAGGTGACCGTCGCGCACCATGCCCGTGTAGTCGACCTTGTCCCGGCGCGACTTCTCCGCCAAGCCCTCCTCGGCCAGCCAGCAGAACGGGTACACCGAGCCATCGGTGCCGGCCCCGATGATCGCGGTCAGGTCGATGAGTTGCGACAGATCGAGGCCGAGAACGAGCTCATCGCCCGGCTGCAGCGGCGTCGTCCCCGCGTCGAGGAGGTCGACCTGGTGACCCTCGACGCCGACGTGCTGTTCCGTCGGACGCTGTTCAAGGTGTTGGCCCTGGCTTCAGGTCGGGTGCGGCAGGACGCCTCGGATGAGGAACGGGATCCGGCACCCGGCCCGGCACCGGCGCCGCAGCGTCACGAAGCGCGGATCCAGGGCCGGGTGGCGATGCGTCGACTCCGGTAGGTCGCGCTTCGACGCCGAACTCGCGTTCTTGGCTAAAAGCCGACGTGCAACGTCGAACGCCCGGAGGCCGGTACGTTCAATCGCCTTTGTTCGCGTACTTCTTCGCCAACCGCTCGGCAAACCTTTCAAGTTCGATGACAGCTCGCGCGTGAGTCCCAGCGCCTATCTCCTCCGCCTGATCCATCGCCCAAACACGGAATTCGATGTGACGACCGACTGTGGAGGTGACTTCGGCAAAAGCAGTGACGCTGCGGCCAACCGGGGTCGCCGCCAGATGGCTGACCTCAACGCGTGTACCGACAGCGCTTTCGCCGGGTTCGAAGTACGGCTTGATCGCGTTCAATGCCGCGTTCTCCATGGTCATGATCATGACTGGAGTCGCGAGGACCGAAGGAAGCGTTGCATCCTTGAACCGATTGGCAAGGTGCTCAGGGGATACAACCAACGTGAATGAGCCGTTAGCCCCTATGGGGATGGCGCGCATGGGACTCCTTTCCATATAGAACGGCAAGCGGGTTGCGCAATGGTGGCATCGCCATCATGACGGCGTAGCCGATGCCGCAAACTTCGTTTGAAACCTGAGCTTCCATCGGCACGCTGCGGAGCAGCGCGCAATCGCCCAACTCGGCAAAGCCGAGCCTACGAACCGCGAGGTTGACCGCCTGAAGGTCGCATGAGGCCATCCATCCTATCCCTCGTGCTTCAGAGAACCAATAGCCAAGATCCCTCGGATCACAACTCGAGTCCGGAAGCTAGTGACCGGCAACGCTAAAACCTGCAAGGCACCTAGCTACCCAGCGACGTACGAACGGTCTGGCGGAAGGTCGAACACTCCCCCTCGGCGCGCTGGAATCGTAATTCGACCCGCGGGCACATGATCCCGCTCTTGGCGCGCGACGCCGAGGATGGGATCTGGGCCAGCGGACTTACCGTTCGCAGCTTCCCGCCGTCGTGATTGCCATCACGCTTTTTGACCTGAAGCTCCGGGCCGCCGCGGTGTCGCGTCCTTACACTCGCCCGCAGCGATCCTCCTCGCTCTCTCATCCCGTTGAAGGCCAGCCGTGAAGGCCCGTCCCGACGGGCCGATGCGCATTGCCACGGTATCGCCAGCGCTATTTTTTTGGGGAGCATGGGTTCATGAACGATAGACGCTGCCGGGCGCAGGGGTTGCCGTTCGCGTTGGCAGGCTTCGTAATCCTGTCAGCACTCGCAATGCCGGCATGCGCGGCCGCGTTAGACGGCGAATGGCAGGGTCGTATGGAATGTTCGGCGTTGATGCCCCGCATCAGCGCCCCGGCCTCGGCCACGCCCGCCTACGGGCAGCCCGTCACGGTCGCTCTTCGGGCCGCGAAGGTCCGGGGAGCGTTCGACGGCGAGGTCAGCCACGAAGAGATCAGCGGAACGTTCGACGGTTCTGAGATGCGCTTGTCGTTCGACGGTCACAGAAAGAACAGGCCAGCATGGTGGCAAATCAATTTGACCGGGCCGGTCCAAGACGGCAACGCCGACCTCAGCGGCACCATGGTCGGTCGCAACGGCGAGATCCTTCGAACCTGCACATTGAAACTCGCATCGGTTGAATTCGAGCGAGCGCGGCGTGAGGCGAGGTCGGCAGCGATGCGTGCCGAACAGGAGCGCATCGCTACCGCCGTAGCTGCCGCGGCGGCTCAGGAACGAGCGGCGACCGATCGTGCTGCGGCCGAAGACGCCGCGGCCCGGCGGCTCGCGGCCGAAGCCGCCGAAGCAGCCGCTGCGAAGCGGATCGCGGACGATGCGGTGGCACCGACTCGCACAGCGCCTGCCGGTGAGGCCCGACGATTGAACATCCACCGGTCGGCGGCCGCGTCGGTATCGGTCAGTGCGTCGGCTGCTCCAGTCATGCCCGACCGGGCCGACGCCGTCGCGCGCGAGAAGGTCGTGCGGGAGCGTGCGGAAGCGGAGCGTAGCGCGGCAGAGAAGGCCAACGTCGCCAAGGCAGCGGCGAAAAAGGACGCGTCGGACCAGTTGGCCCAGGAAAAAGTCGACGCAGAGAAAGCCCGCGCGGACAAAGCCACGGCGGACAAGGCGGAGCAAGACAAGAACAAGCCCGCCGTCAAGGCGAAGTCAACAATGGACCTCTAATATGCGCAACGGATTTCGGTTGGAAGATTTTTTCCTCAGGGTGTTTAAGGGCGCCATCCTGACGTCGATGAGCTTGGCGTTGCTCGCGGCCCTCGGGTTCGTGGCCGTGTCGGCGTACTCGGCGATGAAGCGGCCGACCGAGCCGGTCCCAGTCAAGCCTAGCCAGCCGGTCGATGTGACACTCGACGACCTGAAGAAGGAGCTGTTGAAGAACAGTGAGTCGTCCGCTCCCGCTAAGCCGGAGCGACCGGTGGCTGAGCCGATTGTTCCGCCGCCAAGCCTCAAGTACCTTGAGGATGTGACCTACCTCTATCGTTGCACGACCGAGTTTGCAAAGCTGGTGAGTGCCGAGATCGAAACGGTAGACAACGCGACCATCGCTCAGCAGATCGAGGCGTTACGCAGCCAGATCGAAACGCTCGCCGAGGTGGCGCCGCAACGCGGCGACCGGTGGGTCAAATCGGTCGTGAAGTTCACGTGCAGTGCACTCGGCGATACCGAGATCATCGCGCTGAGAAAGAGCAACAAGATTCAGCGCGTGTTCCTGACGACCCTCAACTTCCATCTGCATCGATGGGATCAGATTGCGCAGGAACGTGCGGAATTCGATCGATCGGAGGCCGAGCGCTTTGAACGAGAGACGCACGATGCGCAAAACGAACAGATCGAGGCGCGGGCGAATGCGTTCAAAGCAGTATCGGCCGCTGGCATCGCGTTCGGCGTCTTTATGGCGCTCGCGTTCTATTTGATCTTGGCAAAGATTGAAACCAATTTGCGGGTACTGCAACCGGTGACGCTGCCTCGCGAAACGGTGCGTCGACCGTAGCCCTGGTGCAGCATGAGACAGCTCGACGTGCGCGGCTGGATTGACCGACGCGCCGTCTCGACGTTGAGCAGCCTGAGGGACTACTAAGCCGAGCTGATCGGGGCGCATCTGCGCGCTCTACCCCGTCGGTTCCAATGCTCTCAGGCTAGACGGCGGCTGGAAAACGACTGAAGTCGAATGGCCCGCACTTCTGGAACTTTCCCGACCTTGATTTGGCGCTGCTCGATGACGGCCTACAAGGTCATCGTGTTCGTCGGTGCAAACCAAACCCAGGGCCTCCAAGAAGCCGTCGCGAGCGGCGGCCACATGCTCCAGCTTCAGCTCGCGGTTAGAGACCTCGTGAAACCCAAACTGATTAATTTCGTCGTTCATCAGGTCTTCCTTAGCAGGTGCATTCCCTCCGGTGAAATCCGCTGAAAATGGGCGGCAGCCGTTCGGGTAACGAACTAGGAGAACACGAGATGGTGACCAAGCACTTTCCTAAGGGTCTTGACAACCGAATGCGTGACAAGGATGGCGGCATCCGGGAGAAACGCAGCGACACCAAGGTCGAAACGCTTCGCAAGACGTATGGCGATGACTTTGCTAAGGGCTACCGATCCGATGCAACATTGGGGACGGTGAAGAAGCGCGAGGGAGTCGAGACGCTTGATCAGTTGCTCAAGAAGACGGGGTAGCGGAGCGGGCGTTCTTGGGCCCCCAATGCGGTCGTATCGCGTCATGGGGAAGCCTTTCCGTTGGTGTCCGGCGGCGCCGTCCAATCATCATGCGTGAACAAGCTTGCGGAAACGCTTAGCGCCAGCCGCTTGGCACACTGCTGGCACACTTGCCCACGAAAACGAGCCGTTTTCCACCGCACTCCACCGAAGTGGTAGACTGCTAACTCGTTGATTTTGCGACGCTTTCTTGTTGTGGTTGACGGCTGATTGTTGGTGTCTAGCCATTCGTAATGCGAAGGTCGGGAGTTCGACTCTTCTCGCCGGCACCAGTCGTACCAAGGGATCAGCGGCCCGAGCCTCTGGTCCTTTTTGTTTTTCCGGGTCGATCGCGAGTCGATGCGTGCGTAGGCAGGCGAGGCTTGCCGGAGCACGTCCGCTCGATGGAGGGGTTAGCCGACAAGCTTGTCGTATGCACCATGGGTGCCAATCCAGAACCAATGCACTCCGCCCTGGATCGGAATTCCAAGGGCACGGTAGTACAGGCCGACGCGCACACTTTGAAAGCGGCCATTGCCGACGGACTTGAGCGACAGCGATGGATGCGCGGGATCTGACTTGAGCTGCGCGAAGCTCTTGAACGCGAGGGCCTGAACCTCGGCCGGCAACGCGTCGAACTCCCGCCAGAACCGCTTGGAAGCGGTGTTCTTCAAAGAGGACGGCTCGAGCCTGCTTGATGATCAGCGAGTGCCTCCGCCGCAAGCTCATCGAGCTTTCCAGCCGACGCATCTCGCTCAAGCTGGCTGTCCCAAGCCTCGGAGTCGAACTCGGCGAACCACCGCCTGAACTCCGCGAGTTCGGCTGCGGGCAAAGCTTGAATGGCCGCTTCGATGGACTTGACGTTTCCCATGGCTATGGCTCCTTGGCGCCATTCTCGCAAATCGCGGCGCCTCGCATGCTCTACGCAGCTTCCTGTTGGCTAACGAATGGAAGGGACTTCCCAGTCCCCGACTGGCCGCATTGCGGTGACCGGCGACAGAGTGCCACGATGGGAAGTCCGAACTCTCATCAACTCACTTCGAAGGGGAAGTCCATGGCTATT
>Ga0075520_1000084_pt1 | contig 30683 bp, 25 predicted proteins | sample NGEPerB_FD_75100 | JGI IMG/M metagenome (GOLD analysis project Ga0075520, IMG submission 75100) | Arctic peat soil microbial communities from the Barrow Environmental Observatory site, Barrow, Alaska, USA - NGEE PermafrostAB12-B | ecosystem: Environmental > Terrestrial > Soil > Wetlands > Peat ... | reverse complement strand
TCCAGATCAGCACCGGGATCCGGGAGCTGATCCTGTCGGGCAAGCTCCCCGAGGGGTTCCGCCTTCCCCCCGAGCGGCGGCTCGCCGAGGCCCTCGGCGTCAACCGCAGCACCGTGCTCGCCGCCTACCGCGAGCTCAAGGCCGATGCGCTGGTGGACTCGCACGTCGGACGCGGGACGTCGGTGTTGGCCCGCACCCGGGCCGCGGCAACGCACGGGGACGTGCCGCCGCTGCCGTGGCGGCAGTTCGTGCGCGAGGGCGCCATCGAGATGCAGGACCCGCTCCTGCGCGACCTCCTGGCGCTCGCCGAGCGCAGTGACGTGACCACGTTCTCGGTCGGCCTGCCGGCAGCCGAGCTGCTCCCACTCGCCACGCTGCGCGCGGTGTTCGACGAGCTCGCCGCCGAGGTCGGCCCGCAGATGCTGCTCCACAGCCCGACGGAGGGGCTGACCCAGTTCCGCGAGGCTCTTTGCCACCTCATGATCGCCCGCGGGATCCGGTACTCGCCGGCCGAGGTCCTGGTCACCTCCGGCTCGCAGCAGGGCCTCGACCTCGTCGCGCGCGTGTTCCTCGCTCCGGGCGACGCCGTCGTCGTCGAGGAGCCGTCGTTTTTTGGCGCGCTGCAGGTGTTCCGGCGCGCCCAGGCGCGATTGCTCGGCGTCCCTACCGACAGCGACGGCATGCGCACCGACGTCCTCGAGGCGCTGCTCGCCCGGCAGCGCCCGAAACTGATCTACACGCTCCCCACCTTTCAGAACCCCTCGGGGGCGGTGATGAGCCTCGAGCGGCGGCGCCGCCTGCTCGAACTGGCCTACCGCTTCCAGGTCCCGATCCTGGAGGACGACCTCTACTACGAGCTGCGCTACGAGGGCGACGCGGTGCCTCCACTCGCGGCGCTCGACGAACACGGGTACGTGATCTACCTGTCGTCGTTCTCGAAGGTGCTCTTCCCCGGCCTCCGCATCGGCTGGCTCGCGGCGCCGCGGCCGGCCGCGCGCCAGCTCGCGCTGGCGAAGCAGACGATGGACCTGCACTCCTCGACCGCGGGGCAGTTCCTCATCGACCGCTTGATCCGCGGGGGCCACTACGCGCGCCATCTCCAGCGGGTCCGGACTGAATACGCGCGCCGGCGCGACCTCATGCACGAAGCGCTCACCAAGGAAGCGCCAGCGGGCGTGACCTGGACGAGGCCGCAGGGCGGGTTCTACTTCTGGTGCCGCTTCCCCGACCCGATCCGCCAGTCGCAGCTGCTGGCGAGGGCCGCCGAGCAGTGCGTGTCGTACCTGCCTGGCGACGCCTGCTTCCCGGACGAGCCGGGGGCGAACCACCTCAGGCTCAACTTCACGTTCCCTCCGGCGGAGGAGATCCGCCCCGGCGTGGCCCGCCTGATGGGGGCGATGCGGGCGGCCGCCCGCAGGCCGGGCGCCGGCATGCACCAGGGGGAGGCAACGCCACCCATCGTATGACGCACCGATCGCCACGGCCCGCGAGGGCGCGGCGCGGCAAGGAGGTTTCGATGGCAGTCCGATTCGCACAGCGGATGAACGAGGTGAAGGCGTCGGAGATCAGGGAGATCCTCAAGTTGACACAGCGCCCGGAAGTGATCTCGTTCGCAGGCGGGCTGCCGGCCCCGGAGACCTTCCCGGCCGAGGAGCTGGCCGCGGTCACGGCCCGGGTGCTTGCCGAGTCGGGCGCGCACGCGCTGCAGTACTCCACCACCGAGGGTTACCCCCCGTTGCGGCGGTGGATCGCCGGCCACATGAACGACACCCTGGGCACGACGGTGACCGCCGACGACGTGCTGATCACCAGCGGGTCGCAGCAAGGCCTGGACCTCACGGGAAAGATCTTCCTCGACGAGGGCGACGTGGTGCTGTGCGAGAGCCCGACCTATCTCGGCGCGATCAACGCCCTGCGCGCGTATCGGCCGCGCTTCGTCGAGGTACCCACCGACGACGACGGCATGATCCCCGAGGCTCTCGAAACGATTCTCGATCGCGAGCCGCGGGCCAAGGTCGTCTACGTCATCCCCGATTTCCAGAACCCCACCGGCCGGACCTGGTCGCTCCCCCGCCGGCATGCACTAATCGAAACCGCGCGGCGCCGGCAGATCCCCGTCGTCGAGGACTGCCCGTACGCCGAGGTGCGCTTCGAGGGCGTCCCCCTCCCTGCGGTCAAGGCGCTCGACAAGGACGGCCTCGTGGTCTTCCTCGGCACGTTCTCGAAGATCTTCTGCCCGGGCATGCGCATCGGCTGGGTCGCCGCCGCGCGCCCGCTGCTGGAGAAGTACGTCCTGGGCAAGCAGGGCGCCGATCTCCAGACCGCGACCCTGGCACAGATGCAGGTTGCGCGCTACCTCAAGGACTACGATCTCGGCGCCAACATCAAGCGGGCCTGCGCGATCTACGGGACGCGGCGTGCCGCGATGATCCGGGCGCTCGAGCGCGAGATGCCCGACGGGGTGCGTTTCACCAGGCCTGCAGGCGGCCTTTTCCTATGGGTCGAGCTGCCCGCCGATGTGGATGCCCGCGAGTTGCTGCTCGCCTGCATCGAGCGCAACGTCGCGTTCGTCCCGGGCGGCTCGTTCTTCCCCAACCGCGGCCACGAGAACACGATGCGGCTCAACTTCTCCAACATGCCTCCCGACCGCATCGACGAGGGCGTGCGGCGCCTCGGCGCGGTGCTGCGGGAGTTCCTCGCGCGCAGTCAGACGGTTGCACCGCTCGAGCACGAGGCGGTGGCGGGTTGAGAGAAGGCAGAGGATCGAGGATCAGAGGTGCCGAGGAGCAGAGGAACCTGTAGCAGCGTACGCGAGCGCGCGTCTTTGCCCCTCTGCCCCCTGCTCCTCTGCCCCTCTGCAGTTGATGAACGTTCGAACCTGAGAACAGACGGAGGCGAGCATGAAGATCGAGGGCGTTCCCTTCGGCACCACGGACTGGAGCGACGTCCCGGCCACGGAGCACCCCGGCGCGACCGGGGTCGCGCGCTGGCGCACCGTCGAGGCCGGCAACATCCGCGTGCGGATGGTGGAATACTCCCCCGGCTACCTCGCCGACCACTGGTGCGAGCGCGGCCACGTCCTGCTCGTGCTCGAGGGCGAACTCCTCACCGAGCTCGCCAACGGCGAGCAACACGTCCTCCGGCCCGGGCAGAGCTACCACGTGGCCGACGGCGCCGCACCGCACCGGTCCAGAACGCCGAGCGGCGCCAGGCTGTTCATCGTGGACTAGACACGCATGGCGACGAACGGTTCAACATTCTCGAAGGTCGCGGATACAGCGGCCTGGGCGGCAAAGGAGTGACCATGGGCATTCGGACATTCAAGGTCGACTCGTTTACAGCGGAGCCGTTTGCCGGAAACCCTGCCGCCGTGTGCCTGCTGACGGAGCCCCGCGAAGAGCGCTGGATGCAGGCCGTGGCCCGCGAGATGAACCTCTCGGAAACCGCGTTCGTGCTGCCTGAGGGGGGCCTCTTCCGCCTGCGCTGGTTCACCCCGGCGGTCGAGGTGGCGCTGTGCGGGCACGCGACGCTCGCCGCCGCCCACGTCCTGTGGGAGGAAGGGATCCTCGCGCCCGGGGAGACCGCCCGCTTCGCAACGAAGAGCGGCGAGCTCCGCGCGGCGCGCCGCGGCAACCTCGTCGAGCTCGATTTCCCTTCCAAGCCCGAAGAGCCGGCCGAACCGCCCGAGAACCTCCTCGAGGCGATCGGCGTGAAGCCCGCCTACCTCGGGAAGAACGTCTTCGACTACCTCCTCCTCCTCGAGAGCGAGGACGCCGTGCGCGCCGTAAAGCCGGATTTCGCGCTGCTGCGCGGTGTCAACGTCCGCGGCGTGATCGTCACGGCGTCCGCAAACACGCCGGGGTACGACTTCGTCTCGCGTTTCTTCGCCCCCGCCGTCGGCGTGGACGAGGACCCGGTCACCGGTTCCGCCCACTGCTGCCTCGGCCCGTTCTGGGCGGCCCGGCTCGGGAAGACCGAGCTGTCGGCGTACCAGGCGTCGGCACGTGGCGGCGCGCTGCAGGTCCGCGTCGCCGGCGACCGCGTCTTCCTCGGTGGCCGCGCGGTCACGGTCCTGCGCGGCGAGTTGTCCGTCTGAGCCGGCTCAGGAAAGCAACGACCCCCGGGGCCGATCCTCACCGGGGGTCGTCCCGACTTGGCGAAAGCTTTACGCCAGTTCCTTCAGCGTCGCGGTGAGGAGGCGGTAGAACTTATCCACCGTCGAGATCTGCACCCGCTCGTCGGGGGAATGCGGCGACTCGATCTGCGGCCCCATCGAGACCATGTCCATCCCCGGGTACTTCTCCCCGATCAAGCCGCACTCGAGGCCCGCGTGGATCGCCTTCACCGCCGGCTTCTTCCCGAAGTCGCGCTCGAAGACCTTGAGCGCGCAGTTGAGCACCGGGGAGTTCGGGTTTGGCTTCCACCCGGGGTACCCGTCGAGCTGCTCGACCGCGGCGCCACCGAGCCTGAACGCGGCCCCGACCTGCTCGGTCGTCGCCTTGAGCGACGGCATCACCGACGACCGGCTCGAGGTCACCACCTTGACGGCGTTCCCTTCCGTCGTCACGACCGCGAGGTTGTTGGACGTCTCGACGAGGCCCGGCACCGCACGGCTCATCGCCAGCACCCCGTGCGGGCACGCCAGCAAGGCGTCCACGATGCGATCGTTGTCGAAGCGGATGAAGACCTTGCGGTTGTCCGGCCGGTCCTCGAGCGTGACGCACTCCAGCCGTTGGCCGGGATCGATCTCGCCGAACTCCTCCCGGAGGACGCGCGCGCAGTCGTTCACCGCCGCCTGCACCGCGCCCTCGCTCGAGGCGGCGATCCGCACGACCGCGTCCGCCTCGCGCGGGATCGCGTTGTGCTTGCTTCCCCCCGCGATCGACACGATCCCGAACTCGACCCCGCTGCTCCGGACCGCCGCCAGCGTCCGCAGCAGGAACTTGAGGGCGTTGCCGCGGTTCTCGTGGATGTCGACGCCGGAATGGCCGCCGCGCAGGCCCCGCACGGAGATGCGCACCGGCAGCGTCCGCGGCAAGGCGTCCTCGCGAGTCACCGTGAATGTCGCGTGCGTGTCCGCGCCACCGGCGCACCCGATGTAGAGCGCCGCGTCCTCCTCGGTGTCGAGGTTGATCATCGTGCGGCCGGTCAGAAGCTTGGGATCGAGCTGCATCGCGCCGGTGAGACCGGTCTCCTCGTCGATCGTGAACAGCAACTCGAGGGGCCCGTGCACCGCCTTGGGGTCCTCGGCGACCGCCATCGCGGTGGCCACCCCGATGCCGTTGTCCGAGCCGAGGGTGGTGCCGGTCGCGTACACGTAGTCGCCCACGACCCGCACCTGGATCGCGTCCTTCTCGAAGTCGAACGCCACGTCCGAGTTCTTCTCGGGGACCATGTCGAGGTGACCCTGCAGCACGACCACCTGGGCCTTCTCGTGCCCGGGCGTCGCCGGGACCTTGACCAGGACGTTGCCGACGGCGTCGCGCTCGGTCACGAGCCCGCGCGACGTTCCCCAGCCGACGACGTGCTCGGCGATCTTCTCCTCGTGCTTCGACGGGCGCGGAATCTGGCGGATGGCATCGAAGTGCGTCCAGACCAGGCGCGGCTCAAGTTTATCCAGTGGACTTGACACGTGGCACCTCTCCTTTCGGGCCGTCGCCGGCCTTCCTGCCCGACGACGCGGCATTCTACCCCGGACCCCGGGCCCGGCGCCCGAGCGGCGGCTTCAGCTTGGCGGGAGGTCCGGCCTCACCTCATCACCTCGAGGATGCCGTCCTCCTCCATGTAGACCGAGTCGATGAAGCGGACGGTGCGGGTGGCGAGCGACATGATCACCGAGGCCACGCGCACCCCGCCGCCGAACAGGCGCACCCCTTCGAGCAGGTCGCCCTTTGTCACACCCGAGGCCACGAACAGCGCGTCGTCCGCGGAGGCCAACTCCTTCTCGGTGTAAACGTGGTTGTGGTCCGTGATCCCGATCTCCTCGAGGCGGCGCCGGTGCCAGTCCTCGAGCACCACGAGCCGGCCCTGCATCTCGCCGTGCAGGCAGCGGATCGCGGCGGCCGTGATGACGCCCTCCGGGGCGCCGCCGATGCCCATCAGGGCGTGGATGCCGGTGCCGCGGATTGCGGTGGACGCGCCGCCGGACAGGTCGCCGTCCGAGATCAGCTTGACCCGCGCGCCCGCGGCGCGGATCTCGGAGATCAACTGCTCGTGGCGCGCGCGGTCGAGCACGACCACCGTCAGGTCCTCGACGTCGCGCTCGAACGCCTTGGCGATGCGCGCCAGGTTGTCTTTCACCGGGGCGTCGATGTCGATGCAGCCGCGAGCGGTGGGGCCGACCACGATCTTCTGCATGTAGATGTCGGGGGCGTACAGCAGCCCGCCCTTGCTCGCCGCCGCGAGCACCGCGATGGCGTTGTTCGACCCGGTGGCGCACAGGTTCGTCCCCTCGAGGGGGTCCACCGCGATGTCGATCTCGGGGTAGCCGAGGGCCCCGTCCTTGTCGGCGCCGACCTTCTCGCCGACGTACAGCATCGGCGCCTTGTCGCGCTCGCCTTCCCCGATCACGATCTTCCCGTTGATCGCGAGGGAGTCCATCTCGTGGCGCATCGCTTCCACCGCGATCCTGTCCGAGTGCTTGCGGTCGCCGTAGCCCATGGTGCGCGCCGCGGCGATGGCGGCTTTCTCCGTGACCCGCAAGAAATCTGGCTCGAGGTTGACGTCCATGGGGGGATCCTCCCTGGCCTTTGGCGCCTGGCGACTCTTTCTATTTTACGCCCCTACTGCCGGACCTCCAGCAGGTCGCGCACGTCCTTCACGCCCGAGGTGCCCCGGGCAATGCCCCCGGCGAGCCGCTTGCGGGCCGCGTCCGGCACCGCGCCGGAGAGGGTGACGATGCCGTCGGCGGCGTCCACGTCGACTTTGAACGCCACCTTGCCGAGCTGTTCCAGCAGGCGCGTCTTGATCCTTCCCTCGAGCAGCGCGTCCCCGACCGAGCGCTCGACGGTGCCGACGACGCGCGCCACCGGCGGCTCCGGCCCCTGCGTGCCGTCGGCCACCGTCACCCGGCTGCGGACCGAGCGCACGCCCTTGACCGAGGCGGCGACTCGCGCCGCCAGCTCCACGCTGGAGCGGTTCTTCACCGCGCCGGAGAGGTCAACGGCCCCGTCGTGCATCGCGATCGACACGCGCAGCCCGTCTTCCTTGAGGCGATCGAGCAACGCGACGCGGATCCGCGTCACCAGGAGCGCCTCGGCGACGCTGTCCGTGACCTGGTCCCACGCGCGGTCGATCGCGCTTCCGACGCGCGCGGCGGGGCCCGGCGACGGCGTCGGGGCGACGTGTCCGGCAGCGCGGGCGCCGGGCGCGGCCAGCGCGACGACGAGCGCCGCGCATCCCGCAGCGGCGCGCGTCACTGCTGGTCCTCCGGGTGAACGGACGCCCTTGCAAGCGCATACCCGGCCTGGTTGGTGAGTTCGTCCCGCACCCCGACCGAGATCCGGTACCGCCCGGGGTTGACCAGGAGCGACGTCGTGATCGTCATCTGCTGGCGGTGCGACTTTTCATAATCCGCCGCCAGGATGCGGACCGCGTGCTCGGTGTGCTCCAGGTCCGACTGCTTGCCGTCGTCATCGCGGGCGGCGTAGTAGACCATCACGTACCCGACGAGGTCCTCGCCGTCGGGAATGAGCGCCACCTTGTCGAACGGCACATTGACCTCGACCGGGAGCGTCCAGCGACCGTTGTCGGCCGGCGCGGGGGTCCCGGCCTTTAGCTCGATGCCGAGCGCGTTGTCGTGGAGGTCGAACGCCAGGCCGCTCATGACGCGGTCGCCGATGCGGGTCGGAAGCGACTTTTCGATGAACGTGCGCTTGTAGACGAGCTTGTACTCCGGGTGGCCTTTGAGCTTGAGCTTGACCGCGATGCGGTGCATGCGGTCCTCACCGGACGGGATGAGCCGGTACCCGAGCGAGTAGTAGGTCTCGATGTCGTTGGCGATCTTCTCGAGGCCGGGCGTCGGATCGTTGGCGTTGAGGACGGCGATCCCACCCGTCCGGTCCGCCATGTAGACCAGCGAGTCCTGGAAGTTGCTGGTGGCGATCGAAGCGGCGAGGGATGAGCGCGGTTGGCTGTTCTCGGCCTCGATGCCGAGGTCGGACTCGAGCCCCCTGGCATCGATGGTGTACAACGTCACGCCCGACGCGGTGGCGGTCCGGACGAGGCTGTCGAACAGGTCGGTCGAGTCGAACTCGCGCGATTCCGAGATCGCGTTCGGCGTGTTGAAAGCGTCCTGAATCTCGTAGAACAGCTCCGCTCCCGGCGTCATCGGAAGACCGTCCGAGAGGTAGATGACAGACTTCTTGCCCGGCAGGCCGCTCATCATCCCGACCAGGTCCTGCAGCGCCCGCACGGTGAACGTCAGGTTGTTCCGTTGCTCCTTCGCGAAGCCGCGCGCCTCGTCCATCGCCTCGTAATAGGCGTTACCGCTGCCGGAGCCCTGGCCGGAGCTCTGGCCCGAGTTCTGCGCGATGTAGTCCTCGACCCGTTTGCGGCTGCTGAGCAGGTCGGGGCGACCGCCAACGTTCTTGCGGACCGACTGCAGCGCGATGGCGATCTCGTCCGGGTCCGAGGTGAACGGTTGCAGGATCTTCATGCTGCGCTGGTACGACACCACCATCGCCTGGTCGGGAGGGGCCAGGTTGTCTCGGATCCAGTCCGTCATCTTCGTCAAGACCCGGTTGCGGTTGAACGGCATCAGGTTCTCGTTGTCCACGTAGAACGCGATGAAGCGGGGCTCGCGCGGCCCGGCGGGCGCCGGGGCCGGCGTCGCCGTCGCAGTGGCCGCGACCGCCGCCTGCGCGGGCGCCGCCGGCGCCGCCGGTTTGACCTCCGTCTTCCGGGTGAACGCGGCGAAGTTGGTCAGCGGCTGCGGCTTGCCGTCCTGGTAGACCTCGAAATCGCCGGCGTTGAGGCCGACGACCGGGCCTTTCTTGTCCGACACCGACACGTCCACGTTCACGACCGTCAGCTCGGACACGTCGAGGAACCGGAGGCCCCCGATCTGGCGGACGGGGGCCTTCGCAGCGGGGGGCTTCTCGACCGCGATCTTGTCGGCCGGCGGCGCGCTCTGCGCGAACACCGCCGCGGCCAGCAACAGGAATGGGACGTTCAGCAGCGACTTCGGTCTCGTGTGCAAGCGATCCTCCAGCTCTCCGAGTCTAGCAAAAGGCGACGGCGCGCCCCCCTGCCGTCCGGGGGGGACTCACAGGTCGAGGTCGACGACGACGGCCGAGGTCGTGTGCGCCAGCACGTCGTCCACGCCGACCTGCACCGAGCGCTTGCCGCCCTCCACCTCGAGGACGAACCGGTACGAGAAGTAGCCGCGCCGCCGCGCCTCCTCGAGCTTCGCGGCCGAGATCTCGATGGGGATGCGTTGGTGGGCCAGGTCGGAGAGGTTGCCCCGTTCGTCGGTGGCCACCACGACGACCTGCACCTGTCCCCAGGCCACATCCCCGCGCGGCAACATCGTCAGGTGGGCGTATGGGATGCGCACCTCGGCGTTCATCCGGTACAGCCGCATCCCCTGCGCGGCGAAGTGGAACTTGCTGGTGGGCTTGGCGAGTATGAGCTCGACGCCGAGCGGGTTCGCGGTCTCGCCCGTCAGCAGCGCCGCGCGCGCCCGCTCGGCCTCGCGCTGCTCGGCGGGCCGGTCCACGTAGCTTGTGCGGTAGGCGAGCTGCAGCCCGGGGCGGCCGCTCACTTCCACGCGCAGGGTGTGCTCCTTGCCGTCGCCGGCGTGGCCGGGCTGGAACGCCAGCGAGTAGTAGCTGGCGGTGAGCCGATCGAGGTCGGCGAGCGCCGCGCCGGCGTCGGAGGTGAAGATCGCCTCGCCGCCGGTGAGCTGGGCCGCCCGGATTAGGTTGTCCTTGCGGTCGGCCTCGCGCCAGAACCGCACGTTGGCGATATCGGTGAACCTCGGCGGCCGGCCGTGGCTCGCGTTCACGTCGTTGACGTTGGTGCCCGACGGGTCGAGCGTGTACATCGTGTACTCGAGTTCGCTCGCGAGTTGCGCCGCGTGCTCGATCAGCCCGACGTTGCGGTACTCGGCGGGCGAGGTCTCGCGGAAGAAGTCGTACAGCCTGTAGATTGGGACGTTCTCCGCCCGCGGGAACCCGGGGGAGATCAGCACGACGACCTTGCGGGCGCCCGGCGCCACAGCGAAGCGGTCGAGCGCCGCGGCGAACGCGCTCTGCACGGTCCCGACGATCCGCCGCATCTCGTTCCAGTACTCCTCGTTCTGCGTGCGGCGGTACTCGTACCCTCCGTAGCCGCGTCCCGCGCCGGGTTCGTCGACCCTGAACGTGGACAGCTTGATCTGCCGCTGCAAGCCCGTCGCGGGAAGGCTGTCCACCACCTTGAGAGCCTCCAGGAGCTTGTCGCGGCTCGCGGTCGGCGCCGTGTGGACCCGCAGCGTGCCGTCGAAGCTCACCACGGCCATCGTCTGCGCGGGCGGCAACCCGGCCGCGATCGCGTCCTGCAGTGACCGAACCACGGCGCGCTTGTCCGGTTCGATGAGCTGGTAGAGATCGAAGAAGAGCACGACCTGCCGCGGTTCCGGCTGGCCCACAACGGCAGCATCGGGAGACTCGACGACCCGTCCCCCGGCCACGGCGAGGAAGTTGGTGAGGCTCTGCTCCTTGCCGTCCTCGAAGAGACGGAAGTCCTGCGGGTGCAGCCCCGCCACCGGGACGCCTCGGGGGTCGAGGACCTTCACGTCGACGGTCACGTTGTTGACCGTCACGTCGCTGACGAAGGCCGGCGGGGCCGGCCTGACCTGAGCGACCGCCGCGACGGCCGCCAGGATCATGCCGAGTGCGGCGCAAACCTTCACGTTCATCGACTCACCTCCATGGATTTTGGTGCAAGCAATCGATATGCCGGAATCGGCCCACATCGTACGCCGGTTCGAGACTGAGGTCCCGATGTTTCGATGACGCCGCGTCCCTTTGCAGCGACACTCCCGCCATCCGCATGCCCCGCCTCATGCCTCATGCCTGCCACCTCGCGCCTCCTACACCGTACTCTGCGGGTCCACGTCCACGACGCGATGGACGCCCCCCGGGAGCGCGAGCGCCGTGACCGCAGACAGAGCGGCGCGCAGCGGCGCCCGCGCCGGCGCGAGCAGGAGGATCTGCACCCGCCACCGCCCGCGCAGCCGCGCCAGCGGCGCCGGTGCCGGCCCGATCACGCGCAGCGTCGCCGGCGCCGGATCCAGCGACCTCGCCGCCGCCTGCGCCGCGGCGACCGCCGCCGTCTCGCTCGCCGCCTCGAAGCGCACGAGCGCGAGGCGCGCCGCCGGCGGGTAGCGAAACGCCTTGCGGTACCGCAACTCCTCCCGGGCGAAACCGGCGAGGTCGTGGGCGAGCACCGCCCGCACGGCGTGATGGTCGGGGTGGTAGGTCTGGATCACGACCGTGCCCGCCCGTGTGCCGCGCCCGGCGCGCCCCGCGACCTGGGTGAGCATCTGGAACGTCCGCTCGGCGCCGCGAAAATCCGGGAAGCCGAGAAGGTTGTCCGCGTTGATCACGCCGGTCAGCGTCACCGCCGGGAAGTGGTGGCCCTTCGACACCATCTGGGTCCCGACCAGGACCTGGCTCGCCCCCGCGGCGAACCGCTCGAGGGTTGCGAGGAGCTGTGCGGGCGAGCGGGCGGTGTCGCGGTCGAGGATGTCGATGACCGCGGCGGGGTGCAACCCTCGCACCAGCGAGGCGATCTTCTCGGTCCCCGCCCCGACGTGGTCGAGCAATTCGCCGCCGCAGCGCGGGCACGTCAGCGGGACGGCCCGGCGGAAGCCGCAGTAGTGGCAGACAAGAGCACCCTGCCGGCGGTGGACGGTCACCGGGATCGAACAGTCGGGGCACGCCGCCATGTGCCCGCACTCGCGGCAGAGCAACACCGGCGCCCATCCGCGCCGGTTCACCAGCAGGATCGCCTGCTCGCCGCGAGCGAGCGCCTGCTCGAGCAGGGCGCGCAGCCGGCGCGACAGGAAGCGCTGGCCGTGCTCGCCCGGCTCCGGCGGCTCGTCCTTGAGGTCGACGATCTCGACCTCGGGCAGGCGGCCGCCGGCCACCCGCTCGGGCAGCTCGAGCACCTCGATCCTCCCTTGCGCCGCCAGGGCCAGCGTCTCGAGCGAGGGCGTCGCGGACGCCAGCACGACTGGGACTCCGAGACGCTGGCCGAGCGTGAGCGCGAGGTCGCGGGCGTTGTAGCGCGGCTCCTCCTCCTGTTTGTACGAAGCGTCCTGCTCCTCGTCCACGACGATCGCCCCCAGGCGCGGCAGCGGCGCCCACAGCGCCGAACGCGGGCCCGCGACCACGTCTACCTGGCCGCGGCGGGCACGCTCCCACGCGGCGGCGCGCTCGCCCTCGGCCATCGCGGAGTGCACCACCGCCACCCGCTCGCCGAAGACGCGCGCCAGTTGCCCCGCGAGTGCCGGGGTCAGCACGATCTCCGGCACGAGGATCAGGGTTTGCAGCCCCCGCGCCGCCGCTGCGACCGCGAAGCGCAGGTACACCTCGGTCTTTCCCGAGCCCGTGACCCCCTGCAGCAGGAAAGCCCGGAACGCCCGCGGTTCGAGTGCCGCGGTCAGCGCCGCGAGCGCGCGGGTCTGGTTCGCGGTCAGCTCGGTGGGCGGCGGCGGCGGCGCCAACTCCCAGCGCCGGGTGGGGCGTTGGCTCGCTTGGCGGAAACGCCGCAGCACGCCCTTGCGCACCAGCTCGGCGACGACGCCGGGAGAACACCCGCACGCGCTCAGCAGCTCGCCCTCCAGCACCGGTCGGCCGAGGTCCGCCAGCCATGCCGCGGCCCGCGCCTGAGCCGGTGCGCGCCCCACCCGCCGGCCCCACTCCTCGGCGGCCATGTCGGCGAGCACGAGCGCGGAAGCGGAGGCGCCCGCCGGGCCGCCGGCGCCGCGCTCGACGACCCTGAGGGCATGGCGGCGCGCGAGCGCGGGAAGGATCTCGGCGAGATCGCTCGCCGGCCACCCCTCGGCGCGCAGGCGCGCCACCGAGATCCGCCCGGCCACGAGGAGACGCTCCAGGAGGCGCTTCTCGCGCCCGCCCGCGCTCGCCGCGATTTCGCTGGCACGGGGCCCGACGTGCACGACCGGAGGCGGCAGCCGCAGGAGCACGCCCGGGACCGCGGCGCGGACGACGCTCCCGATAGGGGCCGCGTAGTACTGGGCGGTGAAGCGGATCAGGTCGAGGACGTGCGGAGGGACGATCGGCTCCGGGTCGAGCACCTCCTCGATCGGGAGCACCTTCTCGGGCGGGCACCCCGGGTCGCTCGTGACCTCGACCACCACCCCGACGCGCGCCTGGCCGCGCAGGCGCACCCTCGCGCGAACGCCGGGCACCGCAACCGCCTCGAACGCCTCCGGTATCCGATACGAGAGGGCGTCGGGAAGCGCGGTGGGAAAAGCGATCCGGGCGTACACCGCCGCCGATGATACACTCGCGCCGTGACCGGTCCGGAGGAGGCGGAACGCTGGCGCGGCATCCTCGCGCGCCTGCAACGGGGCCCGGCGCCTCAGGGCGAGGAGTTCGAGCTGTGCCGTGAGGTGATCGCCGCCGCCCCGAGCACGGCCGAGGGCCGCGAGGCCGCGCGCAGGCTGCTCGAAGGGGCCATGGCGGACGCGGCCACTAGCATCGCCGACGCCCAGGAGGTGATGCGGCTCCTGAAAGCCGCGAGCCGCGGCGCCGTGGACCTCGCAGACCTGACCGCGCGACGATGACCGGCTGGCTCGCCGCCCTGTTGCTGCCGACGGCGCTGTGGGGCACCGGCCGCTGGCTCGTCGGACGGCGCGTCGCCGAACCCCCGTTCCTTGCACACGCGGCGATCGGTTTCCTCGCCCCCGCCGGCCTGCTCGCCTGGCGCGCCCGTCCCTTCCCAGAACAACTCCTCGGCTGGGCGGTCGGCGTGCTCGTCTGGGCGGGGGCGTTCGTCATCCGCGACGCCGGCGTGTTCGTGGCGTTCGGACTGCTGGGGGCGGCGTGGGGGGCGGGACTCGGACTGCAGACGTTGCGGCCCGCGACGGCGGCCGCGGCCGGCGCGCTCGTCCCGGTCCCGCCGCAGCCGACGCTCCGGGACCGGCTCGATGGCGACGCCGGCGCGGCCAGCTTCGCGCTCGAGATGCGTTGTCCGACCTGCGGGGCGGCGCTGGCGGTGCCGGTCTATCACCGGATGGTGCGCTGCGAGTTCTGCGCCAGCGAGCACGTGGTCGTGCGCGGCGCCGACACCGTGACGGCGGTCATCCCGGACGTCCTCGCCGACGAGCAGGCGCTCAGGGAGTCGGTGGTCAGACACCTCCGCAACCGCCGCTACCTCGAGCTCTACGACCAGCGCGTGCGGCCGCTCGTGCACGACGCCGCGTTCGGCCGCGACCCCGAGGGCGGCGAGTTCCCCGCGCTCCTGGCAACCGGCAGCGCTCCCGTGGTCGACGCGGTGGAGGCCGAGGTGTCGCGCACCGCCGACGCCTGGGCGGCCCGCCTCGCGCCCCGGGTCAAGATAATGGCCTGGCGGCGCTTCCTCGCCCCCTACTGGCACCGTTTCGGCACCCTCTACCAGTCTGCGTTCGGCCGCGACGCCGCCGGCGCCAAGCGCATGGAGTTCACCGTGACGACCATCGAAGGGTCCGTGCGCGCCAACGCCGCGCCGCTCCCCGAGATGGGCAAGCTCTCGTACCTGCGCGCGCTGCGCCCGCTCCCCGGGGCGCCCGAGGCCGCGATCCCGGCGCTCGCGGTCCAGTGCGGACCCGACGAGATCGACCGCCACGTTCAGAAGCTCTCGCAGCGTTCCACCGAGTTGCCGATCGTCCCGAACGCGGTGCACGCCACGTTCGTGCCCGAGGTCATGGCGCTGATCTACCGGCCGTGGCACGTGGTCGAGGTCGGTCTCGACGGCGAGACACTGGCAATGTTGGTTGACGGCGGCACCGGTCGGGTCGAGGGGGATGCACCCGCGGAGGAGCTTGCGGCGGCGCCCCTCGTCGTTCCGCCTGGGGACCCTCCCGTCCTGACGCCGAGCCGGTGCCCCGAGTGCGGCGCCGACCTCCCGTTCGCCCCCGACGCGGTGGCGTGCCTGTGCCGCTCGTGCTTCCGCCTCGTCGAGACGCCGCCGCCACGGTGGCGGACGGTCCCCTACCTGCACGAGGAACCGGCGGACGGCGCGAGGCTGATGCCGTTCTGGCGTTTCCCGTTGCGGCTCCGGACCTCGGCGGGCGCCTTGATCACCGACCTGCCGCACCTCACCGACGGCATCGACGGGACGTTCGATCAGATCGGCGATCGCCCGGAGACGGCGCAGAGGTTCTTCGTCCCGGCGTTCCGCACCCGGGTCTCCAAGGCCGGCGTCCGCCTCTACCGGCGCTTGTGGCCGGCCGTGCAGGGAAAGGCCCACGAGCTGCTGGCGGAGCGTTTCTCGCCGGCACGCCCTCCCGCTCGGGTCGTCGAGGTCACGCTCCCCGCCGCCGAGGCCCGAGCCTTCGCCCGCGTCTATCTCGCGCTCGCCTTCACGCAGCGGGACCTGGCCCGGGCGCAGGTCAAGGGCGTGCGCGAGAGATTCCTTTCCGCCCAGCTGGAAGGCGATCCCGACCTCGTGTTCCTGACCCTCCCCGACGAGCTTGTCGGCCCGTTCGACACACTCTTCGGAAGAACCCGCGTGGCTGCCCTCGCGGACCTCGAGGGTAGGCCGGACGTCCCAGGCCGCTGAGCGCCGGGCCGTCCCGGCGGCCGCAAGTCCCGATTAGTTTGGATTACCCTTTGGTGACGTATTGCCATTTCAATCACCGTAACGTAGTCTTCTCGTAATGAGCGATCACGCCGCCCGAGAAGAAGCGATCATCGCCACGGCGCTCGAGCTCGCGGAGAACCGCGGCGTCGCGGGGGTGACGACCGCCGCGCTGGCGCGCAACCTCGAGTTCACCGAGGCCGCCCTCTACCGCTACTTCCCCAGCAAGGGGGCGATCATCGCAGCGACGTTGCGCCATCTGGGCAACCGGCTGTTCGCGACGATGATGCTCGAGCTCATGCCCGAGGCCGTCGGCCACGGCCACGCCATTCAGCCCCAGCTCGAGCGCCACATCCAGCGGTTCACGCTCAAGAACGGACTCCTGGTCGAGCTGCTGCTCTCCGCCGCCGGCGGCCGCGAGCAGGAACTCCAGGCCACCGGCTGCGACTTCCTGCAGCGCTACGGGGAGCGAATGACCGAGTATTTCCGGCAGCTGCACGCGCTCGATCAGCTCGTCGCCACGGCGCCCGCCTCCGAGCTGTCACGGCTCTGGATCTGCCAGCTCCTCGGCGGGTTCGTGCTCGCCCGCCTGGCGCGCGAGGCGTGGGACCCGGTGCGGCATCCGGGGTTCCAGGCGTTCGTCGCCACCCTGCAGACGTCGCGCGCCGCCGCCGGACGCTGACCCGCGGCGCCTGGGCCGCGGCCCGGCCTGCCGATTGCTATGTGGCTGCGCGCTCGACCCAGACCTGCAGCAGGTGCAGCGACACCTCGGACGCCTTCGCCATCCAGTCGAGCGAAACCCACTCCTGGACGGAGTGGAAGTTCTGGCCACCGGCCCAGATGTTCGGCGTCAGCAGGCCCATGAACGAGAGCCTGGCGCCGTCGGTGCCCCCGCGGATCGCCCGGCGAACGGGCTCCAGACCCATCCTCCGCACCGCTTCGAAGGCGACATCGAGGACCTTCGGATCCTCGGCGATCTTGTACGCCATGTTGCGGTACGACTCCTTCACCTCGACCGAGACACGGGCGCCGGCGTACGCCTCGCCCACCTCGCGGGCGATCGCCCGCAGCGAGTCCTCGCGCGCGGCAAGCTCCTCCTCGGTGAACGCGCGCACGAGGAACTTCATCTCCACCCGGGTGATGTCGCCGCGGATGTCGTACGGGTGCAGGTAGGGCTGGCGCAGCTCCGTCGTCTCGGGCAGGAACTCCCGCGGCAGCCGCTCCACGATCGCGGCGGCCACGCGCAGGGCGCTGACCAGCTTGCCCTTGGCGTAGCCGGGGTGGACATCGTGCCCCTCGACCACCACGAGCGCCGAGTCTGCGCAGAAGGTCTCGTCCTCGATCTCGGCGATATCCGAGCCGTCGAGGGTGTAGGCGTACGTGGCGCCGAACGCCCCGACGTCGAAGTGCTCGGTGCCCCGCCCGACCTCCTCGTCGGTCGTGAAACCGACGCGGACGGGAGGGTGGACGAACTCGGGGTGCTTCGCGAGCCACGCGACGACGGTCATGATCTCCGCGATGCCGGCCTTGTCGTCGGCGCCCAGCAACGTGGTGCCGTCGGAGGTGACGAGCGTCTGCCCGACGCACCGGGCGAGGTTGGGGTTGTCGGCGAAGCGAATCACCTCGCGCGGGGCGCCGGGAAGAGCGACGTCGCCGCCCGCGTAGCGCTCGATGACCTGGGGCTTCACCCCTGTGCCCATCGTGCCGTGGTAGGTGTCCATGTGGGCGATCAGGCCGATCGTCGGCACCTTCGCGGCGGCGGGATGGGATGGCGGCACGTTGCCCGGCACGGTCGCGAACACGTACCCCCACTCGTCCATCGCGGCGTCCGCGCAACCCAGCGCCGCGAGTTCGTCACGGAGGATCGCCGCGAGGGCCTTCTGCTTCTCTGTCGAAGGGCTGGCGGTCGAGTTCTCGTCCGACTGGGTGTCGACCCGCACGTAGCGCAGGAACCGCGCGAGCAGCTCCTTCCGGTCACTGGCATCGAGGGCGATCGTCGCCATTGCGGCCTCCCCGCGTGGCGCGGCCACGCCGGCGCAGTCTACCCGCTCGGATCCGGGAAGCAAAGCGGGCCGGACGGCGCTTGACCTGGTCTTTGAAAAAACGTTAGGATCATGTGAATTTGGGCACGAGGGGGGAAGGGATGATCGCCCAATACATCCCGGTCGTTCTTGCGTTTGCGTTCGCCGTGATGGTCGCGGTGGCGATGGTCGGCCTGTCGGCGCTTCTCGGACGCGGCCGGTTCGGGCGGTCGCGCACTCGGGACACCTTCGAAAGCGGCATGCCCCTGCTCGACGGCTCGCGCAAGCGGGTGTCGGTCAGGTTCTTCGTGGTGGCGATGGTGTTCATCGTGTTCGACGTCGAAGTCGCGTTCCTGTTCCCGTGGGCGGTCTCGGTCCGCGGCCTGCTCGCCGAAGGCAACACCGCGGTGCTGCTGGACGGTCTGGTCTTCCTCGTCCTGCTCGCCGTCGGCTACGCCTACCTGTGGCGGGAGGGCGCCTTCGACTGGTCGCGCCGCGGGAGCCAGTCGTGAGCACCCGGCCGATCGTGGCGGCGTCGCCGGAGGCCCTGCAGATCGTGACGTTCGACGCCACGATGGAGGCCCGCATCGCGGAGCTGCTGCCGCGCTACCCGACGCGTCGCGCCGCGATCCTCCCGCTGCTGTGGCTCTGCCAGGAGAGGTTCGGCTGGATCTCGCCGGGTGTCGTCCGCGCGGTGGCCGCGAGGCTCGGCGAGAGCCCGGCGTTCGTCGAGGGCGTGGTGAGTTTCTACACCATGTACCAGACCGCCCCGCCCGCCCGCTATGTGCTCCAGGTCTGCACCACCCTCTCCTGCGCCTGGTGCGGCGGCCGCGAGCTGGTCGCCCACCTCAAGGAGCGGCTGGGGATCTCCTTTGGCGAGAAGACGCCGGACGGCGTGTTCCAGCTCGTCGGCGTGCAGTGCCTGGGCGCCTGCGGCGAGGCGCCGGTGATCCAGATTAACGACGATTACTACGAGAACCTCGACATTGCCAAGCTCGACGCGATCCTCGACGAGCTCGCGGGGAGGAGCTGAATGGAACCGGTCCTGCTGCGCGCCCGCGGCGTCTCCGACTCGCGCTCGATCGCCACGTATCTCGCCGCGGGGGGGTACGAGGGCTGGAAGAAGGCCCTCGGCATGGGCCCCGACGCCGTGACCAAGGAAGTCCTCGACTCCGAGCTGCGCGGCCGCGGCGGCGCCGGATTCCCGACCGGACGCAAGTGGAGCTTCGTCCCCAAGGACCACCCGGGGCCGCGCTACCTCGTCTGCAACGCCGACGAGTCCGAGCCCGGGACCTTCAAGGACCGCGAGATCATCGAGTACGACCCCCACCAGGTCGTCGAGGGCGTCGCGATCGCCTCGTTCGCGATCAAGGCGAACACCGCGTACATCTATATCCGCGGCGAGTTCGTGCGTTGGGCGAGGATCCTCGAGGACGCGATCGCCGAGGCCCGCCAGCGCGGCTTCGTCGGCAAGAACGTCATGGGGAGCGGCTTCGACCTCGACGTCTGGGTTCACCGCGGCGCCGGCGCCTACATCTGCGGCGAAGAGACGGCGCTGCTCGAGTCGATCGAGGGGAAGCGCGGCTTCCCGCGGCTCAAGCCGCCGTTCCCCGCGGTGGTCGGGGTGTTCGGCCAGCCCACGGTGATCAACAACGTCGAAACGCTGGCGTGCGTGCCGCACATCATCGTCCGTGGCGCCGCCTGGTTCGCGTCGATCGGGCGCCCCAAGAACACCGGCCCGAAGCTGTTCTGCGTTTCCGGCCACGTCAACCGGCCCGGGGTGTTCGAGCTGCCGCTCGGCGTGACGTTCCGCGAGATCATCGAGGAGCACGCCGGCGGCGTCCGCGGCGGGCGCCAGCTCAAGGCGTTCTTCCCCGGGGGCTCGTCGGCCCCGATCCTGACCGCCGCCGAGGTGGACACGATGGCCGACTTCGACGCCTGCGCGGCGGCCGGCACCATGCTCGGTTCGGGAGGCATCATCGTCTTCGACGACACCGTGGACATGGTGGACGTCGCCGACAACGTCGCCCACTTCTACGCCCACGAGTCGTGCGGGCAGTGCACGCCGTGCCGCGAGGGCTCGGACTGGTGCATGGACATCCTCGACCGCATCGTGGCCGGTCACGGCCGCCCCGCGGATCCAGACACGCTCCTGCGCATCTGCCGGTTCTCGTCGGCCGGGATGACGATCTGCCCGCTGGGAGACGCGTTCGCCCTCCCGATCTCCAGCATCGTGAACAAGTACAGGTCCGAGTTCGAGCGCCGCATCGCGTCCGCCACGCCCCTCCCGCAGAAGAAGCAGCCGGTGCTGCCGTGGGCCGGGCCCTGTCCCGGCTTCGGGATCTAGGAGGGATGCGGGTCATGCCGAAACTCACGATCGACGGGCACGAGGTCGAGGTCGCCGCGGGGACCAACCTGATCGAGGCCGCGCGCGCCGCCGGCGTCGCCATTCCCTACTTCTGCTACCACCCGTACCTGACGGTGGTCGGCCAGTGCCGCATCTGCATGGTGGAGATCGCCGGCCAGCCCCGCCTCGCCCTGGGCTGCTCCACCCCGGCCGCCGACGGGATGGTGGTCAAGGTCGAAACCTCGGAGCGCGCCCGGGAAGCCCGTGAGGCGGTGATGGAGTTCCTCCTCGCCAACCACCCCCTCGACTGCCCGGTGTGCGACCAGGCCGGCGAGTGCCTGCTGCAGGACCACTCGATGCGGGAGCAGGGCTCCGAGTTCGCCACCCACATGACCGAGACCCGGCGGACGTTCCCCGGCTACGAGCGCCGCCTGATCGGGCCGCACGTGGTGCAGAACCAGAACCGGTGCATCCACTGCTCGCGCTGCATCCGCTTCACGCGCGAGATCTCCGGGACCGCCGCCCTGACCTACAAGTCCCGCGGCAACTCCACGTTCATCGACACGTTCGACGGCTCCGCGTTCGACGACCCGATGTCCGCGTGCGCCGCGGACGTCTGCCCGGTCGGGGCGCTCACGGTGCGCGAGTTCCGCTTCCGCAAGCGTTCGTGGAAGCTGCTCTCGACGCCGTCGGTGTGCCCGGGGTGCTCGATCGGCTGCAACATCTTCATCGACCACCACGAGCGCGTCGTCTACCGCTTCACGCCGCGCGAGAACCCCGCGATCAACGCCACCTGGCTGTGCGACCACGGCCGCTTCCTCGCCGAGCCGCTCAACGAGCAGGCGTACCTCGACCCGCAGCACAGGACCGGCGGCCAAACCATCCGCGTCGGCTGGGGCGAGGCGCTGGCCGGAATCGCCGCGGAGCTCAAGGACGCCTCGGGGTTGCGAGTGGTCGCCTCGGCGAACCTCTCGAACGAGGAACTCTTCCTTGCGCGGGAGCTGTTCGGGCGCCACCTCAAGGGCGAGATCGCGGTCCCGGTGGCGCCCGGCGAGCCGCGCAAGATGCGCAACGGCAAGGGTGAGTGGCTGCACGCGACCGACCCGCACGCGAACTCGGCGGGCGCGCGCCGCCTGGGTCTCGACCTCGTGGACGGCGAGGGCCTCTCGCGCTTCCTCTACGGCGGCGCCGGCCTCACGCTCCTCCTCGACCCCGGGGCGCACCCGTTCCTCGCGAGCCCGGAGGCGCTCCAACTCCTGCGGGTCGGGACCACCGTGGTGTGGGCGCGCCGCGAGCACCCGGCCGCACACGCCGCCACCTGGCTCCTGCCGACGCCGTCGCTCGCCGGCAATGAGGGAACGTTCACCTCGTCCGCCGGCGCCGTGCAGCGCTTCGCCCAGGCGTTCGCCGCGCCCGGTACGGTGCACCGCACCGCGACCGGCGCCATGTCGCCCTCTTGCCCGACGATCGCCGTGCCGTGGGGACCACCGGGGGAGGCGCGGCCGCTCTGGCTCACGCTCACCGCGCTGGCCCGCGAGCTTGGGGTCCCCCCCCTCGATCTCGCCTCGCCTGCCGACGTCTTCGCCCTCATGGCCCGCAAAGACAAGGCGTTCGCGGGCCTCGCCTGGGAGACGCTCGGTGGCCTGCAGCAGCACGAGTCGTTCCGGGAGCGCCAGCATGTGGGCTGAGATCGCCGTCAGCGCCGCGAAGGTCGCCGTCATCGCCGGCACCGTCCTGACCCTGGTCGCGGTCATGGAGTGGGTGGAACGCCGGGGCGCCGCGTTCATCCAGGACCGCCTCGGCCCCAACCGTGTCGGCCCGCTCGGGCTCTTCCAGCCGATCGTGGATGCGGTCAAGCTCCTCTTCAAGGAGGACCTAACGCCCGCCAACGTCAACCGTGGGCTGTACCTGCTGGCGCCGATGATCTCGGTGTCCGTCGCCCTGCTGACGTTCATCGTGATCCCGTTCGGCGCCGGCAAGGACGTCACCGTATTCGGCGTGCCGCTGGGAGGCATCGAGGTCGCCCCTGACCTCGGGGTCGGCGTGCTGTTCCTCCTGGCCATCGGCTCGCTCGGTGTGTACGGCATCGTGCTCGCGGGCTGGTCCTCCAACAACAAGTACTCGCTGCTGGGGGGCTTGCGCTCCTCCGCGCAGCTCATCTCCTACGAGCTGTCGATGACGCTCGCGGTGCTGGGCGTGCTCCTCGCCACGGGCTCCCTGCGCCTGGATGCCGTGGTCGCGCGTCAGGGCGGGCAGTTCTGGCTCGGCGTCATCCCCCAGTGGAACGTCGTCCCGCAGATCCTCGGCTGCATCGTGTTCGTCGTCGCGGTGTTCGCCGAGACCAACCGCCTGCCGTTCGATCTCGCCGAGGCGGAGACCGAGCTCGTCGCCGGTTACCACGTCGAGTACTCCTCGATGAAGTTCGCGGCGTTCCTCATGAGCGAGTACATGAACATGGTGACCGCCTCTGCCCTGGTGGTGACACTGTTCTTCGGCGGCTGGACATTCCCCGGCATGGGCGGCTTCTCGGGGTGGCCGTTGCTGACGCTCTCGCTGGTCGCGTTCGGGATCAAGCTCGCGTTCTTCCTCTGGCTCTTCGTCTGGGTGCGCTGGTCGTTGCCGCGCTTCCGGTACGACCAGCTCATGCGACTCGGCTGGAAGGGGCTGCTCCCGCTCGCGACCCTCAACCTGGTGTGGGTCGGCGTGGCGATGGCGATGGGGTGGATCCGATGAAGGCAGGGTACCGGGTACCGGGCACCGGGCACCGGAACAGCGCATGCGGACTGATGATGACGTTTTGGCGCAGGCAACCGGGAGCCCGCGGGACATTCGCGGGGGGGCGATGATGGGGACGGCAGTGTTCTACCTGGTGGCCGTGGTCGGAGTCGTGTCGGCGCTCGCGGCGATTTCGCACAAGAACCCGGTCGTCAACGTGCTCTCGCTGGTGGTGACGCTGTTCTGCATCGCGGTCAGCTACGCGCTGCTCGGCGCCGAGTTCCTGGCGGCGGCGCAGATCCTCGTCTACGCCGGCGCGATCCTCGTCCTGTTCCTCTTCGTCGTGATGCTGCTCGGCGCGCCGGAGGAACCGCCGGCCGGCGAACGGCGCCCGTTCCAGCGCGTGGCCGGCCTGGCGCTCGCCGGCATCGCGGCGGCCGGGAGCATTGCGGTGCTGGCCGGCATCCGCGCGGCCGCCCCCGCGGGCGCCGTCAGGGGCACCGCCGAAGCCCTCGGACGGCTCCTCGTCGGACCCTACCTGTTCGCCTTCGAGTTCATCTCGGTGCTGCTGCTCGCCGCCCTGGTGGGGGCACTCATGCTCGTGAAAAGGAAGCACTGACATGACCGTACCGACGACTCACTTCGTGATCTTCGCCGCGCTGCTGTTCGCGATCGGCGCGGCGGGTGTGCTCGTACGCCGGAGCGGCATCTCGATCCTGCTGGGGATCGAGCTGATGCTCAACGCGGCGAACCTGGCGCTGGTGGCGTTCGGGCGCCAGCACGGCCAGCTCGACGCGCAGGTGTTCGTGTTCTTCGTGATGGCGGTGGCCGCCGCGGAGGTCGCGGTCGGCCTGGCGCTTCTGGTCGCGATCTTCCGCAAGCAACGATCCATCGACGTCGACCGCCTCAACGTGATGCGGTGGTAGGAGAGGCGATGCTCGACCTGCTCTGGCTCGTCCCCGCGCTCCCGCTCGCCGGCGCCCTCGTGCTGCTCGGCGGCGGGCTGCGCTTCGGCAAGCGCACCACCACCGCGGTCGGCGTCGGCTCGGTCGGCCTCGCGCTGGCGGCGGTGGCGGCGATCTTGGTGCAGTACGCCGGCATGCACGGCGAGACCGTCGCCCGCCACGTCTTCAACTGGATCTCCGCCGGGGATGTCACCGTCGACTTCGCCCTCCGCCTCGACCCGCTCTCCGCGGTCATGCTCTCGTTCGTGACGCTCGTCGGCTTCGTGATCCACGTCTACTCGATCGGCTACATGCACACCGAGGGGGACCGCGCCTACGCCCGCTTCTTCGCCTACCTGAACCTGTTCATGTTCGCGATGCTCACGCTGGTGTTGGGGGCCAACCTCGTGGTGATGTTCATCGGCTGGGAGGGGGTCGGGCTCTGCTCGTACCTTCTCATCGGCTTCTACTTCGACAAGGAGTACTGCGCCGCCGCCGGGATCAAGGCGTTCGTGGTCAATCGCATCGGAGACTTCGGTTTCCTGCTCGCGATCTTCTGGGCGTTCAAGGTCTTCGGCACCGTGGACTTTTCCGGGATGGCGGCGGCGCTGGCGGCCGACCCCGCCCGCTACGCGGCGGCGGTGACGCCGATCGCGCTGCTGCTCTTCGTCGGGGCCGTGGGCAAGTCGGCGCAGCTCCCGCTCTACGTCTGGCTGCCCGACGCGATGGCCGGCCCGACTCCGGTCTCCGCCCTGATCCACGCGGCGACGATGGTCACGGCCGGCGTCTACGTGGTCGTGCGCTGCAACTTCATCTACCGGCTCTCCCCCACCGCGCTGCTCGTGGTCGCCGCGGTGGGCGGCGTCACGGCCCTTTTCGCCGCCACGATCGGCCTCGCCCAGAACGACATCAAGAAGGTGCTCGCGTACTCGACCGTCTCCCAGCTCGGGTACATGTTCCTCGCCGCCGGCGCCGGCGCGTTCGCCGGCGGGATTTTCCACGTCTTCACGCACGCGTTCTTCAAGGCCTGCCTCTTCCTCGGCGCCGGCTCGGTGATCCACGCCTGTTCCGGCGAGCAGGACATGCGCAAGATGGGTGGACTCGCGAGAAAGATCCCGGTTACCTATTGGACGTTCATGGTGGCAACGCTGGCGCTGTGCGGCATCCCGCCCTTCGCTGGCTTCTTCTCCAAGGACGAGATCCTGGGACGGGTATTTGCGGCCGGCGCCGGTAATTTGAACGGCTTCGGCGCCAGCTACCTCGTGCTCTGGGTGCTCGGCCTCGCCGCGGCCTTCCTGACGGCGTTCTACATGTTCCGCGCCGTGTACATGACGTTCCACGGCGAGTTCCGCGGCACGCCGGAGCAATGGCACCACGTGCACGAGAGCCCGGGCTCGATGACCTGGCCGCTGAAGATCCTTGCGGTAGGGAGCGCCGTCGTCGGCCTGCTCGGGGTCGGCAGGGCGATCACCTTCGGCACGGACCTCAACTGGTTCGAGGGCTTCCTCCACCGCGTCGCGCCCACGGTCGAGGTCGAGCACGCCCCGTCGCTCGGGACCGAGTGGGTGCTGATCCTCCTCTCGGTCGCGGTCGCGGTCGCCGGCATCCTGCTGGCGCGGCGCTTCTACTTTGGCGCCGAGGCGTTCGTCGCGCCGAGACGGATCGCCGAACGCGCCCCGGTCCTGTACGCCGCAGTCGCAAACAAGTACTACGTCGACGAGGCGTACGACCGCGCCATCGTGCGGCCGCTCGGGAAGCTCGCCCACTTCTCCTGGAAGGGGATCGACACGATCGCGATCGACGGCACGCTCAACGCCTCGGCGTTCTTCACCGAGATCGCCGGCGACCTGCTGCGTTTCCTGCAGACCGGCAACGTGCGCAACTACGCCCTATTCGTGCTCGGCGGCGCGCTCGCTGCAGCCGCCTGGCTGCTGCTCTAGGGGGTGATGATGCCGACCGACTTCCTGCTCTCCGCCATCGTCCTCACCCCCGGCGTCGTCGGACTCCTCCTCCTCGCCACTCCGCGCGAGGCGGCGCGGCTCCAGCGTTGGGTGAGCCTGCTCGCCTCCCTGCTGACCCTGGTCCTCGCGGCCGTTGCCTGGTCGCGCTTCGATCCGGCGAACGCCTCGTTCCAGCTCGTCGAAGCGAGGACTTGGCTCCCGAGCGTGGGCATCGGCTACCGCCTCGGGATGGACGGCATCTCCCTGGTCCTCGTGCTGCTCACGGCGCTGCTGCAGCCGATCGTGTTCATCTCCTCATGGCGTTCGATCCACGACAAGGTCAAAGGGTACGTCGTCGCGATGCTGCTCCTCGAGACCGGTGTGCTGGGGGCGTTCCTCGCCACCGACCTCTTCCTGTTCTACGTGTTCTGGGAACTGATGCTGGTGCCGATGTACTTCATCATCGGCGTCTGGGGCGGCGAACGGCGCATCTACGCGGCGGTCAAGTTCGTTCTGTTCACGCTCGCCGGCTCGCTCCTGATGCTCGTCGCGATCATCTATCTGAGCTTCGTCTTCCACGCGCAGACCGGGACGTGGTCGTTCGCCTACGAGGACATGCTGCGGGCCGCGGTCCCGATGGGCCAGGGGTTCTGGCACTCGCCGCAGATGCTCTTGTTTGCCGCGTTCGCCCTCGCGTTCGCGATCAAGGTCCCGGTCTTCCCGCTGCACACCTGGCTCCCCGATGCGCACACCGAGGCGCCGACCGGCGGTTCGATCATCCTGGCCGGCGTCCTGCTCAAGCTGGGGACGTACGGCCTGCTGCGCTTCAACCGGCCGCTGTTCCCCGAGGCGTGGCACCGCGCGACGCCGCTGTTCCTCACCCTCGCCGTGATCGGGATCGTCTACGGCGCCCTCGTGGCGTGGGCGCAGAAGGACATGAAAAAGCTGGTGGCGTACTCCTCGGTGACGCACATGGGTTTCATCGTGCTCGGCCTATTTGCCGGCACGGTGACCTCGACCCAGGGGGCGCTGCTCCAGATGGTGAACCACGGGCTCTCCACCGGCGCCCTCTTCCTCCTCGTGGGTGTGGTCTACGACCGCCGCCACACCCGAATGATCGAGGACTTCGGCGGCCTCGCCGCGGTGATGCCGCTGTACACCGGGGCGTTCCTGATCGCCACGCTCAGCTCAATCGGGCTGCCGGGCCTCAACGGCTTCGTCGGCGAGTTCCTGATCCTGACCGGGGCCTTCCCGCGCCATCCGGCTTTCGTCGCCGTGGCCGCGACCGGAGTCGTGCTGGGCGCCGTCTACATGCTCTCGCTCGTCCGGCGCGTGTTCTGGAACCCGCTCGCCATCGAGGCGAACCGCTCCCTCCCGGACCTCACCTGGCGGGAGGCGCTGGCGTTCGCGCCGCTCGCCTTCTTCATGGTGTGGATCGGAGTCCACCCGGGAACGTTCCTGTCGCTGTCCGAGACGGCCGTGCGCCGGCTCATCGGAGGTTGAGCGTGAACCCGACCGATCTCGCCGCGGTTGCCCCCGAGCTCCTGCTGGTCGTCATGGGCGCTGTGCTGGTCCTCGCGGACGCCTTCGTCCCGGCGTTGCGACCCCGCTTCGGCGCGGTCGCGGGCGCGTCGGCCGTCGCGGCCGCGATCCTGCGCTGGACGGGACCGCTCCCCGGCGCCGTCTGGTCGGGCGCGCTGGTGGTGGACCCTCTGGCGCGGTTCGTGGACTCCTACATCCTGGCGGCGGTCGTGCTCGTGGCCGTCATCGCCGGCCCGTACCTCGCACGCACGGCGGCCAGCTACGGAGAGTTCTACGGCCTGCTGCTCTTCTCGGCGGTGGGCGCCATGGTCCTCGCCAAGGCCGACAGCCTCCTCGTCGTCTTCATCGGCCTCGAGCTGCTCTCGATCTCCCTGTACGTCCTCAACGCGTTCCACCGCGACAGCGGCGTCTCCCTCGAAGCCGGGTGGAAGTACTTGGTGGTCGGCGCGTTCGCGTCGGCGCTCCTGCTCTTCGGCATCGCGCTGCTGTACGGCGCGACGGGCACGTTCTCGTTGGCGGCGACGGCCCGCGTCGTGGCCGAGCGCCCGCTTGCCGGCAACCCTCTGGTCCTCGCCGGCCTCGCCCTCGCGCTCGCCGGCTTCGGCTTCAAGCTCGCGCTGGTGCCGTTTCACGCCTGGGCGCCCGACGTCTACCAGGGGTCGCCGACGCCCGTGACCGCGTTCCTCTCCGTCGTCCCCAAAGGCGCCATGCTGGTCACGCTCGCGCGCGTGGTGGCGGCGCTCGCCCCCCAGGCGCTGACGCCCAAATGGCTACCGCTCCTGGCAACCATCGCCGTCGCGTCGCAAGTGCTCGGCAACCTGGTGGCGATCGCCCAGCGCGACGTCAAGCGGATGCTCGCCTACTCGGGGATCGCGCACATGGGGTACGCCCTGGTCGGGGTCGTCGCGTTCGGCTTCGACGGTCTCGTCGGCGTCCTCGTGTACCTCGCGGCGTACACGGTGATGAACATCGCCGCCTTCGCCGTCGTGTCGGCGTTCTCCGAGAGCGAGGACGAGCCGCACCTGATCACGGACCTCGCCGGCCAGGGATGGCGGCGCCCGTTCCTCTCCTTCACCCTCGCCCTCGCGATGTTCTCCCTCGCCGGCATCCCGCCGACCGTAGGGTTCGTCGCCAAGTTCCTCGTCTTCCGCGCGGCCGTCAACCAGGGCCTCGCCTGGCTTGCCGTCGTCGGCGTCCTCGCGAGCTTCGTCTCGGTTTTCTTCTACGTCCGGGTGGTATACTACCTCTACATGAAACCGCTCCCGCAGCGAGCTCCCGCCTACCTTGAGCCGTGGCCGGTGAGGGTTGCGGCGGGCGCGTGTGCGCTTGCCATCGTTGGGCTGGGCATCTTTCCGTCCTGGTTGTTGAACGCCGCCGAGACCGCGGCCAAGACCCTTCTGAGGTGACGGCATGGCCTTCAAGCGCTACATCCCGGTCGAGAGCATCTCGGAACTGACGATCAACCGCCTGTCGGTCTACCTGCGCTGCCTGCAACAGCTGGAGCACGAGGGCGGCACCACGATCTCCTCCCAGGAGGTGGCCGACCGCTTCCACCTCAACTCGGCGCAGATCCGCAAGGACCTGGCGTACTTCGGCGAGTTCGGGATCCGCGGCGTCGGCTACAACGTCACCCAGCTGCGCGAGCACCTCGTCAACATCCTCGGGCTGCACGAGGAGCGGCGGGTGCTGATGGTGGGCGCCGGCAACCTCGGCACGGCGCTCTCCCATTACTCGGGGTTCAACACGGGTGGTTTCCGCATCGTCGCCATCCTGGACTCGGACCCCCACAAGCTGGGCAAGCGGGTGCCGGGCGGTTTGGTCGTCGAGAACGTCGCCGATTTGTCCCGAATTGTGAAAGATCGTAAGGTGCACTTGGGGGTGATCACCGTCCCGTCCAGCTCGGCGCAGAGGGTGTACGACGACCTCGTGAACGCCGGCGTGCAGGCCGTCCTCAACTTCGCCCCCGCCCAGCTTAAGGGACATCCGGAGGTCAAGCTCAAGAACGTCGACCTCAAGATCAACCTCGAGCTGCTGTCGTTCTTCCTCACCCACGCCGCACGGATGGCGTCGGTCTAGGCGCCGGTCCGTTCGCCGGGGCCGAGGCCGCTCAGCTGAAACGAATGGACTTGACGATCGCCTCGAAATCGGGCCGGAACTTGTCAAGGCTGGTCCGCTTGCAGGTCGCCGTGAAGAAGATCAACTTGCCGTCCGGGCGCGCGAGTTGGTACTGCATGGTGACGGTTCCGGCGACGATCCCCTCGTACTCGACATAGAACGTCTTCGCCGGCCCGACCGTGCGGCTTTCGCACGTCGCCACCGCGAGGGTTCGCTTTGCGACCTTCGCGAGTGCCTGGGCGTACGACGTGCACTTCGCCTTCACCGTCTCAGGGGTAGCCGGGATCATCCCCCCGCCCACCCTCACGTTGATGTTGTCGCTAAACGTCGCATCGCTGGTCGTGCGGTCGAAGAACATCTCGAACGAGCCGTCCTCGACCTTGGCCTTCAGATCTTGGAGCACCTTGGGATCGATGCTCCCGACGTTCGCGCCAGCGGCGCCGGTGAGCGCCGGGTTCTCCTGAATCGCGAGCTTGGTCAACGCCAGCCAGTTGTCCGGGATGTCCACCGTGAACCCGAACGAGCTCTGGTACTCCTTCGCCGACGCCGAGACCGCCAAGACCGCGAGCACGCCCGCCAGTGCAACGAATCTCCTCATATCGCCTCCCTGAATCCGGCCCGATCTGGGGTGGCAACGCCCCGCCCCCCTGCCGCCCGACCGGATCCGCCTCCGTCAGCGGAAGCCGACATGATAGTCGAAGAAATTCCCTCCTCCACCCCCGTCTCCTGCGCCAGTCTCCGGACGGGCCCGGCTGACACCACCGGAGCCGGCGGACGGCGGCCGGGCTCAGTGCGCCGGAGTGCGGGCGCTCGGAGCGGCGCCCGTGCCGGCAGCCGTCCTTTGCAGGAGTTCCTGCAGCCGGTGCTGGATCTTGTCCTGCCGGCCCTGCAGCGTCGCGATCTCGGCGCGCGCCGACTCCAGCGCCCGCATCTCCTGGGCCTGCGGCGCGGGGACCTGGCGGTCGCGCTCGAGCCTGTCGAGCTGGGCCGAGAGCGCCTTGAGCTGCGCCTCGAGGAACTGGCGCGTGGCCGCATCGCCCGCCGCCTTGAGCTGCGCCTCGAGGTCGTCCTTCGACCGCGACAGCTCCGCCTGGAGCAGCCGCTGATCCTCCTGCTGGCGCTGGCTCGTGAGCAGCCGTCCGATCTGGTCGCGGACCCACGTGAACCGCCGCCAGTCGACGCCAAGGGCTCGCGCGGCGTCCCGCTCCGCGACCGACAGTTCCTGCACGTGCGCGAGCACGTCGCCGCCCTGGCTCTCGACATCCGCGAG
>Ga0075520_1000083_pt1 | contig 30722 bp, 28 predicted proteins | sample NGEPerB_FD_75100 | JGI IMG/M metagenome (GOLD analysis project Ga0075520, IMG submission 75100) | Arctic peat soil microbial communities from the Barrow Environmental Observatory site, Barrow, Alaska, USA - NGEE PermafrostAB12-B | ecosystem: Environmental > Terrestrial > Soil > Wetlands > Peat ... | reverse complement strand
GCCCCAGGCAGCGGCGGAAGATGAAGCTGGCTGACTTCGCAGCCAGCCAGCTTTCACTTCTGGTTTGCCTCCTCAAATTCCTGCAAACTTGGCAGACAGGCTTCCGCGTTTTTCGCATACGCCCGCGACACGGCCTTTGAACCATGTCCCAAGGCCATCTGTGCGTAGCGTTCGGGGTAGCCACTGACTTTTGCCCTTTCAGCCCAAGCGTAACGGTAGCTATGCAGCGTGATGCCTTTAATCCCCAGCCGGTCGCACCGTTGCCGGAATTCCGTCGCGCGATCCGCTTCGCGCACTTCAATCAAGTAGGGGAACAATGACCCTTCCGCTGGCAGTTCCGCCAGCAGATGCACCAGGTCAGAACCATAGCGAATCTGGCAGCGTGCGCCTGTCTTGCGCCGCCAGTAGGTGACGACCTTGTCCTCACGGTCGAAATTATCCGCTTGCAGCGAAGCCATGTCCGTTTGCCCGCCGCCGAGCAGCCAGCACATCTGATAGAACGCCCACCGTTCGGGATTTTTTTCCGCTGCCAAAATCAGCCGGTGTTCTTCCATCGTGACGGCGCGGGCGTCCTTGTGCTTCACTTTCGGCCATTGCCGGCGGGGGATGATGGCGCGCGGCAGCCAGCCCATGTCCACCGCCAGATTATGCACCCGGCGCAGATAGACATTCGTGCTGACCGTGCCTTGACGCATGACGGCGGTGAGTTCTTCCGGCCTGGTTCGCAGCAGCGGTTGTTTGAGAATCGCCGCGAAGGCCTTGTCTTTGGCGGCAATCTTCCAGCGGCGTTGCGTCGGCCCTTGCTTGCCTTTGATGGCCTCATCAAACACCCATTGCCAATCGCGCTTCAAAACGAACGGATCGGTGGCGCTCAAATAGGCGTGGCCCATTTGCAGGTTCAAGCTGGGGGCGCGATGCGATTCATTTTTCGCGTGCAGCAGGCGGAGGGCTTCCTTTCTGTCTTTGGTTCCCAGGCTGGTTTGTTTGCGGGTTTCGACATCTTCGGCGTAGAACATGCCCCCCTTGCGGACGAACAGACGATATTTAACTTTCATACTCATTTCCTTTCTGAGAAATGAGTTTGACGCAGTTTTCTTCCGACCGGCGTTATTGCCGCCCCGCCATGAGTAGTGCCGCACTATCGCCGCACTAACCATTTTTACTGACAGTTCTACTGACAGTTGCGGGGGTGACACTCCAAATCCTATTGCAAACAAAGCATTTTAGGCTGGAGGCGAGGGTCGGAATCGGGCAGGCACAGCGAACTTTCGCTTGCTGAACCTTCGTGTTCCAAACCCCAGCTAGAACGCAAATTACAGAAATTACGCTGCTAACATTGAGAGTTTCGCAGGTTTTCTCGTTTCGGTCAAGACTTGGAATTAACCATCTGAAACTCCGGTATTACTCCGGCACTACTCCTTTATTACTCCGCTGCTGGCAGTTTTGCTGGCAGTCGAATAGAGGGCGTAAAGAATGAACGCACCAGAAAGCGCAGCTATGATAAATTTTAACAAGGCAATCTTGACCATAAATCATGTTGGTTTTGGTTTGACGGTATGTTGCGAGGCCCAGCCTTTCTGTCGGATATTTTCTTCCTCATGAATCTTCATCCGCGCGGAAAGGATTGACGCCCGGCCCAAGTAGCCGACGATTGTTTGGGGATTGTTACGTTCCACCACCGGCAACCGGCCAACGTCCTGACTCAACATTTTCGTAAGCGCAGTGTGCAATGGCTCGTCGGGAAATGCGACCGTAAGGTTCGTGCTGCCAGACTCCGCCACGGTCATTTCCCCCGAGTCCTTCAACCGCAAAGCGCGGACGATGTCGCCACGAGTGATAATACCGACAAGTTTATTCTGCTCATTGACAATTAAAGTTCCCTGATGGCGGTTGAGATTGGCATCGCCATTGGCTATACGATCCGATAGTTCCAAAAGTTTCATGCTGGACGGAATCGTCGGCACATCTATATCCATCACTCGCGCACGCGCGCAAATTCAAACGGGTCAATGCTGTATTCGCGGGTGATGTGGTGGCCACGTCGGGCGAGTTTTTCCGTGAGAATGGAACGTCGCATCAGCAAAACAGTGACCGCAAGCGCAGCAACCGAGCCGACGAGCAACGCGGGAAACAAATTGAAGTCGCGGGTCAGTTCAACGGCGAAAACCATCGCCGTAAGCGGAGAACGCATCGTGCCGCCCATCATCGCCGCCATGCCGATCAAAGCCCAAAGACCGATGTCTCCAACTGGAATCCATGAGCCGACAAAAGCGCCGAGCGCGCCGCCTATGATGAGCAACGGAGCCAGCACGCCGCCAGAAGTTCCCGAACCCAAAGCAATTGACCAAACCAGCGCCTTCGCCAGCAGCAAACCAATGATAGCCGCACCGAGGAGTTCGCCGCGCAGCAAACTGTGAATGGTGTCATAGCCGACACCCAACACACGCGGTTCAATAATTCCGCCCACGCCCACAAATACCGCGCCAATAGCCGGCCACCACATCCAGTGCAATGGCAGCTTTTGAAAAAGGTCTTCAAACGCATAAACCAGCATTGTCAACAAGCCGGAGCCGAACCCGGCCAAAATTCCAAGGCCGGCGGCGATGGCCAATTCCGTTCCCGAAACGGGTGCGTGCGGAATCACCGGAAAAATTGGCCCTGCGCCGAGCAGCGGCACGCGCACAACCGACGCAACAATCGAAGCCACAGCAACCGGAATGAAACTGCGCGGTTTCCATTCAAATAAAAGCAGTTCCACCGCGAGTAAAACGGCGGCAACGGGTGTGGCGAATACAGCGGACATTCCCGCCGCCGCACCAGCCACGAGAAGTGTTTTACGTTCCGCTGCACTCAAGTGAAATTGTTGCGCGAAGATGGAACCAAACGCGCCGCCGGTCATGATGATTGGCCCTTCTGCGCCAAACGGTCCGCCCGTGCCAATGGAAATGGCGGACGAAAGCGGTTTAAGAATCGCCACTTTCGGTGAAATCCGACTGCGACCAAGCAGAATGGCTTCGAGCGCTTCAGGAATGCCGTGGCCGCGAATTTTTTCCGAACCAAACCGTGCCATCAAGCCGATGATGAGCGCGCCCACGACCGGCACCAGCACCACCCAATAACCCAAATGATTTCCATGCGGGATCGCCGGTGCGGCGGAAAGGCGATGGTAAAACGCCAGGTTGGTGATGGCCGCGATCAGCCAAATCAAAATATACGCGACCAAGGCACTGAATGCGCCAATGACCAGTGCCATGGCGGACAACAACAGCACGCGGGAGTTGGTGCTGAAATCAGCCAGTTCATCTTCAACGGTTGTTTGATCGTTGCTGACAATGGTGGAAGCCGCAGATTCGTTTTGCATTTATCGGACGCACAAAATATATCGCAATACGATATAGTCAAACAAATGATGGCAACGACGGCAGGACTCATGTTAAATGTTTCGTTATGGCGCGTCCCGATAAACTCCTCAAGGCTCAGTATGAAACGCTCGCCGCATTTCGATATGCGCTGCGCAAATTCATCCATTTCAGTGAAACGGCGGCGCAGGCTGCCGGAATCACGCCCCAACAACATCAGGCATTACTCGCCATTAAAGGGTTCCCTGGACGGGATCGGATCACGGTGGGCGAATTGGCGGAACGATTGCAGCTTCGCCACCATAGCACGGTCGGGTTGATTGACCGGCTGGTCGTGGATAAACTGGTGGCGCGCACACCGTCCATTGCGGACCGGCGGCGGGTGATTATTCAACTCAGCAGTCGTGGTGAAAAGACACTGGAGAAGCTTTCCACCATGCACCGCAAACAACTCCAACAGATCGGACCCGAACTCAGCCGACTGCTAGACCAGATCAATTTCATTGAGAAATAAACCCGAATATTTCGGCATTCATATCCAATTCATCCATTTAACGGATTTTTGGGCATCTGCCATTCTATCGATTACACAGCATTGTCATCCCGTTCACCAGTGCGGATGCGATGAGCTTCGGCAATCGTCGAGACAAATATTTTGCCGTCACCAATCTTGCCGGTTTTAGCCGTCTTGATGATGGCCTCGACGGCTTGCGCTACTTGACCGTCCGGCAGCACGGTTTCGATTTTAATTTTCGGCATAAAATCCACAGTGTATTCGCTGCCGCGATAAATTTCGGTGTGGCCTTTCTGTCGTCCAAAGCCCTTCACTTCAGTCACGGTCATGCCGTGGATGCCGAGTTCGCCCAAGGCATCTTTGACTTCTTCGAGCTTGAACGGTTTGATGATGGCTTCAATTTTTTTCATGTTTATTCATTACAGGCACGTTTGCCATGTTGTGAGAGACCAAGCGGTGCCCTCAACTTCAATATCCACACTCAATTCGACCAGCGCGCCAGCGATTCTGATCAAGTTAATATCGCAACGACAGCAAAAGCTGTCGCGAACAAGATGGTAATGGCTTGGCTTTTCGTTTGCCATGTATATCGTATTACGATATTTATAAGTGATCCTGGCATAGATTTTGAAAACCGTCTCCCATCGCTACAAGAATGCAAAGAGGAACCGACACACCCGGTTTCAAATGTTCAGAAATCTTGACGTGGGTCAAATTTCAATGATTGGACATCACCTAAACTCAACGCATGTATTTACAAATAAATTCAGGATTCCCCATCACGAATGAAAAACTTCGTAATTGACAATGTTTCCGTTTCACAACCATCACCAAAAAAACAAACAAGGCGAAAACCATGAATGAACCTTCCTCCAAAACCCCGCTGATCTCCAAAGGCTGGATTCAAGCCGTGGCGCTCGTCATGCTGTTCGGCTTTTTCACGATGGGCCTGCTCGCGTATTACACTTACACCGATGAGCCGCCCATTCCGGCTCAAGTCGTGGACGCAAATGGCAAGGTGATCTTCACCGGCAAGGACATCATCGCCGGTCAGAAGATTTTCCTCAAAAACGGGCTGATGGAATACGGCTCCATTTTTGGTCACGGTGCGTGGTTGGGACCGGATTACACGGCGGATTATTTGCACCGCGCCGCCGAAATGACGATGGCTTACTATGGTGGTTCCGATTCGGCGACAGCGCGGCAGCAAACCATCACCGATTTCAAAACCAACCGTTACGACGCGGCCTCGGGCGTGCTGACCTGGAGCGCGGCGCAGGTGGATGCCTTCCAAAAACTGACCGCTTACTACGGGGATTATTTCGGATCGCCCACCACGAAATATGGTCTGCGACCCAATGCCATCACCGATCCGGAACAAATCCGGCAGCTCACCGCGTTTTTCTCTTGGTCAGCCTGGGCGGGATCAACTTTGCGACCCCACAAGAACTATTCCTATACAAACAACTGGCCGCCGGAATCGCTCGTCGCCAATTTTGCCTCGGCGGACACGCTGTTTTGGAGCGTGATCTCGCTGATTGCGCTGCTGGGCGGCATTGGCCTGTTGCTCGCTGCGTTCGGCCGCTGGAACTTTCTCGGCTGGCACGGTCGCGAGGAGAAGAGTATTTCGTTCCGGCCGCCGGATGAAGTGCTGCTCACGCCGGCGCAGCGCTCGTGCGCGTGGTTCTTCCTCGTCATGGCGCTGCTTTTTGTGATGCAGGCGCTGCTGGGCGGCGCGGGCGAACATTATCGCGCGGAGCTTTCCAACTTTTTCGGCTTCGATCTGGGGCGCGTGCTGCCGTTCAACATCGCGCGCACCTGGCATCTGCAACTGGCACTTTTCTGGGTCTCCACGTCCTATCTGGCGGCGGGCATTTTTATTGTGCCGATGATCACCGGCCGCGAACCGCGCGGCCAGGGCGTGCTTTCATACCTGCTGCTCGGCGCGCTGGCAATCGTGGTGTTCGGCAGCATGGGCGGCGAATATGCCGGCGTCTTCGGCTGGATTCAAAATGGCTGGTCTTGGTTTGGCCATCAGGGTTTCACCTTTCTGGATCTCGGCCGGTTCTGGCAAATCTTGCTCACGGTGGGCCTGTTTTTCTGGGTCGTTATCCTGTTCCGTGGCTTGCGGAACCGGCTGCGCAATGAATACATGGGCAACCTGCCGTGGCTGTTCTTTTTTGCCGCGCTCGCCATTCCCGCCTTTTATGCCGTCGGGCTGCTCGTGCGGAACGATTCCACGTTCACCACCACGGATTTCTGGCGGTTCTGGGTCGTGCATTTATGGGTGGAGGATTTTCTCGAACTCTTCACGACGGTCATGGTTGCCTATATTTTCGTGCTGCTCGGCGTGGTGAACCAGCGCGTGGCCATGCGGCTGATTTATCTGGACGTGATTTTGTATTCGGCAGGCGGCGTCATCGGCACGATGCACCATCTGTATTTCTCCGGCGAACCCGCCCTGCACATGGCGCTCGGCGCGTTCTTCTCGGCGGCGGAAGTGATTCCGCTGACGTTCCTGACGGTTGAGGCCTGGAGCTTCCTCCAGCTCGGCGCGCAACAGAGCGCACGCACGCGCTCGCCGTTCCCGCATTTCTGGTCGGTGATGTTTCTGGCGTCCGTCGGCTTCTGGAATTTCCTCGGCGCGGGCGTCTTCGGCTTTCTCATCAACCTGCCCATCGTTTCATATTACGAAATCGGCACCGCGCTCACGGCCAATCATGCGCACGCGGCAATGATGGGCGTTTATGGCATGTTGGCGGTCGGCCTCGCGCTGTTCTGCCTGCGTTACCTGATTCCCGAAAAATTGTGGAGCGATCGCGCTGCGAAAATCAGCTTTTGGTCGCTGAATCTGGGGCTGGCTTGGATGGTGTTTGCCACGCTGTTTCCGCTCGGCTGTATCCAGCTCTACCATTCGTTGAACGTGAGTTATTTCGACGCGCGCTCGCTGAAATTCATTTCCGGCCACACGCTCTCGCTGCTGGAATGGATGCGGCTGCCGGGCGACGCGGTTTTCATTCTGGGCGGCACGCTGCCGGTGCTTTACCTCTGCTGGCTCGGCGTGCGGCACCGGAAGCAACAGCCGCCGCGCGAAAACCCGGACGGCATTTTGTTCACGGAAATTCAGGAAAACCAAAAATTCGGCGGCGAATGATCCAATGATTCATGGCGTTCATATCGAAGTGCTCCTGGCCGGCGGTTACGCGCTGCTGCTGGTCGGGGTTTCGGTCATTCTCGAACTGGTCGCGCGCCACGCACATCACCGCTCGGAACATTTCCGCAACTCCGGTTTCGTTTACCAAAAGAAAATGGACGTGTGGCAATGTCCGACGGGCATTCACCTGACGCGCGAGCAGACGGATTTCCAGCGCAAGATCGCCACCTATCGCGCCCCGGCGCACAAGTGCAACGGCTGCCACGTCAAAGGCAACTGCACGGATTCCCATCACGGCCGGGTCTTGGAAAGCCGGCTGGATGCGTGGCTGCAATCGGAATTGAACCGGTTTCATCGCGGCATTTCGTTGGCCCTGCTGCTGCTGGCCGTGCTCATTCTCGCGGAGGAAATGTTCGAGTATCAGGCCGCGCGTGACTGGCTGGTGCTCGGCGTGCTGCTCCTGCCCATCGGTCTTGCCGGTTCAAGATATTGGGTTTTCTTTTCGGAACGGGCACGAAAAAACGGATGACATCAAACGCAATTCTGGAAGGCACAAAGCAGGGTTATTCCCCCAAATTGCGCCGCAGCAGCGTGCTCAATTTTGCGGGTGACAACACGGTGACGGTTTTGCCTTTGACGGCGAGAAGTTTTTGCTGGCGGAACTTGGCGAGCGTGCGCGAAAACGTTTCACCGACCGTGCCGAGTTCACCGGCGAGCACGCGCTTGGCCATTGTCAGTTCGATTTTCACCGGCGCTTCGCTTTGCGGATTCGGACAGCGCTTCACCAGCCAGTTGGCCAGGCGCGTCTCAACATCCTTCACGGTGAGGTCTTCAAGCTGGCTGACCAGCACGCGCAGATGACTGCTCATCGAGCCGAGCATCCGCAGCGCGAGTTCCGGTTGGCGCTTGAGTAGCGCGAGAATGCCGGCTTTTTGCACGAGCAAAACCTGCGTCGGCTCCAGTGCGCGCGCATCGGCGGGATAACCTGTCGCCGACGCGAGCGCCACTTCGGCAAAGGAATCTCCTGTTCGAAAAACATGGATGATCTGCTCCTTGCCCGCTGCGGTCACGCGATGCACATTCACCGCACCGCGCTGCACGACGTAAAATCCGTGTGCCGGATCGCCTTCGTGGAAAAGATAATCATCTTTTTCCAGAGACTTGACGACCGTGACGGCGGCGATATTTTCCAAGTCAGCCGTCGGCAGCCCGGTGAAAAGCTGGCAGCTCCGCAATGAATTGGTGATTGCGAATGTTTTAAGTTCGGCCAGCGTGGACACGGCTTTATTCAAGCAGCTTCGTGCCAAAAGTAAACCAGCCAATCACTGCCCGTGCCGCGCTCAACTTTGCTGGTAAAACCTTCGCCAGCCAATTTCTCGACCAACGGCGAGGGCAGGAACGGCGCGACGACGATCAATCCCTCGTCAGGCATCAGCGCGTTCACGCGTTTATGAATTTCGGGAAACGGCTCGACGCCGCGACGGATCAAGTCGCGCACGTCGAAGCGCTTGAATTTATTCATCGGTGGCATATTCAATTCTTAGCAAGTTTAACCAGCGTTTGCACGGCTTCATCATCGTTTCCGTTCAATCCAGTAATTTACGTCGAGCATCGCCGCCAACTGGAGCCTATCGTCTTTAATGTAGATTATGCCGCCGCCGTTGCGAGACTGGATTGATGAGGATCAAATGTTTCCTGAAAAATCGGCGGTGTGCCATCCATAAGAATTTTCTTCGCCGCCGTGACACCGGCCGCGATGCGTTCGTCCGTCACCGGCGTTGAGCCTTTTCGGATGCCGAGCTTGTGCAGTTCGAGATGGTCAAACTTTTTGAAGCCCGCAAGTTCGAGGGTGTGTCGCGCACAATTCAGCGGACAGCCATCCACAACCAGTATGCGCTCCGCGTTTTCCGCCTTTGACAGCAAGCTTTTGACGCGTCCGCCAATACCAGCAAGACAGGACATCTGCGCGGCACCGTCACGTGTAAGTTGGCGGGCGACGCGGTCGGCGATTTCACCGGCGTCCGAACAGCCGGAGCAGGCATAGACCACGGTGGTTGGTTTGTTCGGTGCCGGTGGATTTGGATGGTCGCTGTTCATAAAACTTTTTCTTACAGGATAATTTTCGCACTACCCAGCGAACCCCGACTTGATCTAAGTCAATAAATCGCACTTTCCATTCCAGACCAGAAATTGTCAAATCTTTGACTTGCATCAAAAACTTCAACGATTTGACATGCGACACTGACGGTATGGAAATGACTGCTGAACAAACCGATGCCAACACCGTTAGCGCGAGTGTGTCGAAAACTGTTTCTTTCGGCAACAAGCGTCTGAACCGCGAATGGAAGACGATGGAGGCGATGATCCAAATTCACTGCCGCGACCATCATAGTTCACATGGGATCGTATGCTCGGAATGTCAGAGATTGTTGGATTATGCCAACTTGAGGCTGGAAAGGTGCCGGTTTGGAGAGGGAAAACCAACGTGCGCCAAATGCCCGGTTCACTGCTATCAAAAGACCCGACGCGAACAGGTCAAGGCGGTGATGCGCTACGCGGGACCGCGCATGTTGTGGGAGCATCCATTGATGAGCCTGCGGCACTGGCTGGACGGATTCAGAAAAGCGCCGGAAGTCTGATTTTCGGCCAGTCGAGCTATTTTTCCGCCGGCACTTCCCGGACTTCCTGTTCGAGGTAGCGTTCGATGTGACGATCCAGATCGGACAAGCTGCCGGCGCACGTCGCCGCTTGAACACGTTCCACCATTTCCGCAGACCAATCTTCTTCTTCAACCTGTTCGTTGATGAACCAGTGCATGAGCACCTGCGCGGGATAATCTTTTGCCGCCAGCGCCGCCTCATAAACGGCGTTGATGCCGAGCGTGTTGGCATGTTCCTGCGCTTGTGCCTGCTGGGCGATTTCCAGCAATGTCCTGAATTCCTGTTTCGGCGCGGGCACCGCGGCCACGTCTGCCGTCACTCCACGGTCGGTCAGGTGTTTGAGAATTTTATCCGCGTGCGTGCGCTCCTCGCCGGCCTGTTTGACGAAGTATTTGCCAAAGCCCTTGAGGTTACGAACATCGCACCACACGGACAACGCGAGATACGAGTGTGCGGCGGCGAGTTCCAGGTTGAACTGGCGGTTGAGTTCTTCGCTCACCTTTTGGGGGATTTTGGATTTGGACATATTGATTTTAACTATAAGCCCGGCAATCAACGATGCCAGCGCAAAATTTCGTCTTCAGGCCGGTGATTCGCACCGTCGCGTTGGGTTTTCAATTCTTCTTTTCCCATGTGGCAAATCAACCGGATAGGCGCAGCCGGAACTAGATTGAAAAGAAAACGGCCTTCGATGACGAAGGCCGTTTGATTTTGATGGCTCCCACACTCCGCATCAATGTCCGCCGCAACATTCAGCCACTTCACCAACCGGCGCAGTTGCCTTCAGTTTCGTGATTTTCACGCGGAATTCTTCCGGGCCTTTGACGAGATGTTCCCAAGTGAACGCATTCGGCCATTGAGCAGCGAACTGGTAATAGAGCGGGACAGGATCGTGGTCGTTGAGCAAGATGAAATGCTCGCCGACCGCCAAATCCAACCATTGTTTGATGATCAGCCCATGTTTGACAGAACAGGGAATCGGTCGCACGTCCATGACCCGATCCGTGCCGACGAGGTTTTCAGTTGATGTATTCATATTATTGTTTGTGTTTAGTTTTGGTTGATGGTTAAAAATTTCGGACACCCGTCATGGCGCGGCCAACTTCGGTCATCATCGAGGGATGCCACGGCGGGTCCCAGACGACTTCGACCTCCACGTCGGTCACGCCTTCGAGACCGAGTAAAATATTTTTTACGCCCTCCGCGATGCTGTCGTGCATCGGGCAACCAGGTGTTGTGAGCGTCATCGTCACCGTCAATTTGCCGGCAGCATAGGCGTAGCGATAAATTAGGCCGAGGTCCACAATGTTGACGCCGAGTTCCGGGTCAATGACCTGACGCAAGGTTTCGAGGACAAGCTCGTCGGTGAGAGGTGTTGTGGTCATAAATGTTTTGCGGCGCTAATTGTTTTTGGCGCGAACGCTTCGATTTTTGGGCGGACAAAATGCGAAAGGATTTTGCCCATGTTGACGGCGAAAATCGCGAGGCTCAACGCAAGTAAGCCGCCGCCCCAGCGAATTCCCGCTTCGCGCGACAGCGCGGTCGCCACGCACAAAACAGCGAGTCCGACCAGAAAACTCCAGTAGCCCGCGATTTGGAGCGGCACGGAATACATCTCAGCCAGTGCCGGCACTTTGGCGCGGCCGATGTGACGGCTGTAACTGTGAAACCAAACGAGGAACGGCACGATTTTGTAAAGCATTCCCAGAATTGCCAGTCCCACGAGTCCGCCCAGCGCGAGCAGGCCATACACATTTTCCAATTGCATCGTGAACGCGGTCATAGGCAGCCGCGACCACGACAGCACAAGCGCCAAAATGGACAACGGAACTAGCAACGTGATGGCCGTCAGAAAATATCTCATTCCCCAATCCAGTGAACGGCGGATACGCGCGCGCAAAATTGCGTTTATTTCTAAGCCGTAAAATGCGAAGCCAGCAATTATCATCAAGGCAAACACGGGCTTTAATGGACTTTGTAAAAGCACGGCGACAAATGTGCCGAGCAAGCCGACATTAAGTAATGCGACCGTCCACCACACGCGGCGTTCGTTTTGTAATTCGCTCAAGGTGAACATCGGCACGAGCTTGTAGCTCACCGTGACAATCATCATCACGAACACGCCAACGACGCCAAGGTGTGCGTGCGCGTGCATAGCTGCCAGCGGCTGAAACGAACTGAAGTTCCAGCATTTTGATGCTGTTAAAAAAAGTCCGGCGGCGACAGTGGACGACAGCCAGAACAGCGCCGAGGCGATACCGAACTTGATTGTGTTCCATTTTTTCACTTTCGCCAGCGTGCAAGCCAGGTTGAAGACGAATAGTCCAACGCCCAATGTCAGCAACGAGCCAAACGCGCCAACCAGAGCCATGTTGAAATTCCAGAACGCCCAGACCATGCCGGTAAAACCGATGACGTGCGCGGCAAACTGCCATTTCATCAGCCGTTCGCTGAATAGCTGCGTTTCCAAAGTCACCGGAACCAGTTGATACATCGCGCCCATGACGATGGAGCAGATGAATCCGAGCACGAACAGATGCGTGATGGCAATGAGATGCGGCGTGTAATGATACATCGCCAGCAAATCCGGCTGCGCCAAGAAAAATCCAGCGCTGACCAGCAATGACAACACCCCTACCAGCACAAAGCACAGCGGCAGGCGAACCGACGCGGCTCGAAGGCCGGCTAGGTTTGGCGTGACCGCCGGACGGGCCGGTTTTCGCAGCGCTGTTTTTGGCTCAACGACTGCGGATTGTGGTAATAAAGCTTCCATCATTTTGTTCCTTGGTTTCTCCGGCAAACCTCCATTCTTCGAGTTGGGCGTAAAGGTGCATCGGACGGCGATCCGTGTGGGCGCGCAGTTCCGCACCGGCAGGCAAGACCGCGAGTGCTTCAAGGATTTTCATCATCGGCTGTGGCGGTTCGAGTTTGCGTGCGTCCACTTCGATGATTTCCGTTGGTTCGGTTTTCACCGCGCCACAAGAAGAATGTTCATGCGGAACAAACGCCACGGCCTCTCCATTCCGGCGCGTGAACAACACTTCCCAATCGCCGGATTCAATTTGTTGTGATTTATGGTCAAAACCTTGTTTTCCCAGCACGGAAAAAAGCGGTGCGGGTTCAAACGGCGCAACCAGCAAAAGGTTTTCGTCCGAATGCAACTGCGCAACGGCATTCATGATTTTCGAGAACGGCTCGCGACCCTGGCGCAAATCATCCCGGACATCCAGCGTGACAATGTTTTCACTCATGGTTTGGCAGAAAAGGTTTCCGGCTTGGAAAGCGTCAGCAGCATTGAGAATTGCTTCGTAGCACTGACCGCGTGCGGCATGTTTGGCGGCATGTAAATCAGTTGGCCGGCCTTGACCGTGTGCGTTTTGCCGGCTAGGGAAATTTCGCATTCGCCTGACAAAATCTGGATGACGGCAGATTGCGTGGAAGTGTGTTCGGTCAGTTCCTGACCTTCAGCGAAGCCGAACAGCACGACCCGCGAATTTACCGTGCGCAGCAGCGTCCGGCTCACGATGCCGTTCGCCGCAAACTTAGTTTCTTCCGCCAGCGACAGGATTTTTTCCTGTGCGACATCTATCAAAGGTTTTTCGCTCATACGACTAATATCGCATGGATATGGCGGACGAGAATTGACTCAAGTCAAACTTGATATCGATTCCTCCTTTGAGGAAGTTGGCCGGATATGTGCCGAAAACTGGATCAAACGTGTCAACGTGTCGTCGTCCGACGAGATTAGGGAAGTCAATATCATTTGATACCACAAGCTTGAGGGCACTATGCCACGCCGTTTTGTCGCTGTGCGTCAGGTTTCGCACGCCATTCACCGGCCTGCCGGTCGCGGTTGGATTCATCAAGCATGAATTAGAGGACTGGGGTAAACACCCCATAGCGCTCTCAATTTTTCGGCTTTATAGTATCGTATTGCGATATTAAAAGTGTATTGTGTTGTAATCTGAACGGGCATCAGGCGGCGGGCATGTTTATCGGCCTCTTTGAAGAAAAGAATTTTGGACAGATTATGGTGGAGTTAATTAAACCCCGCCGTTTTTTTATTTATGAGCAGCGTAAACGCATCAAGTCCCGATTTGGCGCAATTGGATGGCCTGTGCATCAACACGATCCGGTTCCTATCGGTGGACGCAGTGGAGAAAGCCAACAGCGGCCATCCCGGCCTGCCAATGGGCGCTGCGCCGATGGCTTTTGTGCTGTGGACGCGGTTTTTGAAACACAATCCGGACAATCCACATTGGCTCAACCGGGATCGGTTTGTCTTGTCGGCCGGACACGGTTCGATGTTGCTCTACAGCTTGCTTCACCTGACGGGCTACGATTTGCCGCTGGAACAAATCAAACAATTCCGACAATGGGGCAGCAAGACTCCGGGACATCCGGAGCGCGGACGGACGCCGGGTGTGGAGACGACGACTGGCCCCCTCGGTCAGGGATTTGCCAATGGCGTCGGCCTCGCGATAGCGGAAGACTATCTTGCGGCACGCTACAACCGACCGGGACACCCGATTGTCAATCATCATACTTATGTGCTGGCCGGCGACGGTGATTTGATGGAAGGAGTATCGTCCGAGGCCGCGTCGCTCGCCGGGCATTTGAAGCTCGGCAAACTGATTTGCCTCTATGACGACAATCACATCACGCTTTCCGCTGCGACCCACATCACCTTTACGGAAGATCGTGCCAAACGATTTGAGGCGTATGGCTGGCACACACAGACGGTTGAGAATGGAAACGATCTTGAAGCGATTGATAACGCGCTGCGGTCGGCTCAAGCGGAGAAGGAGCGTCCTTCACTGATTCTCGTGCGCACGCACATCGGTTATGGCTCGCCACACAAGCAGGACACCTTTGAAGCGCATGGCTCGCCGCTCGGCCCAAAAGAAGTGAAATTGACTAAACAAGCGTTGGACTGGCCGCTTGATCCGCCGTTTTACATTCCAGACAGTGCGCTCGCGCATTTCCGTCTCGCACTTGAAAGCGGAAAGCAAGCCGAAGCGGATTGGAATGTGAGATTTTCGGAATATTCGAAAGCGTTCCCTGACCTTGCCCGGGAATTTCAACAGGCGAATGCGGGCGAACTGCCTGAAGGTTGGGACACCAACATTCCGATTTTCACGGCAGATACCAAAGGCATGGCAACCCGCGTCGCTTCGGGCAAAGTGTTGAATGCCATTGCTCGAAAACTTTCCTGCTTGATCGGTGGCTCAGCCGATTTGGATCCGTCCACCAAGACAGCGCTAGAAGCGACTGGCGATTTCGAAAACCCGCGCGACGAAGCCGGCAACTTGCAGGGATCGGCGGGTGGTGGCTGGAGTTATGCGGGACGCAACCTGCACTTTGGCGTTCGCGAACATGCGATGGGATCAATCACGAACGGATTGGCCGTGCATGGCGGCGTTATTGCGTTCACGGCGACATTTCTGGTTTTCGCGGACTACATGCGACCGTCGATTCGGCTAGCGGCGTTGATGGAACAAGGGGTAATTTTCGTTTTTACTCACGACAGCATCGCGCTTGGTGAAGACGGCTCAACGCATCAGCCGGTTGAGCAATTAGCGTCATTGCGCGCGATTCCGCAGTTGATCGTCATCCGGCCGTGCGATGCGAACGAGACCGCCGTGGCGTGGCGTGTCGCCATTGAAACCCGAAATCGGCCAGTCGCGCTTATCTTGACACGGCAGGATGTGCCCACGTTTGACCGGATCCGATTCGCAGCGGCGGATGGTTTGCGACGCGGTGCGTATGTTTTGGCCGATGCTTCCAATGGCAACCCAGACCTCATTTTAATCGCCACGGGGTCCGAAGTCAGTTTGATCATTGCCGCCGGCCAAAAAGTGGCGGAGAGTGCGATTGGTGTTCGAATTGTATCCATGCCGAGCTGGGAATTGTTTGACGCTCAATCTCAAGCGTATCGTGATTCGGTGCTTCCTCCATCAATGGATGCAAGGCTGGCGGTCGAAGCGGGCGTGACGCAAGGCTGGCGCAAGTATGTGGGCGACGGCGGGGATGTGATTGGAGTGGACCGCTTCGGCGCGTCTGCTCCGGGAGAAGTTGTGATGCGTGAATATGGTTTCACCGCAGACAACATTTATGAACGTGCCATAGATTTAATTAACCGGAAACGTCCGACTGGAGCATGAAATGAAATCACAACAATATGAAATCGGCATGGTCGGCCTGGGCGTCATGGGACGCAATTTCCTGCTAAACATGGCCGATCATGGACATTCCGTGGCCGGTTACGACAAGGATGCCGCCAAAGTGACGGTGCTGCGCCAAGAGGCGGAAAATCGAGATATCCGCGGTGCGGCGGATATCAGGGAATTCATCGCCCTGCTGCGCAAACCGCGCGCCATCATGATGCTGGTGCCTGCCGGCGCTCCAGTGGATTCGGTCATCAAGGATTTGTTGCCGCACCTGGACAAGAGCGATCTCATCATTGATGCCGGCAATTCTTATTTCAAAGACACCGACACGCGCGCCAGAACTCTGGCGGACAAAGGCATCCAATTTCTAGGTGTGGGCGTGTCGGGTGGCGAAGATGGCGCGCGTCATGGACCGAGCATCATGCCCGGTGGGCCGAAGGATGCCTACGAACGCGTCCGTCTTGTTTTTGAAGCGGCTGCCGCGAAAGTCAATGGCGATCCCTGCGTGACTTATCTCGGTCCCGGCTCGGCAGGCCACTTCGTAAAAATGGTTCACAACGGCATCGAATACGGTGTCATGCAACTTCTCGCCGAGACCTATGACCTGATGAAACGCGGTTTCGGCTTGAACGACGACGAACTGCATGAGGTCTATGCTTTATGGAACAAGGGTGAACTCAATGGCTATCTGGTGGAGATCACCAGCCATATTTTCTCCAAGCAAGACGAGAAAACCGGGAAGCGGCTGATTGACGAAATCCTCGACGTGGCCAAACAAAAAGGCACTGGCATGTGGACCTCACAAAGCGCAATGGAACTGCAAGTGCCGATCCCGACGATCGACCTGGCGGTCGCGATGCGGGACTTGTCCGTGTTCGAAAAGGAACGCGAGCAGGCCGGCGCGATATATCAGCGACCCATACGACGCTTCACCGGCGACCGCGACACGTTCATCAAGCAATTGGGCCGCGCGCTTTATGCCGCGATGGTCATTACCTATGCGCAAGGCATGGCGCTATTGACGGCGGCTTCAGGCAAATACGGCTACCAATTCGACATGGAAGCTGTGGCACGGATCTGGCGAGGCGGCTGCATCATTCGCGCCGCATCGTTGGAAGACATCTGTGCGGCGTTCCATGCGCGGCGCGATCTGCCGAATTTGCTGCTCGACCTCAACTTGTCGCGCAAGCTCATGGAGCATCAGGAAGATTTGCGCCAAATCGTAAGCCATGCGTCCGAATCAGGCGTGCCGATTCCGGGATTGATGGTTTCGTTGGGTTATCTTGATGCTTATCGGAGCGCCTGGCTGCCGGCCAATCTCATTCAGGCCCAGCGCGATTATTTCGGAGCTCACACCTATGAGCGGATTGACGCCAAGGGCACGTTTCACACGGAATGGGAAAAGAAATGAAACCGAACGACCAACTCGAACCGACGGTATTCGTGATTTTTGGCGGAGCCGGTGACCTGACCTGGCGCAAACTGATCCCGGCTCTTTTCGACCTCTCGCAAGATCGCAGCTTGCCCGCTCAGTTTGCGATCATCGCAGTAGACCGAATCAAGTTCGGCGATGAAGCGTTGCGGCATCGGCTGCATGGCGGCGTCAATCAATTCTCCCGGTTCGGGAAAGCCAAGGCCGCTGCTTGGAATCAGTTCGCGCAACACATTCACTACCAGCAGGGTGATTTCAAGAAGCTGCAAACTTATACGGCCCTGGGCAAACAATGTGCAAAACTAGAAAAGGAATGGGGAACCAAAGCCCATCGCATCTTTTACATGGCCACGCCGCCGAGCATGTTTGGCGAAATTCCAAAATATCTCGGGCAGGCCGGGCTGGCGCGCGATCGCGCATGGGCACGGATCGTGATTGAGAAACCGATCGGCTATGACTTGGAATCAGCGCGCGTCCTGAACGCGATTCTTGCCGCCAGTTTCGATGAATCCCAAATCTTCCGAATCGATCATTATTTGGGCAAAGAGACGGTGCAGAACATTCTGGCCTTTCGTTTTGCCAATCCGCTGTTCGAGCCGCTCTGGAACCGCCGCTACATTGACTATGTGACCATCACCGTCGCCGAAACGGTGGGCGTTGAACATCGCGGCGGTTATTACGACCACGCCGGCGCGCTGCGCGACATGGTGCAGAATCACCTCATGCAATTGCTCTGTCTCGTGGCCATGGAGCCGATGGTCTCTTTCGAGGCCGACGAGATCCGCAATAAGAAGGTGGACGTGCTTCACGCGGCCCGACCGCTTCACCGCGATGCGGTCCCGCAATGCGCCGTGCGCGGACAGTATGGCCCCGGTCGTGCCGAAGGTAAAAAGGTGCCGGGCTATCGCGAGGAAGACGGTGTGGCAACTGATTCCCAGACGGAGACATTTGTGGCGTTGAAGTTGTTTATAGACAATTGGCGTTGGCAGGATGTGCCGTTTTACCTGCGCACGGGCAAATGCCTGCCGCGGCAGGCCTCGGAAATTTCCATCCAGTTTCGCGCGGTGCCGCATCAGTCCTTTCCAGCCGAAGCCTCCCTCGGCTGGCAGGCCTCAAGGCTCATCCTCGCCATCCAACCAGTCGAAGGCATTGTGCTAGGCTTTCAAGCCAAATACCCCGGGCCAAAGATGCAGCTCCGACCCGTGGACATGCGGTTCAGTTATCGCGAAAGCTTTGACGCTCCTTCACCGGATGCCTATGAGACGCTGCTGTGGGATGTCATGAAAGGTGACGCCACGCTTTTCATGCGCGCCGATCAAGTAGAGGCGGCCTGGCAGTTGTTGACGCCGGTGCTGGAAGCGTGGCAGGCCGCTTCGCCGAGTGATTTTCCGAATTACGCCGCCGGCACGTGGGGACCGGAGGAGGCCCAACGGCTATTGTCTCAAGGTCATAGTTGGCCGCCACCGACCGAATTGGTGGAACAGTGTCAGAAAAAGGAAAAAAATTTGTGATGCGACCCAATCAGAAATATCTCAAGGTATGAAAATTCTAGTCATAGATGTTGGCGGCACGCATGTAAAAGTGCGTGCCACGGGTCAAAAAACGCACATGGAAATCTCGTCGGGTTCTGGAATGACCGCCAAGAAAATGGTGGCAGCGGTTCGGAAGATCATTGCCGGTTGGAAATACGAGGCCATCACGATAGGCTACCCTGGACCCGTGCTTCACGAGCATATCGTCGGAGAACCGCACAACCTTGGGAAGGGATGGGTAACATTCAATTTCCAAAAAGCGTTCGGTTGTCCCGTGAAAATCATCAACGATGCGGCAATGCAGGCGCTGGGCAGTTACGCAGGCAGGCGAATGCTTTTCCTAGGCCTGGGCACCGGCCTGGGTTCCGCGATGATTGTGGACGGCGTGCTGGAACCAATGGAGTTGGCGCACCTGCCTTACAAAAAAGGCCGCGCTTACGAGGATTACGTTGGGCTGGCCGGACTCAAGCGGTTGGGGAAAAAGAAATGGCGACGTCATGTCAGCGATGTCGTCAATCTGCTCAAGTCGGCGTTGGAAGTTGATTATGTCGTTTTGGGCGGCGGCAATGCGAGACTACTCAAAAAGCTTCCGCCCGGAAGCCGGCTCGGAGACAACGCCAATGCGTTTCGTGGTGGCCTTCGCCTTTGGTCAGAATCCCGCAGTTACAATTTCAAAAAATGAATCCCTCCGGAAACTCCGTCGCCTTTGGCGCGCCCGGCATCGAACCGCGCTGGACATCCAGCGCCAAGGAAGGTTTGGGCACGGCTTATCATACGAGCTGCCGGCTCTGGTTCACATTGAGCCACGGCATCGTGAATGAGATTTATTATCCGCATGTGGATCAACCGAACACGCGCGATTTTCAATTTCTCATCAGTGACGGCGAGACCTTCTGCCATGAGGAAAAGCGCGATCTGGAACATCAGCTTGAATACCCGGAGCGCGACTGCCCTTTCTATCGCCTGACCAATACGGAACGCAATGGTCGTTACCGGTTGATCAAGCATGTGCTCACGGATTCACACCGTTCGGTGTTGCTGGTGCACACCAAAATCGAAGTGTTTGATGAATCGTTGCGCGGCAAATTAAAACTTTACGCGCTGCTCGCGCCGCATCTTGCCCGTCACGGCGCAGGCAACTCCGGCTGGTGTGCTGAAATCAGCGGTCTCAAACTTCTTCGCGCCGAACGCGGCGACACGCATCTCGTGATGGGCTGCAGCGCCGGTTTTTCCCGCCGCTCCGTCGGCTACGTGGGTGCCAGCGACGGCTGGCAGGATTTGACGGACAATTTCAAAATGGACTGGGAATTTTGTGCGGCCGAAAATGGGAACATTGCCTTGACCGGCGAAATTGATCTTCAGCAGCAGAATGAGTTTACCATCGGCATTGCCTTGGGCGGCAGCTCCCAGAGCACGGGTGCGAAGCTGCTGCAATCGTTGGCCGAACCATTTGACGTGCAGCGCGAAAGTTACGTCCACCAATGGCAACGCACGGTGGTAAATCCCAAATTCGATTTTGCCGCGAACACATCCGACGGCGGCCATATCTACAGATTGAGCCGCTGTGTGCTGCTCGCGCACGAAGACAAAAACTTTGAAGGCGCCCTCGTTGCTTCCATGAGCATCCCGTGGGGCGAAACCAAAGACGACAACGATTTGGGCGGCTACCATCTGGTTTGGACGCGGGACTTGGTGCAGAGTGCGACGGCCTTGCTGGCGTCCGGCCAGACCGGCACGCCGTTGCGCGCTTTGATGTGGCTGGCCGCCATACAACGCGCCGATGGCAGTTTTCCCCAAAATAGCTGGATCAACGGCACCGCGTATTGGTCTGGTTTTCAGCTCGATGAAATTGCCGCGCCCGTCCTGCTGGCCTGGCGTTTGCACTGCGAAGGCGTCGGTCTGGGACTGTTCGATCCGTGCGTCATGAATTTGCGGGCCGCTGCTTACCTCATCCGGCAAGGACCGGTGACGGCGCAGGAACGCTGGGAAGAAAACGCCGGTTACTCACCTTCGACGCTCGCCACCGTCATCGCCGCCTTGGTTTGCGCGGCGGAATTTGCAAAAATAAAATCTGACGCGGACACGGCAGATTTTATTTTCGCCTATGCCGACTGGCTGGCGGCGCACATCGAAGAATGGACCGTCACGACCTGCGGCGAGTTGGTTAACGGAATTCCTCAACACTATATCCGAATTAATCCAACCGATCCGCAGACACCCGATCCGCACGCCGATCCGAATATCACCACGATTCAAATCGGCAATGGGGGCGGGATTCATCCGGCGCGGAACATTGTTGGCGGCGATTTCCTGCAACTCGTGCGGCTCGGCATTCGTGATGCCAACGATCCGATCGTTTGCAACTCGGTCAAAGTCATTGATCGCGTGCTTAAGCGCGACCTGTCGCAAGACCCCGGCTGGCGGCGATACAATTACGATGGCTACGGCCAAAAGGAAGACGGCCGCGCTTTCGACGGAACGGGTGTCGGCCGTTCGTGGCCGATTTTGACTGGCGAGCGCGGTCATTACGAACTTGCCGCCGGACGCAATCCGAAGCCATTTATTTCCGCGCTGGAAAAGTTCGCCAATGCGGGCGGCATGATCAGCGAACAACTTTGGGATGCCGATGCTTCGGCGGTTTGCGACATGAAACGCGGACAGCCAACCGGCGCGGCAATGCCGCTTTGCTGGTCGCACGCGGAATATATTTCACTCGTGCGCAGTGCCCACGACGGTGTTTGTTTTGATCGAATCGAACCGGCGTTCCAGCGCTACATCGCAAATCCTGTGGCCAGCCGGCACGAGATTTGGACCTTGCGCCATCCGCTCCGCCATTTGCCGCACGGAAAAATCCTTCGCATTATTCTTGAAACCGAGGCGACGGTTGTGTGGTCGGACGATCAGTGGAAGAATACCAAAAAATCGGACAGCGCCGGCATCAACGCCCTTAATTTGTGGTTTGCGGATTTTCCCACCGAGACCATCCTGGTTGGTTCTGTGGTTGAATTCACTTTCTTCTGGAAAGAATCTCAGCGCTGGGAAGGCAGGAATTATTCAGTCGCGGTCGGTGAGGCCAGTGCGGAAACGAAAGGAGAGAGTTGAATGAATAAAACAATTCCGATCAAAACTTTGTTTGTGGACATTGGCGGCGTCCTCCTGACGGACGGTTGGGCACAACCATCCCGCCAGCGCGCGGCGAAGCGCTTCAGCCTGAATTGGGTTGAGATGGAAAGCCGTCACCACCTGACGTTCGACACCTACGAGGAAGGCAAGCTCACCTTGGACGAATACTTGAGCCGTGTGGTGTTTTACCAAAAGCGGTCGTTCACCCGCGCGCAGTTTCGCAAATTCATGTTCGCGCAGTCGAAACCGTTCCCGGAGATGATCGAGTTAGTTTGCGGGCTCAAGGCAAAGTATGGATTGAAGATTGTCGTCGTCAGCAATGAAGGACAGGAACTGAATGCGCATCGGATTCGCCAGTTCAAGCTGGACGGGTTTGTGGATGCTTTCATTTCCTCCTGCTTCGTTCGTCTCCGAAAACCGGACGCGGATATTTTCAAGCTGGCGCTGGACATAGCCCAAACGCCTGCACGGCAAATTATCTATGTCGAAAACACCGCGATGTTCGTGCAGATTGCGGAAGGTTTGGGGATTCGAAGCATTCTTCACACGGACTACAAATCCACCTGCGCCAAACTGGCTGCGTTTGGATTGCAGAACGGCGAAAGAGTCGCCCATGAAACCCGCTGATTCAAATATCCGCAATTGCAATCTGGAACATCAATCGAACATCATGAAAGCAACACAAAAGCTGCACGACCTGGGCCAGAGCCTCTGGCTCGACAACATCACGCGCGACCTGCTGAACAGCGGCACGCTTAAACGCTACATTGGCAAGTTATCGGTGACAGGGCTGACTTCCAACCCGACCATCTTTGATCATGCCATCAAGAGTGCCTCCTACGACGTTGCCATCCGCGAGGGGTTGGAAAAGGGAAAAACCGGCGAGAGCCTCTTTTTCGATCTGGCACTGGACGATCTCACTCGCGCCGCCGACCTGTTCCGGCCAATTCACGACCGGACGAACGGGGTGGATGGGTGGGTGTCGTTGGAAGTTTCGCCATTGCTGGCGCATGACACGACCAGCACCATCGCAGCCGCCAAGAAACTTTTCGCGCGAGCCGGACGGCCAAATCTGTTCATCAAGATTCCTGGAACCAAGGAAGGTTTGCCGGCCATCGAGGAAGCGATTTTTGCGGGTGTGCCGGTCAACGTGACGCTTTTATTTTCACCCGAACAATATGTGGCAGCGGCAGAGGCGTATTTGAATGGCATCGAACGACGCATCGCCGCCGGACTTAACCCGCTGGTCGGCTCCGTGTCCTCGATGTTCATCAGCCGTTGGGATGTGGCCGTGGCAGGCAAAGTCCCAAAGACGTTGGAGAACCGGCTCGGCATCGCGATTGCCGGTCGCATTTACCAGGCATACCTCAAACTATTAAGCAACCCGCGCTCGCAGCGTGCGTATAATGCCGGTGCCCGACCGCAGCGCCTGCTCTGGGCCAGCACCGGCACCAAGGATCCAAAAGCCTCCGACATTCTCTACATCAAAGCCCTCGCCGCTCCTTTTACGGTCAACACTATGCCCGAAGAAACATTGGAAGCCCTCGCTGATCATGGCGAACTTGGCAAGATCATGGCGGCGGACGGTAGCGACAGCGAAAAGATTTTGGAACAGCTCGCCAAGGCTGGTGTCAACGTGGACAGCGTGGCCGCGCAACTTCAGGACGAGGGCGCAAAATCGTTTGTGAAATCCTGGAACGAATTGCTGGCGGTGATTGCAACCAAGAGCACCGCACTCAAGCAAGCCACCTGATCCGGCACTGGAAACAACGAAAAGAACTACGAGTATGGCAACCAAAATCAAATCTCTCACGCAATGCGCGGCGTGGAAAGCGCTCGCGGCGCATCACAAACAAATTCAAAAACTGCATTTGCGGAAATTATTTGCTAAAGACCCGAAACGAGGCCAAAGATTTATCACCGAAGCTGCCGGACTGTTTCTCGATTACTCCAAGAACCGCATTACAGACAAAACGCTGAAACTATTATTGCAACTGGCGAAGGAATCGAATTTGCGTGGAAAAATTGATGCGATGTTCAGCGGTAAAAAAATCAACGTCACGGAAAACCGCGCCGTGCTGCACGTCGCGCTGCGTGCGCCAAAAGGCGCTTCCATTCTCGTGGACGGAAAAAATGTCGTGCCGGAAGTTCACGCTGTGCTCGACAAAATGGCGGAATTTTCCAATCGCGTCCGCAGCGGCAAGTGGAAAGGTTTCACGGGCAAACACATCAAGAACATCATCAACATCGGCATCGGCGGTTCCGATCTCGGCCCGGTGATGGCTTACGAGGCGTTGAAACATTACAGCGACCGCAACCTGACCTTCCGTTTTGTGTCCAATGTGGATGGAATTGATTTTGTCGAGGCAACACACGATCTCGACCCGGCGGAAACGCTGTTCATCATTTCGTCCAAAACTTTCACGACGCTGGAAACCATGACCAACGCCCAAAGTGCGCGCGACTGGCTGCTGGCAAAATTCAACGGCGATGTCAAAGCCGTGGCGAAACATTTCGTTGCCGTCTCGACGAACGCCGAAAAAGTTTCCGCGTTCGGAATTGATACAGCCAATATGTTCGTTTTCTGGGATTGGGTTGGCGGACGTTATTCGATGGATTCAGCCATCGGCCTTTCTACGATGCTGGCGATTGGGCCGACAAATTACCGCACAATGCTCACGGGCTTTCACGAATTGGATGAACATTTTCGCACCACACCGTTCGAGAATAATCTGCCGGTGCTGATGGCGCTGCTCTCAATCTGGAACACGGATTTCCTCGGCGCGGAAACCGTGGCGGTTTTGCCATACGAACAATACTTGAAACGCTTTCCAGCGTATCTCCAGCAGTTGACGATGGAGAGTAACGGCAAGCACGTCACGCTCGACGGCAAAAAAGTGGATTACCAGACCAGCCCGGTTTATTGGGGCGAACCGGGCACGAACGGCCAGCACTCGTTCTACCAGCTCATTCATCAGGGCACGCGGCTGATTCCGTGCGACTTCATTGCGTTCGGTCAGGCGCTCACGAAGCTGGGCCGGCATCACGATATTCTCATGGCGAATGTTTTTGCGCAGGCCGAGGCGCTGGCTTTTGGCAAAACCGCTGAAGAAGTCAAAGCGGAAGGCACGGCGGATTCACTCGTGCCGCATCGCGTGTTTGAAGGCAATCGTCCATCGAACACAATTCTCGCGGAAAAATTGACGCCGGAAATGCTCGGCAAACTCGTCGCGCTTTACGAACACAGTGTCTTCACGCAGGGAGCGATTTGGAACATTGATTCGTTCGATCAATGGGGCGTTGAACTTGGAAAAGTTCTGGCGCAGCGCATTGTTCCCGAACTTGAAAGTAAAACTGCTCCGAAACTGAAACATGATAGTTCGACAAATAATTTAATCCGCTGTTATCGCAAATTGAAGTCGGCGAAATGAAAACTTTTGGCGGACATCATTTTTGGCGCACGGTATCCCGCCATAGTCCACGGTCGGGTTTTATCCGGAACTGGAAGTGGCAGGTTCCAAATATATGAACCGAGACATTCCGAACCATCGGCCTTACTGGCGGCGGGCGCATCGTGACTGGCGTCTCTGGGCCGTCGTGATTTTGATGCTGGCCGCCATGGCGGTTTATTTGATGACCGGCGACTTGCGCTGGAGGCTTCAAGCGCAGCCGCAGCAACCCATTTCCGCCCCGGCCGGCAACTGAAATTTGACCGCCAACTTACGCACCAACAAAAATTACTATGCACCCACATATTCTAATCGCCACCGCGAAAGCTCTGGTCGCCGACGACAAAGGCCTGTTGGCCATGGACGAAAGCAACCCCACCTGCCACAAACGTTTTGCGAAGCTGGGCATTCAGCAGACTGTGGGAGCTAGGCGCGATTATAGGGAGTTGATAGTGACCACGCCGGGTCTTTGTGAGTGCATCGGTGGCGTAATCCTATACGACGAGACCATCCGCCAGCAGAAAGAAGATGGCACTCCCTTTCTCAAAGTCCTCACTGATGTGGGAATCATTCCCGGTATCAAAGTGGATATTGGAGCTAAGGACTTGGCTGGGCATCCCGGCGAGAAAATCACCGAAGGTCTGGACGGATTGCGCGAGCGGCTCAAAGAATATTTTCAAATGGGAGCGCGTTTTGCCAAGTGGCGCGCGGTGATTGCCATCGGTGATGGCATTCCCAGTCGGAGTTGCATCAAGGCCAACGCGCATGCGCTGGCGCGTTACGCTACTTTGTGCCAGGAAGCCGGACTGGTTCCGATTGTCGAACCGGAAGTGCTAATGGAGGGCGAACATACTCTGGAGCAGTGCCGCAATGTCACAGAGGAAGTTCTGCGGAATGTTTTCATCCAGCTCAATTGCCAGCGCGTGCTGCTCGAAGGCATGATTCTCAAACCCAACATGGTTCTTCCGGGATTGACCTGTCCCAAGCAGGAATCCGTGGTTGAAGTTGCCGACGCTACGGTGAAGTGTCTGCTGCGAACCGTCCCCGCCGCCGTTCCCGGAGTTGCATTTTTGTCCGGTGGCCAGCCAAGCGAACTGGCCTCGGCTCGTTTGAATGCGATGAATCTCCGGTTCAAGTCGCGAATGCCGTGGGAGTTGACCTTTTCATTTTCCCGCGCCATTCAGCAACCTGCATTGGAGATTTGGCAAGGCAAGAAGGCCAACGTGAAAACGGCGCAGCAAGCACTTCTTCATCGCGCCAAGTGCAACCGCGCCGCGTGCCGTGGCGAATACACCGCCGCGATGGAAAGGACATGAGCATGACCAAGTCTCTCGGATTGCAGTTCCGTCATCACAGCACGGTCGGTTTGATTGACCGCTGGTGGTGGAAAAGTTGGTGGTGCGCGCCTCGTCAAATGAAGACCGGCGGCAGGGGCTCATTCAACTCATGCACCACGAACAACTCAAGCGGTTCAGCTCCGAACTCAGCCCGCTGCTTGAACAACTCAATAGTGCCGGGAAATAGATGGTGAAACAATGAGCGTGCCAAAAATCAATTCCAAGAGAACTGGTCCTGATGGAAACAGGACACCAAGGGCAGAGTCTTCGCCAGTTGTGCTGACGATTGGCCATTCCACGCGCACGCTTGAGGAATTCATCCGCTTGCTCCAGGCACACGGGGCAACTTGCGTCGCAGATGTGCGGACTGTGCCGCGGTCCTGGCACAACCCACAGTTCAACAAGGCTTCATTGCCCCGAGCATTGAAGAAAGCCGGCTTGCGGTATGTTCACCTGCCGGGATTGGGCGGTCTGCGTCATGCGAAACCCGATTCGCTCAACCTGGGCTGGCGCAATGCTTCCTTTCGGGGTTTTGCGGATTACATGCAGACGCCGGAATTTGAGGAGAGCCTCGACGAATTGATCCAGTTGGCGAAACAAGATCGGATTGCAATAATGTGCGCCGAAGCGGTGCCGTGGCGCTGTCATCGCTCGCTCATCGCCGATGCCTTGCTGGTTCGTGGAATCCGTGTCGAGGACATCATGAGTCCAACCAGCCGCACGGTTCACGCGCTTACCCCGTTCGCCAAAGTTCGCGGCACCACGATCACCTATCCAACCGAAGTCTCACGGAGCATTCCAAAAAAGACGCCGGTCAAACGCTTGAGACCACGCCAATCAAAGCAATCTGATTCACACTAGAACCTGATTCCTTATGCAGGCATTCGACGAAGTCCATCAAGCCATCCACTATCCACCGGATCGCCGTTTTCGTGTCTGGATAAATCCCTGGTTCATTTTTGCGTTTGCCGTTGTCGCTCTCGCTCCAGTCGCGATTGCGTGGGGACAATATCTGATCGCCGGGCTTCCAACGGAGACTTTCCTGTCTCCAATCAATCTGCAAAATCCTCCAACGCCGCATGGTTTTCCCGCATGGCTGCGGTTGACCCATTTTGTGAATTTCTTTTTCCTGCTGCTGCTTGTCCGCAGCGGACTCTCCATTTTGATGGATCACCCACGACTTTATTGGAACCGTCATTGCACGCCAAACTCCGAGTGGATGCGGTTCACGCCGCTCAAGGTTCCTACCGACCGCTTGTGGACGGCGAAGGACGACGCCCGTTACATTTCCCCGCTGGTGGCGTTGCCCGGATACCGGCACACCGTGGGGATGGCACGAGCGTGGCATTTCCTCTCGGTTTACGGATTTCTCCTCAACGGTTTTATTTTTGTCGCGCTGCTTTTCTTTACCGACCAATGGCGGCGCTTGGTTCCGACCTCATGGGAAATCGTTCCCGCCGCCTGGAAAACATTTGTCTATTACGCCACCTTCCATCTGCCAGCGGAACCCAATGGTTTCTATCAGTTCAATGCACTGCAACAGCTTTCATACTTCGCGGTCATTTTCGTCATGTGTCCGCTGTCCGCATTGACCGGAATAGCGATGTCCCCGGCGGTTGATAATCGGTTCCCATTTTACCCAAAACTCTTCGGAAGCAGGCAGGGAGCGCGATCCATCCATTTCATTCTGCTGATCGGTTACCTGTGCTTTCTGGCAGGGCATGTGGGAATGGTTGTCATCACTGGTTTTGCGAGAAACATGAACCACATCGTTACTGGGCATGATGACGGGCACCCCATCGGAATGATTGTCGGTCTCATCGCTATTGGCCTCGTCATGTTTTCCTGGGTCCTCTTTCACTTTATCGCATGGAAATATCCTCGCGTCATGCAGCATACCTATGAAGCCCTCGCCAGGCTGTTTCACTGGAATGTGTTGAGCCGTCTCAATCCCGATGAACATTATACCCAAAAGGATATTTCCCCCTTCTTCTGGCCGAATGGAAAGCTGCCGGATTCCGACAGATGGAAGCAACTCGCGGCGAATGGATTCCGGAGTTTCAAATTGAAGGTTGGTGGTTTGGTGGAAAACCCGATCGAGCTTTCACTTGAGGAGCTTCGTGCCCTCGGCAAAGAAGAATACATCTCCATGCATCATTGCATCCAGGGCTGGTCGGGAATTGCGCAATGGGGTGGGCTCCCGTTCAAGCGTTTGGTGGAGATCGTCAAGCCCAAGCCCGAAGCGAAAGTCGTGGCTTTTTATTCCTATGGCGAGGCATTATACGGTGGGGAATACTATGATACGCAAAACATTGAGACGGCGCTCAAAGCGAGGTGTTTGCTCGCCTACGAGATGAACCAGGCTCCGCTGCCTGAAGTGTATGGCGCTCCACTTCGGCTGCGTGTTGAAAACCAACTCGGCTATAAAATGGTGAAGTGGATAGAGCGCATTGAATTCGTAGAAACGGAAAAGACTCTTGGCAAGGGAGAGGGGGGCAAAAACGAGGATGATGAATACTTTGACATCGTGCCCAACATTTGAGGGCCGTTCCTGCCGCTCATTCACAACCACAATATGATCGCATACAAAATCTCCAAGAATGCGAAAATATTGTTTGTGGGCATCAATCCGCATCCTGGTTCGTATCGGCGCGGAGTTCCATTTTCCAATAACAAGATGTTCTGGTATCTGCTCACCCGGGCGGGGCTGCTGAATGAAGTTGAAAGCGATCTCAAGAACGACGAATCACTCAGGCGCGTCTATGAGAATAAATTCGTTCCGAAATATGCATTAAACTTTATAAACCTGGTGGATCGGCCCACGAAAGACGTGACAGAACTTAAAAAAGGCGAGGAGCAGGCGGGAATAGAACGCGCACTGGAAACCATTCGAATCCGCAAGCCCAAGGTCGTTTGTTTCATCGGCAAGATCGCGCTCAACATCTTTCGAGGCAGTCGGGTATGCGACTATGGGTGGCAGGAGAACATCGGTAGTTCCAAGGTTTATCTCATGCATTTTCCCATCCGAGGTCCAGCGTCCGTCCGCGTGAGAGAGTTGAGTGAAATGAGACTGGCCAGTGACGAGGCTTGAATTCTGCTGAACCGCACCCGACAATTCTTATTCGTTCACCTCTTTCAGACGTTTTTGGAAGCGGCCTTTCATTTTTTTGTTTCGTCCGGGAGACCGATGATGATGCGCGCACCGCGTTTGTAGGTGAAGTAGGCGTATGCCCACTGCAACAGCACCGCCAGCTTGTTTCGGAAACCGATGAGAAAAATCAGATGCACGCCCAGCCACGCCAGCCAGGCCGGAAAGCCGGAAAATTCGAATCGTCCCATCTGCGCCACTGCCGCGGAGCGGCCAATCGTCGCCATCGAACCTTTATCCCGATACTGAAATGGAGGTCGCGGGGATTTTTTGCCCGGCTCGAGTTCGCGTTCAATCAGCCGCGCGACGTGTTTGGCCATTTGCATCGCGGCGGGAGAAACCCCTGGCACCGGCTTGCCGTCGGCTCCGAGCACCAGCGCCATGTCGCCGATGGCGAACACTTCCGGGTGGCCGGGCACGCTGAGGTCGGGGTTTACTTTCACGCGACCTGCACGGTCCAATTCAACGCCCAACTTTGGCGTCAGCGGGGAAGCCGATACCCCGGCCGCCCAGATGATGTTTTCGGCAAAAATGGTTTCACCGCTTTCCAAATCCACCCGGCCTTTGCTGATGGATTTTACCTTGGTGTCCGTCCGCACTTCAACACCCAATGCCTTGAGCTGCCGCTTGGCGCTGGCGGAGAGCTTTCGGGAGTATTGCGGCAGCACGCGCGGGCCTGCTTCAATCATCACCACGCGCGCGTGAGAAGGGTCAATCCGCTTGAAGTCCTTCTGCAAAACGGTCCGTGTCAATTCGGCAAACGCCCCCGCCAGCTCCACCCCTGTCGGCCCACCTCCCACCACGACGATGGTCATCCATCGGTCGTGCTCCGCCGGATCGCTTG
>Ga0075520_1000080_pt1 | contig 30857 bp, 29 predicted proteins | sample NGEPerB_FD_75100 | JGI IMG/M metagenome (GOLD analysis project Ga0075520, IMG submission 75100) | Arctic peat soil microbial communities from the Barrow Environmental Observatory site, Barrow, Alaska, USA - NGEE PermafrostAB12-B | ecosystem: Environmental > Terrestrial > Soil > Wetlands > Peat ... | reverse complement strand
GTCAAGAGCCACCATTTCGCGTTCAGCGATCCGGCCGTGCGCCAGGCGATGGCGCTCCTGTGCGACCGCAAAGGCATGCAGGAGTTCATCTACGGCCGCACCGGCTTCGCGACCGGCAACTTCTTGAACAACCCGCCGCCGTTTCGCTCGCCGAACACGAAGTGGGAATTCAACATCGACAAGGCCAACCAGATCCTCGACAAGGCCGGATGGAAACGCGGCGGCGACGGCGTGCGCGAGAAGAACGGCAAGAAGATGAAGTTCGTCTACCAGACGTCGATCAACCCGACGCGCCAGAAGGAGCAGGCGGTCGTCAAGCAGGCCGCGCAAAAGGCCGGCATCGATCTCGACCTGAAGTCGGTCACCGCCTCGGTGTTCTTTTCGACCGACGTCGGCAACCCCGACACCTTCGGGAAGTTCTGGGCCGACATGCAGATGTACACCACGACCATGACGGCGCCCGATGTGCAGCGCTTCATGGACCAGTACACGACGGCCGAGCTCTCGCAGAAGGCCAACAAGTGGCAAGGCCGCAATATCTCCCGCTGGAGCAATCCGGAGTACGACAAGGGGTTCCATGCCGGCGAGGCGGAGCTCGATCCGGTCAAGCGCGCGGCGATCTTCATCCACCTTAACGACATGGTGATCAACGACAACGCGGTGATCCCGCTCATCAGCCGGCCGCGCGTGCGCGGGGCGGCCTTGAAGCTCGTCACCACCTTGTCCGGCTGGGATCTCGATTTCTCGGCCCTGCAGAACTGGTACCGCGAAGCCTGAACGCGCCCGCCAGGAGCGCCGGGACGCCGCCGTGGGGCGCTATTTCCTGCGGCGGCTGCTGCTCGCCGTGCCGAGCTTGCTCGGCATCAGCGTCGTGCTGTTCACGGTGCTGGCGCTGGCGCCCGGCGATCCGTTCTCGGACATGGCGCTCAATCCGAGCATCCCGGCCTCGGTGCAGCAAGCGCTGCGCGCCAAGTTCGGCCTCGACGATCCGGTCTGGCAGCGCTATTTCCACTGGCTGCTGGCGATGCTCAAAGGCGACTGGGGCTTTTCCTTCATCAGCCGCATCGACGTCAACAAGCTGATCCGGCAGCGCGTGCCGGTGACGCTGGCGGTGATCGGCGCCTCGCAGGTGCTGGCGCTGCTGATCGCGCTGCCGGTGGGCATCTATTCGGCGGCGCGGCCGTATTCATGGTTCGACCGCATCGCCAGCACGCTGGCCTTCGTCGGCTTCTCGCTGCCGACCTTCTTCACCGGCCTGCTGCTGATCCTCGTCTTCTCGATCAAGCTCGACTGGCTGCCCTTCGTCTTTCGCACCGACCTCGCGGCCACCGGCTGGCTCTGGTGGTGGCACGAGATCAAGCAGTCCATCATGCCGGTGATGGTGCTCGGCCTCTTCCAGGGCGCGAGCTGGACGCGCTACGTCCGCTCGGCCATGCTCGACGTGATCCGCCTCGACTACGTCACCACCGCCCGCAGCAAGGGCCTGCGCGAGCGCGCGGTGATCATGAAGCACGTCGTTCGCAACGCCTTGATCCCGGTGGTGACGCTGGTCGCGCTCACCATGCCGCAGGTGTTCGGCGGCGCCATCGTCACCGAGCAGATCTTCCGCGTGCCCGGCATCGGCTCGCTTCTGATCGACGCGATCCTGCGCAACGACACGCCGGTGATCATGGGCGTGACCTTCGTCTTCGCCTGTCTCGTCATCTTCTTCAACCTGATCGCCGACTTGCTCTATGGCTGGCTCGACCCCCGCATCAGCTATCGCTAGCGCGCCGACTCTTGTCGCGCCGGCGCGCATGCGCAGCGTCTCGCCCGCGGCCGAGACGTGGCGGCGCTTCCTCCGACACAAGCTCGCCGTCGCCGGATTGCTCGTGCTCGTCGTCATGGTGCTGATGGTCGCGTTCGGGCCATTCCTCTGGAGGCTCTCGATCAACGACATCGATTTCACGGCGCGCCTGAAGACGCCGACGCTGGCCCACCCGCTCGGCACCGACGACCTCGGCCAGGACATCTTCGCGCGGATGCTCTACGGCGGCCGCATCTCGCTCGCCGTGGGCCTGGCGGCGATGCTGATGGCAATGATCGTCGGCGTCACGGTCGGCGCCGTCGCCGGCATCTCGCGCGGTCCGGTCGATGCGGCGCTAATGTGGCTCACCGACCTCTTTCTCTCGCTGCCGCAGTTGCCGCTGCTGCTGATCCTGATCTACCTGTTTCGCGAAGCGCTGAAGGCCGCGTTCGGCCCCGAGATCGGCGTCTTCATCCTGATCGTCGTGGTGATCGGTTGCTTCCGCTGGATGCCGGTGGCGCGCCTGGTGCGGGCCCAGTTCTTCTCGCTGCGCGAAAAGGAATTCGTCGAGGCGGCGCGCGCCCTCGGTGCCTCGGTGCCGCGCCAGGTCGTGCGCCACATCCTGCCCAACTCGCTCGGGCCGGTGATCGTCGCCGGCACCATCGACGTCGCCGCGGCGATCATCGCCGAATCGACACTGTCGTTCCTCGGCCTCGGCTTTCCGCCCGACATTCCGACCTGGGGCCGCATCCTGTTCGACAGCAAGGAATACCTCGACATCGCGCCGCACTGGGCGCTGTTCCCGGGCACCGCCATCTTCCTCGCCGTGCTCTGCATCAACTTCGTCGGCGACGGCCTGCGCGACGCGCTCGATCCGCGCAAGGTCTTGTGATGCCTTTGCTCGAGATCAAGGGGCTGAAAACCCACTTCAAGACCGACGACGGCTGGCTGCACGCCGTCGACGGCGTCGACCTCAGCGTCGATCGCGGCGAGACGGTGTCGGTGGTCGGCGAATCGGGCTGCGGCAAGACCGTGACGGCGATGTCGGTGTTGAAGCTCCTGCCGATGCCGCCCGGGCGCATCGTCGGCGGCCAGGTGCTCTGGCAGGGCCGCGACCTGGTCACTGCGAGCAGCGAGGAGGTGCGCCGGGTTCGCGCCAAGGAGATCGCCATCGTCTTCCAGGAGCCGATGACCTCGCTCAACCCGGTCTACAGCGTCGGCGAGCAGATCGCCGAGTCGCTCCGCCTGCATGAAGGCCTCGGTCGCAAGGCTGCCCTCGATCGCGCCGTCGAGATGCTCGCCCTGGTGCACATCCCGACGCCGCAGCAGCGCGTCAACGACTACCCGCACCAGTTCTCCGGCGGCATGCGCCAGCGCGTCATGATCGCCATGGCGCTGGCCTGCAACCCGCAGCTGCTGATCGCCGACGAGCCGACCACCGCCCTCGACGTCACCATCCAGGCGCAGATCCTCGACCTGCTCGGCGAGCTGAAGGAGCGGCTCGGCATGGCCATCCTGCTCATCACGCACGCGATGGGCGTGGTCGCCGAAGTGGCGCAGCGCGTCGTCGTCATGTACGCCGGCATGGTGGTCGAGGAGGCCAGCGTCGAGGAGCTGTTCGCGAACCCGCGCCATCCCTACACGCAGGGGTTGATCCGCTCGATCCCGCGCATCGACACGGCGGCGCTGCACAAGGTGCGGCTGGCGCAGATCCCGGGCACGGTGCCCAAGCTGATCGACCCGCCCGAAGGCTGCCGCTTCGCGCCGCGCTGCAAGTACGCCGTGCCAGACTGCGTCGCCGCGACGCCGGCGCTGCGCGAGCCGGTGCCGGGGCACAAAGTACGCTGCATCTTCGATGTCTTCGCCGATTCGGCGGCGACTGCGCCGGTTGTCGCGACGCCATGAGCCCGCCGGGCCGCCCCAAGGGCGAATACCGGAGTGCGAAGCACGAAGGTACTCCAGTGAGCGAGCCGCTGCTCCGGGTCAAGGACCTCGTCAAGCGCTTCCCGATCCAGGGCGGCTGGCTCGGCCGCGAGGTCGCCAGCGTGCACGCGGTCAGCGGCGTCAGCTTCGACCTCATGGCCGGCGAGACACTCGGCGTCGTCGGCGAATCGGGATGCGGCAAGAGCACGACCGGCCGCTGCATCCTGCGCCTGATCGAACCCACCTCGGGCGAAGTCTGGTTCGAAGGCCAGGACGTGACGCGCGCCGGCAAGAACGAGCTGCGCGCGCTGGCGCGCGACATGCAGATCATCTTCCAGGATCCCTACGCGTCGCTGAACCCGCGCATGACCGTCGGCGCCATCGTCGGCGAGGCGCTGATCATCCACAAGCTCACCAAGGGACGGCGGGAATTCGAGGCCCGCATCGTCGAGCTGCTCGAGACGGTCGGCCTCTCGGCCGATCACATGCGCCGCTATCCGCACGAGTTCTCGGGCGGCCAGCGCCAGCGCATCGGCATCGCCCGCGCGCTCGCGGTGAGCCCGAAGCTGGTGATCTGCGACGAAGCCGTCTCCGCGCTCGACGTGTCGATCCAGGCCCAGGTGATCAACCTGCTCGAGGACCTGCAGGAGCAGTTCAACCTCACCTACATCTTCATCGCCCACGACCTGTCGGTGGTCGAGCACATCAGCACCCGCGTGGCGGTCATGTACCTCGGCCGCATCGTCGAGATCGCATCGGCGAAAAAACTCTACACCCAGCCGCTGCATCCCTACACGGAAGCGCTCCTCTCGGCCGTGCCGATCCCCGATCCGCAGGTCAAGAGAAAGCGCGTCCCGCTGCAGGGCGACGTGCCGAGCCCGATCCGTCCGCCGACGGGCTGCCACTTCCACACCCGTTGCCCGATCGCCCAGTTCCCGCTCTGCAGCTCGGTGACGCCCGAGCTGAAGGAGAGCAGCGAGGGGCATCGCGTCGCCTGCCACTTTCGCGGCTAGGCGAAGGCGCGTGCGCGCTGGCGCCGGCGCGCGACGCGCCGGTCAGATCGTCATGCCGCCATCGACGCAGACCGCCTGCCCGGTCATGAACTTCGATGCGTCGCTGGCCAGGAACACGACCATCGGCGCGATCTCGTCGGCCTGCGCGAGGCGACCCATCGGCTGGCGCGCGATGAACGCTTCGCGCGCGGCGATCGGATCGGCATAGGCGTTGATGCGCTCGCCGAGCGAAGGCGTGTCGACCGTGCCGGGGCAAAGCGCATTGCAGCGGATGCCCTGGCGGATGGTGTCGGCGGCGACGCTCTTGGTCAGGCCGATCACCGCCGCCTTGGTCAGGCCGTAGACGCAGCGGCTCGGCAAGCCGCGGATGCTCGACGCGACGCTGGCCATGTTGATGATGCTGCCGCCGCCCGCCGCGATCATGCCGGGCAGCACCGCCTGGATCAGCCACAGCTGCGAACGCACGTTCAGCGCGAAGGCCGCCTCGAGCTGGGCGTCGTCGGCCTCGAGCACGGTGCCGTCATGAACGATGCCGGTGCAGTTGAAGAGCACGTCGACCCTCGGCATTTGCTTCACGACGGCGGCGATGCGCGCCTTGTCGAGCACGTCGAGCACCGCCGCGCGCACGTTGGCGACGCCCGCGAAGCGTTCGAGCAGCGCCGCGTTGCGGTCGGTCGCCCAGACCTCGGCGCCGGCCGCGGCGAGGGCCAGCGCGCTGGCGTGGCCGATGCCCTGGCCCGCGGCGGTGACGAGGGCGGTCTTGCCGTCGAGTCTCATGCGGAGCGTTCAGTTTCGATTCAGTGCTGCAGCACGAATTTCTGCGCCCGCTTGCCGGTGTCGACCTCGCCCGCGTAGAGATTGCCCTGCGAATCGATCGCCATGTCGTGGATCCAGTGGAATTCGCCGGCGTAGCGGCCGGGGCGGCCGAGCGTCGACAGCCGCTCGCCGGTGTCGCGCAGCAGCACCAGGATGCGGTTGTTGCGCCCGTCGGCGAGGAAGAGATAGCGCTGCGCCGGATCGCGCGACAGCGCCATGTCCCAGACCGAGCCGTTGCCGGAGGTGTTCGGCTCGATCGAAAATTCCTTCACGTAGCTGCCGTCCTTGTGGAACACCTGGACCCGGTTGTTGAGCCGGTCGCAGACGTAGAGCAGGCCGTCCCGCGCGAGATGCGCGCAATGCACCGGGTTGCCGAACTGCTGGAGCTGCGCTGCGGTCGGCGGCTCGGTGCGCCGCACGTTCGGCTTGTCGGAATCGCTCGGCGGCTTGCCGTAGGCGCCCCAGTGGCGCTTGTAGGCGCCGGTCTCGGCGTCGAAGACGATGACACGCTTGTTGTAGTAGCCGTCGGCGATGTAGACCTCGTTGGCTGCCGCATCCACCTCCACGCCCGCGGCCTGGCCGAGACGGGTGAGATCGCTGTTACCCGTCTGCGGACCGATCTTGCCGATCTGCATCACGAACTTGCCGTCGCGTGTGAACTTGAGCACCTGCCCGTCGGTCTCGCCGTTGCCGGTGATCCAGACGAAACCCTTCGCATCGACGTGGATGCCGTGCTCGTTCTTCGGCCAGTCGTAGCCGGCGTCGGGGCCGCCCCACGACCGGAGCAGGTTACCCGCGGCGTCGAACTCGAGCACTGGCGGCGCCGGTGCACAGCAGAGCGACTGCGGCGGCTTCAGGGTCGCTCCGCGCTCGTCTTCGCTGAGGCTGCCCGGGCGCTGCAGCACCCAGACGTGGTCGGCAGCGTCGGTAGCGATGCCGCTTACCTGGCCCAGGATCCAGTTGTTCGGCAGCGGCCTGGGCCACGACGCGTCGACCTTGAACGATGGCGGCGATGCGGCGAGCGACGGCGTCGCGCCGTGGTCGGCAGCGGGGCCCGCGCAGCCACCGATGCAAACCGCGCAGGCGATGCCGGCGATCGTCGTGCCGAACGCGCGTGTCGAGTGATTCATGGACGTCTCCTCCTTGGTCGCGAACGTATTCTGCGCAGCGTCGCGTCGCCGGGAACCGGTGTTTGCCATCGGCCGCGGTCGCCTCGTCGTCGCGTCACCGTCGCCGTCGTCGCGCCGATTGGCCAGGATGGACGCTCGCGAAAGGGCCTCCATGACAACGCTCCCGGCTGCGCCGACCGTCCGGCGGCTTTCGACCGTGACCGTGCCGCAGATGCAGGCGCTGGCCGAGGTGCTGATCGACTGCGTCGCGGGCGGCGCGTCGGTGAGCTTCATGCACCCCTTGTCGATGGCCAGGGCGCTGGCCTTCTGGCGCCAGGTCGCCGACGACGTGTCGACCGGCGGGCGCGCCATGCTCGTGGCCGAGGACGAAGCCGGCATCGTCGGCACCGTGCAGCTCGTGCTCGCGCAGCCCGAGAACCAGCCGCACCGAGCCGATGTCTCGAAGATGCTCGTGCACCGCCGGGCGCGCCGCCAGGGAGTCGGTGCGGCGCTGATGCAGGCGGCTGAGAGCGTCGCCCGCGCCTGCGGAAAAACCCTGCTGACGCTCGACACCGCGAGCGGCGATGCGGAGCGCCGTTACGAGCGCCTGGGCTGGCAGCGCTGCGGCGTCATCCCGGGCTTCGCGCTGCTGCCCCAGGGCGGCCTGTGCGCCACCAGCTATTTCTATCGCCCGCTCGACGCCTGAGCCCGCGCCCTTGACCCTGTGCGCGATGACGTCTTGTCACCGACGCCGCCCGCAACGTTGCAGCATCGCAGACATGCGCACTTCACTCTCGACACATCGCCTCCTCTCCTGGCTCTGCGCATCGATCGTCGCCGGCTGCGGCGGCGGCGGCGGCGACAGCGGCGCACCCCTCACGCCGCCGCCGTCGGGACTCTCGGCGACGCTGACGCAGCCAACACCTCTGGCCAGCGGCCTGACCGGAACGATCGCGCTGAGCGCCACCGCGACCGACAGCGCCGGGACGCCCGGCGTCGAGTTCCAGATCGACGGCGTCACCATCGGCAGCGTCGACGCCAGCCCGCCGTACGGGGCGAGCCTCGACACCAGCGCCTTTGCCGACGGCCAGCACGTGATCCGCGCCCGCGCGATCGATCCGGGCGGCAGCGCCTCCGACTGGTCGACCTCGCTGGTGGAGTTCCATGGCGGCGTCGCCAAGCCGAGCGGCTTCACGCGCAACGAGAGCTGGGTCACGGGCCTGTCGAATGCGACCGCGTTCGCGCAGGCGCCCGACGGCCGGCTCTTCGTCGCCCAGCAGGGCGGCGCCCTGCGCGTCATCAGGAACGGCGTGCTCCTGCCCACACCCTTCGCCACCTTCAGCGTCGATTCGGCCGGCGAACGCGGCCTCATCGGCATCGCACTGCATCCAGGCTTCGCGAGCAACGGCTTCGTCTACGTCTACTCGACGCGCGCGACGGCCGGCTTCTCGCACAACCGCATCAGCCGCCTGACGGCAGCCGGCGACGTGGCCCTGGCCGGCAGCGAGGTGGCGCTGGTCGATCTGCCGAACCTCTCGAGCGCCACCAACCACAATGGCGGCGGCATGCACTTCGGCGCCGACGGCAAGCTCTATGTCGGCGTCGGCGAAAACGCCAACCCGCCGCAGGCGCAGGACCTGAGCGTTCCGTTCGGCAAGCTGCTGCGCGTCAACGACGACGGCAGCATCCCGGCCGACAATCCATTCTTCGCGACGCAGAGCGGCGTGGCTCGCGCGATCTGGGCCTACGGCCTGCGCAACCCGTTCACCTTCGCGATGCAGCCGGGCACCGGCCGCATCCACATCAACGACGTCGGCCAGGACACCTGGGAAGAGATCGACGTCGGCGTGGCCGGAGCCAACTACGGCTGGCCGAGCTCGGAGGGGCCGGACAACGTCGGGGCCGGCATCACCGGCCCGCTGTTCACGTACAAACACAGCGACGCCAGCCCGCCCGGCTCCGGCCCGGGCGGCTTCTTCACCGGCTTCGCGATCGCCGGTGGCGCGTTTTATCCCGCCGCCGGCCCGTTTCCCGCCAGCTATCGCGGCCAGTACTACTTCGCCGACTACGTGAGCCAGTTCGTCGGCCGCCTCGACCTCGCCAACGGCAACGCTGCGTACGCCTTCGCAAGCCTGTCGGGGGCGCCGGTCGATCTCTTGGTGGGCCTCGACGGCGCGGTCTACGTGCTGACGCGCGGCGCCGTCACCAGGATCAGTGCGCCCTGATCGAGCAGACGCCGGGCCCGCTCAGGGATAGAGCTTTTCCTTCTTCAGCTTGTCGAGGAATTCCTTGCCGGTGCCCTTGACGCCGGCGGCCTTGCCGATGTCTTCGAGCGCCTTCGGGATCTTCGCTTCGTCGAGCTTGAGCGCGCCCTCGACCTTGGTGATGAAGTTGGCCTTGAAGCCGAGCTTGGCCGTCGCCTTGACGGCATCCGGCGGATCGATCTTCAGCTTCGCCACGGCATCCATGATCTTCTTGGCTTCCTGCTCGAGCGCCTGTGCGTGCTTGTCGTAGTCGAGCACGGTCGTCGATCGGTCCTTCGCCATCTCGGCATTGAACTCGTCGCTGAGCGTCTTGATGTCGAACTTGGACAGGTAGTCGTCGATCCGCTTCTGCAGTAGCTTGCCTTGCAGGGCGGTCTGCTGCAGCGGGAAGGTCGCCACCGATTCCTGCGTGCGCTTCAACGCCGCCGCGTCGCGTGCCTTCACCGCGGCCTCGGCCTCCTTCTGGTTGGTCCGCAGTTCCTTCAGCTGGCCGGTGAGCCCGGCGGTCTGCGTCTCGAACAAGGTCATCATGGCGTCCCATTCGCGGTGCGCCGTCTTCTCCGTCTTGTCGCCCTGGGCCGCGGCGGCCTTGGCCGCATCCTCGAGCTTCTTGCCCTTGACGATCTGGTCGGCGAGCAGGTCGCGGGTCGCCGCCAGCTTCTTCTTCAGCGTCTTGATCTCTTCCGAATCGGCGACGAAATCGTCGTCGTCCTTGGTGATCTCGTCGAGCTTGTCGAGAGCCTCGAGCGCCCAGCCCCTGGCTTCGCTGACGTCGCGCATCTTCATCTTCAGATCGCGCGCGTTGGTCTCGATGACATCGGCGCTGTCGCTGTCCTTGATGCTGTCGGCCACCGTCTTCATCGCCTTGGCGAGCGCTGGAACGGCCTTGGTGACGCGGGCGAACGCGCCGTCGGCCAGCGGCTTCACGGTGTCCTGAATGGCCTTTTGGACGCGCTTCTTGGTCTCTGCTGCTGCATCTGCCATGGTTGCCTCGCCGAATCCGGGATGCGCGGAGGATGCCGCTTGCGAAGCGACCGCGTCAATCCTTTTGCGCGAAGTGTTCGTACTCCGACGGGCTGCCCGGCCGCGCTCATGCGGCCACACGAACGGCATCGACCGGCCAAACCCATCAGGCCGGATGGGCCTGCCTAGAATCGGCGGATCCTGAGGCCACGGCGACGCCGACCCGATGCTTTCCTTCATCGTCCCGGCGCACAACGAAGAAAGCGACATCGCCGCGACGGTCGGCGCGATCGCTGCGGCCGCCACGGCTGCCACCGTCGAGCACGAGATCATCGTCGTCGACGACGCCTCGACCGATCGCACCGCGGAGCGCGCTTCTGCCGCCGGAGCGCGCGTCGTCGGCGTCGCGCTCCGGCAGATCGCCGCAGTGCGCAATGCCGGCGCGAAGGCTGCGACGGGCGACACCTTCGTATTCGTCGATGCCGATACGCTGATCGCGGGCGATGTGGTCATCGGCCTCTGCCGTGTTACGGCCGGCGGCGCGATCGGTGGCGGCGCGGCCGTGCGCTTCGACGAGCCGGTCCCGCGCTGGGTCAAGCTCGTGCTGCCGCTCAGCATCTGGCTCTTCCGGCGCATGCGCTTTACCGGCGGCTGTTTCCTGTTCAGCGGACGCGCTGCGTTCGAGGCGGTGGGCGGCTTCGACGAAACACTGTTCGCCGCCGAAGAGCTTCAGCTGTGTCGCGCGCTGCGAACGCAGGGCGAGTTCGTGATCCTGCGCGAATCGGTGCTCACCTCCGGGCGAAAGCTCCGCACCTACACCGCCTGGGAATTGATCCGGGTGGTCGCGCGCGTGGCGTTCGCGGGACGCGTCGGGTTGCATGACCGGTCGCGCCTCGACATCTGGTACGCACCTAGGCGAGCCGACAGCAGGCGATCAAAATGACCGCGCTCTCATGAACCGACGGAGCCTCCCGATGCGTGCATGTTTCCTGGCGACGGTCGTCGTCGCATCCCTGTGCACGTCACTTGCGGCGACTGCGGCAGACCCCGGTCCGGCGGCCGGCCGCTATCTCGACATCCACGGCTCGAAGATCTACGTCGAGACGTTCGGCAGCGGTGGTGTGCCGGTCGTCTTCCTGCATGGTGGCGTCCACAACTTCGACAACACCTTCTCCAGGCAGCGCGACGATTTCTCGCCGTCGCGCAAGGTGATCGGCATCGACCAGCGTGGCCACGGACACAGCGCCGACGACGCGCGGCCGTTCTCTTACGCCGACATGGCGGAAGACACTGCGGCCGTCATCCGGCAACTCGGGCTCGGCCCGGTCGATGTCGTCGGGCACAGCGATGGCGGCGACGTCGGGCTCAAGCTCGCTCGGGCGCACCCGGAGCTGGTGCGGCGCCTGGTCGTCTCCGGTGCGAACCTTCGGCCCGACTTGCCGGCCGACGAGCTGAAGCGACGCGCGGCGTGGTCGCCCGACGAGCTCGACGTGTTTCTGCGCAAGCTCGAGCTCAAGATGCCGCCCTCGTTTCGCACCGACTATGCAGCCGTGTCGCCCGACGGGCCGGAGCACTGGCGCACGCACCTCGCCAAGTCGTGCCGACTCTGGCTCATGCCGGTCGTCATCGACGCGGCCGATCTCAAGGCGATCCAGGCGCCGGTGCTCGTGATCGCCGGCGACAACGACTTCTATTCGGTGGAGCAGACCACCGAGCTCTTTCGCGGCCTGAGCAAGGCGCAACTCTTCATCGTTCCCGGCACCGGCCACGGCACCTTCGGGGATCGGCCCGAGCTCGTCGACCTGGCGGTGCGCGAGTTTCTCGACAAGCCTTAGCGCCTGTCGGCGCCACCCTTGCGCATCGCCCGCAGCCGACCGACGACGCCGCTCGGGAACCAGTACACCGACAGCACGAACAGGATGCCGAGCCAGAGCAGCCAGCGATCGGGCGAGACGATCTGCGAGAGGAAGGGAACGTCCTGCACGGCCGCGGCGGCGAGCTTCATCACGTCCTGCAGATAGTTCTGCGCCAGCACCAGCAGCACGCCGCCGATCACGGCGCCGTAGATGGTGCCCATGCCGCCGATGACGACGATGAGCAGCACGTCGAGCATGATCTCGAACGACAGCGTCGTGTCGGGTCCGTTGTAGCGCAGCCAGAGCGCCAGCAGCACGCCGGCGAGCGTGGCGAAGAGCGCGGCGACGACGTTGGCGATGGTCCGGTACACGACCGTGCGGTAGCCGATCGCCTCGGCTCGGAAGTCGTTCTCGCGGATCGCCTGCAGCACCCGGCCGAAGGGCGAGTTGACGATACGCAGCAACGCCAGCACGAGCAGCAGCGCGACGACGAAGAGCAGGTAGTAGCTCAGCAGCCGACCGTCGATCGAGGCGCCGAGCACCGGGCCGCTCGCGTACCCGGTGCTCGGCTGCAAGGCCTCGGGCACCTTGAACGTCAGACCGTCCTCGCCGCCGGTGAAGTCGGAGAGCTGCGAGGCCAGCGTGAGAAAGGCCGACGCGACCGCCAGCGTGATCATCGCGAAGAAGATGGCCTTGACGCGCAGGCTGAACAGGCCGATCACGAGCGAGAGCAGTGCGGAGAGCGCGAGCGCGAAGGCGGTGCCGAGGGCCAACGCGCCCCAAGTCGGGCCGAGGCGGGTGCTGGCGATGGCGATGCCGTAGGCACCGATGCCGAAGAACATGGTGTGCGCGAAGCTGACGATGCCGGTGTAGCCGAGCAACAGGTCGAAGCTCGCCGCCAGGACGATGAAGACGATGACCTTGGCCGCGACGTTGAGCGCCTTGGTGCCCGGAAAGATGAACGGCGTCAGGGCCACGCCGACGACGATGGCGACAAGCAACATCGCCAGCCAGCGGTTGCGCGGGCGGTCGTGCGAGAGCAGGCGATCGAGCATGCGGGCCTAGCGCGCCAGCGGATAGAGGCCTTGCGGCCGCCAGACCAGCACCGCGACCATGAGGCCGATGCTCGAGAACATCGTCAGCTTCGGCTCGAGAAAGCCGACGTAGTTGGTCATGAGCCCGACCGCCAGCGCGCCGACGAGGCAGCCGAGCGTCGAGCCGAGCCCGCCGATGATGATGACGATGAAAAGCAGCACGTTGACCTGGCCGCCGATCTGCGGCACGACGATCTGCTGGTTCATGCCCCAGAGACAGCCGCCGAGGCCAGCCAGCGCCGAGCCGGCGGCGAACACCGCGACGAAGAGGCGGCGGATCCGGTAGCCGAGGCTCTCGACCATCTCGCGGTCCTGCACGCCGGCGCGGATGAGCAGGCCGATCTTGGTGCGGTTGAGCGTGTAGAGCAGCGCGACCAGAACGACCAGGCCGACGACCACCGCGACGAGCCGGAACTTCTCGACCGCCGCATCGCCGATCAGCACCGAGCCGCGCAGCGCGTCGGGCAGCGGCAGGGGAATCTGCGCCGGGCCCCAGACGACCTTGATCAGCTCCTCGCCGATGATCGCGCCGCCGAGCGTGACGAGGATCTGCTTCAGGTGCTGGCCATACACCGGCCGGACGATGACGCGCTCGAAGCCGAGGCCGATGGCGCCGCCGAGCGTCATGGCCGCCAGCATCGCCAGCAGCACCGCACCGAGCGTCGGCAGCAGGCTGGCGGCGCTGGTCCATCCGGCCGTCACGGCGAGCACGCTGGTGGCAACATAGGCGCCGAGCGCGATGAAGACGCTGTGCCCGAAGTTCAGCACGTCCATCAGGCCGAAGACCAGCGTGAGGCCGGAGGCGGCGATGAAGACGATCATGCCCATCGCCAGCCCGGCGACGGTGAGCGTGACCCAGGTCGAGGTCGAGCCGACCGCCGGCCACGCAGCCAGCGCGATGAGGGCGATCAGGATCAGCGGCAGCGCATCGAAGCGAGCCTTCGGCAATGCGTCGGCGGCGCTCACTGGTGCGCGGCCAGCGACAGGCCGAGCAGGCGGTGCTGCAGGCCCTCGTCGTCGGCGAGCTCGGCCATCGCGCCGCGGTGCACGACACGGCCATCGTCCATCACGGCGACGCTGTCGCCGAGCGCCTTCGCCATGGCGAAGTTCTGCTCGACGAGAAGCACCGTCGTCGCCGTGGCCTTCAGCTCGCGCAGCGCGGCGATGAGGTTCTGCACGATCGCCGGCGCCAGGCCCTTGCTCGGCTCGTCGACGAGCAGCAGCCGGCGCGGCTCGACCATGGCGCGGGCGATCGCCAGCATCTGCTTCTGGCCGCCCGAGAGCTTGCCGGCCGGATAGAGCCAGAACCTGCGCAACGCCGGGAACAAGCCGAACAGCCACTCGAGCCGGGCCGTGTCGAGATCGGCGGCGCGCTTCGCGCTGCGCGCGGCAAGCAGCATGTTCTCGCGCACCGTGAGATCCGAGAAGATGCCCATGCTTTCCGGGACGTAGGCGATGCCGCGCCGTGCGATCTCGGGCGTGCGCACGGCACTGCTGCCGCCGCCGTCGGCCCCCGGTCCGCCGATCCGCTCGCCGTCGAACACGATCGATCCTTGCGACGCGCTCCACAAGCCCATGATGGTTCGCAGCGTCGTCGTCTTGCCGGCGCCGTTGCGGCCCAGCAGCATCGTCACCTGGCCCACCGGCACGTCGAAGTCGACGCCATGCAGGATGTGGTACGCGCCGATATGCGTGTGCACGCCGGCGAGCGAGAGCAGCGGCGGCGGCGTGCTCATTGCAACTTTGCCGCGGGCGCCAGCCCGAGATACGCTTCCTGGACGATCGGCGAGGCGATCACCGCATCGGGCTCGCCGTCGGCGACCAGCCTGCCGTTGTGCAGCACGACGATCCGGTCGGCGAGCTCGCGCACGACGTCCATCTTGTGCTCGACCAGCAGGATGGTCTTGTCGGCCTCGGCCTTCAGGCTGCGGATGAGATCGAGGATCACCGGCACGTCGTCCACGCTCATGCCCGCGGTCGGCTCGTCGAACATGAACACGCTCGGCTCGAGTGCGATCAGCATCGCCACCTCGAGCTTGCGCTGGTCGCCGTGCGGCAGGCTGCTGGCCGGCACGTCGGCACGATCGCCAAGCGCAACGCGCTTGACCAGCTCGCGCGCGCGCGACAAGGTGCCGCGATGGTCGAGCCAGACCGACCACAGGTCGAGCCCACGCTTGCGCCGCGACTGCACCGCGAGGCGCACGTTTTCCAGCACGCTGAGAAGGGGAAAGAGCTGCGTCAGCTGGAACGCGCGGCCGAGGCCGCGGTGCGTGCGCGCGGCAACGGGCTCCTTGGTGATGTCGACGCCATTCAGCCGCACCGACCCCTCGCTCGGCCGCAACTGCCCGGAAATCAGATTGAAGTACGTCGTCTTGCCGGCCCCGTTGGGGCCGACGATCGCCGTCAGCGTGCCCGGCCGGAACGTGCAGCTCACATGATCGACGGCGACGTGGCCGCCGAAGCGGATCGTCAGCTTCTCGGTCTCGAGCACTGCCGCACCGCCGCCGTGCGTTCGCGCAGCCGCCCTGCGATCAGCGCCTGTTCTTGATCGGAATGGCCATCTCGTCGGGCTTGATCTCGCGTACCAGCTCGGGCACGCCCCAGGCGAACGCCGGGTCGGCCTTGATGCGGAACTGGTACATGCTCTGCATCGCCTGGTGGTCTTCCTTCCTGAAGGTCATCTTGCCCTTGGGCGTCTCGAAGCTCATGCCTTCCATGGTCTTGATGAGCTTGTCGGTGTTGGTGTCGCCGTTGGTCTTCTTGAGAGCCTCGACCAGCGCGATGCCGGCCGACATGCCGCCAGCGGTGAAGAAATCGGGCGGCGTCTTGAACTGCTTGTAGTGGTTCGCGACCAGCCACTCGTTGACCGGATTCTTCGGGATGCCGAAGTAGTAGTAGGTCGCGCCTTCCATGCCGGGGAACTGCTTGTACGAGGCCATCGCCGGCAGGATGTTGCCGCCGGTCGCGACGTCGATGCCGTAGCGCTTCTTGAGGTCGAGATTGGCGAGCGCGCCGAACGGCGGCGCCGCGCCGGCCCAGATCACGAAGATGACCTTCTTGCCCGGCTTGTCCTTGAGCGCATCGACGACGCGCTGGAGGCCGGCGGTGAAGTCGGTCGTCGCTTGCGGCAGGTATTCCTCGTGGACGATCCTGGCCTTGTGGATCGCATCCTTGAAGGCCTTGACGCCGTCGCGGCCGAACGCGTAGTCCTGGGCCAGCGTGGCGATCGACGCGCCGTCGATATCGACGGCGACGGCGTTCGAGATCGCGTCCTGCGAGCTGTTGCGGCCGGTCCGGAAGATGTACTTGTTCCACTTGTCGCCGGTGATCGAATCGGCGACAGCCGGCTCGACCAGGAGGATCTTCTTGTACTCCTCGGCGACCGGCAGCAGCGCCAGCGCCACCCCGGACGAGGTCGGGCCGATCGCGATGTCGACCTTGTCGTCGCCGTAGGCGGCGGCGAGCAGGCTCTTGCCCACGTCGGGCTTGCCCTGGTCGTCCTTCTCGATGAGGACGATCTTCTTGCCGGCGACCATCATCGTGCCGTTGGTCGCGTAGTCGAGGCCCATCATCAGGCCGGTCTGCGTCTGCTTGCCGTAGGCCTCGAGCGGGCCGGTCTTGCTGTAGACGTGGGCGATGCGGATCTCGCCCTTGCCCTGCGCGAGCGCGGTGGCGGGCGCGACGGTGAATGCGCTCGCGAGCGCTGCGAACACACCGGCCGACAACGCGGCGCCGAGTCTTGTCTTCATGGGGCTGTCTCCTGTGCGGCGGAACACCCGGCCGCTCGATCGGCGCGAAGTGTAGAAGATCGAACGCCGTTCGGCGGGCTGAACAATCGCGCCTCCCGCCGCGCTGCGCGCGGCAGCGCAAGAATCGCGGCATGACCGATCCGGACTCGAACCTCTTCACCGCCTTGCGCGCGGGCTTCGCCGCCGACCTCGACGCCACCGCGATCGAGACGATCGGCGACACGCCGCTCTTCTACACGTGGCGCGACATCGAGCGCGCCACGGCGATGTTCGCCAACCTGCTCGACTCGCTCGACCTGCCGGCCGGCGCGCGCATCGCCGTGCAGGCCGAAAAATCGGTCGAGTCGCTGCTGTTCTACCTGGCGGTGCTGCGCGCCGGCTTCGTCTATCTGCCGCTCAACACGGCCTATCGCAGCGACGAGCTCGCCTACTTCGTCGGCAATGCAACGCCCGGCGTGCTCGTCTGCGCGCCGAAGGATTTCCCGTGGCTGTCGAAGCTCGCCTTCGCGGCCGGAACGAGCTTCGTCTTCACGCTCGGCGACGACCGCAGCGGCAGCCTGCTCGAGCGCGCCACCCATTTCGCCGACAGCCACGCGCCGGCGCGCCGGGGCGCCGACGCGCTCGCCGCGATTCTCTACACGAGCGGCACGACCGGGCGCAGCAAGGGCGCGATGCTGACGCACGGCAACCTGCTCTCGAATGCGCGCACGCTGCACGCCTACTGGGGCTGGCGACGGCCGCAACCCGATGGCAGCGGCGGCGACGTGCTGATCCACGCCTTGCCGATCTTTCACGTCCACGGCCTTTTCGTCGCGTCGCACGGCGCGCTTCTCGCCGGCGCGAAGATGCTCTGGCTCGGCCGCTTCGATGCGCGCCGCGTCGCCGCGCTGCTGCCGCGCGCGACCGTTTTCATGGGCGTGCCAACGCTCTACGTGCGCCTGCTCGCCGAGCCGGGCCTGACGCGCGAGTCGTGTGCCGGCATGCGCGTCTTCATCAGCGGCTCGGCACCTCTGCTGATCGAGACCTTCGATGCGTTTCGCCAGCGCAGCGGCCAGACCATCCTCGAGCGCTACGGCATGAGCGAGACGGTGATGCTGACCTCCAACCCGTATCGGCCCGAGGACGGCAAGCGCCGAGGCGGCACGGTCGGCTTTCCGCTTCCGGGCGTCGGCCTGCGCGTCCGCAGCGAGCACGCCGGCGAGGTGCCGGCAAACGAGATCGGCAGCATCGAGGTGCGCGGCCCCAACGTCTTCGCCGGCTACTGGGGCATGCCGGAAAGGACGAAGGAAGAGTTCAGCGGCGACGGCTGGTTTCGCACCGGCGACGTCGGCAAGCTCGACGCCGAGGGCTACGTCACCATCGTCGGCCGCAGCAAGGATCTGATCATCAGCGGCGGCTACAACGTCTACCCGGCGGAGATCGAGAGCGTGATCAACGAGTTGCCCGGCGTCGCCGAGAGCGCGGTCGTCGGCGTGCCGCATGCCGACTTCGGCGAGGCGGTGGTCGGCGTCGTCGTGGCGAAGGCCGGCGTGACGCTCGAGGGCGCTGCCCTGATCGCAACGCTCAAGGCCAGGATCGCCAACTTCAAGGTGCCCAAGGCCTGCTTCATCGTCGCGGAGCTGCCGCGCAATGCCATGGGCAAGGTGCAGAAGAACCTGCTGCGCAGCGAGCACGCCGCGCTGTTCGCCTGAGCAGGGCAAAAAAAGGCCGGCCATGCGGCCGGCCTGTTCGCGACAAGGCGCGTCAGTCGTGCTTGTAGATGTCGACGTCCTTCGTTTCCTTGATGAAGAGCGTGCCGATGACGAAGCTCATCGCGGCGATGACGATCGGGTACCAGAGCCCGTTGTACATGTTGCCGGTCGACGCCACGATCGCGAACGCGGTGGTCGGCAGCAGACCGCCGAACCAGCCGTTGCCGATGTGGTACGGCAGGCTCATCGAGGTGTAACGGATGCGGGTCGGGAACAGCTCGACCAGCATCGCTGCGATCGGCGCGTAGACCATCGTCACGAAGAGGACGAGGATCCAGAGGATGCCGACGGTCTTCCACCACTGGCCGCCCATGAAATCGATCGCCTTGGCCTTGGCGGGATACCCGGCCGCTGCCAGGTTGCCGGCGACGTCCTTCTTGAAGGCGGCGACCTTGCCGGCGCTGTCAGCATCGAACTTCTGGTTGACGACATTCGCCGCTGGCGCCGTCATCGACTTGTCGCCGATCGTGATCGTCGCCGGCGTGCCGGCCGGCAAGTCGGCGTCGTCGTAGCTGACCGAGCTCTGCGCCAGGAATCGCTTGGCGATGTCGCAGGACGACTTGAAGTCGATCTCGCGCGCGATCGGGCTGCCCTGGAAGGAGCACTCCGCCGGATCGGCGTGGACGACGACCTTGTTCTTCGCCTGCGCCGCCGCCAGCTCGGGGTTGGCGGAATCGGTCAGCGCATGGAAGAGCGGGATGAAGGTCAGGGCCGCGAGCAGGCAACCGGCCATGATGATCGGCTTGCGCCCGATCTTGTCGGAGAGCGTGCCGAAGATGATGAAGAACGGCGTGCCGAGCAGCAGCGACGCGCCGATCATCAGCTGGGCCGTCGTCGCGTCGACCTTCAACTGCGCCGTCAGGAAAAAGAGCGCGTAGAACTGGCCGGTGTACCAGACGACGCCCTGGCCGGCGGTCAGGCCGAGCAGCGCCAGGAGGACGATCTTGCCGTTGCTCCAGCGGCCGAACGATTCGGTCAGCGGCGCCTTGGAGGTCTTGCCCTCTTCCTTCATGCGCTTGAATGCCGGCGTCTCGTTCAGGCTGAGGCGAATCCAGATCGAGACGATCAGCAGCAGCAACGAGAGAAGGAACGGCACACGCCAGCCCCAGCCGTTGTTGAAGGTGTCATCGCCGAGGAAGGACTTGGTGCCGATGATGACGATCAGCGACAGGAACAGGCCGAGCGTCGCGGTGGTCTGGATCCACGACGTGTAGGCGCCGCGCTTGCCGTGCGGCGCATGCTCGGCGACGTAGGTCGCGGCACCGCCGTATTCACCGCCGAGGGCCAGGCCCTGCAACAGGCGCAAGGCCACCAGGATGATCGGCGCGGCGATGCCGATGGTCGCGTAGGTCGGCAGGATGCCGACCGCGACCGTCGACAGGCCCATGATCATGATCGTGATCAGGAACGTGTACTTGCGGCCGATCATGTCGCCGAGGCGGCCGAACACCAGCGCGCCGAACGGCCGAACCAGGAAGCCGGCAGCGAACGCCATCAGCGAGGCGATGAACGCCGCCGTCGGGTCGAGCGCAGAGAAGAATTGCTTGGCGATGATTCCCGCCAGCGAACCGTACAGATAGAAGTCGTACCACTCGAAGACCGTGCCGAGACTCGAGGCGAAGATGACCTTCTTCTCCTCCTTCGTCATCGGTTTCCCCACGCTGGAACCGACCGGTAATGCTGTTGTGACCATTGCTGAGCTCCCTCCCAGGAATCAAGAAATCGCGCTGTGGCGACGCCGTCGCGCATCTTGGCGTAAGGGCTGTCACTTTTGCTGACTTGCGCCTTAAAAATACACATCCAGCGCCTCGGGTGAAACCCGGAGGCGGATTGCACGCTTGTGCGCTACGCCTGCTGAACGCGAGGCTCAGCCCCGCTTCAGGCCGGGGCGGACAGCGCCCTCGCGTTGCCAGTGCGGGGCGTCGAACCAGGGGTCGCCGCGCAGGAACGCGGCGGCCATGTCGAGCGCATCGAACCCCCAGAAGAGCCTGTCGTCGATGCCGAGGGTCGGCACCCCGAAGATGCCGCGTGCGAGCGCCGCGTCGGTGGCGTCGCGCAGGCGCTGCTTGATCTCGTCGCTCGCCGGGTCGAGCCCGGGCGCGAGCTCCGCGCGCAGCGCCGCCAGGCGGCTCGGCTCTTCGGCATCGGCGCCGCCGCGCCAGACATGACGCAAGACCCTCTCGCAGACGTAGCGGCTCGGCGTCGACCCGGCCGGCGCGCTCGCCCAGGCAAGCCGCGACAGCGCGATCGGGTTGAAGGGATGGCGCGCCGGCGTGTCCATGGCGATGCCGGCGCGGTGCGCGAGCCAGTGCGTCTGGCGAAAGGTCCAGGCGCGTTTCGGCTCGATCTCCGCGGGGCCCTTGTGCTCGAACGCCTTGAGCAGCGCGCCGAAGACGATCGGCCGGTAGTCGACGCGGTACGACAGTCCCTGCATCGCCTCGGGCAGCCGCTCGAACGCGAGATACGCGTAGGGGGAGATCGGGTCGAACCAGAAATCGATCGTCTTCATGGTTTCGGCGCGCTTGCCGTCTGCCGCGCCGCGACCTCGGCACGCCGCGCCGGCAAGCGCTTCCAGATCATGCGCTTGTCGGCGTTGGCAAGACTCCCCCACGCGGCGATCTCCTCGAGGGTGCGCATGCAGCCCTCGCACCAGCCGCTCTCCGCATCGATCCGGCAGACATCGGTGCAAGGGCTCGCCACCTCGGGCGGATGGGCGCTGCGCAAGGTGCCGGTCATGGCTTGTGGGCGAAGGCGCGCCGCGCCTCGGCGGGCGTGTAGTAGCCGAGGGCGACGTCGCGCTCGACCGCGTCGCGCGGCCGTGCCTCGGGTGCGCCGAAACCGCCGCCGCCCGGCGTCGAGACGGCGATGACGTCGCCGGCGTGGATCTCGATGTCCTGATCTTTCGAAAGATGCGGCGGCACGTAGCTTCTGCCGTCGCGAATGATCTGCACCTTGTTGAGACCGCCGGCGCCGCCGCCCTGCGATCCGGGCGGGCCGGCGCGGCCGTGGTCCATCACCATCGACACGCGCGCGTCGCCGCGACGCAGCCGGATCCGGTAGTTGACGCCGAAGCCGCCGCGGTGCTCGCCGGCGCCGCCCGAGCCCTCGTGCAGCGAGTACTCCTCGAACAGCACCGGGTAGAGCTGCTCCATGATCTCGATCGGCGTCGTCTTCGAGATGCCGATGGTCGAGCAGCCGTTCGAGATGCCGTCGCCCGACGGGCTGCCGCCGTAGCCGCCGCCCGAGATCACGTACATCACGTAGGCGCGCTTCTTCAGCGGATCGAAGCCACCGACGCCGAGGTTGCCGCTGGTGCCGGCCGGCGCGCCGAAGAGCTGCTCGGGAATCGCCTTGGCAAGCGCCGCGAAGACGGCCTCGGCGATGCGCTGGCTGACCTCGGCGGCGCAGCCCGAGACCGGCCGCGGATAGCGCGCGTAGAGGAAGGTGCCGTCGGGATCGACGATGTGCAGCGGCAGGAAGGTGCCGGCGTTGATCGCCGCTTCGGGAAAGACGTGCTTCACGGCGAGGTAGATCGAAGAGCGCGTCGTCGCGATGACGCTGTTCATCGGCCCCTTGCACGGCGGCGACGAGCCGCTCATGTCGAACGACAGCTGGGCGCGATCGATGTCGGAGCCGCCGGTTTTCGTGATGCGCATGGCGATGCGCAGCGGCTCGTCGACGACGCCGTCGGAATCGACGAAGGCCTCGCCCTCGTAGACGCCGTCGGGAATCGTCGCGATCTTCTCGCGCATCTGCCGCGCCGCGCGGCCTTTCAGCTCGACGATCGCGGCGTCGACGGTCGCGTCGCCATAGCGATCGAGCAGCGCCGTCAGGCGCGCCTGCCCGGTCGCCAGCGCGGCGGCCTGCGCCTTGATGTCGCCGATGCGCTGATCGGCGATGCGGATGTTGGACAGGATGATCGACAGGATCTCGTCGTCAAGGACCCCCTGCTTGTAGAGCTTGACGGGCGGCAGCCGCAGCCCTTCCTGCTCGACCTCGGTGGCGTTGGCCGAGAAGCCCCCCGGGACCATGCCGCCGGTGTCCGGCCAGTGCCCGGTGTTGGCGAGCCAGCACCAGAGCTTGCCGTCTCGAAAGAACGGCTGCACGAACTTCACGTCCATCAGGTGCGTGCCGCCGAGGTAGGGATCGTTGACGATGAAGACATCGCCCGGATGCAGCGCGATCTTCAGGCGCTGCACGCGCTCGATCACCGCTTGCACCGTGAACTGCATCGTGCCGACGAACACCGGCAGGCCGAGCTCACCCTGCGCGATCAGCTCGCCGGTGCCCCTGTGGTAGATGCCGTCGGAGCGGTCGAGCGCCTCGGCGATCACCGGGCTGAAGGCGCTGCGCACGAACGCCAGGTCCATCTCGTTGCAGACCTGCATGAGGCCGTTCTGCAGGACCGCCAGCGTGATCGGGTCGACTTCCATGCGCAATTGTGCGGCTGCGCCGGTCTCGTGCGCGCCTGGCCGGATCGCCTCGCGCCCTAAAGGTATACTATAAATACACCTTTACTGCGATCCTTCTGCCATGCCCGAGCTGTGCACCGAAAGCGAAGTCGCCGAGCTCGTCGACCGGTTCTATTCGCGGGTGCGCGCCGATCGCGAGCTCGGTCCGGTCTTCGCGGCGCACGTCGACGACTGGAGCCGCCATCTGCCGAAGATGGTCGACTTCTGGTCCTCGGCGCTGCGCAAGACGGCCCGCTACCGCGGCACGCCGATGCCCACGCATGCGGCCTTGCCCAACCTGAGCGCCGCGCTGTTTCGTCGCTGGCTCGATCTCTTCCACGAAACGACCGGTGAGCAGTCGAACGAAGCATTGCGCCTGCGCGCCGACGAGCTCGCCGAACGCGTCGCGCAAAGCCTCTGGTACGGCTACCAGATGCATCGCGACCCGGGGCGCTTCCCGTCGACGCTGCCCGCCGCAGGCCACGCGCTTGCCTCGCCCTGAAGCGACATGCGCCTGACCGCATTCACCGACTACAGCCTGCGCGTGCTCATCTACCTCGCGGCCGATCCCGAACGGCGGCCGACGATCGGCGAGATCGCACAGGCGTTCGGCGTCTCCGAGCATCACCTGGTCAAGGTGGTGCATTTCCTCGGCCGCAAGGGGTGGCTCTCGAACGTGCGCGGCAGGGGCGGCGGCCTGGCGCTGGCGGCGGCGCCCGAGTCGATCGTGGTCGGCCGTGTCGTGCGCGACACCGAGCGCGTCCTCGCGCCGACCGAATGCCTGGAGCCGGGCGGCGGCAACTGCCGGATCGCCCGCGTCTGCCGGCTGCGCGGCGTCATGAGCGAAGCGCTCGACGCCTTCTATGGCGTCCTCGATCGCTTCACGCTGCGCGACCTCGTGCAGAACCGCGCACCGCTGGCGCGGATTCTTTTCACGACACCGGCGCGGGCAACGGTGCTCGCCTGATCCGAAGGAAGCCGATGTGAAATCTGAAGCGAACCTCGGCGAGCTGATCGTCGCGCAGATGGCCGAGGCGGTGATCTATTGCGACCGCCGCGGCGTCATCGAGCGCTGGAATGCCGCTGCGACCGCGGTCTTCGGCTTCACGGCCGAGGAGGCGCTCGGGCATGGGCTCGACCTGATCATCCCGGAGCACTTGCGCGCCGCGCACTGGCGGGGGTTCGACGCCGCCGTCGCGCGCGGCTCGACCCGCCTGCAGGGGCGTGCGTCGATCACCCGCGGCCTGCACAAGTCGGGCCGCAAGTGCTATGTCGAGATGAGCTTCGCGCTGTTGCACGACGCGAGCGGCACCGTGCTCGGATCGATCGCGGTGGCGCGCGACGTCAGCGAACGGATCGAACGGGAAAAGCAGGCCGCGGCGGCCGCCGCCGCACCGAAAACATCCTGAGCTCCCAGGGCCTGCTAACGCTATGGGAGATCGCGCCGGGGTGGCGCAGGCCTTAGCTGGATCAAAGCGTCAGGATCAGGTTGCCGAGCGGATCGATGCGCGCCGCGACATGCGGCTCGACGACCGTCGTGCAATCGAGCTGTTCGATGATCGCCGGGCCGATGAACGACGTGTCGGCGGGCAGGCGCTCGCGCACGTAGACGGGCGTCGCGACGAAGCCTGCGCCTTCGAACCAGACCGGTCGCGACGTGCGCCGCGCGTCGGCGAGCGACCCGCCCGCCCGCGGCGGCGCGAGCGTGCCCAACGCCAGCGGCTTGCGCTTGCCGATGACGGCGGTGTGCAGGTTGACGAGCACGGGCCGGATCTCGGGCAGCTCGACGCCGAAGCGGCGCCAGTAGGCGGCCGCGAACGCGATCCGCAGCTCGTCGATCGTCACCGCCGTCGACGCGATCGCCACCGGCAGGATGTGGCTCTGTCCCTGGAACTGCATGTCGGCGCGGTGCAGCGTCTCGACTCGCTCGACGGCGACGTTCTCGCGCGCGATGAGGGCTCGCCCGTTCTCGACCTGCGCCGTGAACACCTCGCCGACGCGGCCCTCGGCGAGCGCCTCGAGCGGCTGGTTCACGGTGGCGACGAAATCGTGGCGCAGATCGGCAACGACGCAGCCGAGCGCGTTGGTGAGACCGGGCCGCGCCGGGATCAGCACCTTCGGGATGGCCAGCTCGCGGGCCAGGGCAACGGCATGCAGCGGCCCGGCGCCGCCGAAAGCGAACAGGGCGAAGTCGCGCGGATCGTGGCCGCGCGCCAGGCTCACCATGCGGATGGCGCCGGCCATGCGGTCGTTAGCGATGCGCACGATGGCCGCCGCCGCCTGGGTCGCATCGAGGCCGAGCGGTGCGCCGACCTGCGCGAGCAAGGCGTCGCGAATCGCCTCCATCGACACCGCCTGCTCGACCGCGAGGAGGCGCTCCGGATCGAGCCGCCCGAGCACGAGATTGGCGTCGGTGATCGTCGGCCGCGTGCCGCCGCGGCCATAGCAGATCGGGCCCGGCACCGCACCGGCGCTTTCCGGACCGACACGGAGCATGCCCGACGCATCGACCGAGGCGATCGAGCCACCGCCGGCACCGATGGTGTGCACGTCGACCATCGGCACGTGGATCGGCATCGCGTACTCGAGCTCGAGGTCGCTCGAGACCTGTGGCATGCCGCCCAGCACGAGCGCGACGTCGCTCGAGGTGCCGCCCATGTCGTAGGTGACGACATTGGCGAACTCGCCGGCGAACGAGCCCGCCTGCATCGCCGTCGCCGCGGCGGCGATGACACCCGAGGCCGGCCCCGACATCACGGTGGCGACCGCATGCTCGGCGACGACCCGCGACGACACCGTGCCGCCGTTGCCCTGCATCACCAGCAGCTCGCGCGCGAAGCCGCGCGCGCCGAGCTCGGCCTGCAGGCGCTCGATGTAGCGATGCAGCACCGGCTGGATCGCGGCGTTGACGGCCGCCGTCGTGCCGCGCTCGTACTCGCGGTACTCGGCGACGATGCGGTGCCCGGCCGTCACATAGCGGTTCGGCCAGACCTCGCGCACGATCTCTTCGGCGCGCAGCTCGTGGGCCGGATTCAGGTAGCTGTGCAGGAAGTGGATGACGACGCTTTCCGCGCCGAGCGCGACGAGCTGGCTGGCGGCGGCCTCGACCTGGGCGTCGTCGAGCGGCACCAGCACCTGTCCTTCGGCATCGATCCGCTCGTCGACCTCGAGCCGCAGATGGCGTTCGACCAGTGGCACGAACTTTCCCTTCAGTCCGTACGGCGTCGGCCGGGTGCGTCGGCCGAGCTCGAGGACATCGCGAAAGCCCATCGTGGTGATGAGCCCGACCTTCGCGATCTTGCGCTCGAGCATGGCGTTGGTCGTCGTCGTCGTGCCATGCACGATCGCTTCGAGCTCGGCCGGATCGACACCGGCCGCATCGAGCGCGGCGAGGACGCCGAAGGCCTGGTTGTGCGCCGTCGTCGGCACCTTGGCAATGCGCACCTCGCCGGTCGCGTCGTCGACGACGATCAGGTCGGTGAAGGTGCCACCGACGTCGATGCCTGCGATGCGGCTCATCCGCGCTGCCCGCTCGTCATTTGTCGATGGCGACGACGTGCGCCTGGATCTTGCCGTCGACCGCGCCGGACCCGAACCGCCCGGCGAGCGCTTCGGTCGCAACCTGGACGGCCCTGTCGAGCTGCGACCGGTCGCGCGACTCGATCTCGCTGCGCAGTGGCGTGCCCAGGCAATACGCCCTGGCCGCGTCGCGGGCCGACGGCGCGCGGCTGCGCGCAGACACCGTGCTCGTTCGCGGCGCAGCGGCGAAGCCTGCGTTGCCCAGGTCCCGCGCGATCGTCGCCAGGTCGTTGTAGCCATGCGGAACCCGCGCCATGAAGAGCGGCGGATCGTCGGGGAAGAGAGCTCGCAAGGCGGTCGTCACGGTGTCGGCGAATTCGTTGTCCTCGATCCGATCCCACACGTTGAAGAGGAAGACGCCGCCGGGAGCGAGCACGCGACGCGCTTGCGAGAACGCCTTGGCCTTGTCCGGAAAGAACATGGCGCCGAACTGGCAGACGACGGCGTCGAAGCTGCCGTCCGGAAAAGGAAGGTCCAGGGCATCGGCCTGACGCCATTCGACGCTGCGCGCGGTGCCGACCGCGATCGCCCGGTCCAGCATCGGTTGGTTCAGATCGGTCGCCACGATCGACGTGCCGGCTGGCAACACGCCGGCCAGCTGCCGCGTCACGACGCCCGTGCCGGCCGCCACTTCGAGCACGCGCGCCGGCAGGCGCGCCGCCAGCCGGGCGACGATGTCGACGGCATAGGGCTCGAAGATCAAGGGAACCAGAAGCGTCTCGTACAGCTCGGGAATCGAGCCTGCGAACGCCGTGTCTGTCTCGGGATTGTTCATACGTCTTCTTCGCGGGTCGGTTGTCTAGACGCTCAGGTGGGTGCGCAGCAGCGTCTGATCGTTCATCAGCGCGTCCATCGACCCCTCGAATTTCACCTCGCCCTTCTCGAGCACGACGGCACGGTCCGAGACGAGCTGCGCGAAATGCAGGTTCTGCTCCGAGAGCAGGATCGCCACGCCGGCGGCCTTGAGCGCGACGATCATGCGCGCCATCTCCTCGACGATGATCGGCGCCACGCCTTCCGACGGCTCGTCGAGCAGCACCAGGTGGGGGTTGCCCATCAGCGTGCGCGCGACCGTCAGCATCTGCTGCTCGCCGCCGCTCATGCGGCCACCCGGACGGTCGGGCATCGTGCCGAGATTCGGAAACAGCGCATAGAGCTTGTCCTCGGTCCAGGTCGGCGCGCCGTCGCGGGCCGGCTGGCGAGCCACGGCGAGGTTCTCGCGCACCGTCAGATCGGTGAAGACGCGCCGGTCCTCGGGCACCCAGCCGAGACCGAGCCGGCCGATGCGGTACGGCGGCATGGTCGAGATGTCGTGGCCGCGAAACACGACCCGACCGCGCCGTTTCGCCATCAATCCCATGATGGTCTTCATCGTCGTCGACTTGCCCGCGCCGTTGCGCCCGACCAGCGCGACGCATTCGCCGGCGCCGACCGCGAGCGACACGCCGTAGAGGATCTGTGCCTGGCCATACCAGGCGTCGAGCGCCTGCACGTCAAGCAATTCCCGGTACCTCCGTGCGCTGCGACGGCGCGGCGGCGTGCGAGCGCAGCACCGGCTTGCCGAAGGTCAAGCCGCCGCCGAAATACACCTCGCGGACCCGTTCGTCGTCGCGCACCTCGGCCGGCGTGCCCTCGGCGATCAGCTCGCCGCGCGCCAGCACGATGATGCGGTCGGCATGCGCGAACACCACGTCCATGCTGTGCTCGGTGAAGAGAACGCCGATCGATTGCTCGTGCGCCAGGCGTCTCGCCAGCGCCATCAGATCGTTGCGCTCGCGCGGCGCCATGCCGGCGGTCGGCTCGTCCATGAGAAGAAGCCTCGGCTTGTGCGCGAGCGCGATCGCCAGCTCGACGCGCTTGACGTCGCCGTAGGCGAGCACGCTGGTCGGCCGATCGGCGTGCGCCGCCATGCCGACGCTGTCGAGCAGCGCCAGCGCCTCGTCGCGGCATTGCATGCGCGCCGGGCGCCAGAAGCGGAGCACGCGGCCGGCATGCGACAGCAGCGCCAGCTGCACGTTCAGGGCGACGGTGAGCGAGGCGAAGGTCTCGGCGATCTGGAAGGTGCGGCCGACGCCGTGGCGCCAGATCGCGTCGGGCCTGAGGCCGATCAGCTCGGTGCCGCCGAGCAGGACCGAGCCGGCATCGGGCCGGAGCTGGCCGCCGACGATGTTGAAGCAGGTCGTCTTGCCGGCGCCGTTCGGGCCGATCAGCGCGAGCATCGTGCCGGCCGCGAGGTCGAAGCTGACGTCGGCGACGGCGCGAATGCCGCCGAACGATTTCGAGAGATGGCGCACCGCGAGCAGAGTCGCTCCCTCTCCCGCATGCGGGAGAGGGCTGGGATGAGGGTTCGCACCGTGCATCCCCTCACCCCAGCCCTCTCCCCGCGGCGCGGGGCGAGGGGGTCGAAAGGTCGTCGCGGAGAAAGAGCCTTCTCAAACCGCCGGCGATGCCGAGCGGAAAGACCAGCACTAGGGCGAGCATGACGATGCCGAGCAGCGCCCGCCAGTAGTCGGTCTGGCGCGCCACGGTGTCTTGCAGCCACGTGAAGAGCGCGCCGCCCACCCACGGCCCGGTCACCGCCTGGACGCCGCCGAGCAGCACCATGACGAGGCCGTCCACCGACTTGCCGATGCCGAGCGTCTCCGGCGAGATCGTGCCCTTGGCGAAGGCGAAGAGCGAGCCGGCCAGTCCGGCCAGCGTGCCGGCGATGACGAAGGCGAGCCATTGGAGGCGTGGCACGCGGATGCCGATCGCCGCGGCACGCAATGGCGAATCGCGGCTCGCGCGCAGGGCCACGCCGAACGGTGCGTGCAGCATGCGCACCAGCAGGCCGCAGCCGGCGGCGACGACGGCGAGCGTGAGCAGGTAGTACGCCGGCTTGGGCGCCAGCCAGGCCGACGGCCAGATGCCGACCAGGCCGTTGCTGCCGCCGGTGAGCGCGTCCCACTGGAAAACAACCGACCAGACGATCTGCGCGAAGGCCAGCGTCAGCATCGCCAGGTAGACGCCCGACAGCCGCACGCAAAACCAGCCGAAGACGAACGCACCGAGCGCGGCGAGCAGCGGCGCGAGGACGAGCGAGATTTCCATCGGCAGGGCCAGCACCTTCAGGCAAAGTGCCGCTCCGTAGGCGCCGAGGCCGAAATACGCGGCATGGCCGAACGAATGCATGCCGCTCGGGCCCATCAGGAAATGCAGGCTGGCGGCGAACAGGACGGCGATCAGCATGTCGATCATCAGGACGATGGCGTACGGCGCACTCGTGTGCAGCGCCGCGACCAGCGCGAGCAGGACCAGCAGCACCCAGCCGGCGCGCCGCCACCTGGCGGGCAAGGGACGCAGCGGCGCCTCGACCGTGGCGGTGCCGCGCACCACCGACTGCGGCTTGCCGAACAGCCCCCACGGGCGCCACACCAGCACGACGGCCATCACCAGGAACTCGGCGACGAGCGTGAGCTTGCTGAGTGGAAACGGCGATCCGAACACGTCGATCGAGCCGGCGCCGATGCAGAACGCCTTGACCATGGCGATGATCACCGCGGCGACGAAGGCACCGCCGATCGAGCCCATGCCGCCGACGACGACGACCACGAAGGCCTCGCCGATCAAGGCGAGATCGAGGTTGAGATTGGCAGGCTCGTGCGGCATCTGCAGCGCGCCGCCGAGCGCTGCCAGAAAGGTGCCGAGCGCGAACACCGAGGTGAAGAGCCAGCGCTGGTTGACGCCGAGGGCGCCGACCATCTCGCGGTCCTGTGTCGCCGCGCGCACCAGTAAGCCCCAGCGGCTGCGCCGCAGCAGCAGCCAGAGCAGGCCGAGCACGGCCGGGCCGACCAGGATCGAGAACACGTCGTAGCTCGGGAAGCGCTGGCCGAGGATGTCGATCGCGCCTTGCATGCCGGGCGCCTTCGGGCCGAGGATGTCTTCCGGGCCCCAGGCCCAGAGCGCGGCATCGCGGATCACGAGCACGAGCGCGAACGTGGCGAGCAGCTGGTAGAGCTCGGGTGCGCCGTAGAGGCGGCGCAGGATCGCCATTTCGATCAATGCCCCGAGCGCGGCGACGGCGGCCGCCGCAAGCAACACGGCGGCCCAGAAGCCGAATGTGCCGGCGCCCGCGAACGCCGCGGTCAGGGCGACCGCCGCGTACAGGCCGAGCATGAAGAACGAGCCGTGCGCGAAGTTGACGATGCGCGTCACGCCGAAGATCAGCGAGAGGCCGCTGGCGACGAGAAACAGCGCCGAGGCGGAGGCCAGGCCGGTCAGGACCTGGAGGACGACCGACGACAGCGTCATCCGCGCCTGGGCCGCCCGTTCGGTGTCGCGCTCAGCCTGCCGCCGTCAGTCGGCCGGCCGCATCTTCCTGACCTCGTCGTCGCTCGGCAGGTACTTGGCGCCGTCGAGATAGACGTAGTCGGTCATCACGCCCTTCTGACCTTCGAGCTTGGTGCGGCCGAGGTAGGCGCCCATGGTCGACTGGTGGTCGATGGCTCGGTACGTGATCTTGCC
>Ga0075520_1000078_pt1 | contig 31038 bp, 24 predicted proteins | sample NGEPerB_FD_75100 | JGI IMG/M metagenome (GOLD analysis project Ga0075520, IMG submission 75100) | Arctic peat soil microbial communities from the Barrow Environmental Observatory site, Barrow, Alaska, USA - NGEE PermafrostAB12-B | ecosystem: Environmental > Terrestrial > Soil > Wetlands > Peat ... | reverse complement strand
GTTTGATTCGAGCCGCCGCATGCTACGAAGCCCAACGCCAATGTTGCCCCAACTAGCCACTTCCATCGCATCATCACGTCACCCTTCAATCAAAAAAAGCTTTCTAGGTTTCAATAACGCGCGCCAACTTCACGTAATGCTTTTGGCAGACGTCCGCGGCTACGCGAGGTCTCAATTTGCCTTCGGGCCAAGACTACTAAGCTATGCGCACCTGCATTTAAGTCAACGCCGGACCCATGGGCCACGCCGATTTTCTAATGAATTCACACCTTTTCGATGTTTCAGGGCCCCAAGTGGCCTGGCTATCCCGGTCCTCTAGTGGACTACGTTTCTTTCCCCAAATAAATCCGCTCTGTTGTGCGGCAAAGGGCATCCCCCTGGACGTGCGCCCAGCAAGCCTGCTACCGATCCTCCTTGGAATCTAGCCATGAAAAACCTCATTGTTTTTTGGGGACCATTCGCACTTGTCATTCGCCTGTTGGCGACGACTGCATTACTTGTGGCTTGCCACACGAGCACTGCAGGTTTTGTCTGGGTTCAGGACCTACCGCCCGTGGCTCGAAGGGCCGTTGCGGAACCCCTGCGTCCCGGTGACCGCGTGTTTATCGTCGTTCATGGTCAAGAAGCACTGTCGGGCGATTTCGAAGTGCGCCCCGGCGGTGAAGTCGTTCTTCCGGCAGTTGGACCGGTGCCGGCAGCTGGGGGTACACCGGAACAGTTGGCGGCATCGCTTCGCGACCGCATGAAAGGTTTGCTGACCGATCCGCAAGTGTCCGCGGTGCTCTCATTGCGTAAGGCGTTGATAAGCGTCATCGGTGAGGTAAAAAGTTCCGGCCAATACGACTTGAGTTCCGGCGAAATCGTATTGCAGGCATTGGCACGCGCGGGTGGACTTGGAATATTTGCCAACGAGGATGCGATTTACGTCGTTCGGAAAAAACCCGTTCCCCAGCGGGTGCGATTTCGGTATTCCGATCTGGTCAACGGTGATGAGCAGAGCAATCGCTTCGAGCTTGCCGATGGGGACGTGATTGTTGTCGAGTAGGATCTGCATTGCTTGTCTGGGGCTTTCGAGCGCTACGTCAAAAATCACCGGTGAGCGTTCTGGCTCGCTCCGCTTGTCCCGTGGGTCTTGATTGCGCGCCCCCAATTTTCTTTCCCACGTCCCAGGCCGATCCTAATCGAGCTCCAAGACATTGTCGCCGATCACCTAAACCCGCGCAGACTTGGTGAAGATCGCAGTTGAAATAGTGACTCAACAGTCGGTGACACTAGACCAAAGAGGCGCGATTTCAGAGGCCGTGACGTCCGCACAAGGCGTGGAGTCACGCGGGGCACAGGAGGCCCCCGGTCATGTTCCGACCCTGGCACTGCACACTTCAAGTCACGGCAACGGCGGCGAAAATTCTGGTCAAGGACAGCAACTAAAAGGGACGAGTCGAGCGGGCGATTCGTTATATCAGAGAAAGTTTTTTTGCTGCACGGACATTCCAAGATATTGGCAATCTAATTCAACAAGAGCTTGACTGGATGACGGGCATTGCCGCCGACCGTCTTTCTCCTGAAGACCGAACCCAACGTGTCCGGGATGCCTTTGCCGAGGAACAACCAAAGTTGTTGCTTTTGCCCCAAGAGCCATTTCCCACCGACGAGATCGACACTGTCGAGATCGGCAATACCCATTATGCTCGCTTCGACCTCGACGATTATTCAGTACCTCACACGTATGTCCGTCGCTCGCTCGCCATTGCCGCTTCCCTGGAGTCGGTGCGTATTATCGATGGAACAAGCGTTATTGCCACTCATGAGCGCAGTTGGGACCGAGGTCTACAGATCGAAGAACCGTCGCATATTGAACCGCTCGTCGAATACAAGCGTCAGGTTCGCAAACATCGCGGGATGGACCGCATTAGCTCAGCGGCCCCCAGTGCGTTCCGCTTGCTAGCCACGGGCGCGGAGCGTGACCCGAAAATGAACTGAACCCAGAGATCCGAATGACCCCAGAACACGCTCGCATCATTTAGGCCTGTACGGTCTGGTTGCTCGCTGGCCTGAAGTTGCCGAGCAACCTTGGATCGGCCAATTACTGGACATCGAAGAATCCGAGCACAAGCGACGCAGTCTGGACCGACGTCTTCACTACGCCAAGATCGGAGCCTTCAAACCGATGGATCGTTTCGACTGGGCCTGGCCAACCAAGATCGACCGTCAAGCCATCGAAGAACTCTTCAGTTTGTCATTCATTAACGACGCCGAAAATGCAATTTTGATCGGACCCAATGGTGTGGGCAAAAGCATGATCTTGAAGAACATCGCCCACCATGCCCTCGTACGTGGTCACACCGTCCGATTCACAACCGCTAGTGACATGTTGGCTGACCTCGCAGCGCAAGACAGCCCATCGGGCTTAGCGCGGCGCATGGCGCGGCGCACGCGAAGATGGGCGATGCCCAAGATTCTATGCATTGATGAGGTCGGCTACCTCTCGTACAGCCCTCGCTATGCTGACCTCCTATTCGAGATCGTAACGCGCCGTCACGACGCAGAAAAACCCGTCCTGGTTACCACCAACAAGGCATTCAACGACTGGAACGAAGTGTTTTTGCACGCCCCATGCACCGTACCCCTCGTAGACAGACTCATTCATCGCTTGGAAATCATCGAAATCGAAGGCGAGAGTTACCGCCTCACGGAAGCCAAGGAACGAAAACTCGCAAAGGTGAAATCACGCATAGAAAAATCCTCACATACCCATCGCGACTGATCTAAGCGCCGCTCCAATTCGAGCCCTTGCTGGCCGAACAACCACTTCCCCAAATTCCTTCACCAACATCCCGCGGGTTTTCATGCCCAGTAACATCAGCCTTCATATCCGCGATTTCTCCGACAAACATCGTTTGAATTCCGACTTGCACAATCTGAGCCAAGCGACATTCAAGCACCAAGGGCACTTCTTCGATATAAGGAGCGTCTACCACTCCGCTACGAACGGCAGTAAACCCGGTAATGGCAAACTTATCGACATCGCGACCACTTACGATTCCAACGTAATCGACGAGTGCAACTTGCGCGCTCGATGGAACATTTACCGTGTAAGCTTTTCGCGCAATGATGGATGCATGACTATATGTCGCCTTGCGCAATGATACCGTGACACACGCCGGTTGCGAAGAGCAAAAGCCTCCCCACGCGACGGTCATGACGTTGGGTTTGCCGTGCGCATCATACGTCGCGACAAGCCATACCGGTGTGGGTACAGCGAAAGTTCTCGGTCAGAGGGAGCGCTTCATGGGTACCAAGTTGAGCTCCAACGTCAGACTCCGCAACCAGATCCTGCACATCGGTGACCCAAGTCACCATTCGCATAAATCAAGCACAGCCCCCGTCCGCAAGCAAATATGCCCACGCCGCTCGCAAAAGCGTTACGCTACGACTTCCCTCAAAAACAGTTTGCATTGCCGATGATCCGCCATTGGGGTTAAACAAGGCGCGCCGCAAAACACTTACAAGAAATTAGTCCCTAATCGTTTCCATGTATATCGCAACCTCATTCCACAAATCATCGAAACCTCTTCGTCGCATTGCTGGAGATACACTTTGATGCGGACAAGTAGTATACACATTCTTGAACCCGGCCTTGCGAAGCATACGTTCAAATTTCTGTTGATTCCACCAATTGATGTGGTTCTGGGGATAGATTCGTTGTTTCTCAATAGAACATCGAGATGCACAATAGTCCAACGCGTCTTCAAAAGGCATGGTCCTTAGGAGCTCTTGAAATTGCTCGTCAGAAATGCGTTCGGAAGCCCCGTCGTTATGAATAGTTGATACATTTGATGCAAAGTGAGAAAGAAAGACCTGATGGATAGAGGCCTGATTTAGCGGTATCTTGTAGCGAAGATGCTCTTGAATTGACTTTGTACTGAACATTTCTCGCCAGATAAAGTAACTGAGGTCACCGCGCAAATAGGCCCGATAATCCAAATCAATATTTGGTGAGACTACCCGAAATACTCCCCCCTTCTTGAGTGCCCGAAATATTTCGTTGAACATGATTTGAGCTGCCTCATCGTTTACATGTTCGACAGAGAAGCGACTGTAAACCAATTCGGCAGATCCGGTTTCCAAAGGAATGGGTTGAAGTGAAAGTAAATCGTGCGCTACGTCGGTTTCGGGATTGAATTCACGTCCTCCCGGCCAAGGTTTGTCTAAATCTATGTTTGTCCAGAATGGGTGATCAAACATTCCGCCGAAACCTAAGTGGCCACCGGCACAAATGTTATAGAACCGACGTTTCTCGACACTTTCTTTGCCAAATAGGTTTAGATATAGAGATCTATTAACATCTGGTTTCTTGGACCTAATCTCAAGACCCGCATAGTCCAAGAGTTTCTTAGCAATATTCTTGATCATAACTATTTGATAGAGATGCTAATTGTTAAACGTTCTTCTTGTTTGTTCTTCCTCAGTATCAAGCTCCGACATGATAAACTTCAATGTTGCTTGCGGTTGATCATTTGGCTATACCAATTCCTCGTCGCATGCCTTTTCCCATTGAATGGTTCAGATCAGGCCCATAGTGATTATATCCCTATTTCTAGTGCCGTGTCACGTGAACCTGTGGGCGAGCAGTCGCAACCCCAATCGGTGTTGCTCGAGACGAGCTGGGGCAATTCCTTCGATCAGCGACGCGGAACCCTTTGCCGGACGGCCTGCCTCCGCTGCTCAGCCCTGGCGTGCGCGTCATCGACCACTGAATCTGCGGCCCGCACGCCGCCCTGCAATTCCGCCAGGTATGCAGCCAAGCTGCCCAGCGTGGAATACTCAAATACTTTGACGAGTGGCACGTCTCGTTGCAAGTGCGAGCGAACGCGACCAATGAGCTGGGCTGCGGTCAAGGAAGAACCTCCGCCTTCGAAGAAGTTCTGGTTGACACCCAGCTGACGACCAATCAGCGCCTCTGTCTGCGCCACGAGCCAACGCTCCAACTCGTTGCCCGGAGCCACCGGTGCAACGTCAGTCGGTGGTGAAGAGTCCGGAAGTGCCTTGCGATCCACTTTGCCGTTCGCGCTGAGCGGCAATGAATCGAGTACGACAATGTACTGCGGCACCATGTAGGCGGGAAGCACCTGGTGGAGCGCATTCTTGAGCGCCAGTACGTCCAGAACGTTGCCCTGTGCTGCCGCCACGTAGGCACAAAGCCGTGCGTCCCCCGAGGCGGCCGCAACCCGTCGCGCCACGACAACGCTCTGGCGGACACCAGGCTGCTGGTCTAGCACGGTCTCGATTTCCCCGAGTTCAATACGTAGCCCACGAATCTTTACTTGGTCGTCGAAGCGACCCAGAAAAGCGAGGTTGCCGTCCTCGTTCCAACGAGCTCGATCACCTGTTCGATAGAGTCGTGTCGAAGTGCCAAACGAAAAAGGATCTGCAATGAAGCGCTCAGCGCTGAGCACTGGGTCTCCGACGTAGCCCAAACCCACTTGCACACCGCCGATGTAAAGCTCACCAGAGACACCAATTGGTACGGGCGAGAGGCGAGAGTCCAGAACATGCAGCTGCGTATTGGCGATGGGGCTGCCGATTGGCACCGGATCGCGCGCCACATCCGTTCGACAAGCCCACCAGCTGACATCCACGGCCGCTTCAGTGGGCCCGTACAGATTGTGGAGCTCGGCATTGGAGGCCAAGCAGAACCGGCGAACGACCTCGGTGCTGAGCGCCTCACCACTGCAAATGACGCGATGCAGGCTTTCGCTGTCGAGAGAGGGCGTAGCGTCCAACAAGGCGCCAAGCATGGACGGCACGAAATGGATGGTAGTGACATGCGCTTGCCGAATCAGGGCAAGTAGCCCTGCCGGGTCCTGATGCAGCCCGGGTGGCGCAACCTCCAGCTTGGCGCCGACGATGAGCGGCCAGAAGAACTCCCACGTCGACACATCGAAGCTGTACGGAGTCTTCTGCAACACCACGTCGTCCGCCTGTAATGGGAACGCCTGCTGCATCCAAAGCAACCGATTGCAGATCCCGCGGTGGGTGTTAATGGCCCCTTTGGGTCGACCGGTGGAGCCTGAGGTAAAAATTACGTAGGCCGGATCTTCGGGACGCGTGGCGCACGGCGGTGGCTCGGACTGCATTTCAGGGTCATCCACCAAGATCGTGCGGACTAGCGAATCTGCCCCTGACCAACGCGAACGCGAGGCTTCATGCAACAACACCACCTGCGGCCGCGCTCGCTCCAGCATGTGCTCGATACGCGCCCAGGGATATTCTGGATCGATCGGGACGTAGACGCCGCCTGCCAGAAGGGTAGCATAGATGCCAAGCACCATTTCCAGCGAGCGCTCGAAAAATAACCCGACCCGTTCGCCCTCCTGGACCCCACTCTCACGAAGTGTCTGAGCCAGGCCACAAGCCAACTGATAAAACTCGAGGTAGGACCAAGACCGGTCCCCGCAATGCACCGCCTCTTTCTCTGGCGTCTTGCGCACCTGGGCCTCGAACAGCTTCTGCAGAGTGTGGGGCGCGTCGTAGCTCATCGCCGTCGCGTTCCACTTCACCAAACGCGCGCGGTCCGAGGCAGGCAGCGGGAATTGCACCGGAGCCTTGCACCGTTGGTCGTCCGCCGAAACCCACTGCAGAAAGTCGATGATAGACTCGCCAAGCCGGGTGACGATCATTTCGGAAACGACGTCGATAGAAAACTCGAGATGCCCGGCAAACCCGCGACGAGCGTCGAGCCACAGGGTTAGAAACAGGTCGAGCTGGGCGCCTGCCGCGTGTGCTTTCACGGTCTCAACGGTAACCCCTTCGAGCTCGACGTGAAGTGGTGGTTCGAAGGTGAACCCCGCCTGAAACAGCGGGGTCCGGCTGGGATCTCGCAGTGGCTGCAATGCCGATATGATTTGGTCGAGTGGCAACTCTTGATGGCGATGATGCCCCAACATCGTCATGCGCAGATCACGCAACACTTCGACGAAAGAAGGCTCGGAAGACAGCGACACGCGAACCGGAAGGTTGTTGACGCAGCAACCCACTAGCTCTCGACGTGTTTCGCTTCGACGATTACCGAAGGGAACGCCAATCGTCAGCTGGGTTTCCCCAGTGAACCGAGCGAGCACGAGTGCATACGCAGCCAACCAAACCAGAAAAGGTTTGGTTTCCAGGCGCTGCGCCAGCTCTTCGATGGCTTGCGACAACTCCAGCGTGACCTGAAATGGTACGGCGGCACCACGGTGAGGCTGTGTCGTTGGCCGAGGTCTGTCCGCCGGGAGCGCCAGTGGAGGTACGGTGTCGAGACTCAAACCTCGAAAATACTGCTCCGCCTTGGCTCTCGCCTCGGATTCCAGCCATTCGGCTTCGGCGCTGCAGAAGTGATGATATTGCTGGGCTGGAGGAGGCAGCGCCGACAACGGCTCACCCCGGCAGTGCAGCTGGTAAAGCTTGGATAACTCCGCACCCATCAAATCTTTGCTGGCCAGGTCGCACACGATGTGGTGCATTGTCCAGGCCACAACGCATTCCTCTTCGAAGCCGGCAAAGACCCGGACACGCACGAGCGGGCCATGCGCCAAGTCGAACGGGCGCTTGATCTCCTCCGTCACCTCGGCCCCCCCAACTTCTACGTGATGGTGCTCCACGCAAAACTCGGGGGTAAGTTCCCGATGAATGACCTGCCAAAGTGTGCTCTCGCGTTCTTCGAAGGTCGTACGCAGACTTTCGTGCCGCCGGCAGAGCTGCTCGAACGCGGCGCGCAACGATTCGCGCTGCAGCCGACCCCGAATACGCCATAGCGTTGCGACGTGATAGGCCGTGGTTTGCCGCTGCAGCTCTTGCGCCAGCCAAAACTGCCGTTGTATGCCAGAAGCAGGACGCAGATTCTCAATCATCACTCATCACGTTTCTGAACACCATCAGCGTCCGCTTCGGTAGACTTTGGCGCACCCTCCCTTTCCGGACGCCGCTGCGCGAACAACCAAGGGAATAGCTCGGGCTCCTCAAGAGCAGGACCCACCGAGCCATGATCGACACCCTTGTACTCGGTATAGCGGACATTTTTGCCATACTTCTTCAACGCCTCGAACATCGAGCGGCCGTTCATTGCAGGAGAGACCTCGTCCCGCTCACCGTGAAATGCCCAAACCGAGGTATCAGCCAACAGGCTGGCTCGGCTGACGTCACCAACCCCAGTGATGGGAATGCCTGCGGCAAAGACACCAGGATGGCGCATCAACATGTCCCAGGTACCTGATCCTCCCATGGAAAAGCCCATCAAGTAGACACGGTTAGGATCAATGGGGTGCCGACCGATAAGCTCGTTGACCAAGGCCACGGTCAGCCGATTGGCTTCACTTTCAGGAAATTTTGAAAGATCGTAAGGACGAAACGGCGGCGAGGTGTGGCGATTGATCCACTCGTCCCCCTCTGGGCACTGTGGGGCCAAGACGAACGCTGGCCCCACCTTTTGGACTCGATCCGACATCAGCAATTCGATGTCCGGCCCCAACTGCGAAACGTTGTCGCTACCGCGCCCCCCCACAGAGTGCAAAGAAACGATCAGTGGCACCTTTCCCTCGACGCCCTTGGGAACGTACAGGCGGTACGGGAGAGGGTACTTGGCTGATGGCAGCGAGAAGGTTGCTGCCTCCATTCTTGATTCGAGCGGATGCGGTCCATTGCGTCGCGCCCCACTACTTTTCCGACACCCAACAAGGACCATAGCAGCGCCCAAACCGATGCAGGCGCTACGACGTGCCATTGTTGTCCAGGATGCAAACGTCATACTCACCAACCTCCGGTAAATCAGCCTCGAGGTTTCCGTCAACCCACGACTAGGCCATCCGCAGAAAGCCCGAGCGTGGCGAGATCTTCTGGCGAGAGCGCAAGCAACTTGACTAGGTAGGGCAACTGTTCTAGCGGCTGATCAGCAAGTTTCTCCAAAGCCTCGCTGCGTGTCATCAAGCTCTTTCGAACCAGATGACTGAGTTCGAGCTCGTACGGGCTGTAGCCATAACGTCGATCGTGTACGTAGTTGTTAAACGTATTGAGCGTGCAATTGGACGAGCAGCCATCCACCCCAGACGGGCGCTGCCAGCCGAATTTGCCGACTTCGGCCAGAATTTGGGCTTCTGTGATGGACTCCAAACACAACAGGTTGATGTTGTAGGGATAGGATTGCACGCGATCGATAACCGAATCCGGCACTTCATAGAGACGGTTGACGTCATTGCCGACGGCGTCACGCAAGCGCGACATGCTTTCTTCGCGACTTTCGGCAAGAAACCGGTAATGGTTCCGATATACGATTCCATTGGCCGGAATCTGTCCGAGGGTGAAACCGGCAAGAATGAAGGGTATTTCCTTCTCGAGCGCTAGGCGAAGCGCTGTGGTGTTGACGAGGGATATGCACGCGTTGCAGCCGGCCGAGATACGGGTCAGGCTCTGCTCTCTGTAGATCGGTAGCACGGACGCCGCGCGCACGACCGACTTGAAAACGTTCAGGGCTGGACGGACAGTAATGTGGTCGACGCCCAATGCATCTACGACGCGGTGAATGTTGTCGCGCGCCGCGGGAGCGATGAATCCGTTGTCGAGCGTAAACGAAAGCACCGTTAGACCATACTTCTCGACCGCCAATTTCAGCGTGTACGAGCTGTCCTTGCCTCCGCTGTTACACAATACCGCGTCGTAGGTTGCCCGGCGTGCCTTCGGCGTGGCAAAGAGCTCAGCCACCATTGCACGACCTCGGTCGATGGCTGCGTCGTCACTGCGTGATCCCAATTCATTGCGGCAGAAATTGCACACCCCCTCGGCGTCAAACTTGATGCTGGGGAAGGCCGCGGACAGCACACAGCGCGAGCATCGTTGTCTCGGGGCACTCGGCTGCCGTGCGGAAGTGGTGGTCTCGGTCATGTCTCACCATTTTTTCTACGGCATACGAAGGTGGCCATCTTGTTCATGGATCCAAATGCCTCGCGGGTCATGTCCTGTTCCAGGATCTTGACTCCGAAGGTATTCTCGATGAACGTGGTAATTTCGACGAGCCCGAACGAGTCGATAACCCCCTGATCGATCAGGGATTTGTCCATGTCGATATCCGATGCTTGCACCATGAAGCTGCGGGCAACGAACGTCACCAGCTCCTCTAGGATCCGATCTCGCTCTGCGACTTGGTCCGCATTCATCTCCAACGTCCTTCCCACAGGTTATCCTGCGACGATTGCCTTCCCCGCGTTCGTCTGCACCCGCAGGCGGACGCTGTCGGTTTCGGCTCTGACATTCTGCAGCATACTATGAAGGAGGATTGGTCTGCGGCACTCTTTCAGGCTCGTGGAATGAGACCAGACGGTGGTAGTCTCCGCTTTTGGCTAAGATTCAAGCGGAGCACCAATGAATATCGAATTCTCGACCACGTGCCCTGGCATCTCCGATCCTGCCTTCCCCGAAGCTTGGCATTCGTGGCAGGATCAGTCGCTTGAATAGAGACCCAGGAGAAGGAGTAAGTCATGTGCGGGCTCGTCGGTATCCTTGTGGACAATAGTGAACCATTGGCACGGCGAGCGCTCCTTGAGCCGATGCTTGCGCACTTGCAACACCGGGGACCCGACGCCTGGGGAACTTGGGTCGGAAGCGGTGTGGCACTCGGTCACGTTCGCTTGTCCATTGTGGACCTGGTGGCCGGCCATCAGCCCTTCGTTCGAGACGACTGCGTGCTGGTGTACAACGGCGAGGTTTACAATCACATCGAGTTGCGCGCCGAGCTCGAGGCTCTGGGCGAGCGTTGTCAGACGCGTAGCGACACCGAGGTTGTCCTAGTCGCCTTGCGTCGCTTTGGTATTCAGGCTCTGGCTCGCTTCAATGGTCAGTTCGCTCTGTTGTTTTGGAATGCTCGAACGCGAACACTCATTGCCGCGCGTGACCGTTATGGAGTCCGCCCGCTCTATCACCTAGAGCAGCAGGGCGCCGTGTACTTTGCATCGGAAACGAAGGCGTTCGACGCGATCCCGAACTATCGCCGTGCGATTTGCCCGGAAGGCTTGCTCGAACATGGTTTACTCTGGAACACCCTCGGAACGCGAACGGTGTTCAAGGGAATTCAGTCCCTCGAAGCGGGCACGGCTGTGGTGTTTAGCACGACCGAGGCACCAAAGACGTATCGCTACCATCAGCTCGGTGAAGGTACCAACCACCCGTTGCCCGGCAGCTTTGCTGAAGCCAAGACTCAGTTGCGGTCGATGCTCTCGACCGCTGTCAGGCTTCGATTGCGCAGTGATGTCCCCGTTGGCAATTACCTAAGCGGCGGCATCGATTCGTCGGTCACCACCCTGCTCACCGACGAGCTGCGCAATGACCGCTTCCAAGCGTTTGCCATCGCATTCGAAGATGGCGCCTACGACGAGTCTCACTACCAGCAGATGATGGGCAAGCGTCTCAACGTGGAGCTAGTTAGTATCCGCATTACCGATGCGCTCATCCGAGACAACTTCGAGAAGGCCGTCTGGCACGCGGAGCGTCCGCTATTTCGAACGGCACCGGTTCCGCTGCTCCTATTGGCCGAGGTCGTCCGTGCCGCGGGAATTCGTGTGGTGCTCACGGGTGAGGCAGCCGACGAGATCCTGTGGGGCTACGACACGTTCAAGGAACTGAAGCTGCTCCGGTTCTGGGCGAAGCACCCCAATTCTGCGCTGCGTCCGCAACTCATTCGGACTCTCTACCCTCATCTTGCTCACTACCGAGACAGTCGGCAATTCGGGCTCATGCGCATGTTCTACGAGGGGTTCCTCGGATCCTATGACAACGACCTGGTGGGGCTCAATCTTCGCGTTCACAATAACAAGATCCTACTGAACTACTTGCACCGGGACTACCGCCCCGCTGACCTGGACGGTTGGCTTCTCGACCGTGTACGAAAGAGCCTACCTCCGGATTGGAAGCACTGGTCATTGCTTCGCAAAAACCAATTCTTGGAGATGCGAACGCTACTGCAAGGGTATCTACTTTCTTCCCAGGCAGACCGGATGTCGTTGGCACATGGGGTGGAAGGCCGCTACCCGTTCCTCGATCACGAGCTCTTGGAGTGGTTGTTCCAACTTCCGGACCAATACAAGCTCCCTCTGCTCTCCCAGAAGCACTTGTTGCGCGAAACTTTCCGGGCAAACCTACCCAGCGAAATCGTCGACCGGCCCAAGCAGCCATACCAAGCCCCCGATCTCAAGGCATTTTTCGAAGGTGGCCGCCTTGGCAAGCTCATGAACGAAAGTCTGAGCCCAGACGCCGTCGAAGCGGCTGGGTTGTTTGATGCTGCGGCCGTCGAGCGATTCCGCAGCAAGTTCGCGCGCGGTATGCCCCCTCACGTTGGCTATCGAGACAACATGTTGGCCTCATTCCTGCTGTCCACCCAACTGGTGTCTGCCCAACTCAAACATCCGTGGACCGGACCGGAGCGGCCTTCCTCACCGCGAACGGTGGACTTGATCGAAAAAGGGCAGCCATGAACCTGGCATCACTCGAAGAGACTGGAATTGCGATTATTGGCATGGCAGGACGGTTCCCGGGCGCCTCGAGCGTTCAGGAGCTTTGGTCTGTCGTTCGGGAAGGGCGTGACGTCATCAGCCGATTCGAAGCGGCCGATCTGGCCGCGGATGAACCCGACCCAGCCGTCCTTTCCCAGCCGAATTACGTGCGAGCACGGGGTCTGCTGGAAGGTGCCGATCTGTTCGACGCGGAGTTCTTTGACTACGCGCCCGCCGAAGCGACTCACATCGATCCACAGCACCGCGTCTGGCTAGAAGTCGCTTGGGAAGCCCTGGAATCCGCCGGGTATGCCCACGACCATCATTCACAAATCGTCTCTGTATTTGCTGGTAGCTTCAGTAACAACTACCTGCTTCACAGTCTGCTTCCCGACCGCAACGCGGTCGAGGAATACGTGCGCGCACGCCGGGCCGCCTCGTTTGCCTTGATGGTCCAGAACGACTCCGCGCATCTGCCGACACGTACCGCCCACCGGCTCAACTTGCGAGGTCCGGCCATCAACGTCCAGACTGCGTGTTCGACCTCACTAGTTGCTGTCGCAATGGGAGTTCAAAACCTACTTGCACTCGAGTCGGACATCGCCATCGCCGGCGGGGTCTGCGTCGCATTCCCCCAAAAAACTGGGTATTTCTATCAAGAGGGCGCGATCCTTTCGCGGGATGGTGTGTGCCGTCCCTATGACAAGCACGCGTGTGGCACCGTATTCGGCAACGGTGCGGCCGCCATCGTGTTGAAGCGTTATGCAGACGCTGTACGAGATCGCGATCCCGTGCTGGCCGTCATCCGAGCCGCCGCAATAAATAACGATGGGCGCAGCAAGGTCAGTTACGTCGCTCCAAGTGTGCAGGGGCAAGCGGAGGTCATTGCCACGGCGCTAGGCCTGGCGGGGGTATCGGCTGACAGCATCGGTTACGTGGAGGGGCACGGCACGGCCACCCCCATGGGCGATCCGATCGAAGTCGAAGCACTCACTCGAGCGTATCGCGCTCAGACTTCACGCAAGGGCTACTGTTGTCTCGGCTCTCTCAAAGGTAACATCGGCCACCTAGATGCTGCGGCAGGTGCTGGGGGTTTGGTTCGCGCTGTTCTCGCCCTGACGCATCGCGAACTCCCGCCAACGGCGCACTTCCAGGAACCCAACCCTGATCTGCGGCTGGAGGACAGCCCGTTTTTCGTGCTGCAAAGGGCCCAGCCATGGCCCGCCGGACAGGAACCTCGCCGCGCCGGCGTAAGCTCCTTTGGGGTGGGAGGCACCAATTGCCACGTCATTCTTGAGGAAGCCCCGCTTCAGGAACAACGTCCAACGCCGATCGAGCGGGAAGCCGAAACCGTATTGGAGCTTTCCGCGCGCAATGTTGCGGCGTTGGATAAGGCCACGGTCCAATTGGCCAACTGGCTTGTCAGCCGCGTCGACGACGGCCATACCCCCTGGTCCATCGACGCAGTAGGCAGTGTCCTGCGTCATCGCCGGCAGCGCTTCGAGCAACGCCGAACCGTGCGCGTTCGACATTGGGCCGACGCCATCGAGGCGCTACGCAATCCGCAACGCTTCGTGACGGGGCGTACTTTTCCTAGTGGCTTTCAAACCGTTTTTTTGCTTCCGGGCCAGGGCTCCCTGCGAAGCGGGTCGGTCCATCACCTAATGGCTAACCATGAGCCACTCCGCTCTGCGCTCAAGGGGCTCGCTCGACCGGCATCCGATCTCCTTCACTTCGATCTCTGGAGCTGGTTCAACGACGAAGCTGCGGACGAATCCTCACTGCTGAACGACAACGCTCGCTATCAGTTGGCCATCTTCTGCATCGACGTCGCTCTTGCGCGTTGGCTCGAGGAACATGGTGTCACCGCCTCCGCACTCTTTGGACATTCCCTCGGAGAGTTGGTTGCCTTGCATTTGGCGGGCGTGCTCAGCTCCGAGCATGCGCTTCGAGCCGTTTTCGAGCGTGGAACGCTCATGCAGTCCACGGGCACGGGCGCCGCGCTCGTTGTCAGTCTATCGGAAACAGAGGTTCAAGAGTTCCTGGGGGATACGGTACATCTTGCCTGTGTCAATGGCCCCAAACTCATGTTGCTGAGCGGCTCTCCCGCTGCAATCGACGACTGCGCAAAGCGATTAGCCGAGAAGGCGATCTTTCATCGTCGCGCACCAATTAGCATCGCCGTGCACAGCCCCTGCATGGATGCCATCATCGAACCGCTCACCGAACGATTCCGTAAGTTAGATTGGCGCGTGCCTTCGCTCAAGATCCTTTCAGCCGTCACCGGCGCATGGCTCGATCCGCAGACGGCCACAAACCCAGAGTTTTGGGCTCGTCAGACGCGAGCTCAAGTGCGTTTCAATTCCGCCGCGCAACTGCTCGCTCAGTGCGGACCGTGCCTCGCGGTCGAGGTGGGGTTTGGCAGCACGCTGTGTTCGCTGTTGCGCCCTCATTTTGCGGATGCGAACCGTCAGCGAAGCTGTCCGCTCCTCGGAGCGCCGGCTGAAGGCAACGGCTACGCCCAAGTGTTGAGCCGGTCACTAGAGGTATTGTGGGTCGCGGGCGCAGACGTCAACTTTCGCGACCAGGTGAGGACAGATATCCTCTCGCCGCCTCGACTCCCCACGTACCCATTCCAGCGCCAACGCTACTTCATCGATCCACCGCAAACCCGTTCCGTCACTTCGACCACGAGCGCTCGTCGTGGTAGCCCATCACCGGTAACCACCTCTAGCACGGAGGTTGCCGCCTCTCGGCCCGACGCAAACTCACACGGGGCCCCGGGAGACGCGGCGCTTCGCATCATTGGGCTTTTCGAAAAGACCTTGGGCATCCAAGGTATCATCGAGACGGACAATTTCTTCGAGCGCGGCGGCAATTCACTACTCGCCGTCGTGCTGGTCAGTGAAATCGAGCAGGCGTTTGGGGTCTCAGTGTCCCTTTCCACGTTCTTCGAGGATCCGACTCCAAGGGGAGTCAATGCCATCTTCGAGAAAGTGGGAGCTTCTGGCTCGCAAACTGCCGCGCACGTGTTTCGCAAAGGCGGTGATCGAGTACCTATTTTCTTCATCTGCGGCATTGCAATTTATCGGGCGCTCGCTGAGCGCTTGAATCCGGCTCATCCAGCATTTGCGCTTTACGTGCAGTCCGAAGTCGACCTACTCAACTCGAGGAAAGGCGGAAGCGACGCACGATCTTCCGTCGAAGCGCTTGCCAACGAGTATTTCGAGCGTGTCGTTGCCGAACGCCCCCAGGGTCCCTATGCCTTGGTCGGCGTGTCATTCGGAGGACTTCTGGCCCTACGAGTCGCCGAAATGCTGCAGCAGCGGGGCGAGATGGTCGAGCTTGTTACACTACTAGACACGTTGCCCCCAACCTTGACGAAATTGACTCCCCTGCAAAGGGTGTGGTTCGCGTCAAATCGGGTTTTGCGCGATGGGCCTGCCTACCTTGTCCCGAAGCTACACAAGCTGATGGAAGAGCGATTCAACTCGTTGCCGGTTGCCGCGGGTGAGACCGCTCCAGGCGAGGCCGCGTCACGTGCCGCTCGTGAGCTCGAGGATCTGCGCGAGTGCCTGTATTCGGATATGGGGTCGCAATACCGTCCTCGGCCATATTCTGGTCGTGTCGCACTGATCGTTTCGCAGGATCGGGATCGCTCCTTGGTGACGGCAGAAGCCATGGAACGATATTGGCGCAAGCTCATCCAAGGGCCTCTCGTTGCGGCACGAGTGACTGGAGGCCACGTCAGCATGCTGGCGACTCCTTTCGTGGACGAAGTGGCCAAACGACTGCAGGCGGCTCTCGACGCATAAAGGGCGTTTATTTAATTCGGCTTCTCCCTCGGTGAGAGGCTTAAGTCCGCGCATGTTGGGCCATAAAGACCGAACCTTCAACCCGACTACCGCAACACAAACCGCGCTTCTCGCGGATAGAGAACCCGGAGTGACGTGATTCCCCGGGTCTGAAGGCAGACGCCGCGAATAGCCGACATGAGCCGAGCTGCGAGCCATTCGTGCGCCTTTGGGCCGTCGGCCGCATAGTCCTCGTGCACTGCCAGGTGAAGGAGCAACATCGTGTCCGGGTTATCGCGCTCTCGCACGAACATCGCGACGCCGGCCAATTGGGCCGGCGTCGCAATTTCATCGAGCGCATACAGGCTCTGAATAGACCGAAACGCGGGCACGCTGAAGCGGAGGTACGGCCCGTCTTCCACAATCGACGGTACGCCGTAGCGACGAACCGACGCCACCAGAAAATCCGCGACGCGACCTTGCTCGGGGTTGAAGAAGACAATTCGTTCCAACTCGCCCCGATATTCGAGGGGCAGTATGGACGAGAACTTAACCTTGACCATCTGCCGCTCTTGGTCTCCTCGCCCGATCCGCATGGTTCGGGGTCGAAGATAGCAGATGGAACTCGGGGTACAATGAGGGGGGGGGGCGTGATCCGCTATTATCCGTGCGACCTTCCCCAACTTTGCGCGGATTTACATGACTGGCGACAAGGCGTCGAGCGCCGGCGCTCGACGGGCGTCGGTCTGGCGCCGCTGTGCAGTTACGTCTACCCATCTTGGCCCATCATCTCAAACTGCGCGGGACTAAATAAAGTCTCATCAAACCATCGTCCGCCAATCTGGCGATTGATTGGGAAAGCTTGATTTTCCACGCCCGAAAAGAAGATCATTTCGTTGCGTTTACGGATCTCCCCTCCCAATTTCGCGAGCTCGGATGCGCGATCTCCCGAATTTGAGATGCTATCCGCATCGTGGACCACTTTCATGAATTTGACGGCATCATCGATCTTTCCGATAATTGATGAGACAATTCCGGACGGAAGAAATCCTATTTCACCTTTGATTTCGACGAGTCGTCGAACTGCGCTATAGCCGACAGAGACAAGTTGATTTCGACTCAACCACTGGGTCTCGTAATTGATTCGGTTGACTAGAGACGGGCTTTCCAGTCCACGACGATGTTCTTCAACGGTCCGGTAGAACACGCGATAGCCGTGTTGCTCAGGATCTTCAAAAAATGTTGAGGCAGGATCAAGCAACGGTATCATGGGACAAAGTAGCGGAAACACGCGCCGGCCCTTAAATAATCGCAGCAAGCGATGACAATATTCTACGGTTGCACGAACAGATTCCTCGTCCTGCTTCGGCATGCCAATGAAATACCAGACGTCGATTTCAAAAATGCCATAATCTAGCGCTTTTGCGATCCAGCGCTCCATCTCTTCGGGCGTGTAGACACCGCGACCGGCCAGCTTTGCGACGCGCATGTCATGGCTCTCGGGAGACAACGTTATGGTGGTGTGCTTATTGGCCGCCGCCATGGCTTTGAGGGTTTCGTCAGGGGTCAGCTGAAACTGTTCGTAGCTGATTGATTTGAAGTTGGAATTGGCAACCCGGTCGATAAAGAACTGCAGGCGTTCCTTCGACTCGTTGTAGGACCCGACGGAGTAAAAGTGATATTGGTCCGCGAGCGAGCCCATGGTCTTGAATTCATAGTCGATCTCCACGAGTGACTTTCTCGGAATCGCTTGTTTGCTTCCGTGGATTCGCTGGAAAGCATCGCGGGAGCCTCCGCACCAGCCGCAATTGTATAGGCAACCAGCGTTTTGAGTCGAGAGGATCTCCAGGATCGGTAGCGATTGCGTTGAGTGTTCGCGCGGAATTTGCGACCAGTCAATTCCGCAGGAGAACGAATTGGGCTTATGCGTGTATCCGTTGTCGGTAACATCACCGTCTTTGTTCTTCCATATCAGATTGGGAATGGAACTGAAGTCGCGTGTCGACTTCAGATTATCCAACAGCGCGGACATGGGCTGATGCGTATCATACCCTCGCATCACCATGTCGATAAACGGATACAGGATTAGTTGCGTCGCATAGTAGGTCGAAGATATCCCACCAAATACAATTGGAACATCGGGATGAACTTCCTTGATGAGCTGTGCTATTTCTAGGCTTCCCTGAACGTGTACCATCCAGTGCAGATCGATGCCGAATATTCGCACATTCAATGAACGCAACAACGACTTGACGTCAAGCGCCGGGTACTTCAGCAGCACAGTCGCCAAGTTGACAATTTTTACGTCATGTCCTCGCTCACTGAGAAATCGGTGCAGGCTCTTGAAACCAACGGGGAAATACTCATAGAGAGGCGTGATGGGAACATCGCCGGACGTACTTAAGTAGGGAAAGTAAATGTCTCCGCGATCACGAAAGTCAAAGAAAGCTGGTGCATGCAGCAGTAGAAGATCTGCCGTCATCTTTATTTCGCTTGTATGGTACCGGGAAGCCATGTTGCAGCTGTTAGGGGTCACGGTTTACACTTTCGCGCGCGATATTGAAAAAAGCCTTTTGGCGATGCCGAGAAAAGACAAACCTAAATATATACCAAGGCTCCTGCTAGGAGAACATCCACGATTCTGAGGTAGCGCCGTCCCCCTCGGCTGATCGACCGAGCTGCCGAATCAGCCGGTCATTCCGGAAACCGCTGAATATGTCGAAGGTAGTCGTCGCCACCTCAGAATCACGGCACTTGAGGGGCGCTACCACAACACTCGGTCCATGAGAGTCTTTCCTTCCGACGCCGGGCACGACATTGCTTAGCAACACTCATGCGACCGCAATGCATGGATCGCACGGCGCTGATGCGAGCCGCCGTAGCGGAGCTCGCCGCGAAAATTGGCGCACGTACTACCAGTCCGCGCGCTCGGCTGGGCCAAACTGGTAGCCGCGTTTCACGGTTGTCAGTCGGTCTAGACCCAAGCGATTTCTTAGGTGTCACGCTTGCGACGATTCAGTTCGTCTGTGAGGTCCGGTACGAGTTCAAACAGATTCCCAATGAGAGCGTAGTCCGCAATTGAAACGATCGGAGCTTCAGGATCCGAATTGATGGCAACAATAATTCGCGCACCCTTGATACCCGATAAGTGTTGAATTGCTCCAGAAATTCCGACCGCAATGTAGAGATCCGGGGAGACGACCCTTCCGGTCTGTCCCACCTGATAGTCCGAAGGCACGTGCCCGCCATCGCAGGCTGCTCGAGTAGCTCCTAGACCTGCCCCCAAGGCGTCCGCCAAGGGTCCGAGCACTTGAAAGAATCGACCGGCAAGCGGGCGTCCACCTGATACAACAATATGGGCTTCCGCGATGTCGGGCCGCGAACTCTCAACTATTTCAAATCCTATCGGTTCGACCCGATCTATCAGCGGCTCCGCCTTAGCAGCTTGCAAGACCTCGATCGGGGAAAAATCAAGCTTGGCGTTGGCAGGCTCGAACTCCGTGTGCCTCACTGACACGACGGTATGTGCGGACTCTGATTTGCAATAGGCCACAGCATTGCCAGCTGAAATCGGACGACGCCACAGCAAGTCATTGCTGCATATTTCGAATCCGATACATTCGCTGACAAATGCCGCATCTAGCAGCTCGGCCAAGCGCGGGAGAACGTCCTTTCCGAAGGCCGTAGCGGCAGCAATGACGATGGTGGCATTGGCCAGCAATGCAACATTTCGCAATGTCGGAGCAATCCTTTCCGCCAAGGGAGGCGTAAGACTGCAGTCGTCGACAACGTACACTTGGTCAGCCCCATAACCGCGCGCAGCTTCCCCAAGTTTGCCTACTTCATGTCCGAGCAGCAGCAGCGAAAGCGCGCCACCCACGGTCTGACTGACTTCGCGCCCAAATGTAATGGCCCTGAGACACGCCGGCCGAAGCGTGCTGGCATCTTTGGCTTCGAGGAGGACAATCACGTTGGCCATAGGGCACCCCAAGAGCTACAGAACCTTTGCTTCATTGATGAGTAGGTTCATGAGTTCGCCCGGGTTGGATAGCACACGCCCCCCGATTCTCGACGGCGGTATCTCGTAACGCACATAGCGCAAGCAACGCGTCAACTGTATACCAAGATTATCCAGAGTCATAACCACCAAAGGCTTACGTCGCGCCTGCATGATCGCCGGCAAGGAAGCGAACCGGAGCCCTGCAATGTACTGATACTCGGTGGGCGTGTGGGTCGAGCGTACCGCATCTGGCCCCACAATTCGAAGATCGACCGTTATTACCACCGGAGTTTGTACTGCCACCGTCTGTGTTCCCCCATCCACCGCTCGTTCAATTTCGAAACGCGAGTCATGTTGCGCCACGATTCGGGAAGCAAAAGTGACTTGTGGCCACCCAAGACGCGCCGCGAGCCGCTGGCCGACCTCATTACTGTCCCCATCCACGCTTTGTTTGCCAATTAGCACGAGATCGCAAGCCTCACGCAGCGTCAACGCTGCGAGTGCTTGGGCAACACACCGGGCGTCGATCTGATCGTCAGATGCTTCAATGCGGATTGCGCGATCCGCCCCCGTCGCTAAAGCAGAACGAAGCGTCACGTCCGCATCGCTGGGTCCTAATGTGACGACGACTACTTCACCATGCCGCTGTCGGGGCGACCGTGCATCTTCCGTCAAACGCAAGGCAGTTTCCAATGCGCACTCATCAAACGGATTTGTCTTTTTTTCAATCGCAGTATTGTCCAAACGCAGGTTGTCATTGCTCACCCGTAACTTGTTGGCACTATCTGGGTCTGGAACTTGCTTGAGCGGTACTAGAATTCTCACGGGAGGATTGTCTGACGAATTACCTCAAGAGATCAATACTGTTCGCTCGCCATATGTCCCGATTCGAATCTCGAATTTGGGCTCCGGCTTTTTCCGCCTGTATCAGCGGGTTGTCGAGGAATCCGCTATCCGCAGCAGCTGCTTGCCTTTGTTTTCTCCCGAAAACAGTCGGGCCACCGCCGTAGGTGCATTTTCTAGCCCGTATTGGATGTCCACGCGATCCTTAATCTTCCCCTCGCTAACCCAGCCCGCCAAAACCGCTATCGCCTCAGCGGCCCTCGGCAGGAAATCGATCACGACGAACCCTTCCATTTTGCCGCGCTGAATCAGAAGTTTTAGGTAATTCTTGGGCCCTGGAGCTCTGCCCATGTCGTTGTATCCGGACATCGCACCGCAAATTACAACTCTTCCTCGCAACGCGAGGTGCACGAGCGCTGCGTCCAGAATCTGCCCTCCAACATTATCAAAGTACACGTCGATACCGTTTGGACAGGTCTTGCGCAATCGACCGACAACATTATCAGCTTTGTAATCAATCGCCGCGTCAAATCCGAGCTCTTCGATCAGATAGCGGCATTTCTCTTCGCCGCCCGCGATTCCGATAGTTCGACAACCATTTATCTTTGCAATCTGACCCACGATAGAGCCCGTGGCGCCCGCGGCCGCCGAAACGACTACGGTCTCACCAGGTCGAGGGCGGCCGACCTCAAGCAGGCCAAAGTAAGCTGTCATTCCAGTATTGCCAAGTACACTCAATGCTGTCTCAATTGATACTCCCGAAGGCACCGGCAAAAGCGGATAAAGTTCCTCCCGTCCCGCTATGGCATAGTCCTGCCAACCAAAGAGCCCCTGGAGAAAGTCGCCGCGTTGAAACTGCGGGTTCCGTGAAACCAAGACCTCGCCAACCCCAAACGAGCGCATCACTTCGCCAATTTTGACCGCAGGGAAATACGTGTTGGCCTCAATCCAACCGCGCTGGGTGGGGTCGCAAGACAAGCAGAGGTTCCGAATCAGGATCTGACCCTCAGCGGGTTCCGGAATCGGCGATGTTATCCACGTGAAGTCCTCGGCTTTCATCTGGCCGTTTGGTCGGCGTGCAAGCAGCCATTGTCGATTCATTGGGGCCTCTTTCCTAAGCTAAGTCATAGGTCCATTCCGCACCGGATGACCATGCCTATCAACGAGTCGTTTTGAGACCCAGTATCGCCATTGATCAACCTCACCGACCGTGATTCGATGGGAAAACCCTCGAGTCCCCTAGCCTCATATCCTGACTTCTAATCAAAATACTCCCTTTTTCGATATCAGGTAACCATATCATTGACATATTCGGTGGTAAATGTCCTAAGCTTGTGCGATGAAAGTGTCGTCGGCACAGCGTGAGCTGGTCGCAGCGGTGTCGGAGTATGCCCGCGCGCGGCTGTCCCCGGGTGCTAGACAGCGCGAGGCTTCGGCTTCCTTTGATCGCAGTCTTTGGAATGAAGCCGGGGAATTTGGCTTGGCCGGTCTGCCGATACCGGAGAGCTGGGGAGGAAGTGGCCTGGACGCTCTCGATACGATGCAGGTCATTGAAGCATTGGGCAAACAATGCGACGATGGGGGGTTTGTTTTCTCTCTGTGTGCACACATGTTTGCGGCCGCTGTACCAATTTGGCGTGGAGGATCCGTCGAACTGCACGACCAATACCTAAGGGACATTGCGGCCGGTAAACTCATCTGCGCCAATGGAACGACAGAACCTGACGCCGGATCGGACATTCACGCGATGAAGTCAACGGCCGTGCGCATCGGTGACGTGTACGAGCTCAACGGCACGAAGTGTTTCATCACAAATGCTACGGTCGCGGATCTCTTTCTCATCTATGCGAAGACCAGTCCGGAACGCGGTTTCTTGGGCATTTCAGCCTTTCTCATTCCACGCGATACACCGGGGCTAAGCGTCGCTCCAGAACACCATAAAACGGGGCTGCGCACGGCTCCTTGGGGTACGATTCAACTCGACGCTTGCCGCGTCCCCGAGCGCGCGCGTGTTGGCGCAGAAGGCTCGGGTGCCGCGCTCTTTGGTGATTCCATGATTTGGGAGCGAGGCTGCCTGTTTGCGTACTATGTCGGCGCAATGGAGCGCGTCCTGGAACAATGTATACAGCACGCGCGCACGCGGCGCCAATTCGGGCATCGTATTGGCGAATTTCAATCCGTTTCGAATCGCATTGTGGACATGAAGCTACGGCTTGAGACGAGCCGGCTACTTCTGTATCGCGCCGGTGAACTACACCGCGAAGGCAAGCGCTGCGACGAAGCAGTCGCACTGAGCAAATTGTGGATTTCAGAAGCTGCTGTTCAATCAGGATTGGATGCAATTCAGATTTTTGGTGGTTCGGGTGTGGTGACTGATACAGGCATTGATGCGCTCTTGCGCGATGCGCTTCCTGCGCGTATTTTCTCGGGTACGTCGGAAATGCAGCGAGCCATCATAGCTAAAATGATGGGGCTGCCGTAATGCGCCTCGACCAACTCGTGAGCCCCTGGGCGAAAAGCTCACCACATCAAGTTGCCGTCGATGGCAATGAGGTGTTCACCTATGCGGAACTTGATCAACTGGCAAATTGCTTCGCCAATTTGATTCTCGCCTCCGGGTTGCAACTGGGAGATCGCGTAGGCATTCATCTCCCGCGCAGCGGTCGAGCAATAGCGGCAATGCTTGGCACGGTCAGAGCCGGCGGCATCTATGTGCCGCTGGACCCGGGTTCGCCCCCCGCGCGAATGCAGCTCATTGTGCGGGACTGCGGCTTGCGTCACGTTGTAATCGCACCGCACCTTCTCAACAGTTGGATAGCCGCTAGCGTCTGCGAACCAGTCGAGCACTATTTCCTTTCGGAGGGAACGAACTCGCCTGAGCTACCTCAGCCCTGTCGAGTGCATCTATGGTTCGAGGTGGTTGAATCGAGCCCCAATCTCCCTGGATCGCCCGGCGAAAGTCCGGACGATTTGGCGTATATCCTCTATACGTCGGGCTCAACCGGTGTGCCCAAAGGGGTAATGATTTCCCATCGTAATGCGCTCGTTTTCGTCAATTGGGCCGCCGAACAGATAAGTCTTGGTCAAACCGATCGCGTTGCCAGTGTCGCCCCTTTCCACTTCGATCTATCCGTGTTTGATATTTGGGCATCGCTTTCGCGAGGCGCAACGATCGTCATCGTCGACGAGGTGACCGTTATTTCCGGATCGCGGATGCTCGACCGCATCCATGAAAAATCTATTAACGTGTGGTACTCGGTGCCCTCTGCCCTAGTGCTAATGTTGGAGAACGGTGCACTGGCTGAGCGCGGCGCAGCGTCGCTGCGGGTCGTTTTTTTCGCCGGGGAAGTTTTTCCTATCAAGTATCTGCGTCGCACCATGACCGCAATTTCCAACGCCCGTTTCCTTAACCTTTTCGGCCCCACTGAGACGAATGTTTGCCTAGCTTACGAGGTCAAATCTCCTCCTCCCGTTGATGCGACCGCCGTCCCCATTGGAACGGCGAGCTGTGACGATGTCATTTCGATTCTTGACGCTGAAGGACATGCGGTAGCGGATGGAGAAGTTGGCGAGCTTTTCGTCGATGGTCCCACCGTAATGCTGGGCTACTGGGATGCGGGACGTCGCACGCTCGCTAAACATCCGTACGCTACTGGGGATCTCGTCTCACGACGTGACGACGGACAGCTTATGTACCATGGGAGACGTGACCATATGGTCAAGGTCCATGGTTATCGGGTCGAACTCGGTGAGGTCGAAACGACTCTCAATGGTCATCCCGGTATCCAGGAGGCGCTTGCATTTGCCATCGATCAGCAGCTGGTAGCTGTTGCGGTTCCAGCGGGTCCGTCTTTGTCCGTGCTGGATGTGAAACGGTACTGTGCTACCCGACTTCCGAAATATATGATTCCTTCCGACATCAGACTGGTTGAACGACTTCCAAGAACTTCTAGTGGAAAGGCCGATAGGGTTCGCGCTCGGACCGCCTTAGTTGAGAGTGACGTTTCAACTCTTAAGCCAATCCGACCTGCCCAACTCTGAAAGGGAATTCAGTGGAAACGCGAGTTAGGACCGATATCCAACAATACATTGTTACCACTTGGCTGAGCGGTGACGGGCGAGGGTTCGACGACAACACTGATCTTCAACAGAACGGAATATTGGATTCATTCTCGACCTTGGCCCTGATCGGCTTTCTGGAGGAAACGTTCAAGGTCAAACTTGCTCCCTCAGATATCAACGCGGAAACGTTGAGAAACGTCAATACATTGACTCAAATGGTGCTCGGAAAACTTGCGCCCAGCAATAGGGACAACACGGGCTAATACTTCAATAAAAGGTCACTTTCATCGTTCAAGGACAGGGAACGTGCTTATGGAAGAATCGCTAAGAAAAATCGTAGCAACTATCGCCGAGTGCAAAGCCGGCTTTCCAGTCACTGCGCATCTACGCGACGAATTGGGCGTGGACTCGGTTCGTGCGCTTGAAATCATCTTCGAAATCGAAAAGGAGTTCAAGATCTCAGTTCCTGAAGAGCGTTACGGTGAAATACGCACGTTCAGCGACCTGGTGAGTCTGGTAAAGGACATAAAAGGATAAATGAGGAGCAGAAGATGCAGCGGCATGTGGTGATCACGGGTTGCGGATTGGTAACCGCAGCCGGCAACGATCTCGATGGCTTCTGGGCGACGATCATGCGCGGAGCATCCTTCATTCGCCCGTTGCAGCAATTCGCATGTCCGGAGATGGACACGTTGATGGGCGCCGCTGTCGAGCTGCCATCCAGTGATGATTTGCCAACGACCGTTGATTCTATTGCGTACCGAAGTCGGTGCACTCAGCTTGCGATAGCGGCGGCTGGGCGGGCAGTTTCCGATGCGGCTTTAGCATCGGGTGCCATTGGCCTTGAGCGGGCCGGTATCGTCTTCGGCACCACTCTTGGCCAAGAGAGGCAAGTCGCCGATCTGAGTGAACATTGGGTCCGCGAAGGTCCCGACAGCGTTGATTCGGGTTTTCTTAGGCGCTGCGACAATCACGGGCTTGCTGCGGTCATTGCTGCTCGCCACGGGTTGGGGGGACCGGTGCTCTTGTCTGCAACAGCCTGCAGCTCGGGAAACGCTTCGGTCGCAATGGCGTACGATCTGGTGTCATCAGGATCCGCGGAAGCAATGATTGCCGGTGGGGCTGACACGTTTTCGCGCCTCATCTATTGCGGCTTTCGTAGAATGGGCGCGCTTGCCAAAGACGTCTGTCGCCCGTTCGATCGTCGGCGCGACGGTGTTTCGTTCGGTGAAGGAGCCGCATTCTTGGTCCTCGAAGAGCAGGAGGCCGCACGTCAACGTGGCGCCCGCATCTACGCCGAACTAGCCGGTTACGGCATCAGCAATGACGCCTACCACATGACCGCGCCCGACCCAAACGGAGACGGAGTGGCTCGAGCCATGAGGCAAGCACTCGAAACCACGTCCACTACGATGGTGGACTACGTAAGTGCCCACGGAACAGGAACTCCGTACAATGATGTCGGCGAAGCTCGGGCAATGAAAGCGGTATTCGGTGATCGTGTGCGCAATATTCCAATCAGTTCCATCAAATCAACGATTGGGCATACCAACGGGGCCGCCGGCGCAATCGAAAGTATCGTGTGCGCACTCGCTCTCGTTCATCAGGCAGTACCACCGACAGCCAATTTTTCGGAACCCGATCCGGACTGCGATCTCGATTGCGTGCCCGGAGAAGGTCGACCGATGCGTGTCGACACTTGTCTGAATCTGGCCGCCGGGTTCGGCGGGTCCAACGTGTGCCTGGTTATCAAGAGGCCTCAGTGATACGGGCTAACGCCGCAGAAGTTGACGCTTCAATCGCGGTCTCTGGCATTGGATTGCTGACGCCGCTTGGAGATACCCTTGGGGCTTTCGCTGAGGCTCTATACGAGGGCCGCCATTCGGTCACAAATTCCCAGGAATTAGCCGGCGTTGGCGAATCTCGGATCGTGGACTTCGACGCATCCCGCTACGCGACAATTCGCGGGATGCGTGTGTACAATCGCACAACTCGTCTCGGGATTTGCGCGGTCAAGCTAGCCCTTGCGGATGCATTGCTCGAAACTGAGAATCTGGACGCTAACGAGCTCGGACTAGTGACTGCGTCGACGTTTGGGCATATGGACACTTTGATCGAGTATGACCGGAGTCTCGTCACGGTTGGACCACAGCAAACCAACCCGGTATTGATGCCTTTGGGCATCCCGAGTGCACCGGGAGCGGCAATCGCACTGGCGTTTGGTGCCAAGGCCTTCTCGATTACCGTTGCAACCGGTGGGGCGTCATCCACAGATGCCTTAGGGCTCGGGGCTCGGATGCTGCAGTCGGGGCGCGCAAATATCTGTATAGTTGTGGGAGCGTCGGGATATTGTCAGGAGCTATCCCTATCCGCGCAACGTGCCGGAATGCTGACTTCAGCCGATAATTTCAGAGTGCTCGATCGTCGCCACGCAGGCACCGTTTTCGGAGAAGCGGCGGCAGCTTTCGTGCTTGAGCGCGTCAGTGACGCCCGGAGTCGTGGCGCAACGCCCAAGGGCGTTATTTGCGCCCAGGCTTCCACTTTCGCACCCGATCCGGCGGGCATCGAATCTGCGCTGTGTCGCGCCTGCAGCGAAGCGCTGAGAGGGGCACGTATTGCTCCCAGCAAGCTGAGCCTGATAAGTTCCGGTGCCAGTGGCCTCATCGAAAGTGATCGGAGTGAAGCCCGCGCAATCCTGGCGACGCTGCGCGACGCCGCAGAAAGAACGCCGGTGTGCGCGGTAAAAGCGAATCTCGGTGACACGATTGAGGTGGCTGGGCTCTTGCAGTCGCTCGTCGCGATCCATTCACTTCGCTCTGAGATGGCGCCCCCCATTTCCAGGCTAGAAGAACCGGACATTCCAGGTCTACACTACCTTATGCAGAAATCCGACTTGGACAATGGCTATGCCCTGATAACGTCGACCTCCTACACGGGTGCCTGCTCGGCACTCGTGCTATCGGCGAATCATGGATGTTGAAACCGCCGCAATTGATCGTCCATTGGCTATCGTGACGGGTGGCTCGCGAGGAATCGGGAAAGCTATCGTCGAACGACTTGCTCGCACTGGCCTTGATGTCCGATTTACATTCCTCAAAAATGAACAGGCCGCAATGGCAGTTGTCGAGCAGCTCACGTCCGAAGGCTATATCGTCCAGGCAAAAAGCGTTGATGCTCGCGACATTGCCGCGTCTACGGCGCTGGTGGAACAAGCGATTGCCGAGCGCGGGCGGCTTGATGTTTTGGTCAATAATGCCGGCATCACAGCTGATCGCCTCTTGCCCACAATGACCGAGTCCGATTGGTCGAGCGTGCTCGACACCACCCTGAACGGACTATTCGGCGCCACCAAGCCCGCCGCCAAGCAGATGATGCGCCAACACTCCGGACGTATCGTGAACGTTACCTCTGTGTCAGGCGTAGTAGGTATACCGGGGCAAGCCAACTACTGCGCTGCCAAGTCGGCAATTATCGGCTTTACTCGGTCCGTGGCAAAAGAGCTTGCGCGGTGGGGGGTTTGTGTAAACGCGGTCGCTCCCGGGTTCGTCGATACTGACATGCTATCTTCGTTTTCAGTCGAGCAACGCGCCGCTGCCATAGCGAACGTTCCGATGCGGCGGTTTGCAACGGCCGAAGAGATTGCTAGCCTAGTCTGCTATCTTGCGCTGGATTGTCCGTCCTACTTAACCGGGCAGACATTGGTGGTTGACGGGGGACTAACGGCATGAGCGGCTCGACATTTCAGTCTGAATTTCCGTTGACGGCACGGCAGACTCTAATGTGGCTAGACGAGCAACTGTATCCTGAGTCACCGCAACACAATCTCACAGCAGTCATCGAGTTACAGGGCCTGCTGGACGCGCCACGCCTAAGCCATGCTTGGGCACAGACTGTAGCTAGTCTCGATGGCCTGCGTATGTTCGTAAAAGAGCAGGTAGCGTACCAATACTGCACTCAGGCCGAGGCTCCGCAGCTGCCAGTGATTAGCATCGGAGCAAGTGAGCTGTCGCCATGGGTTTCAGAACATTCCGTTCAACCTCTACGGCGAAACGACTTCTACTGGGATGCCGCACTCTTGCGGCTGGCTCCGGATCGGCATGCACTCTATCTTTGCTTCCCGCATATCTTGACAGATGGTGTGGCGCTGCAATTGCTCGTTGAACACCTTGCCCAGCGGTACATGGGAAATTGTCCGTCATCGTCCACGCCATTTCGAGACTACTTGCTCGCCGAAGCAAAGTACCGGGAGTCACCCAAAGCTCAAGAAGATCGGAAGTATTGGGGCGGAAAACTTGCGTCGCAGTTTCCACCGTTACACCCCTATGGAATATCGCGCGTAGATCGTTCCATGGCCCGCGCACGTGTTTGGCATGAATATGCCCACGAGCGAACTGAGCGCCTTATGTCCTTGGCTGGTGCGGACGCCTTCAATACTATCAGTGCGCCGCTTTCTCGCTTCCTGGTTCTCGCAACAGCACTTGGCGCGTTTCTCTATCGCGTCACGGGAAATCAGGAGATATTGTTAGGCGTTCCCACTGCCAATCGTGTGCCGCGATTTGCGCAAACCTACGGCCTTTTGATGGAACAGATGTTCCTCAATCTGACAGTAGAAAACAACGACACGTTTTTGACACTAGCCCGCCGAGCCCGAACGGAGACGTTGAATTCACTCCGCCACGGACAGGCGTGCGTCAGCGATCGAAACCTCGAATATGCAACACTTAATATGTTGCCCTCCCCACCGACACGCTTCGCTGACTTGGACGCAAATGTAAATTTGTGTCCGGCTTCAACGGTTAGCCGTGACGAAATGGGTTACGGTGATATTCGAGACACCTTCGGACTGCAGGCGTTCGATTTTGGCGCCGGGTCCTTGATGCTCGGCTTCGACCTACATAGGGCTTCGTTCAATAACGAAATGCAGCAGCGCGTGCGCTCGCATTTCCTCGCGATGCTCGATGCAATGGCCGAGAACCCAGACACCCGGCTGGATTCCGTTGACCTGCTCGAAGCATCAGAGCGTCGGTTTCTGCTTAAGGCTGGGAGAGGACCGGAGCCCATATCCGAGCCACCAGATCCAGTCGTGCAAATCAGCAGGCAAGCGCAACGCTGCGGCCAACGCATCGCAGTGGAGAGCCTCGACGGTGCTTTCACCTATCAAGAACTAGACAGTATCTCAAACCAGCTGGCACATCGTTTGCGTACTGTTGGGGTGAAACGCGAGACTCGAGTCGCGGTCGCGGTGCCTCGAGGTGTGGGCGAACTGATTTCGCTGATCGCCGTACTCAAAGCCGGAGGCGTGTACATACCCGTCGATCTCAATCATCCAATTGAACGGATACGAGTCATTTTCGAAGACGCAGCCCCCGAGGTGCTAATTGCGCCAACCGAGTCGATTTTCGGTAAGGTCATGCCGGGGGGTGCATTGCATCTGCATTTCGATGATCTCCGGACCGCAACCGACGGGTTGGACTGCAATCCTTTAGTGGAAACCTATTCGAGCGATCAGCTTGCATATATCCTTTTTACTTCAGGATCTACTGGCCGTCCCAAGGGAGTCGAAGTGTTACGTGGCGCTTTCGCGAACTTCCTTCAGTCAATGGCTAGAACTCCTGGATTGTCAGATATGGATCGACTGCTTGCCATCACCACAACGACATTTGACATTGCGGGATTGGAACTCTTTCTCCCTCTGTGGGTTGGCGCTACGGTTGTCATTGCTGACCGCGAAACGTCAATCGATCCCAAGCGACTTCGCCAGCGACTGGAGACCGAAAGCTTCACCGTCATGCAGGCCACGCCAGCCACTTGGCGATTACTCTTGGAC
>Ga0075520_1000076_pt1 | contig 31359 bp, 29 predicted proteins | sample NGEPerB_FD_75100 | JGI IMG/M metagenome (GOLD analysis project Ga0075520, IMG submission 75100) | Arctic peat soil microbial communities from the Barrow Environmental Observatory site, Barrow, Alaska, USA - NGEE PermafrostAB12-B | ecosystem: Environmental > Terrestrial > Soil > Wetlands > Peat ... | reverse complement strand
AGACCCAGTCTTCGATTCGGGCTTTGGCTCAGATTTGGGTCCCGCTGCGGGTGGGGGTGAGCTGGCGGAGACAACGACACCCGTGCCATCCATGGGCGGCAACTGAATGTCTACCGGAATTATGGGTTCAGGTCGCTTAGGAGGTGATGGAGACGGTCTTACCGTTAGGCCTGTAGAGGCCAAGACGCGAATTGGCGACGCAGAAACAGGTTGTGCGGATGCCGGGACTTGCGACGGCGGATGGGCTTGTGCGTAGTTCTCGGGCTGCGCGGAATTGGTTACCATCGCCGGCGGCGGCAGAGTCGCGCGTCCGCTACCAAACGATTGGGTTTGTGCGGATGCCGGCGGGGGTGGATTCGACTCGGCCTTCTGGGGACGCACTTTGGCGAGGATCTTGGCGTAGAAATCCCCGGGCGCTGCGGCTGGGTCAAAATTGCTCGGCACATTCTCGACCTGCGGGTCCCGCGCAGCTGTTGAAATTCTAGCAGGGGCAGTTCTCCCCGGTGCTGCAGACGTTGAGCTCCTCGGTGGCGGCATTGTGGCTCGCGCTGGATGAGCCGCCTTCGATTCGGCGGAAGTCGAAGGCGCAATCGATTGGGTCTTCGAGGCTCCTACCTTTGCCAAGAGCTTTGAATAGAAATCACCGGTCGAAGCCCCCGGGTCCAGAGCATCTTGCGAGGCCTCAACCCTTTTTGAGAGTGTGGCTGTGGGACTCCCTTTCCCCGATGGCACTGGGCCGGCGGCGTTTGAGGCTTTCATTTGATTGGCAGCAATTGACGCCCCAACGCGCGATGGTGGAGGGGGCTTTGAATTCGGTCCCGTGCTTTGCTGAGCGGCGGGTGCAGCACGCGACGCCGCAACATTCGGTCCAATGCTGCCTGAGTTTCCGCGCGATGGTGGCGGAGGTTTTAAGGTTAAAGTTCGGTTCACGGTCGCGGTTTGAGCCGTTGTGCTTCCAACGGTGGTTGCTGACGCCGCGGGTTGGGCACCCGTCAACCTGACGCGGCGCCCCGTTTCTTCTATTGCAGCCTTGAGCTCGGGGACATCAGCTATTTGAGCCCAGTTGGCCCTTCCATTTTTCCAAACGGAGACGCCTTCACCCAAAGCCCCGCTTACAAACCCCCGAACGATCTCATCGGCCGTCATGGTACGTGTATCGGTCTCACTAACGTGTACGGTCCATCTGTTGCCGCTGGCCGGTGATTGCGACTCAGAGAGATTAGGATGATCTCCGGGACGCATGATTCGAGTTACGTCGTCATCATCGGGCTCGTTGCCACCGCCCTGCGGCGACGTTCCGTCCACAATAATCTGCGTGCCGCACGCCTTGCAGCGTGTCCGCATGACATTGCCAGCGACCTTGTCGTCTGCGACCTGATATTTACTTTCACAAGATGGGCAGCTAACTATCATGGGAAGCGTTTCCCTCGATTCCGAGACAGGGACACTAGTTCAGTAGCACCATGATTTTCGCGGAAAAAAGGAGTACTATCAATTTTTTGAAATTTGACGCTTGGCTGAATTTCCTTGGACCCAAGGCGCCGCGATTAATCGCGCTCTAAAGTCCAGCGAACGGCTACGCCTAGTGTAGACCGGTCTGCGCAAGTAATCTTGGGCCGTGTGCCTTCGACTGCCCAAAATCTGCAGACCGCCTTTAGAAGCCATCAGGCCCATGCAAACCGCGGCAAATGAAGGATTTGGCCGATTTATTCTCAAACTCTGAATAGCATAGCGCCTCCTTGGACTTTGCTGTAGTGCCACTGTATTTTTTTCTTCCCGGTTGGGCAATGTCGTGGCACTCAGCTCAACCAATTAGTTACGAATCGCGGGAAATTGCGTCAAACAGAACCTCTAGACTCAAGAATATTTTGAGGCTCGCGCCTTCTGTGGATCTCCCCTTAGGCAGTTACCTCGAGAACCCGCGGCGAACCGCTGTAGGCCTAGGTGAGTAAAATGGCGCAACCTATTGTTCGGCACAGGAAGAAATCACGCCGGCATGGGTAACTGATCCTCAGACAATAACACTGGTACCTTTCAGTAGCAGCGGTAGACTGTCTGCGCTTGATACGAGGAGGTCTCGATGAGTACGCCAGCGTGGCGACGCAATGTGTTGGTCGCTTCTAGCTTGAATCTCGCTTTGATGCTTGGCTGCAGCGCTAGCGAAACAACTAATACCGTCAAGGGGTTGGGAGGCTCTGGTGCAACCGCTGGCAATGGTGGATCGGCGGGAACAACCGATAACGGTGGCACGACCGGCATAGGCGGCGCGACCGCAATTGGCGGCTCGTCGGCGAACGGTGGAACCAAGGCTGGCGGCGGCTCGGCGACCACTGGCGGCGGCTCGGCGACCACTGGTGGAGCAAGGGCTACCGGTGGGGCGCTGGCAACTGGTGGAAGGGGCACTGGTGGGACGCCGGGAACCGGTGGAGCAAGAGGCACCGGTGGGGCGAGGGCCACAGGTGGGGCAGCAACGGGCGGCGCAGCCGTGGGCAACTGTTTCGTGGGCGCCGCGTGCACCGGCTCCTCAACATGCACCAATCCTATTTCCCTTACTACATGCACGTGCACTAACCGTCAGTACACGGGTTGTTAGCTATGCGCGGTTTGGCCGCAGAGCTAAATATTGGCTCAACCGGCTAATTCTTAGTCAAAATTGGGCTCCACATTGGATGTGATTTTGCACGTGCAGGCTTTCGCGCTTGTTCACCTTGCCATCTCCATCAGTCACGCTCAATAAACGGGGCTGACATGCCTGACGACTTGAGATTCGCCGCTTGTGATGTGGGATCCAACGCCGTGCGTTTGGTCATATCGCGGGTGCTCGGGAACACGGAGCGATTCCTGCAGCGCGAGGCCAGCTACCGAGTGCCGCTGCGCCTCGGCGACGAAGTGTTCATCGATGGCGTCATCTCGACCGGCAATGTGGCCGCGTTAGTCGAAGTATTTAGGGCTTTTCGATCGTTGATTGAGTTCTTCAAGCCAGAGAAACTTCGCGCCTGCGCGACGTCAGCCCTTCGAGAAGCAGAGAACGGAAAGGAAGTGGCGCAGCGCGTGTGGGACGAGACAGGCGTGCGCTTAGAAGTTATTACGGGCGCAGAGGAAGCCCGGACGCTCTTTTCCATTCACCACGAAGTCGGGCTGTCGCCAGCGCGTGACTACCTTTACGTGGATGTTGGTGGCGGCTCAACCGAGCTCACGCTTCTCTCTGAGGGTCGAGTCATTCGCAGCGAGTCATTTCGTATCGGCGGGGTAAGGCTCCTGCGCTCTCGGGTCGATGCCTCGGAATGGGACAGGATGAAGGCATGGATCGACGATCTTCCCAGAGGCATTCGTCCCGCGGGAGCAATCGGCACTGGCGGAAACATCTCCAAGATTTATGATTTGGTAGTGGGCACGCCCGGTTGCGAGATAAGCCGCCGTCGCATCCGTGAAGTCGTGCAGGCGCTTGAGCCGCTGAGCATCGAGAAACGTATGCGAGAATATGGCCTGAAACCGGATCGGGCAGATGTCATCGTGCCTGCGGGCAAGGTGTATTACCAAGTCATGAAATGGGCGGACATCAAAGCCATGGTTGTACCGAAGCTTGGCGTCGCCGACGGGCTCTTGGCTCAGATGTTTGAAGCCGTCTACGGCGTTCTGCCGGCACCTTCGGGGGGCAAGCGTCTCGCGGACCAAGATTGACCGCGTCTATCCAGCGAGCCATTGGCGTTGCTCAATCCCCCTAAATTCCAAGCTGGACAGGGTCTAACCAGGATCGGAATTTTCAGAAGTAACCTTGCGCCACGACGGCGGTGTACATCTTGTCCGCCATCATTTGCGCGCCGGTTGGCGTTGGATGAACGCCGTCCGTCGTGTAGTTGGAGTTTGGTACGTAAATCGATGCTGGGTTGAACACGGAGTGCAAATCGACGACGTATATGGGAGAGGCCGAAGTGCTGAGACCGGCAGCCCAGGCCGGTATTAGTGCGTCCAGAGCAGCCGAGTAGTCACAGGTTGTGCATGTGGACGGGTTCAGTGGGACAATTTGTGCAACGAACAGCACTACGTTTGGTTTGACGGCTCGAAGGTCAGCAACCACGGTCGTGTACGCGCTTAGAACCTGAGCGGTAGTTCGCTGGCCACCCCAAACGTTATTCGTGCCAAAGTGCATAAACACCATGTCTGCCTGGTTTGCAGCGCACCAGGGCTGAAGCTCTGATGCATGTGCGCCACTACCCACGAGATCGGTGACCAAATAGCCCGTGTGACCCTCTGATTTTACCGAGGGAGCATTGCTGCCGCAACTTTGGTTGTTAGTGATACTTCCCACGAAGACGAAGTTGGTATGCCCGCCACTTATGAGATTCTTAGACAGCAACTGCGGATAGCATGTGGTGCCTGTGATCGAATCACCGAGAGGCACGATCCGCCAAACACCTTGGCGCGTCGAACCACCCGCAGCCGCGGTGCCCCCCGTCGCTTTTGCGCCACCGGTACTCGTAGTTCCACCAGTGGATTTAGTGCCGCCCGTGCTGGTCGTTCCACCAGTGGCTTTGGTTCCACCAGTTAATATCGTGCCCCCACTGCTGATGCTTCCGCCTGTCGCCTTGGAGTCGCCCGTATTCACGGTACCACCGGCTGCTTTGGTCCCGCCGGTTGCGTTACTGCCTCCGACGCTTGTGCTACCTCCCGTTGCTGCAATGCCCCCTATGCTTGGATTGCCGCCAACGGTCGCCGCACCACCCGTAACATTCATTCCGCCGGTAGCCGCTGCGCCTCCGGTATTCCGCGTGCCGCCAGCCGCGTTGGTGCCACCGGTACTAGCCGTGCCACCTGGGGTGCTGCCTCCGTTTCCTCCCGCGGCGACGGCACCCCCCGTTGCAGCTGATCCACCTATAGCAACGCCGCTACCGCCTGAGCCCTGTGTACCTCCGGCCTGGCTGCCTCCAGCGCCAGGCCCAGTTCCCTGATCCGACCCGCTGCAACTCGCGGTGAAACACGTCACAAGAATTCCAAGCCAGGAAAGTCCTGTTGCCGTGTTGGGACTACTCCCGCAAGTTCGGCGCCGTTGACTCGAATATATTCTTGCTTGACGGTCAGCTGAAGCCGAGACTTCGCGCACGCTCGATCGGGCATGAGCTAATTGAAGATATTTCATGTTACGTATTAGCTAAGGTTCTAGGTCTGCACCAACCTTCCATCAATCGCAATACAGTCACGAAATACTGCGCGAGGAGGGAACAATGGCGGGTGAGCATCATCTACGTACATTGTAGCGGGGGCTGGCGCAATCACTTCAGATACGCCGCCCACATTAATCCCATCAGCCCGTTGCTGTCTGTAACGACGTCTAAGTCCCAAGTGTCGACTTTCGTCGTGTCATCACTGGGAACCGTACGTGAGCGGAATTTAAAGAACAGCCAATAGTTTGTGGCCGTAATGGCCTCAGGGAAATAGTACCAAGCACTATAATAGGCCTCGGTCGGCAAACCCCCGTTGCGCGACGCGCCACCGCTAGACTGCGAACCAGACCCAGGCGAGGTAACATCCGAGCGCAGCGAATAATGGCCGCTCCGCACCGGGCTGGGGCTCGTCGCGACCTCCACGCTGCCGCCCCCAGCCGACCAATGGTACCCACCGGTATCCCAGTCCGAGAAATTGCCGGTTTCGTGATCCGTTCACCAGAAAATTTTGGGACTTTGTCCTAAGTTTGCGGGGGCACAACAGGATGCACCCAAGGCTGTGATCAGGGTGAAATTGCGAAATTGTCTACACTTCACGGTTCAAACCGGGCACGCGCGCGCTCAGCGGCGGAGCGGAAACGCCCCGCTGGATACCGGGCCAAGTACTGATCGGCCAGGCCTCGCGCCCGCGGATCGCCCAGTACTGTCGCCGCTTCAATCGACAACGCCAGCGCCTCTTCCGCCAAAGATCCTTCCGGATAACGTCGCAAGTATTGTGCGAGGAGACTTGCCGCACGTTCCGGGTGTCCTTCGCGCCTTAGCGCGCGCATGGCATCAAATACCAGTACCTTTTCGGAAGGCTGCGCAACATGAACCGGGGTTTCAAGGTGAGACGAATGATCTGAAGCCGCAGCGTTGGATTCTTGGTTGCCCAATTGCTGCGACGTGTCAGCTGCCAAAGTCACGGTTTCCTTTGGCGATAGGGTTGCTTGCTCTTTCGCGCTGCGCAAAGCCAGCGGCGCAGCGGCAACAGTGGCTAGTTTCTGCGGCCCTGCCGCCATTGACCCACTCACTTGCGCCTGTCTAATCCAACGACTCCCGACTGCCGCGCTCGCTCCGGCCGCAACGAGAACTAGGCCAATCACCAAAGCCGGCCAAAGTATGCGAATCCGACGCACAGCGGGCTGTTCAAACAAGCGAATTCGCACCCTTTGCTTTTGTCCCGGGGGAGGTTGATAACGGTCAATTGCGCGCAATAATTCCATCGCCTCTGCTTCAAAGGGCGAAGTTGGACCCGTACGTAGTTTTAGCGGTTGCATCAGCCGTCTCCCCTTTGCATTCGTTCATGCTGAGCCAGTAAAGTGAAGAAATCCTTTCGCGCGTGGTGCAGTCGCGTCCAGACGGTATTGATGGGAACATCCAAGGTATCTGCGATTTCCTCGCCCGAATAGCCTTCCACTTCGAAGAGCACAAACACGACACGGCGCTTTTCACTCATCTTTGAGACAACAAGTTCAAGGAGAAGTCTTTTCTCCTTCGTTTCCAGAACGGCGGCAGCCCCGGCGCGACCATCTGGTACCTCTTCAATAGTTGTGGATAGTCTTGGCGTGAAGACTTTCTGAATCCAGCGGCGTCGTCGGTGTTGCCAAACTTGCCGGCTCGAAATCCGGTACAACCAGCCTGCCAAGTTTCGCCCGTCGAAATCGCAAAGCCGCCGACGGACTACTAGAAAGACTTCTTGTGCAAGATCTTCAGCGTCCGCGGAGGGCGCGCCCAGCGCTCGAAGCCAGCGGGATACATGGTCAAACCACACATCATAGATTGTCGCAAAATCAGGCGGTCCCTCACGCCGGCCGCCGCTCGGGCTCGAGCCGCCTCGCTGATGGGCGGTGTCCTTTGTCGGTGCGGATGATTCCCACATGCTTGCCTGATAGGTCACGTCGACGCGGAAAACTTCAATACGATCCTAATGTGATGCCCACAACAAGGCCTATCCACACAGCGGACGTCCGGCCGATGCTGCCACGGGGCTCCACGGCGACTGGACTTGTTACGGGGAGTAGCTCCACAAACCCGCCAACATAGGGCGACACAGCTCGACCTTCCAAAGCCAAATCGGCTCCCGTACGCAGACCAGCCTCAACACGGGAAACTTTGCTCGTGCTCAAACCATCAACTTGCTGCAGCCGTACGATCCCCACCAAAGCGCCGAAATCGAAGGCCACCCGTACTGCGGCGGAATGCAAGTTATACCGAAGGCCTAGGTCAGCGGAATAACGTGTTTGCCGAACGCGAATAGACTCAAGCTCAAGTGTGCTCGAGATCGGAATGTCGGCCCCCAATGTCATGCCCCAACGGCGAGTCGTGAGAATCAAGCGAAACTCGCCGCCAAGATCAAGAACTGATTTGTCACTCCGGGGCGCCAGCGCTCCCCTCGCCCCGATTTCAATTGCTGGAAACCACACTGTGGACGACGCCAATGGTTCAGGGGGTTGTGGCGGCGATGGCTGACGTGCACGGGCCGTTGCCGCAGGTGCCGGTGAGGCGGGTGGCGCTGGTGGGGGCTCGGCTGCTTGAAACTCTGATTGAGGGGGCGCCTCCGTTGACGCAATGTCTGGGGGCGCCAACGTGAGAGCGACGAACACCGCTGCTACGCGCGCGCGTTTCGCACAATCCCGCAATTCATCCGAATACTCCCGCGTCCGTCCCTTTACCGTGATGACATAACGCTCGCCGAGGTCCATCACGTCAACAAGCTTCATGTCCTCCGATGACACAAGTGATTTGCCCAATAGCGCAGTAACCGCCGCATCAATCGCTTCGCGACTTGGGCACGTTTCGCTCGGTATGGACTCGCTCGCGATTGCTGCTCTAGGACAAGCGCATGAAAATGCGATCCCCGCGGCACCCAATGCACAGCCAAGAATTCGACAGAAAGCGGCGCGTATTTGCACGAATGACCTGGACTTTAGCATTAAGACGCTGAGACATCGATCGAGCCTGATAACTCGACGGTATCCCTCGGGTATCCGTTTATGCCAGCCAATAAATATAGTGTCACTTCCGCTTGAGTTGTTCCAGCTGCTCAAGTAACAAATGGTGGATACCGCCGAAATCGCCATTCGAAAGTACCGCGATTACATCGCCACTGATGGCCCGCGCCACCAGGTTTTCGACGATACTCTGCACATTTGGATATTCCTGGGCGTCCTTTCCTCGCGCCTTCAGATCAGCGACAAGGCGCTGCCGATCAAGCTGTTCATCGGCGGGAATATTTGCACGGCCGAGCGGTGCGAGTAGTACCGAGTCGGCGGCGTCAAACGCACGCGCGTAGGCCTCTTGATGGATTTTGCGGCACGCCGTAGCACTGCGCGCCTCGAATACGGCATAAAAGTGACCAGCGCGGTAACGCTCCCGGAGTCCGCGCAGCGTTTCAAGTACGGCGGTCGGATGGTGGGCAAAGTCATCAATGACAGCAACGCCCCCCGGTCTTCCGAGCAACTGCTGTCGTCGCATGACCCCTTGAAAGCGAGGCAAGGCGACGCGCAACTCGCCAAGGGATGCGCCGTAACCCTGCGCTGCGGCGGCAAGGGCTGCAAGGACATTGCCTACGTTGTATTCACCTGTCAGCTGCGTCATGAACCGACCCGCGTACACGCCACCCGCGTAGACGTCGAAGGAAGTGCCGTCGGGCGTAGCCGGCAACGGAGCTGCCAACCAATGCGGCGATTGTCCTTGAGTCGGCTCCGCCTGAAGCGAGTACCACGCTACCTCAGCGCGCGCGTGCTGCAACACCAGCTCGACCACCTGGGCATCCGCGGCTCGGGCAACAATCAGTCCACTTTCCGGGATGCCCGCTATGAATTGGGCAAACGCGTTGCGGTACTTGTCGAAGTCCGGGTAAATGTCGATATGGTCGTGTTCAATGCTCGTAATAATGGCGACCTCGGCGCCATAGTGGAGAAATTTGGCGGTCTTTTCGAAATAGGCCGTATCATATTCATCCCCTTCGATCACAAAAGGCGTGCGGCGTTGGATACGTGACGCAATGGGCAAGTGAGCAGTTCCGTTCGATGCTGGCCGCGCACTCATTCCGAAATTCACGGGTATTCCGCCGATAAGAAAGCCAGGGTTTCGTCCAAGGGCATCCAGGAGGAATGCAGCGAGCGCCGTGGTTGTTGTCTTGCCGTGAGTGCCCGCGACGACCAACGGCGCCGTTCCGGATAGCGCCAGCTCGCGCAAGGCACCGGCGATGTGGGTGACGCGTAGCCCGCGCTCAAAGGCTGCCACCGCCTCAGAATTGTCGCGACGACACATATTGCCTACTACAACGAGATCAGGCTTCGAATCCAGGTGCACCGGGTCAAAGCCAGTCATGCACTCAATGCCCCAGCGTTCAAGAGCCGCGCCCATCGGGGGATAAAAAGCAACGTCACTGCCGGATACTTGGTGCCCCAGTTGACTGAGCAGCCCCGCGAGTGCCCCCATACCGGTGCCCGCAACTGCGACGATATGCACGTGCATGGTCGGCTTTAGGCCGAAGTTATCGCCGCCGCAAGGTGTCCATGTGCCGCTGCGCCCAAAAAATCAGAAATTTGCATTTGAAACCGCAGCGCCTGGAGGGTAGCTTGCACGGTGCGCAATGAACCGCCGCGTCATACGCCACCGCACGCTTGCCGCAATGGCCTGGTGTTTCAGCATTGCCGGTGTGTATCACATTGCCGAGTTGTTTGGGCCTTCGCTTAGCGCGTCCAGTCCTGCGTGGCGACATGCCCTGTTCGCGGTCGTGGACGTGGCGGTTGGGCTTGGGTTATGGCGCCGACCCAAGGGATTTTTGTTGGTCTTTAGCCTACTTGGAGTACAGCAGCTTTATAGCCACGGCCGCAAGGCACTGCAAATCTATCAAAATAGCCACCAAGTCGATTGGCTGTCGATTCTCGTGCTTGCTGCAATTTTGCTGGTATGGGTGCTTCTTTGGCAAGAGCGACGCAGGGACATATCAGCCCCATAATTATGAAGACCCAACAGCCGTGACCAGCAGTCACAGAGTGGAATCGTCGGGTTACAACTTGCCCCGGCTATCGCTCGACATTCACCAATTCTGCGGGTTAATGAGTTGGCATCGAGATTGCTCCTGGCGCAGGAATGTCCCGGGTTGCCTTCGCCTGTTTGACGCTGTTGCTGCTACAGAACGGGTGCATGACCACGACGACTCACTACGCCACGCGTAGCGTGGGACAGGAGGAGATTACACTTGAATCCGCGCACAATTTGCCGTCAGTGATGGGCGATTTTTCTTATGAACAAGGGGTCATCCGTGGCCACGTCGGATGGACCTATGACTGTCGGAGAGCCGTCATAGACAAGCAAGTCACTGAAATTGTCGAGGTGCAAAAACCCAACAAAGCCGGGGCCGTTGGGTCAATGTTCGTTGGGGCCTTCGTGGGTGCCCTCTCCGTTGCGCTTCTCTCCGCTGCAGGTGACTTCTCAGACGAAGAAACCTGTTCCACGGACTCTGATGGCAACTATTCCTGCTCAAGCCCACGAACGCGAGCCCTCGCTGTGGGCACTATCGGCGTACTGTCTTCCGCGGCATTCGTCGGCGCGGGCGTTGTCACTTTAGGAACGAAATCGAAATCGTCGGTCGTATCCTCGGACGCAGCACCACCGGTGGTCGCGCGAATCAAGCAGGACCACGTAGCCTGTGGATTGCGTCCGATTGAAGGGCTGGGACTTTCCGCCGTTCGAGGGGACGAGCGAATTGCCAGCTCGACGACGAATGCGCAGGGCGATGTGGCTTTTGCAATTCCTCCCAATGTGACAGGCGGGCTCACAATGGTCGTAGACTTCGTTCCAGTGCCGATTCAAGCAATCCATATTGGAGATGTTGTAGGAACGGCGCAAGTGGAGGCGCTGCGTCAAGATCAGGGCTCGGACAAACCGTGACTGACCCACCGTTCATCCCCAGCGATTAGCCAGCCCCACTTTGTTGCAATGGCTTCGGCGACGGGTCCGTCGTACATGTGGCCCACGTTGCCGCCGGAAACAACCTGTGTTTCGCCGCCGGACCGTTCGATGATTTTACTGGTGGCCTTGCTTTTGGGGATACAGTCAGCTTGACCGCAGGCAAACAACACGCGCAAGGTCGTGGCAGCTCCGGCATCTTGGTCCTGTGGCATGATTTTCCTCACCGTCGACGCCGACCAGCCTTCATTGCCGCCTTCGGTGAATACAACGGGCCCATATTGGCCTGGGTGACGCTTGAGTATGCCCACGCCCAAGATCGCGCCCAGGGAAAAACCGGTGAACAGCACCGGTCCGGGCGCAATGTATTCGGCGAAGCGTTCGCGCAGTGCTGCGAGACCCGCTTCGAGTTCGTGGTCCGTCTTGTCCGTGGACGAATACTCCCAGCGATCCCACTTTGCTGGCACATCTCGACGCGGGATCCCGCGCGGACACAAGATAAATGGGTACGCCTTGGTGATGGCGCGCCAAGTTTCGCATTGCCATTCAGGTCGGTCAAAGTTACCGTGCAGAGCGACGAGAACGGGTCGCGACTGACGCGCGCCCAGGGGCACGGCCACGATGGCGTCGCGAAAGCCCACAACGGATAAGGGGATGTAGTGCCCGGCGGCGCCCAGAGGCGCCCGACCGGGGGAGGGTGGCGGCGTCGATTCGCGAGACCTATTAGCGGACGCAACCGGACTAGATACTACCGCCGAGGCAACGGAGCTCACTTCGGTTGACAGATGCGGATTGGCGGCACGTATGGCGGGGGCCTGCGTCGCATCGCTCGTGACGGAACGGCAGGTGCAAAGCAGGAAGGCGGCAAGCAAGCCGCAGCACGACGACAGAGGGGGCATGAGGCCACAATCTTACCTAACAATATACCGCCTGCCCCTAATTATTGCCTGAATCGCGCCTACCAAGGCTCGAGGCTCGCATTTTGAAACTGGGCTTGATAACCTGCAAGGTTCTGTAAGTGTGGACCGCGCCGTTGCGGCACTCGCCGGTGCACGGTGGCGTACTAGGGCCGTAGAATCTGGAGGAAATATGCAACGTTCGATCAGTCAATTGTTCAAGTATTCTGTACTCGCGTCTGCACTTGTATTGGTCAATTGCGGCAGCAGTTCAACGACTACAGGATCAGGGACGGGGACAGGAACAGGCGGCAATGGAGCAGGGGGCTCGACGAGCACCAGTTCAGCTACTGATAACTTTGTCGGAGTTTGGAAATTTTCTTCCGGAACCTCCACTCCCGCTTGCCCTAGCTTAACAATAGCTGCGTCGACTCTGACCGGCAATATCCAGATAACCACGGGGTCAAGCGCCCCATTGATTTTAACCATACAAACGTGCATATACAAATTTGATGTGAGTGGGACCACCGCCACGGCCCAAACCGCCCAACCGCCGTGTACCACAACGGGAACTTGGGCAGATGGCACCCAGTACAGCGAAGTTGACACGGTTTCGATCTTGACATTTACCACTACCGACGGCAAAAACGCACACCTTAGCGGTTCCTATACCGCGGTCGTGAGTGCCCTAGGAAGCAGTTACACTTGCGTGGTTTCTGTGACGGGCGATCTGCAGAAACAGTGAGGCCCAATGTCGAGAAAGGCCCTCGACAATCAGTTGGTAGCAGGACGCACGTACCGCATCTCGTCGCTCGCCTTGCCGTAGAAAAAGGGGGGCTACGGTCAAATCGTTGGCTGATAGGTTCCTCAATGGATACGGCTTTGACCGATTGCCCGTGCTTTTTCTTGCGGGTGCATTCCGGGTCCTGCTACACAAAAGTTAGCAATGAAGATCACGGACTTACTGGCGGCTAGACACCCCGCATTTTCCTTCGAGTTTTTTCCACCGAAGGATGAACCGGGCATGCAGCGGCTGTTTGAGACGGTCGCCGATCTGCGTGGCTATGAGCCCGCTTACGTCTCGGTAACTTACGGTGCTGGCGGTAGCACGCGGCGCCTCACCCTGGATTTAGTTCGACGTATCAAAGCCGAGACGGGCATCGAAACGATGGCCCACCTGACCTGCGTCGGGTCCAGTCGTGATGAGATTGCTCTCGTTTTGGATCAGCTTGCCGAAGCGGGCATAAAGAATGTGCTAGCGCTGCGCGGCGATCCACCCCAAGGGCAGGCGTCCTTTCAAGTTGCCGCGGATGGCTTTGCTCACGCCGATGAGTTGGTGGCCTATATTCGAGGCAAGCATCCCGAACTTTGCATTGGGGTCGCTGGTTACCCCGAGAAGCATACTGAGGCGCCCGATTTTCAAACGGATCTCAAACATTTGATTCGAAAGGTTGAGGCGGGTGCCAGTTTCATTGTCACTCAACTGTTCTTCGACGATCGCGATTACGTGGGGTTTGTTGAACGGCTTACTCAAGCCAAAATCGACGTACCCGTATTACCCGGCATCATGCCCATCACTAATGTTTCACAGATCAAGCGATTCACTGCCATGTGCGGGGCGCATATTCCCGCGCGCTTTTTGGCCCGCCTCGAAGCCGTGCAAGAAGATGCCGAAGCCGTGCGCGCGCTCGGTGTCGAGCACGCGGTTGCTGAGTGCCGAGAGCTACTGGCTCGTCGGGTCCCGGGCATTCATTTTTACACCTTGAACCGCTCCACCGCGACGGTCGAGATACTCCAGCGATTGAAACAAGGGGTTCCCTGAGCCGCTCAATCTTGGCAATACTTATCAATCATACCCACAGTCGTCAGGTGGGCTTGCCGCTGAGCTTCGAGGTCGTGGGTCGCCGCCTGAGCAGCAGACGTCTCGGGATGCCCGAGCAACGATGCGAGCAGGTCGCAGGACCTACTTACGTTCTGTAAATTGACGCCAACAGCCTGGGCTAATCGGTTAAGTTCCGGTTCCGTCAATCTCAATTTCTGAATTCGCACTGCTACAGCCCAGTATCTCTTGGCCAGCTCGCGATATTCAGCCGCCGCCGTTGGACTGCGCTTGGAAAACATTAAGGAAATTTCCTTCAACTCTGGATTGACGCCGTCTGCCAACGCGCGACACTGCCGAGCGCGATCAAAGTGTTGACATCCCGCCAATATAAGAAGACTTCCGACCAGGACCAGCGCCATACGCATGCGTGGCTGGGTCGTAGCATTGCGGGGCGCGGATGCACAGGGTGTGGCCTCGTTTTATCACTTTTTGTTATTAACTCTTGCCAACGATCCGATGAGCCACCTCTACCTGAGCGCGCGGCGCGGCCTCACACTGAGTTGCCCCCAGTCGCGAGCGCGTCCACGCACGACGCGGGTAACCCTTGGGTGAGTCGACAACTCGCGGATTTGCGCGATCGAACACTTAAGTGGACGCCTCGCGAGATCCCCATACAACGGCTCACTTTCGTAGCAGACAGACTATTTGCCCTTACCAATAGGGAAATGGTTGTTCTCGATGCGGCGGGAAAGTCCGATCTGCAACGTTTTGGGCTGGATGGTCCGCATCAACTGACCGCGCTCGCTGATGGCAGCGTGCTCGGAGTAGGAACAAAAGACACATTTCGACTTCGTCCATTAGCCAAGAAATTAGACGCGCTCAGCAAAGTCATGTTGCTGCCTGAAAACCAGGTATTCGGAAGTGCGAGCGATGCGTCGCGTTTCGATGTATTTGACGCCAGTGCCGGTCACTGGGAAAGCTTTTCCTTTGAAGCAGAACCAAGTGTCTCATCCCTGTGGCTACCGGCCAGTACCGACGAAGTTCCGGAATTGAAGCGTGCCCATTGTGCCCAACTAGTAGATGGGGGTTATGGCTGTTTCGCCACCGGGCAACTGTGGCGTTTTTACTCGCGCGGCAAGCCGAAGTCTTTTGGGACTTGTGGCGTGGGTCTACCGGTTTGGCGCGTTTTCGGGGGTCCCCGCGCCGATCAATTGTGGATTGCGCGTGATGATGGTCGCCTAGAGAAGTGGTGGTTTGGCCCGCCTCCAAAGCGGCTCGCCGTGCTCCAATTGCCCTGGACACCTTTGGACGTGGCGGTCCAAAAAGACCGCCTGGCCGTAATTAGAATCATACAGGAGCGCGCCAAGCCGAAGGAGCTAAGTTTGGTTGTACTGGACGCTGACGGTAAGACGCGCTTCGAGCAGTCACTGCACACCAACTTGGACGATGAGACCACTTCGGTCGAACTAGAACTTCGCGAAGCCGAAGTAGCGGTACACCCGAGGCGGCCCTGGGTCGCGGTGCGCACGACGCGTGGAGTGCGGCTGCTAAACGGGCTAACCGGTGAGACGATCCTTGAAGTGCAGTGACAGATAGGGAGTACTACTGTTCCAGTAGGAGTATGTCCCCAAAATTAACAACGGGCCAAGTTTTATGCGGATGATGCCCATAGCTGGTGAAGATTCTGTAACTCAGGCATCGTCGCATTTGCCGACGTCGGGGCATGATGAAGACAAAAGTCTGCACATTAGCAAACCAGGAACCCACCGAGATTAGAAAAGTCGCCGAAGAACTCGCGCGCCGAAATGTGGAAACGCTTTCGACGCTACACGTTCTTTCGGCCGTGACGTTGCGCTCGGGGCCGGCTGCCGATCTTCTCATCGAACGAGGAGTCACGACGGATCGTCTGATGACATCGAGTCCGCGCGTCGATCCACACCGGGACTCCGTCGAAAGGGTGTTTGCGCGCGCGGGGGAAGTCGCATCATTGATGAATGAAGCTTCGCCGAGCGCCGTTCATTTGCTCGTGGCGCTGCTTGGCGAAGGCAACACAGCCGCGCGGCGCGCGCTGGTGAACGGTCGAGTTGACATTGCCCATCTGCGCGCCGCCGCAATGCACGTAGGCCTCGGATGGGTGGGTCGCCGTCGCACGGCCGCCCGCCACGGTGCCAAAGGCGCCGGGGCACAATCGGAAACGTCGGAAAAACCTCGAATGCCGACCGGCGTTACGATTCCGCTTTTTGCCGCACCAGCTGGAAGGAATCTGAGCAAGGATTCACGCTTCACGAGCTATGACAAACGCGCCCAAATTGTGCCGCTGGTGCCCGTGCGGAGCAAGAAGGACCTTGAATCGAAGGCAGCGGAACCTACCTGTGATGGCACCACGCCAACCGACGCCGAGAAGACAATGTGCGGGTTGCCCCGCGCGCTGCCGCGTCGCCCCAGGCGCACCGTTTCGAAAGATTACGCTCTCGATCCCCAGAAATTTCCAACTCTCTCAGCCTTTGGAATCAACCTTTGCGAGCAAGCCGCGCGCGGCTTACTCGACCCAGTCCTGGGGCGTGATCGAGAAATCGATCAAGTGCTGGATGTCTTGGCCAAGCGACACGGCAACAATCCCGTACTTGTGGGGCCTGCGGGGGTCGGTAAAACCAGCGTTGTGCGCGGACTTGTTCAGCGTATCGTCGCTCAAAAGGGTCTAGCCTTGCTCGATGAGCGAGTCGTCATTGAAATTTCGATCCCGGAGCTTTTGGCGGGCACGGGCGTCCGCGGCGCCCTTGCGCAGCGCATTGTTTCCCTGCATCAAGAGGTCAAGCGAGCGGCCGGACGCGTCGTCGTGTTTTTCGACGAGATGCACCAATTGTTCGTGGAGGACGCGTCAGAAGAAATCAGTGGTGAATTAAAACTTTCCTTAGCGCGGGGTGAGCTTCCGTGCATCGGGGCCACTACCTTCGAGGAGTATCGGCGTGCGATTGACGTTGACGCTGCTCTAGCGCGGCGCTTTTCCGTTGTGGAAGTCGAGGAACCGAGCCAGACCGATGCGCTCGCTGTCCTTGCATCAGTAGCCGCGAAATTGGGGCAGCACCATCAGGTAAGCTACGACCCTGATGCGCTTTCAGCCTGCATACGCTGGAGCGTTCGCTACCTGCCGGGCCGTCTGTTGCCCGACAAAGCCGTATCGGCATTGGATCTGGCGGGAGCCCGCGTGCGACGTCGTTCGGGCCAAAGCGTGACACGGGAGGCAGTGGCCGAAGTTATCGCGTCAATCGCCGACATGCCGGTCGAACGGTTGATGGAGACGGATTCGGAGCGATTCCTTGCACTTGAGAAAGCAGTCGCAGAGCGCGTCGTAGGTCATAGCGAAGCGTTGCAAAAGATCGCCAACATTCTGCGGCGTAATGCCGCAGGGCTCGGCGCCAAGCGACCGATAGGCACATTCCTGCTGCTAGGTCCGACGGGTGTAGGGAAAACCGAAACAGCCAAGGCGGTTGCAGCGGCTTTGTTTCATGCCGACACGGCACTGACCCGCCTCGACATGGCGGAATATTCGGAACCGCACGCCGTAGCTCGCTTAATCGGCGCGCCCCCGGGGTACGTGGGTCACGATGCTGGCGGTCAATTAACTGAAGCTGTTCGACGCCGACCCTATCAAGTATTGCTTCTCGACGAAATCGAGAAGGCGCACCCGGATGTTCTGCAGTCATTCCTTTCCGTGTTTGACGAAGGTCGAATGACGGACGGCCGCGGCAGAACGGTCGATTTCACGAACACCGTCATTCTAATGACTTCGAATCTGGGCAGTGAGCACACAACTGCGCGCCCAAAGCGCCGTGTCGGGTTCGGTGCCGAGGACGTGCACCCGACCCGTCAGGAAACTGAGTCAGTAATAATCGCCGCAGCCAGGGCCAGGCTCAGCCCCGAACTTTACAATCGAATCGACGAGGCACTCGTCTTTGAACCGCTCACGCGCGAAGAAGTGCGCGAAGTGGCCCGACGGCTCCTGCTTCGTACCGCTGAAACACTCAAAGCTCGCCAAATAACTTTCGACTTTGATGATTTGAGTATCGATTGGCTACTTGATCGCGGCGGCTACGACAGTGGACTAGGTGCCCGCCCCATGAAGCGAACCCTAGCCCGCTACATAGAAGCCCCCCTAGCGGAAGCTCTACTATCAGGCGCGCTGATAGCGGGAAAAACGGCGAAATTTGCCGTTATTGACGGCGACCTGCGTCTCGCGAAGCAGTAACGGCAGGCCTCCGTGCCTGCCGGACCGCAGAGCGACGTGTTGCAAGCGTCGCCCCTACGTTACCGTGGGTCCGAAGCTAACGCTCGCCGATACCTTTCGCGCCGCGTTGCGTCGCGCAATATTTCGTAGGCTTCGTCAAGCACTTCGAGGATGATTTGGACGTCGTCCCGCAATTCAGCAGTGGCGCCGGTCAGCAATGTCGACGGATCGAATTCGCGCCGCAGATCTAAGTAAGCGTGGCGAATCTGGTAGCCCGTTGCGTCGCGATCGACGCCCAGGAATGCAAAGTAGTCGCCTTCATCGACCAGCCCGCGCCGCAGGCTGATCTTGGAGCGAATCGCGTCGTCATCCAAGGCATCGCGCGGTTGCGTCGCCTTGTCCTTGGCCAGTTCCTTTGCCGTTGGCGTCAGCACCGTCAAGATCCCAAGCGCGACCAGCGCCTGCAGCGCGGCGGAAAAATCACTGGACCCGGCCTCAGTCAAGACCTGAGCTACCGTCTTGCCATCGCACTGCTCCACGACGTGGAGCTCCTGATTCGTCAAGGCGCATTCGTTGAGGAGTGATCGCGATGGACCCGCCGCGAAGCGTCCATGGGCTCCCCCGAGAGAGTCGAGCGACTGTTCAGGTGAAAGTACGCGCCGCAGCGTCTCAATGAGTACTTCAGCGCCCGTTGCGCCACCAAAAACGGCCGGTTCAGCTTGCAATCGAGCGGGCAATTCGGTTTCCAGATCACCCGAGCCTTTCTCGACGGCGAGCGTGCGACCTAGTAGCCACTCTGCGTGCGCGCGCAGTACGGGCCAGAGTTCGTCCTGGCGCAAGTGTCCATGTGCAATGAGCGCGGCGCCGGCGTGTCGCCCAAATTGTGGCAATTTGCGCTCTAGGCGGGCGGCATCGGCACTCAAATCGCCACGTTGTATCAAGAAGGCGACGAGCGACTCCCCCTCAATGCCGGAGGCCACCATGATGAAGTCCCCCTCGCGCAGCACAACGCGCCGCACACCGAGATCATCTTCCACCACAAATGCACCAGAAAATCGGCTTCTGATGAGTTCGGCGAGCGCCCGCACGACGTCGCCCTGGCCAATTGCGGTTGGAATCGAAACTGCGGCTTCCGGTGCAGGTTTGGCGAAGGGTGGGGCAAGCGTGCGCTCTCGAGATGATTGTGAAACGGCGGTTTGTGGCGCAGAGGACCGACCTCTCGCGTCACGGGCTGGCGGTCGAGTGGGTTCGATAGAGTCGTCAAAAGCTGGCTCCACGTCAAACGGCATTCGCGAGTGCTTAGCCATGGGCGGCGCGGTGGAGTTTTGATCGTTGAGGGCTTGAATCGCGGGGATAGGAGTCACTTCATTGGCAGCTGCTTCGGCTTCGGTTCTATGTCGCTGTGACGGTTGACTCCTGAGCGGCGCGTCCGTATCTTCTTCGGCTACAAACCCGCGTCGAGGCGGTGGCTGCAGCAGCGTCGCAGGCGCTGACGACTCGGGGGGGAAGGTAGACTCGTGCGCGCCCGTTGAATGATGCAGCAGGGACGGTACAGGTACGAAACTTCCCTTTGACATCGGGATTGGCGTGGCACCCGTGAGCGTTGCGTGCCCCATTGGGGCTAGGCTCCCAGTTCCAACCGCCGCAAATGTCCCGCCCGGCCTGCTACCAATCTTGCCGGTGCCTGTGTCACGATCGAACGGGTGCGCAGAGGGAGGAGCATTCGATCGTAGGCGCGACTTTTCTCCGGGTCGTGTCCCCGGGTTACTTAGTTCTTCGCCATCGTCAAGCTCAAGGGGCTCGTCTAATGCCGCCAACACGTCGGGTGGCAAAATGGCGTCCAGCTCCGCTTCAGGACTCAAATGCTCCACGGGTTGGCTGTTGGGTTGAAGCGAATGGACGACGGGGCCTAGCTTGTGTTCCGCGTTCTCAAGCAAGTGCTCCAATTCGCGGCTTATGCGCGTCATCGGAAATTGCGGAGTCACGTGTTGGGATGCCGCTTCATCCGCGGGTGCCGGACGGCTCGGTCCGGCGTGGCCAGGCATTGCCGACTCACCCTGGCTCACCAATGCAGCGGACGGCATGCGAAAGCTGGGTGCCGGACCGGTGGAACGTTGACGTGGTAAAGGAGTGGGCGCCCTAGGATGTCCGGAATCGCGCGTTGATATTGAAGCCGGTTGCTGCAGGCGCGGAAGCGCCGCCATCGAAACTCCGGCGGTCAGAGCGGGTCGATTGACAGGGCTGCCGACCCGCTCTTCGACGCATTGGAGAATTGAGTACACGTCGATGGGGCGCGCGAATTGCCTACGTTCCAAATCGGAGACGATCCCGGCAAGCGACTCTGCCAACTGCGAACTGTCTCCCCCGAGCAGCAGTACCTCAACTTGCTGTCCCCAGGGACTACCACGCATCCGCCTAAGCGTTTCAACCAATTTATTGGCCTCACCGTCACATACGATTAGGTTCGGATGTTGCGCTTCCACCCGTGCCGCCAAAAGCATCAAAGGGACATCTCGAACCCGAAAGCCGCGCGCGCGCAGCGATGCTATCAATCGCTCCGCCTCCGTAGAGGTGTCACTTACGAGCACCAAGGGATCGCTGGGCGACTGGTAGGGTTCCGCGGCTGGCGACAAAGAGGGCACGTTTCCTAGAAATGTCTATGAGAACCTGATTAGCGATGGTTACCTGTCCGCATGCTTCGGGGTGGTTTCTCTTTTTCTTGCGGCAAGCCGCTGCGCGACCCAGGAACCAAGCTTTGGCCAGTAGCCTGCGGACACGATAAGACTTGCCAGGAATACGACTACGAAGAGCTCCCCGAGCGTTAATCCGAGCCAGTCCAGCACGACCTGCCCATAGCACGAGTTTGCCGAGGGCCCCCAATCGGATCCAGACGCGTGCCAGCCCCAAGACGAGCGGAATCGCTTGGCGGGCGCGTCGCAAGGCGGTACCACCGAGCGACGGTGCCGGCAGATTTTCGTTGTGTGATTGGGCTGGGTGGCAATTTGGGCGATAAAATGGCCACTTTCGAGGCGGCGCTCGCCGAAATGGCGTGCTTTGGCGAGATTGAGGCTGTTTCGCAGCTTTACGAAACCGATCCAGTGGGAGGTCCAGTGCAACCGGATTATTTTAATGCGGCTGTTTGCCTTCGCACGCCCCTGGTTCCGCAGCTCCTGTTGGAAGAAATCCTGACTATCGAGAGAAATCACGGGCGAATCCGCGACGGTCGTTGGGGCCCACGCTCCCTAGACTTAGACATTCTGTGGATCGAGGGAATCAGCGTGGACTTGCCGGGACTGAGAGTTCCGCACGCCCGTCTGCTCGAACGAAGCTTTGCTATCGTGCCGTTGCTGGATGTGGTCCCGAACGCTGTCGATCCGAACAACGGGAAGGCCTATCGCGATGTTCCGTTCGACGCCGTCCGGGATGGCGTTCGGCTGTACGGAAAACTCGACGGCGAGGCCGATACGATCCTCGGTCGGCTCCCCATACTACCGCTGTGGCGCCTGCACGAATGAGGGCATCTAGCTCCGGAGGACCCCATCGATTCGATGGAATCGCGCTGCTAGACACGCTGTTCGCGCAATGGTACGAGTTTGCGGCTCTTTTCTATAGGGCCCCCACTTTTGGCCTGACACCCTGCGCCGGTTTGGAGCAAGCAATCACGTGATACCATTTAGTGCCATCACCGGGCTTACCGCAAAACCAGCTGGTGAATTTCTGGCCGCAGGCGGCGTGGTTATGGACATTGACCGCACGATGCTGGTCCAAATGGCCGTGTTCGTGCTTCTGATCGTGGTCTTGTCACCTCTCTTATTCAAACCCGTCTTGCGCCTATTCGAGGAGCGCGAGCGGCGAACTGAGGGGGCGCGCAGCGATGCGCGAGCGATGCAGGAAAAGGCAGAAAATCTACTTGAGCGCTACCAAAGCAAGCTCGAAGACGTTCGAATTACTGCTGGCAAGGAGCGGGAGCGTCTTCGTGCCGAAACGCTGCAACTCGAAGCCAAGATATTAGGGCAGGCGCGCCAGGCGACGTCCCAAATCGTCGAAGCAGGCCGGGCACAGATTGAGCGCGAAACAGCAGGAATTCGCCAAGACATTGGTGTTCAAAGTCGGGCCATTGCACGGGAAATAGGTTCGCGCGTCCTCGGGCGGGAGGTCGCATGAGTGGTTTTCGGATAATTCTGATTGTTTTGTTGGGTTTGTGCAGCACTCACAAGGTGCTTGCCGCCGGTGACCCTGCTGCTCGTGAATTGCCCGGTGCGCGCGCGACGACGTCGGCGGCCGTTGCCGGGCAACATGGGGCCACAGCCAAGCCAGATCACGACGAAGAAGAAGTCAGTTTCTCAGACATCAATTGGTATCACGGGCTCATCGGCGAGCGAGACGGCGTCGAGCCCAACTTGCTTTGGCGCCCAACCGGCATGCCGGCGCCGTTTCTGGCCACGGTGCTCAATTGGCTCGCGCTGATGGCGCTGATCGTCGTATTTGCCAAAAAGCAGCTGCCTGCAGCCCTGAAGAAACGCAAAGCCAGCATAGTGCAGGGCATGGAAGAAGCGGGCCGTATCAAGGCCCAGGCGGAAACTCGTCTCAACGAACTCGAAGAAAAGCTTAGCCACGTGGACGAGGAAATCGAACGAATTGTGGCCGAGATGCAACGCGCTAGCGAACTAGATAGGGAGCGAATATTGCGCGAAGCCGAAGAGCGACGCTCCCGTATGGAACGTGACGCCGCGCGGCTCATCGAAACCGAACTTGAAGGCGCCAAAGAGCAACTGCGGCGCGAAGTAGTGCAGGCCGCTCTAGAGCAGGCAAGCCAAGAAGTTGACCGTCAAATGACCGGGCAGGATCAGCAGAGGCTATTTGAGGAGGCATTGGGGAGCTTAAAAAAGCTGCCCTCGAATAGCCTCGGAGGTCGAGCATGACCACTTCCGTCGTTGCTGACCGCTACGCCCGCGCGCTCATGGAGCTTGCCAACGAAAGCAGCCAAATCTCTGTTGTGGCGGAGCACTTACGCCGCGCAGCCGAGGCCTACACCTCCAGTGAAGAGCTGCGATCCGTACTCGGCGACCCCACTCTCGAGGAGAACAAGCGATCCGATTTGGTTTCGGCTCTCGGTCATCGCTTAGGATTGAACGCCCTGGTTCTAAACACGCTCAGCGTGTTGGTTGCCAGGCGGCGCATGAACGCGCTGCCGGACATTGCCCAACGTTTGATGGAACTTGCCGACGAGCAGGCCGGTGTGGTCAAGGCCAGCGTAGCTTCAGCCGCTCCATTGTCCGATGGCGAATTGCAAGCGCTCAAGGGAGAGCTCGAACGCTTGACCGGGTGCCGAATTGCTCTCGAGCGACTTCACGACCCCAGCCTCTTGGCAGGTGTTGTCGCCCGCGTGGGGGACCACGTAATCGACGCCAGCCTGCGGGGTCGTTTTCAGGAGCTCGAACAACGCCTGCTCGAGAACCCTTTTTGATGCTTAGGCGCATGGTGCCCACCTAAAACGGAGCCAATTTCTATGCAGCTCAGCCTGGACGAGATCTCCCAGATCATTAAACAACAGATCCAGTCGTTTGACCGCGCAGCACAGGTCACAGAGACAGGAACCGTATTGACGAGCGGTGATGGTATTGCGCGGGTACACGGCCTGCAGGGAGTCATGGCCGGTGAGCTCGTCGAATTCCCGGGCTCGATATTTGGTTTGGTTCTCAACCTCGAACAGGACAACGTCGGCGTAGCCGTGCTCGGTGATGCAACGAGCATCGGCGAAGGTGCAATCGTCAAGCGCACCGGTCGCATCGCCGATGTGCCCGTTGGCGAAGCAGTAGTGGGTCGTGTCGTCAATTGTTTGGGCCAGCCGATAGACGGCAAGGGTCCGATCTTAACCAAACAACGGCGCAATATCGAGGTCAAGGCACCGGGCATCATTGCCCGGCAGCCCGTTAAGGAAGCCCTGCAGACCGGTATCAAGGCCATTGATGCAATGATTCCGATCGGGCGAGGCCAACGGGAGCTCATTATTGGGGACCGGCAAACCGGAAAGACGGCCATTGCCGTTGACACCATCATAAATCAGAAGGGCAAAGGCGTTTTTTGCTTCTACATAGCCATTGGACAGAAGGCGTCCACCGTAGCTCAGGTGGTCGACAAGCTTCAAGCACACGGAGCAATGGACTACACAACGGTCGTCGTTGCAACGGCCGAGGAAGCAGCCCCCCTGCAGTACTTGGCGCCCTATGCCGGTGTTACGATGGGCGAGTTCTTCCGCGACACGGGGCGCCACGCGCTCTGCATCTACGACGACCTGTCAAAACAGGCCGTGGCGTATCGACAGATGTCGCTGTTGCTACGACGGCCACCGGGACGCGAAGCTTACCCGGGCGACGTTTTCTATGTTCATTCGCGACTCCTAGAGCGTGCGGCAAAAATGGCTGAGCGTTGGTACGTCGTGAAACAGGGCACGGAAGTGCCTGCGGGTGATGCCCAATTTCGCGGCGTTGACGGCAAGTACTACCTTGGAAATTTGGGACACGAGGAGGCCAAGGAGGCCGCCAAGGCGCAGGGAGAGGGGTACGTGACGGTGCAGGATCCTTACTCCGGCGGGTCACTGACCGCATTGCCCGTAATCGAAACGCAAGCCGGCGATGTTTCGGCGTACATTCCAACGAATGTGATCTCAATTACAGACGGGCAGATCTTCCTTGAAGGTGATCTCTTCTATTCAGGCATTCGCCCGGCTATCAACGCGGGCATTTCCGTGAGCCGCGTCGGAGGCAACGCGCAAGTCAAAGCGATGCGCAAGGTTGCCGGAAGTTTGCGTCTCGAGCTCGCGCAGTACCGTTCAACAGCAGCCTTTGCCCAATTCGCCAGTGATCTCGACGCCACCACCCGCGCCCAATTGGAGCGCGGTGTTCGCCTGACGGAGCTCCTGAAGCAAAACCAATACGTACCGCTTCCAGTGGAGAAGCAGGTTCTACTCATCTACGCCGGCACCCGCGGTTTCGTAGATAAGTTACCCATCGAGTCCCTGCGCGAATACGAACAGGAACTGTATCAGGTTTTTGGTGATAGTCAGGCCACCCTGATGCAGGCGATTCGAGATAAAATGGAAATTACTGAAGAAATCGAGGCAAAACTTAAGACAGCGCTCACGGAATTTACGGAAAAGTTCGCCGCCTCCCGGAAATAGCCTGTGGCCAATCTCAAAATCATTCGCAATCGAATTGTAAGCGTCAAGTCGACGCAGAAGATCACGCGCGCCATGAAGATGGTTGCCGGGGCAAGGCTCAATCGCGCTCAGCAACGAATCTTGGCGTTGCGACCCTACGCGGTGAAGACGGGCCAGATGCTCGCCGAAGTGACGCGGGCCGCAGCAGAGCGCAGCGGCGACGGGGGCGAGCCCGACCATCCGCTGTTAGCGCGGCGGGAAGAAAAGCGGGTACAATTACTCGTTCTCACAAGTGATCGCGGGCTCTGTGGGGCGTTCAACGCTAACATCAATCGCGCCGCAGAACGCCATTGGAAAGATCTTGTCGCACAAGGCAAGGAAGTCAGCATGGCCGTGATTGGCAAGAAGGGTCGGGAATATTTGACCCGTCGCAAGGCCCCGGTCGTGCACGTGTTTTCTAAAGTTTGGGAGAATCTAGGTGCGGAACAAGCCGAAGTAGTGGCAAGAACGCTACTGTTGCCCTTCGCTCGCGGTGAGGTGGATTCCATCTATCTAGTTTATAATGAGTTCAAGAGTGCCATAAGTCAGCGGGTGGTTGTCGAACCTCTGTTTCCCTTGCCGATAGTCGAGTCCTCCGAAGCCGAGTTGAATGATGCAACTGACGCCTCTTTGATCGAGTTCATTTTCGAGCCGAGTAAAGAAGCCGTATTGGAACAGCTCGTCCCCACCTATGTCGAGCTCAGCCTGCTGCGGGCGCTCTACGAATCGATGGCCTCCGAACTCGGCGCGCGCATGACAGCCATGGACTCGGCAACCAAGAATGCCTCCGAGATGATAGATCGGCTGACTTTGCAATATAACCGTGCGCGACAGGCTGCGATTACCACTGAGCTTATGGAGATCATAAGTGGGGCAAACGCCTTGAAGGAGTGATGAGTGCCGCGAGCTTCGCGCAAAGACCGCAAAGTCCAACGCCAGCGCCAAGCGCGAGCCGTTGATCGGGGGCTTCCGACGTCGGAGTTCGACTCCCGACGTCCCTCCGGATTCGGTTCCATCGGTAGTTCGAGCTCCGTTGTTGAGTCAACGGGCCTTTTGGCGAAGGACGCCACTTCGGCACAAAGAAAAGGCTGGTTCTCGACTTGGCCAACCTCCGTGAAGATACTGGGGCTGGCAACATTAGCGCTCCTCGGCTACGGCCTGTGGCGCACTTTGACTCAGCAAACTGGGGTCCCCGCGCGGTAGCGACCGCCGTTGTATTCGAGGTTCCAAAATGCTCCCCGACGTAACTCCCTTGCCGTTGCGCCGCCTGTGGGTGACAGCCGGAGCCGTATCCGCATTGGGTGTCGCTCTCGCCATCGAGCTTACATTGGTGCATGTTCGCGTCCACATCAATCCGGCTGCACGCAGCTTCTGTACGCTCAGCGAGCACGTGAGTTGCGACAAGACTGCGCTGAGCGGCTACTCCGTTTTCGCGGGAGTGCCCTTGAGCCTTTGGGGTGCGCTCGCCTACTCACTGCTGCTGCTGCTTTCCTTGTGGGGCCTGCGAGCACGCGGCTCTCTCCCGGTCGCGCCTTTCGGTCTAATTGCAGCGTTTTGTGCCGTATCAAGCCTTGTGCTTGCCTACATTTCCAGCATCATGCTGCGCAATCTTTGCATTCTGTGCGTAGCTACTTGGGTCGTTGATTGGACGCTCTTCGCACTCGCCTGGGTGATGGCAAAACGTGCGGGTCTTGCGGATTTGCGCCGCCAGATTCGGCAGGCGTGGCGCGCCAAACGCCCCTTGTTATTGGCAGTGGTAATCGGCGTAGCTTGTGTGGCGGTGGGTCTGCGTTTCATAGTGCCCGAGGCCTGGGGCAAGGGTCGTGTTTCAAGAGTAATTCCTGGCACGAAGTTAATCGACAATGCCGCTCGCCTCTCTCCCGGCACCCGTTTGCCCTCTGGGATTGACGACGAAGGCCACCCTTACATAGGCTCGGCTAAGCCAAGCCTAACGATTACGGAATTTGCCGACTATCAGTGCCCGCATTGCGCCAACGCCCATGTCGAGATGCGCGAACTGGTAGCGAAAAACCCTGCCGCAATTCGCATCGTGCACCGCCACTTTCCCCTGGATAATAAGTGCAATTCACTAGTCCAAAGGCCATTTCACACTCAAGCCTGTGAATATGCCAAACTGGCCGTTTGCGCATCACTCCTAGGTCGGTTTTGGGACGCCAATGACTACCTGTTTGATCACGGACGCGAGGAATCCCCCGTAACGGCAGAATCCCTAGCCAAGGCTCTGGGCATCGAGCCGAGCACCTTACAACAATGTGTCGAAAAAACGGGCGCCGAAAGCGTAAAACGCGACGTCGAAGAGGGCCTGCAGCTCAACATCCAGGGTACCCCAAGTTTTGTCGTCAACGGCACCGTATATAAGGGTCAACTGCCCGAGGAAATCCTAGCGCCGTATGATTGACGGCAATTGTTGTCATTAGGACAGAAATTATTGGCTGGGGCGACGCTTGCGTCGCCCGTACGAAACTCGGTTTAATCCCGATATCATTGCCGGATTAAACGCACCGTGTAATTCGTGCCGCCGAGCGCGAGCGTTCCGGTCATTGTCTGCTGATTGTTCTCCAGAGCTGCGTCCAATTGAATATCTTGAGCGAGTGTACCCATGCGGCAGCTGTTTGCGTCACAAATGCAGGTGGGATTCGGATTAGTGCCAGTTCTCACGCCAGACACGTAGTTGCCCGTGACACATAGTGCTTGCTGTTCACACATTGCCGGCACCTTGATGGGTTCGGGTGGCCGAGGCCCGACCGGGTTACTATTCCACGCGTCGAATGTGGCATTGATACTGGCCGAAGGGCAAGGATCGTAGGTAGAGCAGGTGCCTGAATCCACTCCCGCATCCTGGATGCTAGTATCGACGCCGCTCACAAAATCGCATGCCATACAAGTATACACGTCCGTATCTATGGTGTGCGGTGTTTGAATGTTGCACCAAGATGCAAATATTTCCTTTGACGCTGCGGACGCGCGAAGCCTTGCGGTTTCAACACGTAAATCAACCAGGGCATACGAAAATCCAGCCCAATCGCTTGGCAGGGCTGGCCCACCAATTACTCCGCCAGCATTCGGATAATTCGTTGGATAGTTGGCATTGGGGTTATTTGCTAGTGCTAGTAATTCTTTATCCCCAAATCGCAACGTCCCCGTCCCATCGTTATTCACAGTAACGCGCACCCGATCGGAGTTATCGGTAAATTTATACGCCTCAATATATCCGTCCCAACTTGCGGCAAATGCCGCAAGGCCCGTTTTCGTCTGAGCGGCTTGCTGATTCCCAATGTCAACCGTCCCCTGCGAGCAACCGCTGCCGGCTACCCCAATGACAATGGCGCATGCTGCAAGATTAAGTCTCGTTGTTTTCATTACGGCCTCCTTCTTCAAGCATTAGTCTCCGCTCGCCGGTGAATCCTTCGATGATCTTGCCGAATCGAGCTGGCACAGCGTTCGAACCCGATCGGCATACACGCTTTGTGGATGCGCGCTCAGGTAGGCTTTGCCTTGCGTCTGGGCTGCGTCCGCGTCGGCGAGTTGGCAATTGGCCATGACTCGTGCCGCGGTTCGCTCTTCGAGTAGCTGTCCCTTGGGAAAACGTTGATCGAGATCGCGCAACAGCCCGAGGGCAACCAGGGAATTGCCAGCGCGGATCGTGCGCTCGGCGCGGCGCAGGAGTTCCAACTCTTCCGCGAGGGGATTTTCGGGAATGCCCGCGCTAGGCGCGCTTCTTGCCGTACCCCTTGTCCGCGTGCCGCTGTGACCCCAATCAGAAGAAGAAGCTAAGGAAGCCGGGTCAAGTCTAGTTTCGGCTGCAGCGGGAGTTGGCGCGCTCGGTAACTCGGATTTCGACTCAGGAACGGTGACCGTTATGGTTTTGGCGACTACGGTCCGCCCACGATGCCCCGTGAGATACCCCGCTCCAAACGCAAGGGCGCCCGTGACAGCAGCAACAGTGCTCAGCGCGACGAGATGCGAATTCAACAGGTGACGCCAAGGCCGCATGCTAACCAGGGGAGCCGACGACAGCGCTGCTGGGGTTGACAAGAGTGCAATCTTTGTCGCCAATTGTTCGCGTAGCCGCGCGCGATCGGCGGGGGCGGGTTCAATGGCAACGCGGGCGCGCGTCATGAGCTCGCGCTCGATGCTGGCAAAGTCATTCATGGCACGCCTCCTCGACCGTGGGCGTCAAGAAACTTCTGTAGAAACCCTTGTGCGGCGTGAAGCCTTGAATACACGGTATTGAGCGGGATCCCGAGGGCTGCCGCAATCTCAGGCGCGCTAAGCCCCTCAATGCGAGACAGGACGTAGACGGCGCGTTTGCCTTCATCGAGACTTTCGAGAAACCGACTGACTATGTCCCAAGCTTGCGCTTGTTCCAGCTGATCGAGGGGCCCCGGTGCGGTTTCGGGCCAGCTCGGATCCAGCGGCAGCAGGCCGCCTTTGCGTCGCTCACGTCGGCGATAGTTCGACGCAACGTTGCAGGCGATGCCGCAAAGCCAGGTCTTTGCGCTCGAGCGGGCCTCGAAGCCATCAAGTTGCCGATAGGCGGCCATGAACACATCCTGTACAGCGTCGTCGATCGCGGATGGCGCCACCCCGAGCGCGCGCAGCATGCGCCACACAATTCCAAATTGCTCGTCATAGAGAGCGTCGAAACTCAGTGTCATGCAAGGGTGAGCGCCACTGGTGCGCTCAGGGTTGAGGCCCGGACTGGGTTCTTGAATCGATTCGGCCATCACTGGCAAAAATCCGGGCGCATCGCCTGAATCCGCACATGAGTGTCCGGACCCTGGCGAATCCTTCATCGCCATAGCAATTCTAATCCCGCGCCGAGCCGCCCAATCACGGCGTCAGGCTGATGAATCAGCGGCAGGCCAGTCACCGTAAATTCCTTTCGTATCAACGGCATAGCTATTGTGCCCGAACCGAAAAGGCGCAGGGTTTCGTCGAGTAGGGGCAATGAAAAGGCGAGGTCGATTCTCGGCGCAAGCCAGCTGGAGCTGCGCAGCTTCGACTGCGTAATGTTAATACCTTTGCCGCTCAACCTGCCGAATTCGGAGCCCGCGCAAAGCCGTAGGATCAGCGGCACATGTGAAGAATTGCCGCAGGCCATCAGGGACGCGGCCAGCAGCGTAAATGTTCCACCGGAATTGCTGTCCACTTCGGTCGTGCGATTCGGCAAGGCCAACCCTCCGAGTTTTGCTCCAAGCGCTCCTTTGCCCACGAGCCCCGACACTTCAATTCCAGGAGCCAAACCCGGAAGCGAACCAAAATCCAATACGGGCCCCAGCTCGGTCGCCCACCAAATGGGCCTCGCGGATTCAATTCTTTTTTGGGTCGCAGCGGCACTGGACAGATGAGTCTCGGCGGGTGCCGCGTGCTTACGCGTTACTTTTTCGTCCGATTCAGCCGGCGAAGGAGTTTCAGAGGGCGATCCCTTCGGCTGCGACACATCGGCGCCCAGCGCTAAGGCAATGGCTACACTCACGGCCTGCGCCAATTCATCGCAACTCGGGGCTTCAAGCTCGCGATGTTGCGCCTCGGCCTGATTCGGATCGCTCGCCACATCGAGCGCGACCACCCAGCGCGTGGCCGACTTTTCCCGGACTTTGGCGCTGAAATTTAAGGGCGCTGCCTTCTCGAGAGTCGTCCCCAAGGCTTCCTCGACCCGCCAACGCAAGGCGTCCCGATCGGGGCAACCCGACGGTGCATCCCACGTGAGTTCGGCGGCGCGCGCCGCACAAGTAGCGAATACGCCGAGCAACGTACCCAAAAGAAAGATGGCAAAAGGTTGCAGGGCGCTCATTTTGCGCAATTTCGTACAGTTATGCGTCTGACTTCTCACGTTGAGTCGCTCTGCAATAGATCGTATGCTCGTGCTACTGTCATAATACGAATATCAGTAGCAGTTCAATTAGGAGTCTTCGCCAATGTTAGCTTTATGCCTTCGCACTTTGATTCTTGCGGAAACCTGGGTCTTGGCAATGGTTTGTTCGGCCTGTGATAATGGTGCCGGTGGAACCAAGCCCAGCAATTCCTCCGGCACGGGTGGCCTTGGCGGAGAATCATCGAATCCAGGT
>Ga0075520_1000075_pt1 | contig 31359 bp, 28 predicted proteins | sample NGEPerB_FD_75100 | JGI IMG/M metagenome (GOLD analysis project Ga0075520, IMG submission 75100) | Arctic peat soil microbial communities from the Barrow Environmental Observatory site, Barrow, Alaska, USA - NGEE PermafrostAB12-B | ecosystem: Environmental > Terrestrial > Soil > Wetlands > Peat ... | reverse complement strand
GCCCTGCTTTGCGCCACCGGCAACCCAGGCCAATTTCCCGTTCGGGCTAAACACGGGGCTTGTTGCGATTTCGCTCGAAGAAACACGACTAAACTGCGTACCGTCGGAATTGCCCACGTATATGCTGCTGCGACCCTCTTCGGCCACTGCCATGGCCAGTTTTTGGCCGTCAGGGCTAAAAGCGGCGGCATAAATGCTCGTCGAAAATGGCACCTTCATCGGCTCAATTTGCTTGCTTTTGATTACCATCAAGTGAAACGGCGAGTATCGAATACTTTGCGTAAAATAGAGGGTTTGATTGGGGCCCCAAAATGGAGCAATTGACGTATCCTGGGGGTCGGTCACGGGCGTCAAACCGGCGCCGTCAGCATCCATCGTCAATACGCGGCGGGCTCGGCCCCAGGGAGTGCTCAGGCCAAAATGGCTCGCGAAGCTACCCGGGCGCCCGGTAATTGCGCCGAGCAGAGCGTCGGTGACTCGATGCCCAGCGACGCGCGCGTCATCAGTACCGACAACGATGCGACGTTCGTAAACCGGGACTTTTCCGACATCCAAAAAGTAAGCCAAGCTGAATATTTCTACTTTGCCTTCTTTTGTCTTGCGTGCCGCCACTTTTACAATGACCTCAGCTCCCAGTTTTTGCCAGGCAGGCAAATCGACCGGGTCGTCAAACTCGTAGTTTCCGGGGGGCGCTTTACCGTCGGGGATCACATCGAACATCCCCGACAGCTCGAGGTCATGGCGCACGACGCTGCGCACAACGACATCTTCATAATCGGGCGAATTGGATCTCAATATGGCGAGCTTTGTAACGTGCTCGACCTGTGATCCGCCGATGACGAGATCGCCGAGTAGGTGTTCGTCGGGAACAGTTGCGGACGCAGGGGCCACTTGTGCCGTTGAAACGGCTGGAACAGCAAACGCTAACAGGCTCAAAGTCAAAGTGTAGAATTGGCGTTTCACTTGCATTTGCTCGCGCTCGTAAAGATTATCGCCCCAAACTGATTGGGAGTAATGTCAGAGTAAAGAGGAGGTGGCGGGGGAATCTGTTGACCGACGATGCTGGCCCAAGTGCTCTTCGCTTTCTCGTCAAATGTGGCATTGCCGCTCATGCGCACTGGCGTTATTCCCACTACGGTTCGGTCAGGGCCCCATGTTGGCATTCCGGCTACCGTGAGACCTTTCATTACCTCGCAAGGCAAGTCTGGCGGATGCCATTTGGCGTTGAACCAAGCGATAACCAATTGCTTGTATTGGCCAATTGCTCGACCCTTCAACGGATCGGTTTCCGTGCCCTCCTTTACTCCGTCCTGCACTCCTGCACCTTCAACTTGCGGCGTTTCTTTGGGCGGAGGCCCCGCATCGAGCAACACTTGATCGACCTGTTTGGCCACCGCAGCATCCGGCGGTGGCGGGGGACCGGCATCTTTGCGCGCTAACGGGCTTGAAGGAATGGCGTCGGGTGTCATGGGAGCCAGCGGGCTGGGGGCGCTCGCCGCCTCGAAGCGTTGAATGGGTGGATTTTTCTTCCAAAGATCCGGCAATTTCGGTCGCATCTTCTTGCCGCCGAGCTTCAGAAGCGGCACATCGTCCAGGACAGGCTTTACCGCAATTGGCAGCTCGGTTGGTGCCGGAGCTTCAATCGCATGCACCTTGCCCCGGCTGGCGCCCGCCGCAACGAGCATCGCAAAGAATCCGCACTCGATGGTGGCGGCAAAGATGACTGCCAACCAGAGCTCTCGATGCGTAAACGTGCGAATGCCGACCAATGTCACCCTTGCATCTCCGCTAGTTCAATGCCGGCCCACGGAATCGCTCCGTTGCGGCGCGCTCTTCTTTGTCGTGCTTCCTTTGGCGCCGGATGCAGTCTTGCTAGGCTCTGCGGTCTCGGCCGGTACCTCTTCGAGTTCTGGTTCGACCAGCAGATTGAGCGAGTCAACACCGCTATTGCGCGCCGCCGCAACGACGGTTGCCACTATGCCGTAACGCGCGTTCTTATCGGCGCGAATGTAAAGTTCGCGCTCCTTTTGCACCCGGGCGTTTTCTTTGAAGGCCTTGTCCACAGCGCCCGTGACGTCCTGTTCGCCGAAGAGCACGCGCTCCTCTTTGGTAATCGTTACCAGCAGCCGGGCATCCTTTACGGGAGTGTTTGCGGCTTTTACCTCCGGCAGCTCAATGCGAAGCCCTGTTGTTAGCAGGGGGGCCGTAACCATGAAGACCACGAGCAGAACCAACATTACGTCAACTAGCGGCGTAACGTTGATTTCGCGAAATCCCCTGGATCGGCGCCCGACGGACGCGGACATCGGCTAACGCCTCCCGTAGCCGGGAAATTGATCCGTTGCCGTTCCTTCCACAAACGCACTGGACACTTCGGGGATAAACCAGCGTGCCCAAGCCCCAATTGAGGCGTCCAACTCTTCCAATAAGTCCGCAATGCGCTTGTCAACGTAGTTATAGGCAATAGTTGCTGGAATAGCGGCAACCAGGCCGAAGGCTGTCGCTATCAGCGCCTCGCCAATCGCAGGGGCCACCACGGGTAGACTGGCACTTTTCTCGACGCCGATGCGCAGGAAGGCATCCATAATCCCCCACACCGTTCCAAAAAGCCCAATGAACGGCGAGGCCGATGCAATGCTCTGCAGCGTTGGCATAAGTGCCGAGGCCCGTTGCTGTTCTATGACTATCGCCCGCTTGCCGATGGCCAGCATGTAGTCAACCCCGAGCCCCACTTGATGTTGATGTTTGGCAAGCTCCAGCACGATTCGAGCACCCGGAGCGGTCGCGTGCTGTTGTGAGAGCCGAACCAGATCTGATGCGGACGTCACACGCTCGGCTTCGTTTTCGAAGCGATGTTGAGCCGCAGTCAATCGCCGAAGTTGTGCCGATTTAAGGATCCAAATCAACCAAACAAGCGCCCCGGCCGCTACCAGAATGAGCAGGACAAAAAGGACGATCCCCGATGAGCGCAACATCAGGGTAAATGGATCGAGAGCCGCGCTCGACCCCGTTGTTGACACGGCGCGCACGGGAGCTTCGACTGGATTCATGACTGCGCCTATAGCGCGTAAAGGCCAGAAGGTCAGGTAGTGGAACGGGCCTTAGTCAGTCCCCGAGCGATACGTCGACACGCCTGTCTTTGGCCCAAGACGATTCATCAGTGCCCGTGGCGTCCATAGCCCCCCGGGAGGTCGTGGCAATCTTCTTGGCGCTCAAACCCTGGTTAGAGATGACGGCTTTTACATTGTCGGCGCGTTTTCCGCCCAAAGCTAAGTTGTAGTCCGCCGAGCCTCTGGGATCCGCATGCCCTGCGAGGCGCATCTCACGGCCCTTCAATGGCCCAGTAGCAAAGCAGTCGGCGAGCTTCTTTAGAACCTTTTGGTCTTGGGGACGCACATGGGCAGAATCGAAGGCAAAAAAGGCTTCTGAATCAGTGAGCCCACAGGCCTTGCGGATTTCATCGGAAATATTGAGATTGCCGCGCGTGGCATCATCATCCGGCTTGGGATTTTTCGAGTCAGCTCCCGTTGCACCCGTGGCCGGGGCCGCTGAGGGCGTCGGCGCAACTACAGGCTTCTTCTCATCCGCGCAAGCGCTGATGGCTAAGACAAGTGCAACCCCTACAAATGAACTGCGATACATCATGATGCTCTCCTAAACGCTCAGCGCCCGAAAACATTCCCACATCTACTGTGAGACAGCGCCTCGGGCAAGCCAGATTCGGCCACACCTTGGCGCCGCGTGGCCCTCGCGTCGGCTCAGAGTCCCAATTCTTTGCTGATCCTTCGCGTAACTGCGAAGTACTCGCTTCGAGAGTACGGTTCGTTCAACACGTGGAAGTCTTTACCTGCCAAGCCGACACAGCCAAAACAGTAGGTGCAGCCCGAGCATGCAACACTGCGGATCAAATAGGCACTGGAGGTGCAACCTTCACATTCGATGCAATGTTGACTCGCAATCAAGGTCTTGCTGTCTCGACAATGTGAACAGTCCGTGCAATTCAGGCAGCGGACACAGTAGTGGCAGCGAATAAGGCGCTCGGAGTCTGTGCAAAACGTGCAGTTGCTGGAGCTCTTGCACCCAGTGCAGGCAACACAGCCCGTATTTGCAGAACTTTGCCCGAGCTGACGAACTAAGTCGCGAAATCGCGATTCGAACTCTCGCAAGCTCAACTCCTTCGCAGCCGGAGTCATTAGAGGCTCAGGCGCGAATCAGCCGGCGCAATTCCGCTGCCGCTTGACGCGTCACAGGGTCCTCGCCAACGTCTTCTAGCCGGCGCAAGCGCTGCGAGATGACGGGGGGTTTGATCGGACGCTCTGATTGGAGCAGAAGCTTCAATTGCAAGATAGCTTGTCGAGCCAAATTTTCATCATTGTGCTCGAGCAATTGAAGTTGCACGTCTTGATTGAGTGGAAACTCGAACCCGGCTAAATGCAGGTCGTTCGCAGCGCGCGATATGGCCACATGCCCTTCACTGCTAAGGAGTCGCTCCAGCAACCGAAGGCGTTGCTTTTCACGGTCATCCGGGCCGGTTGCATTTACTTGAACGATTCGCGCTGCGCGCCGCTGCGCTTCAATTCCATTCCCCGGGCTAGCCACGTGATCTACTGAGTGACCGTTGTGCCCGTTTCTGGAGATGGCACCATCCAGATTGTCACCGCTAGCTGCCGCGAGGGCCCTGGATCCATTGCCGCGCGGTGATGCCGAGGCGGCAATTAGACGCCGCGGCGGCCTTGCCGGTGGCGCATCGGGGCGCCGCGCAGCGATGAGAATTGGCTCAGCCCTGGGTGGGCCATTGTGCTTGGGGCCGCGGCGCTTGCGTGCCGCACTAAATGAGTGGCGCTGTCCGTCCATACTGCTCTATAAACCTGCGTCGAGATGGGATTTAGCGGGGTGTTTGGGGCCGGTGCAGCCATTGACTCTGAGTGGCGAGCGCGTCCCCGTAGCGACACTCGCTTGCACCAGTCACGACTGACTCATACCATATCTGTGATACTCGTGCAGAAGATTTCAGAAGTTTCCCACAATATTGGCCCGGCGGCTAGCCCAGGCCCAATCAGTCTGTTTGTTGGACTTTGCCTCATTGCCTGCGCCTCTGCAAACGTCAAATCGCCAGCGCAGGCTTCACTGCCGCCGACTCATGTTGAGCGTGGAATCTCGGCGTCGGACAGGTCCCATTGGGATTTTTTTGATGTGGCCGGCACGCGGACACCCATTGTCGTAACATTGCCTAAGGCGGGAAATTGGCAATTTGACGACCAACGTAGCACTTGGTGGGTGGCCTCGAACGCCGAGCTCGATTTGAGGCTTGAGGCGAAACTCTGGTCTGAGCGGCGACTTGTTACGCCGGAGGAGTGCCTGGCAGACCTGCACCGATGGCGGGACACGGCGCAAGAAACTACGGAGTCGAGTCCGATCGAGTCTCGGGTGGCCCGATTGCCCGAAGGGTTTGATTCGCGTCTGACTGTCACTCTAAGTAAGGTTGGTCCGGATCCCAAAGAGCGGGCCATCGTGCTCCTTGTTGGAGCGGATATTTCCCGCTGTTTCGGGGTAGTGGCAAAGCTTGAGCCCCAAAAACCCATAACGCAAAATGAGCTTTTGGCGCGGATTGCTCTGGTGACAGAGGGAATCTTGCCTAAAATCCGGCTGCGAACCATTGAGCAACGTCCAAAAACGGAGAGGCCTTAGGGCCCTATATCGTGATTTGCAGCGTAGGCCTGCGCCATCGGTAGGCAATTCCAGTCGAAATGCAAGTTACCCAGCGAGCAGCGAAACGTTATCATGAGACGCCCCAAGCACCTATCGACGGCCCCGGATTTGCCCATCGTCAAGCTAGAGCTTTTGGAAGATCAGTCGCCCCAAGCAGCCCCGGGCTTCCTGCGCCTCGTACGTCGCCAGCTAATTGCCATCGATCAAAAGGGCCAAGCCAGTGCTCCCTTCGTGTACGACGAGGTTGACCGCCTCGCGCTAGATGCCGCCGTAATTGCGGCGCACTATGTAAATGTCGCGGGCAGCCGTCAAATATTCCTACGAAGTGCCGCAAGGCCCCCCGTCTTACTGCGCGCCTCCCAGCGGAACGCCCACGTATCATATGTGAGATCGAATGGGCTTTGGGAGTTGCCGGCCGGTCTCGTTGAGCCCGATGAGTTGTCAACTGAGGGTATCCGCCACTGCGCAAAGCGCGAGCTCGAAGAAGAATTGGGTTTCTCGGTTCCCCTCGACGCGCTGTTACCCTTGGGGCCGAGCACATTTCCTTGTCCGGGCGTCATTGGGGAGCGACACTATTTTTTCCATGTCATCGTCAATCCTCTGGATCGAAAACAGCCCACGCTGGATGGTTCCGCCATCGAGCGGCTAGGCGCAGTTATCGACGTTTCGCTGGCGGATGCTCTTGATTGGTGCCGTCAAGGCAGCCTTGAGGATGCGAAAACTGAGTTAGGCTTGCGCCGCTTGGCCGAATTGCATATAGACTAGCTAACAGCTGACCGTGTCTCACCCTCTAGTCTTCGTCGCCGCTAAGCGCTCGCAGTACAAGAAGCACGTTGAAGACATGCACGACCCGCGGGCATTGGCGCTTATTCAAAGGCACGACCCCGCCGTGGCACGATGGCAAGGTGCGCATGAGTCTCACACGAAGACATTGTCGCGAGTGCTCGAGATTCTTGAGCAACAGGGGGCTCGGGTCGTAGTTCTCAGTCGCCCTCACGCGGAATTCGACCCGTCGGGGGCCCAACTGGTTGTTACAGTTGGAGGTGACGGAACGTTGCTCGCGGCGTCGCACAATGTGTGCGGCCCACCAATACTTGGTGTAAACAGCGCTCCAAAATACAGTGTTGGCTATTTTTGTGCAGCAAATCCTAAGAACGTCTCTAGCCAAATTAGGCACGCACTTCAGGGCAATCTTCCTAGCGTTCGACTTGCGCGAATGCAGGTCGAAATCAACGGCCGGCTCATCTCGCGCCGCGTGCTCAACGAAACTCTTTACTCTCACGCAGTTCCTGCAGCTACCTCGCGCTACATTATCCACACCGTTCGCGGACAAGAAGAGCAGCATTCGAGTGGCTTCTGGATTGGACCTGCCGCAGGTTCAACGGGGGCGCAACGATCCGCCGGGGGACGAGTGCTCCCCTTCGGTTCGAAGCAACTGCAGTTGGTTGTTAGGGAGCCGTATACACCTCCGGGACAGCCCCTAAAATTGTCAAGATTTTTCGTACGCGCCGGAGAGGCTGTTCAAGTGCAGAGCAAGATGGACGACGCGGCCCTGTTCCTTGACGGTCCCTACAAAAGAATCAATGTGTACTTAGGAGACACTGTAGAATTTCGCGCTTCGGCTGAGCCTCTTACGGTGCTTGGACTGGATCACGCAAGGGGCGCTCGACGCATTTGAGCCGAGCCAAGCGGGTGACCCGGCGGCATTGAAACGGAATTCTTGCGTCGTTATTGCAGCGGCATCGTCACAACGATCGGCGCTGGGACCTTACCTTGCCAAAGCGTACACAAGACCCTTCGTTGCGTCCGCGCGCTCTACCCAGTACACGCAGTCGTGATCTAGAGCAATAGCGCTTACCAGATGCGACTCGGGTATCGAGGCCACTTCGGTTTGTGTACCGTCCGTGGGCAGCACCTTCGTCAGCTTTGCTCCTTCATTCTTTGCGACGCGCGTTGTGTATACGGCGGCAGTGTCCGCGGCGATGCGCGCCTTTTCTACGAGACCAGAGGCAAGTTTCGTGGCTCTGCCGCCCGCCTTTGAAACCTTCATCAACTCTCCCGCTGCGAGACTAAAGTAGACATTGGATTCGTCGATTGCAAGATCGAAAGGCTTCTTTACGCCAGTGGCGATAGGTTGTGGCTTGCCCCCGGCAAGGGGAAATCGAAGCACGCGGCCATTGCCGGCATCCGCAACGTAGACGCCGGATTGATCGAGCGCCATACTAGTGTAGCCGTTTGGCCCGATGCTGGAAGCAGGACGCTTAGTCGAGGCCAGCTCGGTAACCGCACCGCCCTTCTTGCCGATCTTCGCTACGCGGTCATAGGGTCCGTAGTCGCCTGGAACCCCATAGATGCCGGCGTCATCGACGGCGACGCTTTGCGATGAGAACTGCGGTTCAATCGTCGTTGCCGTCCCGCCGTCTTTAGGCACACCCATCAGGCGGATCCCTGCGGTGTAAAAGACGGTGTCCTTGTCTACCGCTAATCCGCGGGGCTCGAGCTTCAGCGGGGCAAGCCCCTGGGAGCCCTGTCCGTCCTTGCGGATCTTGCCAAGCTCGCCTCGACCTCCGTAAACTTGCCAGGTCGTGTAGTAAAGGTGGGTAGCGTCCTCGGCAAACCCGTACACATCGCCGAGGATGGTGCCAATTTGGATCGCCTTGGAACCAGTGGCCTTGCAGCCTGCCGGGGCTAGTTCTGCAGCCTTGGGCAACTCGACGGCGCTAGGTGCGGCTACAGCGGAAGCTTGCGGCTTAACCGCGTCCTTCTTCGGCTCATTGCAGCCAGCTATTGTGCAGCAAACCAACAATACACTTGTGACCTGTTCGAAAAATTGTTCTCGCATTCAACACCCCGATTCCATCGCGCCAATGTAATTTAGTCCAATCAATCGCCGAAAACTAGCGTAAAGTGGCCGTGTCCAGCCTGAGAAATTCCCTCCTTTCTCGGCGCAACCCGTGCGATTCCGTCGAAACACAGCGCACTTCGCGAGGGCGACTTCGCCGCCCTCGCGCCCCCGGCCCAGTTTTCTTGGGCTTTGCCCAATCCCGAATTCGCGGAGAATTCCTGGCACATCGATTCCGTGGAAACGATGCGCCTGCTACGTCAACAATTCAGATATTCAAATCGTTGACCAAAAAAAAACAAATCCTTCCGCAATGAGTGTTTCCGTGCCGGTGTTCCCAAAGGCTAGTCGTATTATCGATTGCATCATTGTGTCTGCGCCCTGGGTCGATCACCTTGTCGTGGTCATACCTGCTTGACGAATTCTTCCCGGACTTACGGAGCGAAAACTACGGCTAACCTGGCATATCCCTTGCCAATCGGGGCGCGCGGCACGATACGATGCCTCGCCTGTCAATGAGTGCATTTTGCGAAATCTGGTATGGATCGGGGCCTCGACCCTGCAAGGGACGACTCATTGCGCGAGAGGACTAACAAGATGCAATTTGGAATGATTGGACTAGGCCGAATGGGTGCCAACATGGTGCGCCGGCTGATTCGTGCAGGACATCAGGCAATTGTCTTCGATCGTTCAGCAGACGCCGTCCAATCCCTCGTAAATGAAGGGGCTGCGGGCGCGGGATCTTTGGATGACCTGGTAAGCCAGTTATCGGCACCACGCGCCATTTGGCTCATGGTACCCGCGGCCGTCGTCGATTCAACGATCGCCGAGTTGGCAACGCGATTGTCCTCCGGAGACATCGTAGTTGATGGTGGAAACTCGTATTACGTCGACGATATTCGGCGCGCTAAGGAGTTAGCGATCCGGGGTATTCACTACGTTGACGTCGGAACCAGCGGTGGCGTGTGGGGACTCGAGCGTGGATACTGCCAAATGATTGGGGGCGAGCTACAAGCCGTTACGAGCCTTGACCCGATATTCGCAGCATTGGCGCCGCCTGCCGTATCAGCCCTCCCGACGCCCGGTCGCGATGTGAAGACTAGTACGGCCGAACACGGGTATCTTCATTGCGGTGCGAACGGCGCCGGACATTTCGTAAAGATGGTCCACAACGGCATTGAATATGGCCTAATGGCGGCTTATGCCGAGGGCTTCAATATCCTGCGTCACGCGAACATTGGGCTCCTTGAACAAGAAATGGATGCCGAGACTACTCCGCTTCGTAACCCCGAATATTATCAATACGATTTCGATGTCGGTGAGATCGCCGAGTTGTGGCGTCGCGGTAGTGTCGTAGCTTCATGGCTGCTCGACCTCACGGCTACCGCCCTCGTTGCAGATCCCAATCTTTCACGATTCATGGGTCGCGTGTCTGATTCAGGTGAAGGTCGCTGGACTGCGAAGGCCGCTATCGACGAGGGCGTTCCCGCACCAGTTCTTACGACCGCGCTTCAACAACGGTTCTCCTCGCGCGGTGAGGCGGACTTTGCCGACAAACTTCTGTCAGCCATGCGGGCCGCCTTCGGGGGCCACGTGGAGAAAAAGTGACCCAATCCATTTCTGACGCATTGGTTTTCTTCGGTGCAACCGGAGATCTTGCCTTCAAGAAGATCTTTCCCGCCTTGCAGACCATGGTGCAAAGCGGGGTGCTAAACGTGCCGGTAATCGGCGTCGCCCGCGAGGGCTGGAGCCTGGAGCGCCTGCAAGCTCGCGCTCGCGATAGCGTCGAGCAGCACGCCGGCGGCGCGCATCCCGAGGCTTTTCCCCGTCTTATGAAGCTGATGCAATATGTTGAAGGCGAATATACGACGCCTTCAACGTTTGAAGCCCTGCGCCGACAACTGGGCGGCGCTGAGCATCCGCTCCACTACATGGCCGTGCCACCTGACCTTTTCGAGCAAGTCGTAAATCAGCTACATCAAACCGGCTGTGACAAGGGCGCCAGGTTGGTGCTCGAAAAGCCCTTCGGTCGCGACCATGCGTCAGCGTGTCACCTCAATCAAGTGGTGCACCAGTATTTCGCGGAACCCATGGTGTTTCGGATCGATCACTATCTAGGAAAAGACGCAGTTCAAAACCTGGTCTTCTTTCGATTCGCCAATACTTTTCTTGAACCCATTTGGAATCACCGCTACGTGGAAAACGTCCAGCTTACGATGGCCGAAGATTTTGGCATCCACGGGCGCGGCGCATTTTATGACAAGACGGGTACCATTCGAGATGTCATGCAGAATCATCTCATGCAGGTGTTGTCCAACGTCGCCATGGAACCGCCGCCGAACAGTTACGATACGGAAACACTTCGCGACGAAAAAGTGAAGGTTCTCAAGGCCATTACCCCACTGGAGCCCAAGCAGTTGGTGCGCGGCCAATTCCGAGGTTACCGTTCTGAAACCGGCGTTGCTCCCGATTCAAATACGGAGACCTTTGCGGCCCTGAGGTTGCAAGTTGACTCCTGGCGTTGGCAAGGCGTGCCGTTCTTTATTCGCGCTGGCAAGAACTTGCCAATCAATCGTACCGAAGTGGTGGTAAAGCTTAAGCGGCCGCCGCCGATCGTTCGCGGTCTTGAACTCACGTCGAATTACGTAAGATTCCGCTTGAGCCCCGAGTTTACAATCGCCCTCGGGGCGGCAGTTAGAGAGCCGTCTGCCGCAAACCATGGTCACGATCTAGAGCTTGTGGCCTCGCACGATCACGAGGGTTCGGAGACAGATCCGTACGCCGAGCTGCTCGGCGACGCCATAAAAGGTGAAACGTTTCGCTTCGCACGGCAAGATTATGTTGTGGAGGCCTGGCGCATCGTAGATCCGGTGCTCGATCTCAAAGAAAGCCCCATCGAATACGAACCCGGCACCTGGGGGCCGCCGGAAGCCCAATCCTTAATTCCGGACGGTTGGCTAGAATCTCACGGGGAGCGTTAGGCACCGAGGTCGAATCGTGAAACTCGAAATACTACCCGACGGGGAGGCCGTGGCTCGACGTGCCGCAGACATCGTCGCCACTTTGGCGCGGGAGGCCGTCGCGGCTCGCGGCCAATTCCTACTCGCAATGAGCGGTGGCTCGACCCCTTGGCGGATGATGCAACTGCTCGCGCTCAGCGATGTGCCCTGGCAGCAAGCCCATATTTTTCAAGTGGACGAGAGGGTTGCGCCCGCCGGCGATCCCAGCCGAAATATGACCCACTTGCACAACGGCCTCCTGGTGCATGTGCCGCTTCCGCAAGGTCAGCTTTACGAAATGCCTGTTGGCAACGTCGATCTTGCCGCTGCTGCAGACGGCTACGCCGCCACGCTTGCGAAGATTGCGGGTATCCCGGCTGTGCTTGACCTCGTTCACCTGGGACTGGGAATCGACGGCCACACCGCGTCCCTGGTTCCTGGCGATCCGGTGTTGGAGGCGGGCGATCGGGATGTGGCCGTGACGCAGCCCTACCAAGGTCAACGTCGCATCACGCTCACGTTTCCCGTGATCAATCGTGCACGCAGCGTTCTTTGGGTGGTTGTTGGGGCGGATAAGCGTGATGCCCTTTCGCGATTGCAACGAGGCGATCGGTCCATTCCAGCGGGCTGCGTGCTCAATTCCGGGGTTACGATCTTAGCCGACGCCGCAGCCGCAGGGGGTCCGCCCCAATCATGACCTCTCCAATGGCCCCATGCTGACTATTGAAACCCGCCTTGCAATCTTCGAAGGCGCGAGAAACTCTATCGTGTCAAATCACCCCATTAAGAAAGGACCCCATCATGAGCACGCTTAAGGAACTCCAGCAGTACGGGCAGTCGATTTGGCTCGACTACATACAGCGCAGCTTGATGGCGAGCGGAGAGCTTGCCACGTTGATTCGAGAGGACGGTATTCGCGGACTCACGTCTAATCCCAGTATCTTCGAGAAGGCGATTGCCGAGAGCTCCGAATACGACGCAGAGCTTCGAAAGCTGGCAACCCGCTTGGCGACTGCCAAAGACATCTACGAGCAGCTCGCCGTCAACGACATTCAGGCAGCCGCGGATGTATTGCGTCCCGTTTACGATGAGACTCGTAGCCGCGACGGATACGTAAGTCTTGAGGTATCACCGGAACACGCGCGCAATACCGAGGGGACAATCGACGAAGCTCGTCGATTGTGGCGGGCCGTAGGGCGCGACAATGTAATGATCAAAGTTCCGGGTACGCCGGAAGGTATCCCAGCGATTGAGACGCTTATCAGTGAAGGGATCAATATCAATGTGACCCTCCTGTTCGCAGTTTCTACGTATGACCAAGTTGCCTCCGCTTATATCAGGGGGCTCAAGAAGCGCTCCGCCCAGGGTGCTGACATAAGCCGCGTTTCCTCGGTCGCGAGTTTCTTTGTCAGCCGAGTGGATACGGCGGTGGACGCCCTGCTCGAGGCACGCATCAGCAAAGCCACGACGGCCGAGCAAGTCCAATTGAAAGCACTGCTCGGCAAAGCTGCAATTGCAAACGCCAAGCTCGCGTATGAGCGCTACGGGGCGATCCTCGCAGGACCTGACTGGAAAGCACTTGATGTCAAAGGTGCTCAAACGCAGCGTGTGCTCTGGGCAAGTACAGGGACCAAAAATCCTGCCTATCGGGACGTCGTTTACATCGAGGAGCTTGTGGGAAAAGATACAGTCAACACCGTGCCGCCAGCGACACTCGAGGCATTCCGACAACACGGACGTGGCCGAAGCAGTTTAATTGAAGGGCTCGGTGATGCCCGCGCCACACTCGATGCTCTCGCAAGGGCCGGCATATCTATGGACGCTATTACGCTGCAACTGCTCGAAGAAGGACAGCGACTTTTTGCTACGGCTTTTCGAAAGTTGCTGGATGCAGTTGACAAAGCGCGTCCAATAACAACACAGATATCGGCGTCTTGACCCGAGGCTAACTATCAATATTTAATTCATGGGCTCCCATGCAGAAGCTTCGCGAATTGATCGCGGCAGCCCGTGAGGCACTTCGCGGCAGTCTCGAGTTTACACCGCGCACGCTGAGGCTGGTATTCCGTTCGTCGCGATCGGGTACACTGCTCGTGGGCGGGCTGACGCTTCTGGCCGCCCTATTGCCTCTGGGAGTTGCCTATGTGGGCAAGCGCATCATCGATGCTGTCGTGGCGCGCAGCGCTTCACAGGCTTTGCGCTGGGTGGTGGTGGAGCTTGCTTGCGTCGCTGCGATGGCCCTCGCCTCGCAAGGGCTCACGCTTGTGCGACAGATCGTGGGGGCGCGGCTCGGGCTCGATATCAACCTATTGATCTTGAAAACAGCTACCGATCTCGAGCTGCGTCATTTCGAGGACTCCGAGTTTTACGACCGACTCACACGAGCTCGCCGCGAAGCGTCGCAGCGTCCGCTGTCAGTTGTCACGCGTTGCTTTCAAATATTGCAAAACTCATTGTCTCTGATTGGCTTCGCTGCCCTGCTTTTGCACTTCAGCGGCTGGGCAGTGCTCGCCCTCTTGCTATCGGCGGTTCCTGCCACAATTTCCGAATTACGCTTTTCGAACCAAGCGTTCCGCCTGAGGAATTGGCGGTCGCCGGAGTCCCGAAAATTGCTGTACCTCGAACATGTACTGGCCAATAACGAGCACGCCAAGGAGGTGAAATTGCTCGCACTTGGTCCGGTGTTGCTCGACCGCTATCGGGCTCTCGGCGAGTCATTTTACCGCGAAGATCGAGAGCTGAATATACGGCGCGGCCGCTATGCCTATGTCTTGTCTCTCTGTGCTACGGCGACATTCTACGCCTGCTACGCCGCGGTCGCGCTTGCCGCTGTGCGCGGCCACTTGACGCTCGGCGACATGACTTTAGACATGGTAGCCTTTCGTCAGGGCCAGCAATCCTTCCAGTCCTTGCTCGCGGCCCTGAGTGGCATGTACGAGGACAACCTCTACATGTCGAATTTGTTTGCCTATCTCGAAGTCGGAATGAAAGTTGAGGCGTGCCCTTCAGCGCCCGCGCCGTACGTGGCGCAGGAGCGCGGGATCCGTTTTCGGGATGTTGGGTTTCGCTACCCAGGTCGCGACGATTGGGCTCTGCGTCACCTATCCGTATTTATTCCAGAAGGCCAAAGCCTGGCCCTTGTCGGGCAAAACGGCGCGGGCAAAACGACCTTTATCAAGCTACTTACACGCCTTTACGATCCGGTTGAGGGTGACATCCTGCTCGATGGACGACCGCTCGCTGACTGGGACGCTGAGCTACTCCATCAACGCATTAGTGTCGTGTTCCAAGACTTTGCACGCTATCAACTTACGGCGCGAGAAAACGTGGGATTCGGAGACGTGCAGAACCTATGCAACGACGAGCAGCTGGCACGCGCCGTTGAACGCGGCGGCGCCGAAACCGTAATGTCCGCGCTCAACGCGGGAATTGACACGCAACTTGGGCGTTGGTTCAAGGACGGTGTTGAACTCTCCGGGGGCCAGTGGCAAAAAGTCGCTCTGGCCCGGGCTTTTATGCGCGAAGCCGCCGATATCTTAGTGCTAGACGAGCCCACCGCTGCTCTAGACGCGGAAGCGGAGCACGCCGTGTTCCAACGCTTCCGCGAACTCACGCGAGGCAAGACCAGCCTTTTAATATCGCACCGCTTCCCAACGGTGCGCATGGCCGATCGTATTTTAGTGATCGATCACGGCCAAGTCGTCGAGGCGGGCACGCACGAAAGTTTAGTGGCCGCCGATGGACGCTATGCTCACCTCTTTGCATTGCAGGCCCAAGGATACGAATGATCCCCGCCCGAGGATGATCCACTGTTATGTTCGATGGTTCACGCTGATGAGCCGGCTGGGCGAAAAAGCCCCCACGTGCTAGACGACGCAAGCAATCCTTTCTGCCATGCTCTTCTACGAATCCCTAGCGCTAACGTTAGTTGTGTATCTCGTGTTGCGCGGGCTTGGACGTGGGTTTGCAACGCGTCGGGGAACTTTCGCGTACTTCGCGTTGACACTGGTGGTTTACGGACCTTGGCTCCTATCGCGAATTTGGGGGATCCACTTTCGAACCGGGGTGGCTTGGGTTGCAGGAACTTGGGTGTTTGGCTGTTTGCTGACATTCGCCATCGGATTGCCGCTGTTGCTGGCAAAAGGAATCCTCCGGCTCGTACGCGCATTTTCTAAGAGCCGGGCGGCGCAGGGGGTTGAAAGTGTCGAGGGACGTCGGCAATTCCTAGGGAATGTTGCCCTGCCCGTGATGGCTCTGTCGCTGGGCGGAGTTGGAGCCGTCGGAGGCGCTTCGAGTTTCATTCTGGCTAAGCGCGAGATATTCATCCGCGGTTGGCCCAAAGATCTCGATGGCTTTCGCATTGGTCAAATTACGGACACCCATGTCGGGGACTTCATCGATCCTGAGACTGTCGCGCGAGCGGTTGAGGTGCTCAACCATGCCCAAGTAGATCTTCAAGTGATGACGGGCGATCTTGTCGATGACTTGAAATACCTTGAGCAGACGTTTCAAGCCCTGGATACTTGCCTTGCACGTCACGGGATGCTCGCCGTTCTCGGTAATCACGAAAAGATGCACCATCGTCTGGGACCCACGCTACAGGCCTACGCGCGCCGACGTGAGGCTGGGCACCTTCGACTACTCGTAGATGAACGCGAAGCACTACTGCACAACGGAAGTCCGCTGCACGTCATTGGCGTTGATTTTCCAATGCACAATAACGCCAACCACTACCTACCGCGGTCCGACCGACAGCAATTGATGAATGTATCAGCCAAGCGGGCGTTCCCTCAAGAACGTCCGGCGGGGGAAGCCTTACTATGCCTGTCGCATCATCCGGATTTTTTCCCCTTGGCCGCAAAACGCGGCGCTCATCTTACGCTCTCCGGTCATACTCACGGCGGGCAAATTGCCATTGGTGGCAACCCCATCTTTTCTACCTATGACTACATGCTAGGGCACTATCAGATTTCCGACTCTCACCTGTACGTCTCCGGCGGCACCGGACACTGGCTCCCGGTGCGCTACGGCGTGCCAACGGAAGTGACCGTCATCACAGTGCGCGCGCACGGATAACGTAAGGGCGGACCTCCGTGTCCGCCCCAGTCGTCATCCGACGTCTCTACGTCATCCGCCGAGCAGCAGCCGATCCGGCTCTTCCAACAGTCCGATGACTTCCTTGGCGAAACTCGCACCGACGTCACCGTCGATCACACGATGGTCGAAGGAGAGACTGAGCAGCGTCACGTGTCCTATGACAATCTGATCCCCGCGAACCACGGGGCGCCGCTTCATTTCCGGAACATAGAGAATTGCAACTTCGGGATAGTTGATGACTGGGGTCGCGGAAAGACCCCCTAGTTTTCCGAGTGATGTGATTGTAAAGGAAGACCCACCGAGATCGGCGACGGCCGTCTTCCCAGTTCGAGCTGCATCCGCAAGCCGGGCAATTTCTCGGGCAATGTCGAGCAAGCTGAGTCGATCAACGTCGCGGAGAACTGGCACGATGAGGCCCGCATCGGTGGCCATTGCGATTCCGATATCATGCCGTTTGCGAAGGATGATTTCATGTGCAGCGTCGTCGATTATGGCGTTGAGCGCGGGGTGCTTTTTCAGCGCGAGGCTAGCCGCTTTGACGATAAAGGGCAGATACGTCAGTGTCACTTCAGACTGCTGCGCTAATGGAATCAGCCGTTCGCGCAAGGACTTTAACGCTGTGACGTCGCATTCGTCAACATAAGTGAAGTGGGCCGCCGTGTGCTTCGAGCGCGCCATATTCTCGAAGATGCGCTTTCTCAGGCCGCGCACCGGTATCCGCTCATCATCGCCCGTCGATGACGGTACGGCCAGGGGTGCACCACCGCTCGAAATCGGGGCCAGCTCCGATTCCGTCGCGCCAGCATTGACACGCTCGATGTCATCGCGAACGATGCGCCCGCTTTTTCCGGTGGGTTCGACCCGCCGCAAATCTACGCCAAGTTCCCGCGCAAGTCTGCGGGTCGCAGGGGCGGCCAAAGGCCGATCATTGAAATAGTTCTGCTCAGTCTTCGGGTTACTCGGACTGGGTGGTGGTGCCAAGTTGAGTCCCGGCAAAGATGTTCTAATATCGCCCACGGCGCTTGCGACAACGCCATCGCCCGCGGGTGGCTTGGCAATGGGCGCCGGTGACGGTGCCGGCGGCTTGGCTGCTGGTGCGGAATCCACTCCATGTGGAGGTTCTTGGCCGTCCAAGTCAATAACCACCAAAACTGTGCCCACAGGGAAGGTGTCCCCCACGGCGCCATTCACATGCGCAATGCGCCCCGATTTCGGGGCACCGATGGTTACGGTCGCTTTGTCGGTCATGATTTCAACCATGTCCTGACCTTCGGCGACCCAATCACCTGGCTTGACGAGCCACCCCACGATCTCGCCTTCCGCTACGCCCTCTCCAATGTCCGGCAACTTGAATTCAAAATTCGCCATCGCTACCAAGGCTCCTAAAACAGGGAAAAACTAACCTCTCCGCCGTCGGCGTGCCGGGTGGGCAAGGCAAGCAGGTTAGGTTCGAATGGGGGAAGTCTCATGTGAAACTACGCTCGGGCTGTGTCTAGCACGACTGGAAGGATCCGATGAGATAAGGGCAGGTACTCCATCTCGAGGGTGTACGGAAATGGTGTGTCAAAACCGGTGACCCGGGCCGGGGGTGCTTCCAGGTGAAAAAAAGCACGTTCAGTCACCAGGGCCAGCAATTCCCCGCCAAAACCCCCGGTTTTGGGGGCCTCGTGCACCACCACAAAGCGACCGGTCTTCTTCACACTCTCGACGATCATTGAGATATCAACCGGCCAAAGTGTCCGAAGATCGATGACCTCGCAATCGACACCCTGCTCGTAGGCACGTTGAGCCGCATCCAGCGCTTCGTAGAGCATGGCACCGTAGACAACGACCGTTACGTCCCTCCCTTCACGGACTATCCGGGCTGACTCTAGGGGGACCGTGTACGCCTCCTCCGGAACGTCACCCTTGGCGGCGCGGTAAACCCGCTTCGGCTCCATGAAGATGATCGGGTCCGGATCTTCAATCGCGGCCAGGAGCATGCCCTTGGCGTCATACGGATTCGACGGGCATACGACTTTGAGACCGGGAACTTGAACGAAGGCCGCTTCGGGGTGTTGAGAATGGTAGTGACCGCCGCGAATTCCTCCGCCGACAGGCGTTCGAATCACCACTTTGGTCGTGTGATCGCCCCCCGATCGATAACGATATTTAGCTAGCTCGTTTACAATCTGGTCATACGCGGGAAAGATAAAATCAGCGAATTGAATCTCCGCTATGGGAATCAGCCCGTTAAGCGCCATGCCAATTGCAGCGCCAACTATTCCGTTCTCGCTAAGTGGCGTGTCAATGACTCGCTCTTCACCAAATTCTGCCTGAAGCCCCGCGGTCACCCGAAAAACGCCCCCGACTTTCCCCACGTCTTCGCCAAGCACGATGACCCGTGGATCACGCTGCATAGCTAAACGCAGGGCACCATTGATGGCTTGAACCATGTTCATCTGAGGCATGGCTGATCGCTTCGCGGGTTAGGGTATTTCATCGGGACCCCGGAGCGCGCGGTCCCGCCATCAATTGTGCGCGCTGCTCTGCAAGATGCCACGGGAGCTTCTCGTAAACATCGTCAAACATGGTTTCCAGCGAAGGCGGCGGCGTTGCTTCTGCTTTGGCCACGGCCTGTCGAAATCGCTCGTCAATGTCCGCGCGCAGCGCTTCGTCACGCTGCTCGTCCCAAATCCCTTTGGAATAGAGCAACTCTTGTAGGCGTTCGATGGGGTCTACTTGCGCCCAGAGCTCCATCTCCGCTGAACCTCGATATTGGTTAGGATCATCGGATGTGGAATGCCCACCCATTCGATAAGTAATCGCCTCAATCAGGGTCGGCCCTAGCCCCGCCGCGGCGCGCTTTGCGGCCTTTCTCGTGACGCTCACAACAGCCAAGGCATCATTACCATCGACACGAACGCCGGGAATTCCGTAGCCTTGACCCTTTTCGGCAAACGTCGCGGACGCGGTTTGACGGTCGACGGGGACGCTGATGGCCCAACCGTTGTTACGGCAAAACAATACCAGGGGGACCTTTTGAACACCCGCGAAGTTCATGCCGCTGTGAAAATCGATGGAGCTTGTGGAGCCATCGCCGAAGTAGACAATTGCGGATACGTCTTGGTGCTTAATTTTCGCGCCCCAGGCAAACCCGACGGCTTGGGTGATTTGTGTTCCCACCGGGGAGCTGATGGAGGCCCAGCCACCTTGACGATGCGTGTAATGGTGAGGCATCTGACGCCCCTTGACGACGTCCCCCGAATTGCCATAGACGTTGTCTACCAATCGCTGAAGCGGAAAGCCGCGCATCAACGCAGCGCCAAATTCACGATAGCAAGGGAAGACCCAGTCAGTCGGCCGCATCGCGAAGGCCGAACCAATAATGGCGGCCTCCTCCCCCAAAGAACCAACATGAAAAGCGATTCTGCCTTGACGCTGAAGACTGATGAATCGCTCGTCGATGCGCCGAGTCTGCACCATGTGAGTGTACAGAAACGACAACTCTTCCTCGGACAGCTGCGGATCATGCCGTTCATCGATACTGCCGTCGTCCCGAAACACCCGGAACACGTCGGGAGTAATGGCGGGGGGAAGCGAGGAGCGTGGGCCCGGAGCGGTCATGGCAACATTTAGTCCGTGGCGCAGGGTTGCGCGTCACTGGCCAATAGTCCAGCGATTTTGGGACGATTTTGCCGCCTTGGTAACGCAGTGCATCCGACGCGCCGGGTTACTGGTTCCAGCTGACGAGCACACTTGCCAGCTGAAGGCGCCCAATCTCAGGTCCTAACGTCGCGAGAGGAGCGATTCCGGTGCAATCAGTGCGTAATCCGTTGCGCTCTCGCATCGCGTTACTGGCTCGGCGGGAGCCGTGTCTTGCGACTGGTTGGCCATTACAAAACCTTCTGCAGCATGATAACTCGATCGAACAAGGGGACCTGATGCCACGAAGGCGAAACCCTGGTTGTACGCAACCCCTTCGTAATAAGCAAACTGTTCAGGAGTCACGTAACGCTCCACAGTGTGATGGCGGGGACTCGGGCGCAAGTATTGACCAATCGTGACGATATCGACGCCGGCATTTCGCAGATCGGTGAGGGACGCCAGCACCTCGTCGTCGGTTTCCCCAACACCGACCATGAGCGAGCTCTTGACAAAACTGGAACCCCCTTTGGTCTTGGCATGGTGAAGTACCGCGAGGGACCCGTCGTAGGAGCACCGCGGGTCACGCACGCTCGGCGTAATTCTTCGAACGACTTCCACATTATGTGCAAATACGTCCGGGTTACCCTCAAGCACCGTGTCAACGTCGCGTTGGTGTCCGGCAAAGTCCCCGACGAGGGTCTCGACTTTGATTGACGGTTGGTACCGCTTGATGGCCTCGACGGTTTGCGCAACGTGGGCGGCCCCTCCGTCCAATAGGTCGTCGCGATCGACCATAGTAAGAACGACGTAACGCAGCTTGAGCTCGGCGATTGCTTTAGCAACGTGCTCGGGCTCCCGCGGATCAATCATGCCGCGCGGATTGCCGGTGGTGACGGCGCAAAAGCGACAACCTCGCGTGCAGGTATCTCCCAGGACCATCACCGTCGCGGTGCCCGCATTCCAACATTCACCCACATTCGGACAACGTGCCTCTTCGCAAACGGTGTGAAGGTCTAGTCGCCGTAATGTGTGCTTGAGAGATGCATAAGTTTCGCCGCCTGGGGCGCGGACCTTGAGCCAAGGGGGCTTGGGCTCGCGTTTCGGCGGGATGTTCAGTTCTAGGCTAGATTGTTCGGGCACGTGATGACCGCTTTGGTTCCTTGAAGTGTCGATTCACCCTAGCGCCTTTAATGGCGTGCAGCAATTGTTCCAAGTTTGCAATCGTAGGGGGGCAAGCGACACCGGTTTGTGGCTAATCTCGCGACGAGATGAACTTATATGTCCCCTGACAAGTTTCGGAACCGGACTTGTCCAGCTTTCGAATCGACAAAATGCCGGCGAGAATAGAGGCATCGTCAGCGTTTTGCGTGCTCACCAAAATGGTTCTGGTTGTGCTGCCACCTGCATCTTTACAGGAGTAGGCCCGCTCCAGCGTGCAACCGTCGTCAGACCATTTGTCTGGCTTGTCAAAACTGCAGTCGGTACCCAGCGGTGCTATGCCGTCCTTAAGCACTTCATCATAATCGGCAGCGCGTTGACAATTGCTCGATAGGCCTTGCAGCTGAACTTTATACGTGCCGTTTCGCGACGTTTTCGAACAACGACTGGTAGTGTCTTTCTTGCTTGAGCTTGCGACACTGGCGGGCGCTGCTTCGGGGGCCTTTCCCGACTTTGCCGGTGCTGCCTCGGTGCCTGCGCAAGCGCAATGCAATAGTGCAAAAGGCAATAGAATTCGCGGATCGACCCTTGTGTACGCCGAAGAGATTTGTAGCAACATATGAGTCAACGTGCCTTCGGCCATATCCCCTGAATTCTAGGATCAGATTGCCCCACCAGGCGAGAAAATTCGAAGGATTGCTTCGCGATTATGGCCAAACAAATGGTAAGTCATGTCGATGTGCGATTGGGAAAAGTTTGCCACTCGGATGGCCGAGCACAGTGACTTGAGCTCGGCCGTTGCGATCTTAAGTTGGGATCAAGAAACTTACATGCCGCCCAAAGGGATGGCCGCGCGTGCTGAGCAGTTAGCAACACTCCAGGGAATTGTGCACGAGCGACTGATCGACCCTGAATTGGGCGACTTGATGGAGCGCCTAGGGTCGAGCAGCGATATCTCGGTGACCGAACAAGCCCAGCTCCGTGAATTTACCTATGATCGCAATCGCGCAATCAAGGTGCCGATTGCCTTGGTCAAGGAGATTGCCCGGTCTCAAAGCGTTGCGCTATCGACGTGGCATGAAGCGCGCAAGAACCGCGATTTTCGGCGTTTTGCCCCGAGCCTGCAACGACTGATTGAGCTGCGTCGCGAAATGGCGGACGCCTACGGTGCCCCCGAAGGAGGCGAACGGTACGACGCATTGCTAGAAGGGCACGAGAAAGGGATGCGCGTCGCACAATTGGTTCCGTTGTTCGCGACCCTACGCGACTGGCTTGTGCCGGCTGTGCAAAAACTAACAGATGTTCCGGCTCCCGCTGTAGATTTCCTGGAGCAGCCCTTCGACACGGAGCGGCAATGGCAATTTACTCTGGAATTGCTCGACGCCATTGGTTTTGACAAAGGGGCTGGGCGTCAAGATCGTTCGGTGCATCCATTTACGACGAGCTTTGACCCCAAAGATGTGCGCATCACAACGCATATCTTCGAGCAAATGCCGCTGTCGAGTGTATTTTCCACAATCCACGAAGCAGGGCACGCGCTCTACGAACAGGGGTTGCCCGTGGCCTATCGGCGAACATCGCTTTGCGGTGCGGCCTCGATGGGATTGCACGAATCACAGTCGAGATTGTGGGAGAACATGGTTGGCCGATCGCGCCCGTTCTGGGAAGCGTTCTTTCCCCGGTATCAGCAGTTGTTTTCGGGGCAGCTCGCCAATGTCTCGTTGAGTGATTTCTATGCTGCCGTAAACCGCATCGCACGAAGCCCGATTCGAGTCGAAGCCGATGAAGTTACGTATAACTTGCACATTTTTGTGCGCTTCGAGCTAGAGCTGATGTTACTGCGCGACGAGCTGTCCGTGGCTGAACTGCCGGCAGCGTGGAATGAGCGCTATCGGAATTATCTGGGTATCGAACCGGTTGACGACGTGGAAGGTGTACTGCAGGACATTCACTGGGCTTGGGGGGAGTTCGGATATTTTCCGACTTACACGATTGGCAATCTCTATAGCGCGTCTTTGTTTGAAGCCGCCCAACGGGAACTCCCTGATTTGTTTGAGACCATCCGCCACGGCCAATTCGAACCGCTCCGCAACTGGCTGCGGTTGCAGGTGCACCAATGGGGTCGCATGGAAAAAGCGGACACCATTGTGCGGCGCACGACCGGTCAGGGGCTAAATGTTGATACGTTCATCGCTTATTTGGCGCATAAATACGAGCCGCTTTATGGGGTTCGTCTACACACCGGTTGAGCCCGGCTCTTGATGCAGCACGCTAATGGCCGTAAAGCGCGATCGCCGATGCCAGACGAGTCGACTCGATCAGTTGGCGACCTGCAAACTGTAGAAGTACGGTTCGAGAACGCCATTTGCACCCGCGGGGGCATGAAATCCAGTCGACACCGCCTTTCCGTTCCACAAGTGCAGCATGCCGTGCCACTCGACCCCGTCGGGGCAAGCCGAATCATAGCGCACAACTGTAATGCCTTTGATTTCCACCTGGCCGTGCAACTTGAGACGCATCTGACACCGATTGCCAACGTAAGCGATGACTGTGCGCAGTATGATCTGATTATTGAGTTTTCCGGGAGGCGGCTCGATCGAGGCCACGATGTAGGTGATCCCGTTCTCCACTGCTTGCCAGGTACGCTGCTCGCTCTTGGCATCGAGCGCCGCGCCCGGCGGCATGGCCACGGTAAACCCGAGTTGGGTGTCCTGCACCTTTGACCAGCCCGACGGCAAAGTGAGATCTTCGGCGCTGGTCTGCTCAGCGGGCGCGGAACCATGTTCACAGATCTTTAGTTCGCGATTCACTTGAGAGCAATTCGGGTCGGCTTGATGAGCGCAGAGCAGGTCATCCGCAGCCTTAAGCTGGCATTCAAGTGCACGATGCACTTCTTTCTCGCAGTGCCCGTTCATCTTGAGATAGCGCCTGCAGCTTGCTTCGTACAACCCAGCGACCTGTTTGGTGCATTCCTCAGCCGCGCGTTGACAGAGCTTATCGCATAGGTTGGCAATGCCCTGGTGGGTGGACTCCACTCCAGGCCCGGACTTCCCGGCCCCGGGCAACTGCGACGCGTCCGATTCCGCCGCCGGTTGACGCGCCTTTTGTTGATTGCCACAGGCTACCCAGACGATGCACAGCATCGTCGTCATCAATAGACGAGTGCCATTCCGCATGGCCCTATCCTACCCCCAGACTCGCGGATGTCCATATTGCGTCTGAAACCGGTTCCATGATAGCTCTTTTGCTGTCCACCCATGGCACAGGCAATACTGATTCATCAAACGGGAGGCCCGGAACAACTCAACTTTGAAACGGTACCCGACATTGCACCGGCGGCTGGTCAGGTGCGTGTCGCGCACCGCGCCGTTGGTGTCAACTACATCGACACTTATCACCGAACGGGCTTATATCCATTGCCCAGCTATCCAAGCGGCATCGGTCTTGAAGCCGCCGGCGTCATAGCGGCGTTGGGCGAGGGCGTCTCCGGCTGGGCTGTCGGTAACCGCGCTGCGTACGCTGGTGCCGTCAAGATCAACATCTCCAGAAATTTCCCCCTTTGCGAAGCCCGAAAGGCCCACGAACACCTAGAATCACGCCAATCCACAGGGTCTCTTTTGTTGATGCCGTAGCGGCACGGAACCGGCGCAACTTGGTCGTGACGCATGCCGCGGACGCGACCGCTGATATCCGAGCCTCTTGCAACTTCTAGCGCAGTAGCAGCTCATGCTACCGGCGTTGGAGACTTCAGCATTTGCTCCAAGGTTGCGACACTTGGGGGGCGAGCGACACCTCGCTCTGTAAATAGCGCGGTAATAAGTGCTGCGGGCGTCACATCGAAGGCTGGATTTCGGGCCCCCACGCCGGTAGGCACTGTCTGATGGGCTCCCCAGTTGGTCACCTCGCTGGCGTCTCTTTGTTCAATCGGAATGTCAGAACCCTGTTTTGTCTGCAGATCGAGGGTGCTCCAAGGTGCTGCTACGTAAAACGGGCAGCGATGCCAGTTTGCTGCAATGGCCAGGGCGTAGGTTCCGATTTTGTTAGCGACATCGCCATTTTTCGCGACTCGATCGGCGCCAACGATGCAAAGTGAAACTTCACCTTTCGCTAGATAGCTTGCGGCACTGTTGTCGGAAATTACTTCGACGTCGATGCCGTCTTGCTGCAGCTCCCACGCCGTCAAGCGCGCCCCTTGCAGCAAGGGCCGTGTCTCACAAGCGAGAACTCGTATATCTTTGCCTGCCTGATGCGCGGCGCGCACAACGCCCAGTGCGGTCCCAAAGCCGCCAGTCGCAAGTGCCCCCGCGTTGCAGTAGGTCACAATGACGGCCTGCTCCGGGACGAACTGTGCACCGAGTTGACCCATGCGACGATTGGCCGACACGTCGGCTTGGTGAAGCTGTCGTGCTTTGGCTGCCATCGATTCTACTCGATCGGCTAAGGCCGACGACCAACAGCGATCGGCACGAGCCAGCATCTGCTCGACAGCCCAACGGAGATTTACTGCAGTCGGTCTCGTAGCTACCAGCAAATCAGCGTGGCTACGTAGATCTTGCAATGAATCGGCTTTCCGTGCCGCCAAAACCATCCCATAAGCAGCGGCGAGCCCGATGGCTGGCGCACCGCGAACCCACATCTCTTTGATGGACAGGGCCACTTCTGCGACGGAGTGTAATTGACGGTAGACAACCTCACTAGGCAACAAGCGTTGGTCGAGCATCACGAGTAAATCATTGTCAGGCAGCAATTCCATGGCGGAATAACTGGCGGCACTTAGCGGAGCAGGATGCGGAACGACAATCATGGTTGAGCTGCGTCGGTCAATTCCGTTCAAGAATTTGTACGAGGATCTGATTGACGAGCTTGGGGTCGGCTGAGCCCGCCGTCGCCTTCATGACTTGACCCACCAGATATCCTAGAACTCCCTTTTTTCCGGAACGGTACTGCTGAGTCTGAGCGGCACTTTTCGCGATGACGTCAGCACAGATAGGTTCCAAGCTGGTTTCATCGCTAAGAATGCGCATATTGCGCTCAGCGACGATATCCTTCGGCATGCGCTCGGAGTTTTCGAGGGCTAGGTGAACCTCTTTGGCTTGTTTGCCACTGATGACACCGGAATCGACTAGGGCCAATAGCTCGGCTACTTGGGCCGGTGTCACGGTAAAAGTCGCCGTCAACCCGTGCACCGAAGCACCGCGTAGAACTTCTGTCAGAACGTAGTTGGCCACTTTTGTCGGCTGGTCAAAGGCTGAGCAGACCGCCTCGAAGTAGGCGACGAATTCAGGATGCTGGACCAAGGTTGCCGCAGCTTGCGCCGTAAGACCGTGTTTTTCGACATAGTGTTGTCGCAAATCGGCTGGCAAGCGACCCACATTGCGGTGCTCTTCGCTAAGGAGATTTTCGGACAAAACTAAGGGTGGCAAATCGGGTTCGGGGAAATAGCGATAGTCATGCGCTTCTTCCTTCGACCTAAGTGCCTGTGTGCTGCCCGTATCGGGATCAAAGGAGCGCGTCTGCTGCACGACGCGCCCGCCCGAATCGATGAGAGCTGTCTGGCGCGCAACTTCGGAGTCAATGGCACGCTGGACAAATTTGAAGCTATTAATGTTCTTCAATTCGCAACGCGTCCCGAGTTCAATTTGCCCGAATGGGCGAATCGATACGTTTGCGTCGCAACGCATGCTTCCTTCTTCGAGATTTCCGTCATTGGCGTGCAAAAACAGCAGAACATCTCGAAGTGTGCGCATGTAGGCGGCCGCTTCGACGCTTGATCGCAGATCCGGTTCACTCACAATTTCAACCAGTGGCGTTCCGGCCCGGTTCAAATCCACTAGAGAATCACCAGCAACGCCGTGCACATTTTTCCCCGCATCCTCTTCCATGTGAACACGGAGAATGCGGATGCGTCGCGCACCGAACTCGCCTTTGATATCTAGCCAACCATTGGTGGCCAACGGTTCGTCATATTGGCTAATTTGGTAACCTTTAGGAAGGTCGGGGTAAAAGTAGTTCTTGCGTGCAAAAACGCTAGTCCCATGAACGGTGCAGTCCAAAGCCAGTGCGGTGCGAACCGCCAAACGCACGGCAGTTTCATTCAGCACGGGCAAGGAACCCGGCAGCCCGAGACACACCGGGCAGACATTGCTGTTGGGATGTTGTCCGAAACGAGTGGAACAACCGCAAAACAGTTTACTCTTTGTAAGAAGTTGCGCGTGAACCTCAAGACCAATGACGATTTCATATCGGGGCGCCACGGGACCTCATGTACCCAGCAGTAACCTGGCCAGTCAACCCGAGAACCAGCGGACCAGCGATGTTCCAGGGAAAATGCCAGAAAATGGTCGGAAGGCAGCCTTCGCCCAACAAATTTTCAGATATTGTGCGTGGGCAAACCGAGGTACGAAAAGGCTGCATCTGGGTCATCCGTCGCGAAAACGACTCGACCATCGTGTCGTGCAAACCTTTGGATTTGCATCCGACCGGCAGCTGTTGCCGCCAGTGCTGCGTTTTTTCCAAAGCCTAATAACAGTTTTCCGCGCTGCTCTACCAATACGACAACCCGTGCAAAGTGCGTCCAAATGCCGGGAACTGTTTGTCGCCAGCGCTCAGCTAGCCTGCGCTGTCGTGTCCATGGTCCCGTGCGGTTCGGCGGTGATGCCAGGGACAGCAAAATAATACCGAGGTTTGCACAGGATGGAACTTTATGGCTCCGCGATTAACAATCGAGAGTTATGGAATCCTTCCCCGCCTTGACGGGTCTCAAGCCCCCGGGTAGAAAGCATCGGGGCAGGCCCTTGGCCTACCTTTACCCGGGAGAACGACATGAATCGGCACGGCCTGCTGGTTACTGCGCGCTTGCTTGTTGGTAGTTTGGTTCTAGCACTATCCGGCTGTTCTGGAACCAGCAGTGAACCCAATAGTGCCTTGGGCGGGAATGCCAATACGGCGACGGGTGGCGGTTCGTTGATTGGGGGTACGTCGAGCTCGATCGGTGAGATGACAGGCATCGGCGGCATAGTCGGGGGTGCGGGTGGCACAACGGCGATCGGTGGCGCACCGGCAACGGGTGGCGCAGTGGCGATGGGAGGAACAGCGAACTCGGGCGGCGCATCGACAACGGGGGACACCAAGGCCGCGGGCGGAACACCAAGTGGCGGCGGTACCGAGGCCACTGGTGGCACACAGACGGGGGGCAAGCCAGGCGTCGGCGGTTTGGTCAGCACTGGCGGCTCCAGAAGCGCCGGCGGAACTTCAAGTGCCGGCGGTGCAAGCTCAACGGGGGGCACATCCAATCTCGGTACCGGCGGGTCAACCTCGACTATGAGCACAGGGTGCACGTCGGGCCCGATCACGACGGCAACAGGCACTGCCCTGAAGTCACCCTATGGATCGAAGCATGTGACTTCCGGTGGCACAGATTATTTTCTGCAGGTCAATGAATGGAATTCAGCAGCCGCGTTGGGAGCAACCACGCAGGTCATGTCCTATGCGACGGGCGGGTATTTCTTCAAGTTGACCACACAGGACGCTGCTACTTGCGCAGCAGACACTAAATGCGAAAATAGTCCCATTGGGTACCCGTCAATCTTCATTGGCGCAAACTCCAAGAACTCAACCACGAATTCGGGGCTTCCGGCACTGGTGAGCACCATCCAGAGCGTGCCAACTTCCTGGACTTGGGTGGACAACGGCACCCTGTCGGATGAATCCGCCAACTGTTACAACGCAACGTACGATGTCTGGTTTAGCACCGGGGGCGCCGAGCCCACGGCAAGTACGCCGTCGGGCGGCTTCTTGATGGTGTGGTTCCATAAGCCCCGGGACGCGCATCCCATCGGGTCGGTCGCAGCCGGAAACGCGGGCGTTACGATTTCTGGCATTCCAGGAACTTGGGATGTCTGGACGGGATTGAATGGTATTAAGCCGTGCATTTCATACGTGAACGTCGCGGGCATCCAATCGCTGTCGTTTGACCTCAATTTGTTCATCCAAGATGCCGTCAACAATCGCACTGGTACCATACAAAGTACATGGTCGCTCACCAACGTCTTCGCCGGTTTCGAGATTTGGCGGGGTGGTAACAATTTGCAGACGACGAGCTTCTGCGCACAGGTCAACTGATGGCGTCCAGTACGTCCAAATCACACGGACTCTGTGATTTGAACACCTGCCCATTGGCATAACACGAGCAAAGTGAGACAATTGCTCGGTGAGTTCAACAATTGTCGTTACGGGTGCTGGCAGGGGCCTTGGCCTCTGTCTCGTAAACCGCTACCTCGATAGTGGCTGGACTGTCTTTGCCGGCACCCTTCAACCGTCGGCGAATCTGGCGGCACTTCGCAAGCGTTCGCCCGAGAGATTGTTCGAAATCTCATTGGATGTGACGAATAGTAATTCGGTTATCACAGCGGCCGCCGAAGTGGCAGAGCGTGTCTCCTCACTCGATGCTCTCATTAATAACGCTGCAATTCTTCCTGCGGAAGGTCGTGGTTTACTTCCTGAACTGGCGATTGACGTTGGACTGAAGGTGTACAATGTCAATGCTCTTGGGCCATTGCGCGTGACGCAAGCATTCTTACCATTGCTCGAGAAAAGCCAGCGTCGCTTGGTCGTAAACATCTCTTCGGAGGCAGGCAGTGTCACGAATTGTTGGCGCAAAGACGAGTTTCTGTATTGCATGTCAAAATCTGCTCTGAACATGCAAACGATGATTCTAAAGAATCTACTCGCTCCGCAAGGGTTTCAGTTGCTCGCGATACATCCGGGGTGGATGCGGACGGATATGGGAGGCTCCAATGCCGACATCGATCCCAAGGAGGCCGCAGAAGGGATCTTCTTGCTAACGAATCAACCGCGAGAGCCCGACGCTGAAACGTATATTGACTACCTCGGGAGACCGATGCGTTGGTGACCGATACTGAGATCCTGCTAGTTCTGGGTGGCTCTTGGCACGATTTTGATGGGTTTGCGGCTTGCACAATGCCATTGCTCGCAAGGGCTAGCGTTGCAGTTCGCGTCAGTTACGATCTGGAGGATTTGGCGTCGCTCGAAGCTCTTGGATGCCGAATCGTCGTTCTGTATACTTGTCTCGACGATAAGACTTCTCAACATCACACCGATCCCCAAACTAACGGTCTGTACCGCTGGGTGAATGGCGGGGGCGGGCTATTAGCAATACATTCAGCGACAATCGCGGCGCGCCAGCACTCCATTCTCAAATCTCTCATCGGTGGCTCGTTCATTTCTCATCCCCCGCGCGCTACCTTCATTGCGACACCCTCGGAGGACGCCCATCCGATAATCCAGGGTGTCGAGTCTTTCGCTATTGAGGATGAGCTTTACACAAACGATGTAAATCCATCAGTACAGATCCACCTGGTGGCTCAGCACCAGGGAAAGGCGCAACCACTCGCCTGGAGTCGAGTGCAAGGTAAGGGAAAAGTTGCGTATCTCGCACTTGGACATGATCAAGCCGCCTGGGATTCTGCCGGGTATCAGAAAATATTCGTGCAGTCGATTGGCTGGCTTCTTACGGAGACCCCACCGGAGAGGTCATGAGGCGTATGACCTGACCCGTTGTTGGGGCATTGTTCCTGCCGCCAAACGGTGTATCCGGGGCCGCGGGCCTTGCCATCTTGGGTACTGTGTATGAAGGATCCTGCCGTCAGCAGGAAAACCCATGGCACGTCATCTACCCACCATTGCTCGCTATTTGCTCGGTCTCGTTTTTTTCGTCTTTGGTCTGAACGGCTTTTTGAATTTCATCCCAACGCCACCCCCCGACCCTAAGGTGGTGCCATTCATGACGGGCTTGATGTCGACGGGATACTTTTTCCCACTACTGAAGGCCACGGAAGTTACTTGCGGCGGCTTGCTCCTATCCAATCGTTTCGTTCCGCTCGCCCTCGTGGTCCTCTCTCCCATTAT